>OJIY01000206.1_pt1 | contig 29117 bp, 21 predicted proteins | sample 1596061 | NCBI WGS metagenome assembly OJIY01 (sample SAMEA4350111, study PRJEB24818) | metagenome | biome: human; feature: gut; material: faeces | place: Denmark | collected 2013-09 | reverse complement strand
GAAAACGGGTTTCCAGCGGATTATACACAATGTCGTAGGCTATGCCGACCGTATCAGCATAGGCCTTTCCGTCGGCCGCGTCTGTCGTGTCCGCGACATGGGCGGTGGCGGACAGGCTGAAGTCGTAGGGGCTTTCGTCCTCATGCTTGCCGCGCATGCCCAGAGGCGTGGTGTTGATGATCAGCCCGGCGGGCACGTCGTGGCGCTGCTCCCAGGGCACGGGCGCAAAGCCGAAGCGCTCGGCCAGGGGCAGATGACTGCGGTTGGAAGGCGTGGTCACAAAGACCTTGCGGCAGCGCCGCAGGCGCAGTCCGGCGGCCACGGCGTGGGCGGCGCCGCCCGCGCCCAGCAGCAGGGCGTCCGTGTTTTCCAGGGGCGCGTCCGCCAGGGGCGTCAGAAAGCCGCTCACGTCGGTATTGTCGCCGCAGAGGGTTTGGCCGTCCCAATAGATGGTGTTGGCCGCCCCGGTCAGTTCCGCCTGCTCGCTGATCCGGTCCAGCAGGGGCAGCAGGGCCATTTTGTGCGGTATGGTCACCGAACAGCCCTGGATGCCCAGCAGGCGCACGCTGTCCACAAAGGCGGGCAGGCGTTCCGGCGGCACTTCCCAGCGCAGATAGACCGCCGGAATGTCCAGGGTCTGAAAGCCGGTGTTGTGCAGCAGGGGGGAAAGGCTCTGGGCCAGAGGCCAGCCGGTCACGCCGTAGAGGTCGGCGGGCAGAAAGAGTTTCGGCGCATAGCGCGGTATGGAGTGCATTTGTTCACGATAGCCCATCGCGCTTTTGCGGGCAAGAAGGCTCCAGACGCGCAAGCCGGGGCGGGCGCGGCTGATTTCAGTTTTGCCGGTCTGTTATTTGTCGTGATTATCCGTCCCAGCCTGTTAGGCGCCGGCGGCGTCATCCGGCGCTGTTTGCTGCTCACGTGCCTGAGTACATCTCTGCTCTCGATGCCCGTAAGTCGCCAACGGCACAGCCCTTGGGCCGCCTTCCGCTCGGTCTCCGCGCAAAAAGCGCCATTTTTTTTGCCCGCGCCGGAAAATCTTGCTTCAGCCGTTGCGACGCAGGAGCTTTAGCCGTAGGTGAGCTTGTGAGCCGTACGGATAAAGACAGCAATTGGTTACGCGAAATTATGTCCAGGGAAGTCACTGTCGCTGTCCGTAGCGATGCTGTTTTGTTCCGTAACAAGGCTTCGCCGTGAACGGCTCAAACAAGCCGCCGGCGCGACAACGGCCGGCGCAGTATTCTCCCGACATCAGCCGTCCGCCTGGGCTTCGTTACGGCGGAGAAAAGTGGCTTTGCCCTTTTTTGTCCGTCTCTCGAGCTACCGGGTCAATAAAATAAGATTTTTCGATACGCCTGCCCTGGGGCGCGCAGATCGGGACAGCGGCAAAATATGCCGGGGCGGCCCACGGCGTTGCCGAAGGCGGCAGCGGCGTGTATCGTGGCAGAGTCGCCCGCGCCCGCGCGCCGCTGGGACATAGTTAGCCGGAGGTGAGTATGGGGTTCTTTACCGCCGTCAAAGTCTGCCTGACCACAAAATACGCCGATTTCCAGGGCCGGGCCGGCCGTTCCGAATTCTGGTGGTTTCTGCTCTTCTGCGTGCTGGTCGAGGGAGCTTTCCGGCTGGCTTTGTTTCTCGGCAGGGATTCGTGGGGGTGCGCATTTGCTCTCCGTCTGGCGCATGCCCCGGTATTCCTTCTTTTACTGCTGCCCGCCTGGGGCGCGCAGATCCGCCGTCTGCATGATACGGGCCGCAGCGGAGCCTGGTTTTGGGGGATGCTCATCTCTTCGGCCGTCGGCGGGGCGGCGTTCTGGCTGGTCTGGATGTTCTGGACGGGAATCCCGTTGCGCGCGGGTTTTCTGCTGAATCTCGAGCTTCCGCGTTTGCTGCTGATCGTGGTGCAAAACGCCGCAAAACAGGCGCAGATCTTTTTTCAAACTCCTCTGGACGCCCTCTGGGGGCTCTATGGCGTCGATCCGCACCGGTTCAATTTTCATCCTGAGTTGGCACGGCTGGCCGTGAGCCTGCCGGCCGTAATCGGCCTGGGAGTCTGCCTGATGCGCAAGGGCACAAACGCCGCCAACCGTTACGGACCGGCGCCGGGCGCGCCGGATTCCGCGGGCGCGCCCGCGCCCCGCGCGGGCATGGACTTTCCCACGGCGCTCAAAAGCTGCGTGCTGCGCAACTACGTCGGCTTTCGCGGTCGCGCCTGTCGCGCGGAATACTGGTATTTCGCCCTGGGCCAGCTTATTTTCGTCTCTCTGTGCTTTTCACTGTACACGCCGCCGCGCGTTTTCCGCCTGCTGGCAAGCAAAAACCCGGACCTCTTTTCCTCCCCGTTCATGGTCTTTTTGCGTTTTGCCGCCGACCAGCCTTTTCTGCTGGCGGGCATCGCGCTGCTGCCCCTGTTGCTGCCGGGCCTGGCAGTCCTGGTGCGCCGTCTGCATGATGCCGGTCACAGCGGCGGCTGGGTGGCGGGCTATGCGCTCGTGCAGTTCTTTTCCGGCTTTGCGGCGGAATATAGCCTGATGCGCTGTGATCCCGGCATCCTGCTTTTTTTGCTGCTGGTGAACTGCGTGTACACTTTGGTCCTGCTCCGGATGACCTTGCAACGGGGCGCGCGGGGGGCCAACCTTTACGGGCCGGACCCTCTCGCGGCCGCCGGAGAAACCGCGCAGCCGGCGTCCGGAATTCCCGGCACGGCGTGAAAGTTCGCGCGGACGGCGATGTAATAAGGGCGGAGCCTAGCGCTTCAGCTCCATGGCCTTCTGGAGCATCTGGTCCGCCGTGGTCACCACCTTGCTGTTGGACTGGAAACCGCGCTGGGTGATGATCATGTTGACCATTTCCGTGGCCATATCCACGTTGGATTCTTCAATATTATAGGCGTTCACGGCGCCGTAGTTTTCAGTGCCGGCCACGCCCATGTCCATCTGGCCGGCGTCGTCCGTGGCGGAAAAAAGATTGCCGCCCTCGCGGCGCAGGCCGTCCTCACTGGTGAAGCGGCAGATCGGAATCTGCCAGAGGTTCTGATCCTGGCTGTTGGAATAGCGGCCCACCACCGTGCCGTCGGTTCCGATGCTGATGGCGCTCAGAACGCCTTCGGCATAGCCGTCCTGCTTGTAGGCGCCGGTGGGCGAGGAACTGTTGTAGGCCGTGGTGGCGTCTTTAGCGCGCACGGCGTCCGCCCCCATGGAGGGCAGCTTGCTCTGGTCCGTGCCCACATCCGCCGCCGAAGCCGGAGCGTTCTGCCAGCCTCCGGCGGCGCTGACGCCGAAGTTCACGGCCATGGTCGCGCCGTCCAGGGTAAGCTGGGGCAGGCCGTCCTCCAGTTCGGCGGGTTGCCAGTCGGCCAGATTTTTGCTGCCTTCCACTGTGGGCGTGAAAGCGGACATGCCCGTCAGGCGGCCCGAAGCGTCGAATTGCAGCACGCCGCTCATCAACAGGCCGTCGCCCGGCGAAGGCGGGATGACGTTGCCGTCCGCATCGGTCTTGCCCGCGGCGGAAGCCCCGGCGGCGATGAGAAATTCGATCATGGAACCTGACGTGCTGTCGGGCGCGCCGTCGAAATAGGCCGTGACCGTACGCGCGTTGCCTTCGGCGTCATAGAGGGTCATGCCCTGGGCGTAACTGTATGAACCGCTGGAAAGCGGCTTGGCGGCCGTGGCATTGTAGAGGCCCAGCAGGCCGAAATAGGGGTTGTCCGCGTTTACGGCATTGTCCTGGCCGAGTTCAGATTCATGGTCAGGTCCACCCGTGCCGTTCCCTTGCCCGGCATGGTGCCGAATTTGTCGATCTTGACTTCCTGCAGGTCGCCCAGGCTGCCGTCCTCATTATACTTGTAGCCGTTGAGGGCCAGGCCAGTGGGGGTGCGCCAGACGCCCTCGTTGTCCGGACGGAAGTCGCCCGCCCGGGTGTAGTAGAGGCGCACGCCGTCAGTCACCTGGAAAAAGCCCTTGCCGTTGATGGCCATGTCCGTGACCGTATTGCTGGACTCCATGGGCCCCTGCTTGAAAATGGTGCGCACCGAGTCCACCTGTACGCCCTTGCCGGTCTGGCCCAGGGCCACGCGTGAGTTCTCCTGGTTGTTCCACCATTCGCCCATACCGGCCTGGCTCGTGGAGATCAGGTCGGAGAACAGGATGCCCTGCTGCTTATAGCCGATGGTGCTGACATTGGCCAGATTGTTGCTGGTCACCTGCATGCCCTGGCTCAGGCCCTTCATGCCGGTGGCGCCGATATACAGTGCCGAGTTCACGCTGCTGCCTCCTGGAACGGGTTAACTTTAAGAATTGGCACTCTTAAAGTTACCTTGCCCGTAAAAAACGGGCGAAGAGGAAAAATCTTCCTCCCCGCCCCCTATGAAGCAGTATCCGTGCCAACGACACAGGGGCGGCCTCTCAAAAGCGTCTTTTGCCCCCTGGACTGTGTCAGAAGCCGTTCGCGGCCCGGGTCTGTACCGGAAGAGTGCTATCCCCGGCCCGCGAACGGCTTTTTTCTTGCCAGGAAACAAAATTCATCTTTTTAGAGACAGCCCCTGGCGTTTGCGCGCTGTCTATTTTTCCAGGGGCAGACCGGCTTTTTCCCAGGCCTCAATACCCTGGTTCATGTGCAGGATGTTTTTGACCCCGACCTGTTCCAGCGCCTCGGCGGCTCCGGCGGAGCGCTGCCCCGTGCGGCAGTAGAGCAGCACAGGATGATCCTTGGGCAGGGCCGCCGCGTCCAGATCGAAACGGCCGCCGAAGAAGTCCATATTGCGCGCGCCGGGCAGGTGTCCCTGCCGGAATTCGCCGGGCGTGCGCACGTCCAGAATCAACAGTCCCGCGGGCGGGGACTGGAGCAGAGCCGCCGCTTCCCGCGCGCTGATGTCCTTGGCCTGGGCCGCGCACGGCCAGGCATAAAGCAGGGCGCAGAACACGGCGCAGAACACGGCGCGGACCAACGGACGCCGGGCCGCCGGGATGCGGCGCGCAACGGCGGCGACGAGAGACGGGAAAGGATGCCGAATCATGCCCGCTTCCTTATTTGACGGCCGCGCGGGCTTTGGCAAAGCCGTCGGCGGCGTTGCGGATCACGCTTTCGTCCACGCAGAACGCCAGGCGGAAATAGCCGGGGCAGCCGAAGCCCGAGCCGGGCACGGCCAGCACGCGTTCCTCCAGCAGCTGGTTCACAAAGGCCACGTCATCGCCGCCCGGGGCCTTGGGGAAGAAGTAGAACGCGCCCGCGGGCATCTGGAAATCATAGCCCGCCTCGCGCAGCACTTCGGCCATGGCCTTGCGCCGGGCCGCGTACACGGAGAGGTCCACCTGGCTGCCCAGGGCTTTGGCCATGATGTGCTGGCCGATGACCGGCGGATTGACAAAACCCAGAATGCGGTTGGTCAGGGTCAGACCGGCCATGAGCTCGGCTTTTTCCGGCAGCCGGGGCGAGAGGGCCACATAGCCCACCCGCTCGCCGGGCAGGGAGAGGTTTTTGGAAAAGGAGCTGATGGCCACGGCATAGGGATAGAGGGGCAGCACCGAGGGCACTTCCGCGCCGTCGTACGCCAGGAAGCGGTAAGGCTCGTCAGCCACCAGCCAGATGGGCCGCCCGTATTCCTGGCTTTTGTTTTCCAGAAGGTCGGCAAGCGCGGTGAGTTCCTTGCGGCTGTAGATCACGCCCGTGGGATTGTGCGGGGAGTTGATCAGCACCACACGCGTCTTTTTGCTGATGGCCTCCTCCAGCGCCTTGAGATCCGGGGCAAAGGTGTCCTTCCGGCTCATGACGGCCTTGAACATGCCGCCGTGGTTGGCGACGTAGAAGCCGTATTCCACAAAGTAGGGGGCGAAACTGATCATTTCCTCGCCGGGATTGAGCACGGCGCGCAAAAAAGCGTTCAGCCCGCCCGCCGCGCCGCAGCTCAGCAGCACGTCGTCGGCCGTGAGTTTGACGCCCTGTTCGGTGCTGAGGTGCGCGGCCAGTTTTTCGCGCAGCCAGGGAAAGCCGCCGTTGGGCATGTAGCCGAAGGCGAAGGGTTCGCCCGCGTGTTCGGCGAAATCGCGCAGCCCTTCGGCCACGGCGGGCGGCGCGGGCAGGTCGGGATTGCCCAGGCTGAAGTCATAGACGTTCTCCGCGCCGAAGCGCGCCTTGAGCTGGCCGCCCGCCTCGAACATGCGGCGGATCCATGAAGCGTTGCCCAGGTATCCGGTTACGCTGTCGGCAAGAATTGACATAAACGACTCCTGATGGTTGTTGTCTTCGCCATGACTATTGGTTATAGCTTTGTCGAGCTAGAGAATGCAATCTCCACTGGAGGCTCTGAATGCGTCTGAATGTCTTCGCAAAAACGGCGCGGCTTTTTATGCCCGCGCTTTTCGCCGCCCTGCTGCTGCCCGCCTGCGCCGCCAAAGAGGTCGAGGAAGAGCAGGGCATGTCCATTGCCGTCACCCTGCGCGACGTGCATCGCTGTTCGCGCATCTCTCCTGAAATTCTCGTCACCGACATGCCCGCCGGCACGGAGTCTTTTGACGTGCGCCTGGTGGAGTACGGCGACGAGGAGCGTTTCTTCGGCGGCGGCACTTGGGCCAACGACGGCTCGGGCGTCATCCCCGAGGGCGGCCTGACCCGCCATTACCGCGGCCCCTGCCCCCCGGCGGGCGAGAGCCGGGACTACGCCTTTGTCGTTTCGGCCATGAGCAAGGACAATATCCAGCCCCTGGCCGTGCGGCTCTATCGTTTTACTCAGGAATAAACGCCGCGTCCATGCCTTTCGCAACAAGGAGCCCCGCCCGGTCCATAACCGTGCGGGGCTTTTGCTTTGCGTAACTTTCCAGGCCGGTTCGCGGAATATTACGGGATTGCCGGCCATGGTCAGACCGCCCGGCAACGTAGAGCAGATTAATGTTATATTCAAATTTGAAGACGCCCACTTTGGCGCGTACCAGCGCAAATAACCTGCGCTTACGCCTTTGTGGCGGGCGTCTGCTCTCACAGCCGCCGGAGCAAGGTTAAGATAAACCTGTTCTAATTATTCTTCTTCCTTGAGTTCCGGCGGCACGGCCACGGCAGTGGTGATGATCCGCCGCCGCGCGGGAGCCGCCGTTGTCTTTTCGTTCCCGGCCGGTTTTTTGGCCGCCGGTTCGGGCAGGGCGTTGTACAGGGTCCAGAAGGCCGGGAACAGGCCGGTCATAATGCCGGGGTTGCCCAGGCGGAAACCCTGGTTGCGCGTGTCGCGCGCGCAGGCGGCCAGGGCCAGGGCCAGAGCCCAGACCGGGGAGGGGGCGTTCCAGGCCTGCGCGGCATTTTGCTGGAGGGCCGCTTGTTCTGTTTTGCACAAGCGGCCTTCAGCAGTCCGCTCCAGACCCACAGTGTGAAGAAAACTGGTCACTTCGCCCATGTCTGCGCCCGGCAGTTCGGGCAGGCTTGCCTCACCGCCGCGCAAGGTCGCGCAGGCGGCCAGAGCCACAGGCAGAGGGACCCAATCTGTGGGCAGTCCGGCCAGAAGCCCGGCGGGCAGGGCAGCCAGCGAAGCGCGTTTCAGAGGCGCGGCGGCATGGGCGCATACCGTGCCTTCCGGCCTGCCCTCGCCGGGCTGTTCGCGGCGCAGATCCAGGCCCAGCGCCTGGAGCAGTTCCCAGGCGGCCTGGGCTCCCGGCCATTGCGGCCAGCCGCCGTCCAGACGGGTCTCGCCGGAAAGAACCAGGGGCAGGGCCAGCAGAAAGACGGCCAGTTCCGGCTCCAGAGGCAGCCGGGGCCGAGCGGGCAGGCGGAGGGGACCGGGCGCGACCCGCACGCGGCCCTCCGTCACGCTGATATCCGCGTCCGCGGCGCGCAGAATGGGCAGCACACGGGCCAAAATCAGCTGCTGTTGCGGGTGGGCGGCCAGATCCAGCGTCAGGGCGCGTTCATAAAAGGGTGCGGCCAGCAGAATGCCTTCGGCCAGTTCCGCCGGCACGTCGGCGGGCAGGGCCGCCGCGTCCGGCAGAATCCCGGAGCATTCCAGACGCGCGGGCAGGCCGTCGCTTTTGGGCACCACATGCACGAGCCGCGCGCCTAGATTGGGCAGAAAACGCCGGACGGCGGAGAAATCCGCCAGTTTGAGGCTTGTTTCGCCGGTGAACTTGGCCCGTGAGGGGCGGCCCAGATAATGGCCCAGAAGCAGGAAGAAATTCCAGGCGCTGTCGCCCACGTGCAGCACCTTGTCCGGCGCGCCTACGGGCGCCGTCTCGCGGGCGGTGACGCCGTCCTCTTCGCGGTTAAGACCCGCGCCGAGCTGGTTGAGCGCCTTCACGCAGTCCACGATGGGGTCGTTCATCAGGCAGGGCTCAATGCGCAACGCCTGGCCCGAAGCCGCGGCCAGCATGAGCCAGGCGCGCGTGGCCCGACAGGCCAGGGGCGCGGACATGGCCAGGCGCACGGGCCTGAGGGCCGGGGCCAGGTTGAAGGCCGGGCGGCGTTCCGCTCCGGCGGCCTGCCCGTCCTCGCCGCCTTCGCCTTCCTCGCGCTGGGCGCTGGGACGGGGCAGAAATTCCACTTCCTGCATCAATGAAAAAAAGCGGCCCGAGAGGCGGGCGTCGCGGCTCACGCGGGAGACGGCGGCCTCCCAGGATTCGCGCAGGGCCTTTTCCTCGGCCGGTTCCAGGAAGCCTTTGCTGTTGTGCATGCGCGCCAAAAGATTATGGCGGCGCAGCAACAGGCGCAGGATATCGCGGTCAATGTCGCTGACCACCTCCCGCAAAGGGCGGCGGGGGCGGGTGTCGTGGGATTGCTCGGTCATGCTCTGTCCTCTGCGGGAAATGCGTGCGGCGGGTTTTTGTCTGCGCAAGCCTGTTAGCCCGAAACGCGCCCGCTGGCAAGCGGCGGGGGGCCGCCCGGCGGCGTTCACGCGCGTGTTTTTGCCGCCGAACCGGGAAAAAAATGACGGGGGGCTTTACGCGGCCTCTTTTTCCGAATATGCTCCAGGCATTGGAAATCCAAGCTTTCCGGGAGACGGGCTTGTAAAGAACCCGCGAAATTTTGCAAAAGGGGCTTGACGCAAACCGCACTCGCTTGTTACTAAATGCGCAAGCCATGCGCCCCCACTATTTTTCGAGGCGCGCGACTAATCTGGCGTGCCGGCAAGGGTCGCGCACGCCTCGCCGAGGGCTTGGCGGAATGTTTTTAACACTTTAAGAGTTGGAGGATACGTATGCCGACGTTTGTCGATCCGTCCAAATGCGACGGCTGCAAGGGTGGCGAAAAGACGGCCTGCATGTACATTTGCCCCAACGACCTGATGATCCTCGATCCCGAGGAAATGAAGGCCTACAACCAGGAACCCGACGCTTGCTGGGAATGCTATTCCTGCGTGAAAATCTGCCCGCAGGGCGCCATTACGGCCCGTCCCTACGCGGACTTCGCGCCCATGGGCGGCACCTGTATCCCCATGCGTTCGGCCGACTCCATCATGTGGACGGTCAAGTTCCGCAACGGCAGCGTGAAACGCTTCAAGTTCCCCATTCGCACCACGCCTGAAGGCTCCATCAAGCCCTTCGAAGGCCATCCCGAAGGCGCCAACCTGGAAGATGAACTGCTGTTCACCGAACAGGCTCTGGCCACTCCGAAGGAAGTCCTGGGCAAGAAGTTCGACGTGTCCGAAGCCGACAAGGTCTTCACCTGCATGGAACACGGTCGTTAAGCCGCTTCAACCGCTAGTGCGATAAGGAGAAACGATTATGCCGATGATTCCCGTTAAGGAAGCGAACAAGGGCGTAGCCATCAGCGAACCCGAAGTGAAAGAACATGCGGTTGACCTGCTCATCGTGGGCGGCGGCATGGGCGCTTGCGGCGTCGCTTATGAAGCCGTGCGCTGGGGCGACAAACACGGCCTCAAAATCATGCTCTGCGACAAAGCCGCGCTGGAACGCTCCGGCGCCGTCGCGCAGGGCCTCTCCGCCATCAACACCTATCTGGGCGAGAACAGCGCCGACGATTACGTGCGCATGGTCCGCACCGACCTCATGGGCCTGGTGCGCGAAGACCTGATCTTCGATGTGGGCCGTCACGTGGACGACTCCGTGCATCTGTTCGAAGACTGGGGCCTGCCCTGCTGGATCAAAGCCGACGACGGCCACAATCTGAACGGCGCCGCCGCCAAGGCCGCCGGCAAGTCCCTGCGCAAGGGCGACAAGCCCGTGCGTTCCGGCCGCTGGCAGATCATGATCAACGGCGAGTCCTACAAGTGCATCGTGGCCGAAGCGGCCAAGAACGCCTTGGGCGAAGACCGGATCATGGAACGCATCTTCATCGTGAAGCTGCTGCTCGACAAAAATACCCCCAACCGCATCGCGGGCGCCGTGGGCTTCAACCTGCGCGCCAACGAAGTGCACATCTTTAAAGCCAACGCCATCATGGTGGCCGCCGGCGGCGCGGTGAACGTGTACCGCCCCCGCTCCACCGGTGAAGGCATGGGCCGCGCCTGGTATCCCGTGTGGAACGCCGGTTCCACCTACACCATGTGCGCTCAGGTCGGCGCCGAAATGACCATGATGGAAAACCGCTTCGTGCCCGCCCGCTTCAAGGACGGTTACGGCCCGGTGGGCGCGTGGTTCCTGCTGTTCAAGGCCAAGGCCACCAACTCCAAGGGTGAAGACTACTGCGCCACCAACAAGGCCATGCTGAAGCCCTACGAGGACCGCGGCTACGCCAAGGGCAACGTCATCCCCACCTGCCTGCGTAACCACATGATGCTGCGTGAAATGCGCGAAGGCCGCGGCCCCATCTACATGGACACCAAGACCGCCCTGCTGAACACCTTCGCCAGCCTGAACGAAGAAGAGCAGAAAGACCTTGAGTCCGAAGCCTGGGAAGACTTCCTCGACATGTGCGTGGGCCAGGCCAACCTGTGGGCCTGCACCAACACCGCTCCTGAAGAACGCGGCTCCGAAATCATGCCCACCGAGCCTTACCTGCTCGGCTCGCACTCGGGCTGCTGCGGCATCTGGGTGTCCGGCCCGGACGAAGCCTGGGTGCCCGAGGACTACAAGGTCAAAGCTTCCAACGGTAAGGTCTACAACCGCATGACCACCGTGGAAGGCCTGTTCACCTGCGCCGACGGCGTGGGCGCTTCCGGCCACAAGTTCTCCTCCGGTTCGCATGCCGAAGGCCGCATCGCCGGCAAGCAGATGGTGCGCTGGTGCCTGGACCACAAGGACTACACTCCCGACTTCAAGGAATCGGCCGACGAACTGAGGAAGCTGATCTATCGCCCGTACTACAACTACGTGGAAGGCAAAGACGCTTCCACCGATCCCGTGGTGAACCCGAACTACATCTCGCCCAAGAACTTCATGATGCGCCTCATCAAGTGCACCGATGAATACGGCGGCGGCGTGGGCACCTACTACACCACCTCCCAGGCGCTGCTCGACACGGGCTTCCATCTGCTGAGCATGATGGAAGAAGACTCCCAGAAGCTGGCCGCCCGCGACCTGCACGAACTGCTGCGCTGCTGGGAAAACTACCATCGCCTCTGGACCGTGCGTCTGCACATGCAGCACATCGCCTTCCGTGAGGAATCCCGTTACCCCGGCTTCTACTATCGTGCCGACTTCATGGGTCTGGACGACAGCAAGTGGAAGTGCTTCGTGAACTCCAAGTACGATCCCGCCACCGGCGAGACCAAGATCTTCAAGAAGCCCTACCATCAGATCATCCCCGACTAGTCGGCGGTATTGACCATCAGGGGGCGGCCCTCGGGCCGCCCCCGCCCCTTGCCGGTGATCCGGCGCGCGGGGCCGTTATGGAAAGCGGTTCGCGCGGGTTCCGTGGCGCGGCTTGCTTTTTCGGAGCCGGCATCTGTCAGGGTTGGCCTTTTGCGGTCCGCCCTCTTTTTTCCCGCGGCGGGAGGCCGGTTTTCCTTCTTCAGCCGCTAACAACGCAGGAGGATATCCAGGATGTCCAATGCCATTCTCGTCGTGGGCGGCGGCTTTTCAGGCCTCACAGCCGCCATTGAAGCGGCGGAACTGGGCCACGACGTCTATATCGTCGAAAAGTCGCCCTGGCTCGGCGGCCGCGTGGCTCAGCTCAACAAATATTTCCCCAAACTCTGTCCCCCCTCCTGCGGCTTGGAAATCCAGTTCCAGCGCATCAGGAAAAATCCGCGTATCAAATGCCTTACCTTGGCCGAAGTCGTCGGGCTCACGGGCAGCAAGGGCGACTACAACGTGCGGGTCCGCCTGAGCCCGCGCCGCACCGCGCCCCACAACGTGGACTTCAGCCTGCTGGCTTCCGCGCTGGAAGGTGAAAGCCCCAGCGAATTCGACCTGGGACTTTGCGGTCGCAAAGGCCTGTACAAGGCCATGCCCTTTGCCTTCCCCGGCCGCTATGTGCTGGATCCGGCCACCTTGTCCAAGTCCGACGCGGCGCGGGTGGCGGGCAACAAATTTCTCGACCTCACGGGAAAAGAGCGCGAAATCGAGCTCAGCGTGGGCGCCATTGTGCTGGCCACGGGCTGGAAGCCCTATGACGTGACCCGCCTGACCAATCTGGGCGCGGGTTCGGTGAAGAACTGCGTTTCCAACATGCAGATGGAGCGTCTGGCTTCGCCCTTCGGCCCCACCAACGGCCGCATTGTCCGGCCTTCGGACGGCCGCGCGCCTCACAGCGTGGCTTTTGTGCAGTGTGCGGGTTCGCGTGACCAGAACCATCTGAATTACTGTTCCTACATCTGCTGTATGGCCACACTCAAGCAGTGCCTGTACATCGCCGAGCAGAATCCGGAAACCCTGGTCACCGTCTATTACATTGATCTGCGGGCCCCGGGCCGCTACGTGAACGTGCTGGAAAAGGTCAAGGCCCTGCCCAACGTGCGTTTCGTCAAGGGCAAGGTGGCCGACGCGGTCCAGGCCGAAGGCGACAGGGTGCGCGTTACGGTGGAAGACGCCGTTCGCGGCGAAAAACTGACCCTGGACTATGATCTCGTGGTGCTGGCCACAGGCATGCAGCCTTCACTGGCCGGTGAAAATCCGCCGTTGCCTGTGCCGCTGGATGAAGACGGCTTCATTGCGGGCGGCGAGGAGGCCGGTATTTTCGCGGCAGGTTGCGCGCGCATGCCTCTGGATGTGACGCGCTCGGCGCAGTCCGGCACAGCCGCCGCCCTGAAGGCGGTACAAACGGTGAAAGGGAGGTAGGCGGCATGGCCGGTAAAATTGGCGTCTATTTTGACCTGCAGAATATCGGCGGAGGCCTCGACGTGGAGGCTCTGGCCGCCCAAACGCGCGACAAGTGGGGCGACCTCACCGCCGTGGTCAAGGTCGTTCCCCTGCTGGCGGGCGCGGTGGACGAAATCAAGGCCGACATTGAGGCCCAGAGTCTGGACGGCGTGCTGCTTTGCGGCGCTTCGCCGCGCGTGGACGGTGATCTCTACCGCTTCCCCGTGCAGGTGGAGCATGTGAACCTGCGCGAGCAGTGCGTGCTGGCCTTCAGGAACCCGGACAACAGCCCGGTGGACGGCGAGGAAGCGCCGGAACTGCTGACCCTCATGGCCCGCGACTATGTGAACATGGGCGTGGTCAAGCTGCAGAAGAGCGAAGTGCCCGATTCCGCCGCCATCACGGGCGTGGCCCGCATTCTGGTCATCGGCGGCGGCTGGACGGGCCTGACCGCTGCCGCCGAGGCGGCGGCCACCGGTTACGAAGTGGTGCTGGTGGAAAAAGCCGACAAGCTGGGCGGCGCGGCCAACAATATTCCCACGGGTTCGCCCCTGGGACCGCTGTGGACCGACAAACAGCCCGTCAACCTGGCCGCCAAGATTGAAAAGGTCACGGGCGACGCGAAAATCACGGTGCACTGCAACGCCCACATGGAAAAACTGGAAGGCCAGCCCGGCGAATTCACGGCCGTCATCGCCACGAGCGGCGGTCCGGTGACCGTACAGGTGGGCGCGGTGGTTCTGGCCACCGGCTGGGTGCCGCTGGATGAAAAATACCTGGCTCCCATGGGTCTGGGCGTGAGCCCCAAGGTGGTGCATGCGGCCCAGTTCGGCAAAATGCTGGTGGCGGGCGAAGTGACCGCCCGGCGCATCGCCTTTGTGCTGGACACCACCCTGGCCGAGGAGGCCGTGCGCAAGGCCGCTGAGGAAGCCGCCGAGGCTCCGGCCGAAGCTGAAGCCGCCAAGCCCGCCCCCGAAGGGGAAGAGGGCGAGGCCAAGCCCTTCGTCAAGGAAGACCTGGAAAGCATTAAGCATCTCCAGTACTCCAACGCGGTGAACAGCGTGGGCATGTTGCGGCTGGCCAACACCATCTGCGAAAAGACCGATGACGCCACCCAGGCCTTCATCCTCTATAAAGACATGACCGTGCCCGGCATTCTGGAGCGCTTCTACAAGAAGATGCAGGACCGCCTGGGCGTGATGATGACCAAGGCCGACGTGACCGAAATCCGCGATCACGGCGACCGCATGGTGGTGGCCTGCAAAAATACCCTGTTGGGCATGGATTTCGACCTGGACGTGGATCTGGTGGTGCTGCCCACGGGCCTGGTACCCACCACGGCCAAGGACGTGACCGTGAACTTCGACTACCGCCAGGGCCCGGACTTCCCGGATCTGGATCTCTTTGACGGCTTCGCGGACTCCAACTACATCTGCTTCCCCTACGAAACCCGGCGCACCGGCGTCTACGCGGCGGGCTGCGTGCGTCAGCCCCTGACCATGGACGCCTGCGAGGAAGACGCCAGGGGCGCGGTGCTCAAGGCCGTGCAGTGCATTGAGGCGGCCGAGCATGGCGTGGCCGTGCATCCGCGTTCCGGCGACCGCTCCTACCCGGTGTTCAACTTCGTGCGCTGCACCCAGTGCAAGCGCTGCACCGAGGAATGCCCCTTCGGGGCTCTGGACGACGACGAAAAAGGCACGCCCAAGCCCAATCCGGCCCGCTGCCGCCGCTGCGGCACCTGCTTCGGCGCCTGCCCCGAGCGCGTGATCTCTTTCGCCAACTACAATATCGACCAGATCGGCTCCATGATCCGCGAGGTTCAGGTCCCCAAGGACTTCAAGAAGGAAGGCCCGCGCATCCTGATCCTGGCCTGTGAAAACGACGCCTACCCGGCTCTGGACATGGCCGGCATGCGCCGCAAGGCCTGGAGTCCGTACTGCCGTATCATCCCGGTGCGCTGCCTGGGTTCGGTCAACGCCATCTGGGTGTCCGACGCCATGAGCAAGGGCTTTGACGGCGTGATGCTGCTGGGCTGCAAATACGGCGATGATTACCAGTGCCACTTTGTGAAAGGCTCCGAAATCTGCAACCGCCGCAAGGAAAATATCGCCGAGACGCTCAACCGTCTGGGCGTGCAGCCTGAGCGCGTGGATCAGCTGGAAGTGGCCATTGACGAATATGACAAGGTGCCCGACCTGATCGACGGCTTTGTGGCCCGTATCACGGCCATGGGCCCCAACCCGTTCAAGGGCATGTAGGAGGATGGCAGCAATGGCACAATGTACGCTTAAACCGGATCTTGAGTTTGCCCGGGAGCTCACGGAAGCGGGGGGCGAATCCCTCAAGAAATGTTTCCAGTGCGCCACCTGTTCTGTGGCCTGCCCGCTTGCCCCGGCCAATGCGCCCTATCCGCGCAAGGAAATGGTCTGGGCCTCCTGGGGCCTCAGGGACAAGCTGCGCGCCGATGTGGACCTCTGGCTCTGCCACAATTGCGGCAACTGCTCGGACCTCTGCCCGCGCGGCGCCAAGCCAGCGGACATGATGGCCGCGGCCCGCAACGTGATCTATAAAGACCTCACCGCGCCTTCCATCGTGGGCAAGTGGATGAGCAAGGCCTCGGGCCTGCCCATCCTCTTCGCCATTCCGGCGGTGCTCTGGCTGATTGTCTGGTGGATCCGCGCCGGCTACAACAACGGCGAATGGTTCCCGCGCGCCGCCGACGGCCGCATCGTCTTCGGCCAGATCTTCTACGGCGACTACACCATCGACCCCATCTTCATGCTCACCTTCTTCGGGGCCTGCTTCATCCTGCTGCGCGGGGTAATGAAACTCTGGGCCATGTTCAAACCCGAGGGCCGCATGACGGTCATCGGCAAAACCAAGTGCTGGGTCTGGCACCTCTGGGACGTGCTCTGGGATGAGATCATCACCCACCGCAAGTTCAACGATTGCGAGGACGGCCCGGCCACCGGCAAGGACACGCCCAACCGCAAGTATGGGCACGCCATCCTGGTCTGGAGCTTCGTCATTCTGGCCTTTGTCACCGCCGTGGTGGCCCTGGGTCACTGGGGCGGCAAGATCATTCCGCTGATCAAGATCGAGACGCCCATGCCCCTGACCTTCCCGGTCAAGATTCTGGCCAACATCGGCGCGCTCATGCTGCTCTGCGGCCTGGCCATCCTTACGGTGCGCCGTCTGCGCCTGAATCCCGACTATCAGGGTTCCAGCTTCTATGACTGGTACCTGCTGGGGATCATCTGGCTGGTGGCCGTGACCGGCGTGCTTTCCCAGTGCTTCCGCCTGGCGGACGCCATCAAACCGGCCTTTATGGTCTATTACCTGCACCTGGTCTTTGTCTGGATGCTCTTCGCCTATCTGCCCTGGTCCAAGTTGGGGCACTTGGTGTACCGCACGGCTGCGCTGGTGTACGTTCGCATGTACGGCAGGAGCAACTAGGCGGGCGCGCCTTTTGTCCTCTGGCGGCGTCAGACTTCGTTTTTCTGGCCAGAGAACAAAAAACGCACCTGCCGGCAGGATCAGAAAGAGCAACGCATCGAAGTAAAAAATAACGATCTCCGAGGAGGAGGCCGCCATGTCTGATAGTGATCGCAAAGTGTTTCCCGTGGAGTCCGTGCTGGCCCTGGTGGTGGGCAAAGAGGGTGTGGACGTCAAGGATGTCGCCGGTTTTGTGGTGGGTCGTTCCATCGCCTGCGACTGCTGCGCCAAGGCCGTGGGGCCGTTCGCGGCTGCCTGGCTGGCCCGCTGGTACCCCAAATTCATGGACATGACCTGGAGTGAGGACCAGTCCTGGGAAGGCTTTGTCACCCGCGCCAAGGGGCTGCTGGGCGACAACGTCTCCCTGACCCCCATGGACGGCCGCACCAAGGCGCTGGCCGCCCAGAGCCTGGATTATCTGGCGGACACCTACAGCAGTCTGGCTGCCCAGACCGCTGCCGTGGTCAAGCTGGAAGAGCGCGTGCGCGAACTGGAACCCGCCGAGGCCCGCGCCGAAGCGCTTCAGAAAAAGGTCGACGAACTGGAAGCCAAGATCAAGACCATGAATTCCGATATGGGCGGTCTGCGCAAGCAGGTGGCCGAATTCCAGGGCAAGGTGGCCGTGAGCCATGACGACCTGATGCAGACCATCAAGGACGCCATTAAGGACGGCCTCAAGGGCATGGTGGTGGGCGGCGCCGCCGCCGGAGCCGCCGTTGCTGGTGCTGACGCCGCCGAGGCCGCGCCCGCTGAGGAAAATGCCGTGCCGGATGACTTCGGCTTCGGCTCCTCCGGCTCCAATTCGGACGGCTTCGGTTTCTAGCCTCTGGCTGTCCAATATGTAAGTAAAACGGCCCTTCCGCCAACGCGGAAGGGCCGTTTTTTGTGGAAAGGACACGCGCGTTGCGCCTGGCTCAGAGCGGGGCCGCGTAGATGCGGGAGCTTTCTCCCCAAGGGTGCCAGCCTTGCCCCAAATAAACAAAGCCATAGCGTTCGTAATAACCAACATGTTCCGTGCTGAGATAGATCTTGCGGAAACCGAGCCGCCTGGCGTCAGCCCTGGCGTAATCCAGCAGCCGGCGGCCGTACCCATGCCCCCGGTACTCCCGCGCCACATACAGCGCGCAGATCCAGGGCCAGAGGTCCATCCGGCTGATGAAATCATTGGGGATCAATCCGGCGCAACCCGTAAGCGTCTCACCGTCCCGCAGCAGATACCACTGGGGCAGGGGACTGGGGCTGTCCAGACAGTGCCGGATGCAGTCCTCATACATGATCTCGTTGTTGCCGCTGCCCCAGGCCTGTTGCAAAAACGCGATGGCGGCAGCCGCGTAGTCCGGCTGCGCGCGGACGGAAATGATTTCCATCTGACCTCCAAGAGCGAATTAACTTTAAAATTATACATGGCCGGGACACGATGTTCTGACCCGTAAGTTTCGCGCCTCCGCCGGAGTAGCCGCAATTGAATTGCGGCTACTCCGGCATCGCGATGCCTTCAGCCGTTCGAGCGAAGCGAGTTACGGATGAAGAGAGCAGAGATGAGTCTCGTTTTATTCGACTCCATGAGCAATTTTTTGAAGTTAAATTGCTCTAATAGCGTTCCGGCATGAAATGTGGCGGCAGGCTGTTGTCCGGCTGTTCGGACAGCTTCTCGCGCAGCAGGCGGATCACGGCCAGAGCGTCAGCCAGCTCTTTCTCCACCGTGTCCAGTTGAGACTGTTGGGCCGTCAGCGCGGCGTCCAGTTCTTTCAGGCGCTGTTCCTGAAAGAAGTTCAATTCTTCCAGCCGGGTCAGGCGTTGTTCAAGATCGGGCATGGTCATACTCCGTGTCTGGCGTCGCCGGGATTTTTCAGACACACTGCCTGACGGCGGTTCCCCCGGAAGCGCAAAAAAGCATGCAGGAGGCGATAAACATGGTCAACAAGAGACCGGATAATCTTCGTAACGCTTTCAAGGGCCGCTCTGGCCCGCAAAGGCTCTGGAATGCCTGCCGTTATTCCCGTGACGGCTTTGCGGCGGCCTGGCAAGACGAGCAAGCCTTCCGCCAGATCGTCTGGGGCTGTCTCGCGGGCCTGCCCCTGGCCTGCTGGCTGGGTGAAAGCTGGAGCGACCGCGTGCTGCTGGGCCTGGTGCTGGTCATCGCCCTGCTGGTGGAACTGCTGAACAGCGCCATTGAAAACGTGGTGGACCGCATTTCGCCCGAACCGCATCCTTTGTCCAAAAAAGCCAAGGACATGGGCAGCGCCGCGCAATTTACCGCCCAGATCTGCATCCTCGTGGTCTGGGGCGCCTATCTGATCGGCCGTCTTTTTTAAGGAAAGACTGATTAATGATCTTTTTGTCCTTTGTCCGCGTCAGGCGCGCCCCGTGCGTGCGACGGCCGGGCTTGGATATGTTCCCTCCGCCCCTGAGTTTACCTTTCTTTAGCCGCTACGACGAAGAAAACTGCGGATAAAGACGGCAGGGAATCTTTGAATCGTGTCCAGAGAAGTGACTGCGCGATCCCTGGCAAAAAACAAAAATCTTCATTACTCAGCGCTTCCTGCGCACAGGCTGCTTTTCAGGCCCGTGCGTGTTCGGCGGCTTACGCCGTGCCTCCGCCGCGTCGGCTACCGGCATGAGAATATGGTGCTGGCGCAGGCGGGCCGCGTCGGTGCGTGCGACCTCAATATCCTCGCCCGCTTCATTTTTGCCGCAATAGTACATGGCAGTGGCAATGGTGCCCGGCGTGGGAATGAAACACTGCGTCTGGCGCGGATTCCAGTGGCGCTGACGCAACCAGTGGGCCAGCGTGTACATGTCCTCGTCCGTGCAGCCAGGAAAGGCGCTCATCAGATAGGGCACCACGTACTGTTCGCGTCCGGCGGCCCGGCTCTGACAGACAAAACTGTCCAGAAAAGCCTCGAATACCGTCAGCGGCGGCTTGCGCATCAGGGCCAGCACCGAGGGCGCGCAGTGCTCCGGGGCCACCTTGAGCTGCCCGCCCGTAAATTCGCCGGTATAGGCGGCCAGGGCCTCGGGATCGCGCAGGGCCAGATCCGCGCGCACGCCGCTGGCCACACGCACCTGCTTGACCTCAGGCAGGGCCGCCACGGCGCGCAGCAGTTCCACATGTTTGCGTTGCGGGGCCACAAACGCCTTACAGACCGAGGGGAAACAGCAACTGGAGCGGCGGCAGCGGCTTTTGCGTCCCGTTGCGCCGCCGGATTCCGCCTCAAGTTCTTCTTCCAGAGCGCAGTGGGCCTGCCACATATTGGCCGTGGGGCCGCCCACATCGGAAATGGCCACTCCGCCCTTACTCCGTCTGCCGGTAGCCGTTTGTCCCAAAGCGCGGGCCTCGCTCAGAATGGACTCCGACGAGCGCGAACTGATGTGCCGCCCCTGGTGCAGGGCCAAGGAACAGAACGAGCAGCCGCCGCCGCAACCCCGGTGGCTGGTGATGCTGGTACGCAGCATTTCCGCCGCCGGGATGGGTTCCTTGTAGACGGGGTGGGCCTCGCGGCAGAAAGGCAGGCTGTAGAGCTCGTCCATTTCTGTGGTGTTCAGGGGCGCGGCGGGCGGGGCCAGAACCAGGGCGCGGCCGTCCACGGGCTCAAAGGCCCAGGCGTCGCCCCTGTGTACCTGTTGCTCCAGCGCCTGAGTGAGCCGCAGCAACTGCTCCGGCTCGTCCAGCATCCGCTGATGCCCGGGCAGCGCGATAAGCGGCGCGTCCGCCAGGGCGGCGGGCAAATGGGCCGGACGGCCTTCAGCGTCCAGCTTGTCCAGCCAGGCCGTGCCCGGAATGCCGGTCAGGCCGTCCGCGCCCATCCCCTGATCCAGACGGCGGGCGCATTCCAAGATGCCGCGCTCGCCCATGCCCCAGACCAGCAGGTCGGCCTTGGCGTCCATGAGAATGGGGCGGCGCAGGGCGTCGGTCCAGAAATCGTAGTGGCTGACCCGCCGCAGGGAGGCTTCAATGCCGCCCAGCACCAGCGGCAGGCCCGGAAATGCTTGGCGCGCCAGATTGGCGTAGACCAGGCAGGCCCGGTTGGGCCGCGCGCCCGCCTTGCCGCCGGGCGTATAAGCGTCGTCGTGGCGTTTTTTGCGAAAGGCCGTGTAATGGGCCAGCAGGGAATCCAGGGCTCCGGCGCTGACGCCCGCGAACAGGCGGGGTCGGCCCATGACCAGCAGATCGTCGGGTTTGTCCCAGCGGGGCTGGGCCACCAGACCGGTGCGGAAGCCGTGGTGAATCAGCCAGCGCGCCAACAGCACGCAGCCAAACGAGGGATGGTCCACATAGGCGTCGCCGGTGATCAGCAGCACGTCCAGAGTATCCCAGCCCAGAGCCAGCATTTCCTCACGGGACATGGGCAGAAAACGCGGCTGGGCCGGAAAGGATGAAGCGCTTGGGGAAGTTGGAGCTCCCGGCAGGGCCGTCGTTTCCCGTATCGCCATGGAAACATCGGGGAATCGGGGCATGCGGGGCCGTGCCGCCGCGGAGTCGGCCGCCGGGGCCTGACGACGTGGGCGTTGCCGCCCGCGCGAACGCACGGGGCGTTTTTCTTCCGCTGAAGATAGCGGCGCGCCGGACGTTTCCGACCGGCGCGATGAAGCCGCGCCCGCCTCTTCCCGCTCCGGCACCGTTGCAGGACGCCAGGGGACGGGAAAAGGCGGGGCCTTATGTTTGTCAGCGGCCATTGGGCGGCGTAACCAGAGGCATGTCCGCACTGCCCGGCGGCGGAATCATGGGATCGCCGGGCATATTGTTCATGGGAGCGCCCATCTTGGGCGGCATGCCGCCCATGCCGGGCTTCATGCCCGCCGCGTGTCCCTTGAGGAATTCATCCCATTCCACGCGTTCGATGGCGCCGTCGCCGTTTTTGTCAATGACCACAAAGGCGCTTTCTTTCATATTGGGGAATGCGGCCTGGAATTCCTCCAGAGCCACCTTGCCGTCCTTGTTTGTGTCCATTTCTTCGAATTTGTCCCTGGGGGCGGCCTTGGCCGGATCGTCGGCCGCCCGCGTCAGAGTCGGCAGGGCCAGCAGGCCCGCCAGCGCCAACAGAGCGAACATCTGCCAGAAAACCGGCTGAGCTGAAAAACGCAGTACTCGCGTCATAGTTTACTCCTTGGTATGGAATCCTCCGTCGGCACGTCACACGCGACCGGAGTGCCCGTCGGCTCCTCGCCGCCGGGAAAAAGAGTATCAATCAATCCGCCGCCCCTGTCCAGTCTCGCGGCAACCGGGGCGGAGTGGAGGCTATAAAAAGTTTTCCCCCTGCTGTTCTATGCGGTCGATACAGAGAGTCAGGTTGTCGGGTTCACCCTTTTTATGATTGTCGGGATAGAGCAGAGCGGACATATAAAAGACTGAATTGAAGCCCAGCGCATTGCGGGCGTTGCCTGAAAAGTGCTCCAGGGCCAAGGTCAGCTTGAAGCGCAGTTCGCCGGGCAGTTGGGCCAGCAGAGGCTTGGCGTCCGTGCAGAGCGCAGCCAGCATTTCGGCTTTTTCGCGCATTTTGGCGTTGTGGCCGGGCGTGTCCCCGGCTTCCAGCAGCCGCAGGCCTTCGGCCTCCACGGCCATGATCCGGTCATGGCGCTCTCTGAGCCATTGAATAACCCGGGAGAGGGCCTCTGCTGTATTTGGGGTGGTATTTTGAGCGGTATTTTGATTGGACATGCAGTCCTCCTTGCTGGGGTAGACAAAAGCCCGGCCAAAAGGCCGGGCTGTATGGTAAGAGATTAATCCCAGTGGCGTTTATCTTCGATGGGTCTGATCTGCGGCGGCAGACTGCCCGGAGCCAGAATGCGCAACTCGGGACGAAGCTTGATCTTTTCGCGGAACTGGTGCAGCAGCTCCTCTTCACGTTTGAAGCCGCTGGTTTCGATGAAGAGGGTCATTTCGTCGATGCCGCCGGGGTTGGTGACTTCGATCTGCCAGCGTTTGATCTCTTCAAAGCGGCTCATGACCTGCTCCACCTGATGCGGATAGACGAACATGCCCATGATGCGGGCGGTGGTGTCCACACGGCCCACGATGCTGCCAAGGCGCGGGCTGGTGCGGCCGCAGGCGCAGGGACTGCGGTCGATGTAGGAGAGGTCGCCCGTGGCCAGGCGGATCAGCGGATAGGTCTTGTTGAAGGCCGTGACCACGATTTCGCCCACTTCGCCGTCCTTCAGCGGAATGCCCGTATCCGGATGGCAGATTTCCACATAGCAGCGGTTGGCGATGTGCAGGCCGGTCTTGTGGAAGCATTCGTAGCCGATGCAGCCCACGTCCGCCGTGCCGTAGCCCTGACGCATGATCAGGTCGTACTTTTTTTCCATCTGGGAGCGCATTTTTTCCGAGAGGCGTTCGCCGGTGACAAAGGCCACTTCCAGGAAAAGGTCCTTGCGCAGGTTGAGGCCTTTTTCCTCGGCCTTCTGGGCGAGGTGCATGAGGAAACTGGGCGTGCCCACATAGCCGGAAACGCGCAGCTTCTGCATGATGTCCAGCTGGGTGGCCGCGTCGGACGGGCCGGCCGGGATCACCGCGCAGCCCAGATTGCGCAGGGGTTCTTCAAACATCAGACCCGCGGGCGTGAGCTGGTAGTTGAAGGTGTTCTGCACCGCGTCGCCGGGGCGGAAGCCCACGGAATAAAAGGCCTCGGTGTATCCCCAGTAGTCCTCGCCGCGATCTTCGGGATCAAAAATGGGGCCGGGCGAAAGAAAGATGCGCTTGAGTTCGCCGATGTCCTTGGTCAGCAGCCCGCCCAGGCGCGGCCCCATGGATTGCAGGAAGATCAGTTCCTTCTTTTTCAGAATGGGGATGTGCTTGATGTCCGAGAGGGTCTTGAACTTCTCCACATTGAACTGCGCGCGGTCGAAGCGTTTTTTGACGTCTTCGGAATAGCGGTAGGCGTAGGAGAGCAGATCCTTGAGCTGGATCAGGCAGTATTGGCGTCGTTCGCTTTCGTCAAGCACTTCGCGGCGGCTATAGATGCCTTCGGTACGGTCTTTGCGGGTCATGGACGTTCGCCTTGTAATATTGATGGGAGGCCCCATATGTAAGCAATGATCTGTATGATTGCAAGCATTTTTTTATTTATTATTGTATTTCAATAGGTTATAAAGGGCTATGGTGCGGCTGCCGATGCTGCGGCCTGATCAATGCCTGCCTGCCTGGCTTTTTCCTGGTCCACGGCGCGCTGCTTCAGGCTGTCGTAGACCGGCGGCGACTCCAGACAGTTGGCGGTCAGGGCCGCCAGGTAGGCCGTGACGATAATGGCCGGTGCATTGTGCAGCGAACCGGTCATTTCCACCAGCAGGGCCGCGCCGGTGAGCGGCGCGCGCACTGTGGAGGCGAACAGCCCGGCCATGCACAGGATGAGCAGGGTGGCGGTCTGGTCCGGGCCGATACAGTCCAGAGAGAGCAGGGCCGAAGCCGCGCAGCCGCCGGCCAGCGCGCCGCCGAGCAGCATGGGCATGAGCAGGCCCCCGGCCACGCCGGAGGCAAAGCTTACGCAGGAAAACAGAATTTTCACTGCCAGCAGCAACAAGAGCGCGCCCAGCGGCAAGGCCGGATTTTCCAGATCCAGCGCGCTTACGCCGAACCCCACCAGCACCTGCGGGTAGCAGTAGAGCAGCAGGCCGCTGATCAGAAAGGGGGCCAGCACCCGGACTGGCTGGGGCATCAGGGGGCTGCGGTCGGCCCAATGGGTCAGGCGGATCAGTACGGCGTTGTAGACCGCGCCCAGCATGCCCGCCATGCCGCCCAGCAGGGGCACGATCCACCATTGCAGCAGCGAGAGCGTGTCCGTGTTCTGAAAGGGAAAGACCCTGCCGAAACCGAAAAGGACCTCAATCACAAACCAGGCTGAGGCGGCGGCCAGCGCGGTGAACAGCAGCATGGGGCCGCTGATCACGGTTTTCATTTCTTCAAAGGCGAAGCAGAGCCCGGCCGCCGGAGCGCCGAAGGCCGCCGTGAGCCCGGCCACGCTGCCGCCGATGAGATAGCGCGGCATGGTCTGGGCCTTGTCGTCATGCCAGATGCGGCCCACGCCGCAGCCCACGGCCGCGCCCATCTGAATGCAGGGACCCTCGCGGCCCACGGAAAGCCCGCCGGTGAGGGAGATCAGGGTGCCCGCGAATTTTGCCCAGATGACCGTGACCCAGCGCATGGGCAGATGCCCGGCCACAGTGAGCTCCACCTGGGGGATGCCGCTGCCGCTGATCAGCGGTTCGTGCCGCAGCAACTGCCAGGCCAGAAGGCCCAGAAGAATCAGCGCGATGAAAATGCTTGCGCCCACCAGCGGATCGGACAGGCTGTGGCCGTGCAGATAATCCACCACCGCCGCGTTGATCAGAGTGTAGGCCTGGCGGAACAGGCCGATCACCGCGCCGGTGATGCCGCCCGTGACCAGAGCCTGCAGCATGAGCCGCCACACGCCCAGGGCGCGCAGGGCCTGCATTTCACGTAAAATTGGAGGGACGGAAGCGCGGAACGGCACATGAACTCCTTGACGGGGCTGCAAACAGCGCGAGTATGGCCGGAAGATGCGCAAGATTCAAGTTTTCGGGGGGAATTTTCCAAAAAAATACTTGCCAAAGCCCTGCCAAGCGGGTAGAAAACTTCCTCACACGGGCCGAGGTAGCTCAGTTGGTAGAGCAGGGGACTGAAAATCCCCGTGTCGGCAGTTCAATTCTGTCCCTCGGCACCATATATTTCAACAAGCCCTTACGCCTAAAATCGTAAGGGCTTTGCTTGTATGGAGGCCCCGCTTGGCGAGGGGTCTCCACCAATCAAAGCCCCTGCCATGACAAGAGCTTTGAAGACATCATCTTTTTCTTCATAATATATCGATAACATTTGTAGAATTACAGGATCTGCTGTTCTGTGTTTCCGGCTATTCCTTCAAGACAAAGAGCATGGGAATGAGCACCACGCAGGGAACAGGTTTGCCGTTGATACGGGCGGGCGCAAAAGTGGACGCCTGTATGCAGGCCAGCGCCGCCGCGCCGAAGTCCGTATGGTCGGCCCGTATCACGCGGGCGCGCAACAGTCTGCCTTCCCCATCCAGAGAGGCCTCCACCACGGCCTTGCCTTCCTGGTTGCGCCGTTGCGCCGCGCGCGGGTAGCGCAACGGCGCCTGTCGCAGGAAGCGTGGGCCGCCGTCGGCATTCCAGGCCATAACCTGCGGCTGTGGCGTGCCCTCCGCCTGCGCCGCGCCGGGCGTGCTTGTTCCAAGGCCGCCTTGTTCCTCCGCCGCTTGCTGTTTCGCCACGCTTTTTGCAGGCCGCTGTCCGGAGGTTTTCACGGGCGGCGCAACGGCTTCTTTTTCAGATTTTTTATGGCGGGGTGTTATGGCGACTTCGTTTTTTTTGATCTGTTCCCGGCGTTGCACGGTCCGTCGGACCGGCACAGCCTGTTCCGGTTCCTGTGCCGCGACGGCGGAAGATTTTTCGGCGGCGGGCGTTGCCTCTGCGGGCGGCTCCGGCAACGGCGGGCCAGCTCGACCCCGCGCATCCGCCATATCTGTATTCCCGGCGGGGCCTGTTCCTGCGGGAGCCCAGCTGACCGTCAATATGCCGCCGGACTGTATCGGCAGATAGCCTGGCAGGACCAGGGCCGCCGCCAGCAGAACGGCGGCCAGCGCCCCATGCAGCAGAAACGAAAGTCCCACCGCCCTGGACGCTGAAAATTCCCTCCGTTTCGCCGGGGGAAGCGGGTCAAGGGGCAGCAAGAGCGCCTCCCGCGCCGTCGCCCTGAAACAGATGCAGATACTCGTTATGCAGGGCTTGGGCATCGGCCTTGTCCGCCGCTTCGGGGTAGAACGCCGCCACCAGCGCCGCCATCCCCACCACCCAGCGCGGGCCGCCCAGAATGTCGGATGAAAAAGCGTAAACCCGGCCCTTCCGGGCGGCGGGCAAATCCTTCCAGCCGGGAAGGGCGAGCAGTTCCCCACGCGCTTTTTCCAGTTGCGCAAGACCCTTTGCTGTATCCAGCGAGGAAAGGGCGACGCTTTTGATCACCACGTCGGGATTCCGCTCCACCACCCACTCCATGCTGACCGGCGACGAGGCCGACCGTAATTCCGCCGCCAAATTCCGTCCTCCGGCCTTCAAGGTCAGCGCAAAAAGGGCCGAACCCGGTCCAGCCAGCCGGTCCGGCGCAAAGTGTTCAGCCAGCACCGTGGGCCGCGCCGCGTCTTCGGGAATGGCGGCCCGCAGGCGCGCTTCCGTTTGCCGGGTCCATCGCAAATAGGCCTCGCCTCTGACGACGGCGTCTTCCCCCAGCAGTCCGGCCAGAATACGCACCCCCGCCGCCAGGTTTTCCGGCAGATGCATGTCCAGACGCAGAACGCGGATGCCGAACGGTGCCAAACGACGCTCCAGTTCCGGGCCGGGATAGCCTTTCCAGGCCACCAGCACGTCCGGGGCCAGGGCCGCGATGGTTTCAAGATTGGGCGCAAAGCCCTTGCCCACGCCGGGGATGCCCGCAGCTTCCGGCAAAAGCGCGTTCCGTCCGGCGGCATGTTGGGCAACGCCCACCACCTGGGGCATGCCGCCGAGAAGCCGGACCACCTCCAGCGCGTCCACAGGCAGAACCACAAGACGTGCCGCCGCCTGAACCTGTGGCGCGCAGAACAGCAGCCACAGACAACAGTACAAGAGTATCTTTGGCGGCATCATCCGGCCAGGCCCCGTACAAGGCCCACCAGCGTGGAGGCGCGCAAGGCCTCCACCGGCAGGTATCCGGCCCCCATGACTTTCGCCAGTTGCCGGGCCTGGCCGAATTGCAGCAGTCCGCCCTGTTCCACGTCAATCACCAGAGAATAGACGCGCGCATCCCCTCCGATACGGCGGGCTTCAGCCAGGGCCGCGTCCAGAGCCGAACCCGCTTCCAGGGGGGGCGTGACATTGGCTCTGCCGTCCGAAACAAGGACCAGCACCGGCCGGGTGTCCGGATTTTTCCGCACGGCGTTGCCGATGACGCGGCGGGCTTCCCGCAGCCCGTCGGCCAGGGGCGTGCGCCCGCCGGTGGGCAGTTCCTCCAGCTCTCTGGAGGCGAGTTCCACGCTGCCCGTGGGCTGCAACAGGGTCTGACCCCGCTGGCCGCGAAAGGCCACCAGCGAAACCTGATCCCGCTTCTGATAGGCATGCAGCAGAAGGGACAGCACGGCGCTTTTGAGCTCACGCATGCGGTCCGCCGCGCCCATGGAGCCGGAGGCGTCCACGGCGAAGACAATGAGATTGCCCATCCGGCGTTCCCGCCGTTTATAGCGCCAATCCTCAGGCCGCACACGCAGGGGCGGCCTGATGCCCACTCCCTCTCCCGCAGTCAAGCGCAGAGCCGCGGCCCGGATTGTGGGCTCCAGAGCGATGTCCGGCGGTATGTCCCGCAGAGGCGGATGCGCCTGGTAGCCGACGCAACGGCCGCTTTTTTGCGCGGTGCGCGTCCGGCTGTGGCGGCCGGAGCCCTTGCGCAGGCGTTTGTCCACGGGCGGCTGCAACGGCCGCACCTGATAGGGATTGTCGGCGGCGAAAACTTGTTCGCGCTCCGTGCCCGCCGGAGTGTCCGGCCTGTGGGATGCCCTGTCATGGCCCGCCGCATCCCCCGCCATGTCTCCCTTATCCGGGAGCGGATCGCCGCCGTGAGAGGCGTATTCTCCTTCCGCCTGCCGTTCTTTCAGCTCCGGTTTTGGCGTTTCCATGCGTTTTTTCGGCTCGGGCGCGTCCAGGCGTTTCCTGTGCGTCAGAGCCAGAGCCGCCGCCTCCCGCACGTGCTCGTCGCGCACGGCGACGCAGCCGTCCAGCGCGGCCAGAGCCCGCGCCGTGCGCAGCAGCGCCAGTTCGCCCCTGTGCCCGGCGCAGCGGGCCTCCGCCGCCAGCAGGGCCATGTCACGCAGAAGCGCTTCCGGCACGCGCAGTTCGGACAACAAGGCGCGGCCCTCGCGCAGTTGCCCGGCCAGGGCCTCCTGAGCCGCCTTCCATTGCGCCGTGAACCGTGCGGGCTCGGCGTCAAAGGCTTCCCGCCGCCGCAGGATTTCCAGCCTCAGGGATGGATCTTCCGGGGCCAGCACATCCACGCACAGCCCGAAACGGTCCAGCAATTGCGGCCGCAGCGGGCCTTCCTCGGGATTCATGCTCCCGATCAGGGCAAAACGGGCGGGATGCTCCATTGCGCAGCCGTCGCGTTCCAGCCTGTTGACGCCGTCCGCGCAGGCATCCAGCAGCAAATCCACAAGATGGTCGGGAAGCAGGTTGATCTCGTCCACATAGAGCATGCCCTGGTGCGCGGCGGCCAGCAGCCCCGGCTGGAACACGCGCCGTCCGGCGCGCAGGGCCGCCTCTGTATCCAGGCCGCCGGCCAGCCTGTCTTCCGTGGCGGAAAGCGGCAGGGTGACCAGCGGGGCCCGCAGGGACTCCACCGGCAGGGGGCCGTCAGCCGCCGCCCGTGCGCAGGCCGGACAGAGCGGACCTTGCGGGGCGCAGTGA
>OJIY01000205.1_pt1 | contig 29550 bp, 19 predicted proteins | sample 1596061 | NCBI WGS metagenome assembly OJIY01 (sample SAMEA4350111, study PRJEB24818) | metagenome | biome: human; feature: gut; material: faeces | place: Denmark | collected 2013-09 | reverse complement strand
TTCTTCTGCTCCTGTTGCTGCTCTGGCTGCTGCTGGCGGCTCTGGGCATCCTGCCCTCGCCCCTGCCGCCTTCCTGCTTCAGGACGGACGACGCGGCTCTGGAAACCGAGAAAAACCGCGCCGCCCAACTGGATAACGAACTGGCCCGGCTCCGGCAACAGCTGCTGGATCGCGCGGCCCTCTGCAAGCCGGTGATCCCGCCGGTGGCGGCCAAAGAACCCGATCAGCCGGTCAAGGAACCAAAGAAGGAACCGGAAGTGGTGGAGCCCTTCCTGGGGGAAACGCCGCCGGAGCCGGACAAACCCAAGGTAGAGAAACCCAGGCGGGAAAAGCCAAAAGTCGAGCAGCCCAAATCCGAACCGCCCGCTCCCAAGCCCGCGCCCAAAAAGAACGAGGATCTGAACATCCCTAGCGACGCGGCCAAGAAAAACGACCTTGCCTTTTTGGAAGGTTGCTGGACCAGCGAAACGGGTCTGTACTCGCATCCCTCCAACGAGCCGATCATCGCCGAATACTGCTTCGACAAGAACGGCAAGGGCCGTCGTTTCGTGCGCGAGCGCAACGGCCAGGTTTGCAGCGGTTCGGCCGGCGCGCGCTTCCAGGGCAACCGCCTGCTCTTTGATTCCGATCCGGCCCGCTGCCCGCGCGGCGGCACCTATGTGCCCCAGAAGGTGGAATGCACGGGCAGCGAACGCAGCACCCAGTGCAAAGGCAATGAACTGGGCGGCTCCCGCCACAAGTGGGACGCCCGCTTCAGAAGGAAATAAGCATGGACGCCATTCCCCGTTATCTCTCGCCGGTCAGCATCATCCCCGGCGGTTGCCCGCAGTTTCTGGATTTTTCCCTCTCCGAGGAGGTCATCCACCGCCTGCGCCGCTATTTCCGTGAGGAAAAAAAACAGGAGGGCGACGCCGGAGGCCGCTATACCCACTATCTGCGCTGCCTGGTGGAAACGGAAAACGGCTTTGTGGACCAGCTGACCGGCCAACCCTGCGACTATGACTATGACATGGACGCCCGCCGCGCTCTGGATGTCTGGGAAGGACACTGGCTGCCCGTCCCCTTCTTGCGCACCCTGGACCAGCTCTGGCCCGACGGCGGCAGACGTTTTGAATGCGGCCCCTCCAACTGGGCGCGTGCCATGGTCATGCGTTCCGAACAGCAGCCGGGCCAGTTGCGCGTGGTCCTGGCCTTTGACACCAATGTGGAGCCCCGCCCCGCCGAGGGCGAGGAATATCACGCCCTTTCACCGCAGGATGTGGCGGCCCACGGCCATTTCATGCTGGCCCATCAGGTGCGCGACAACTCCTGGTTTCTCAACGCCGCCTGGGTGGACGAATGGCTTTCCGGCATCTACAGCGCCTGGCGGCAGACCAGACACCACGGGCGCGGCTCCTGGCAGGAGGAAACACCCTACGTGCTGGAACATCTGGCCAGCTACCTGACCTGGCTGGAAACGGTACGCCTGGCGCTTGACGATCTGGCCGCCCAGGTCATCAATCCGGACCGTGACACCCCTGTGGACGTGGACCTGATTCTGGACATCGGCAATTCCCGAACCACGGGCATTCTGGTTGAAACCTTGCCCCAGCGCGTCACCAACCTCAACGACAGCTATCTGCTGGAGCTGCGCGACCTCAGCCGACCCGACCGGGTCTATGCCGAGCCGTTTGAAACCCGTGTTGAATTTGTGGACGCGGCTTTCGGCAATGACGCCCTTTCCCGCCGCTCGGGCCGCCAGAGCCCGGCCTTCGCCTGGCCCTCGGCCGTGCGCATCGGGCCGGAGGCCGCGCGTCTGGCTACCCAGGCCGTCTGCGCCGAAGGCACCACGGGCATGTCCAGCCCCAAGCGCTATCTCTGGGACGAGCGCCCCTGGCAGCAGAGCTGGCGCTACAATACCGGCGGCAAAGCCGAACCCATGGTCAGCCGGGGGCTTTTCGCCCGCCAGCTCAATCCGCAGGGCACGCCCCTGGCCTGCTTTGACGATCCGCTGTTCAAAAAGAGTCCGGCCCTGCAAAGGCAGCAGGCCGAGCCCATTTTTGAATCCCTGTTCACCCGCTCGTCCCTGATGCTCTTCATGATGGGCGAAATTCTGACGCAGGCGCTAGTGACCATCAATTCTCCGGCCACCCGTGTCCGGCGGGAACTGCCCAACCTGCCCCGTCGGCTGCGGCGGCTGATCTTTACCGTGCCCACGGCCATGCCTGTGGCGGAAAAACGTATTTTCCGGCGTTGGGTGCTCTGGGCCGTGCGGGTAATCTGGGACGCGCTGGGCTGGGGCCAATGGTACCTGCCCCAGCAACAGAACAAGGGCCAGAGCGGAGATTACCGCCTGAGTCCACAGGTGCGTTGCGACTGGGACGAAGCCAGTTGCTCGCAGCTGGTCCTGCTCTATAATGAGCTGGCCGTCAAACAGCACGGCGACGCCCACCACCTCTTCCGCCTGATGGGCAAACCACGCGCCTCCTGCGGCGATCATCCCTGTGTGCGGGTGGCTTCCATCGACATCGGCGGCGGCACCACGGATCTGTCCATTACCACCTATGAGCTGGCCAGCGGCGAGGGGGACACGGCCCGCATCGTGCCGCACACCGAATTCCGCGACGGTTTCAATATCGCCGGAGATGAAGTATTACGTGAAGTTGTGACCAACCACGTGATCCCGGCCATCGGCGACGCCCTGGCCGCACAGGGTTTGAGCGAACCGCGCGGTCTGCTGGGCCAGTTGTTCGGGCGCGACGCCATCGGCATGTCCCAGGAAGAACGCAATACCCGCGTGCGTCTGGTGCGCCAGATCGCCGTGCCCGTGGCTCTGGGCCTGCTGGCCGCCTGCGAGAATCCGGATATGCGGGATGCGGGCTACAGTTGTGTTCTGGGTGATTTTTTCGAACCTGATCCGCTTGCCCCGGCGGAAGAGCACGCGGTTCCGGCTCTGGACGACAACACTCCCCCCGGTTTCAGCCCGGCGGCGCGCGCCCCCCGGCCTCAGGCCGCCATTTTACTCGCGGTGGAAACCCTGGTGCGTCGCGCGGCGCCCTTCATCCAGAACTTTAATATTCTGGATGTGCCCATCCAGGTGCGCCCGCGCGCCGTGGACGCCACCATCCGGGCCACGCTGGGGCCCACCCTGTCCGCGCTCTGCGAAATGGTGTATTTGTACGACAGCGACGTGCTGCTGCTTACGGGCCGCCCCAGCGCCTGGCAGGGCGTCATCGCGCCGGTGCTGGCCAAGCTGCCCGTGCCGCCGGACCGGATCATTCCCATGCGCCAGTACCATGTGGGCAGTTGGTATCCTTTTGCCGACGCCCTGGGCAGGATCACCGACCCCAAGACCACTGTGGTGGTGGGGGCTATTCTCTGCGCCCTGGCCGACGGACATCTGGAGGGTTTCTCCTTTGATTCCGGCGCGCTGCGCCTCACCTCCACGGCGCGCTATATCGGCGAGATGGACATCAACAGCCAGCTCAAGCGGCCCAAGGTCTGGTTCAGCGTGGACGTGGAAAGCAAAGAGGGCACGGAACAGAGCCGCCAGGTGGCCTTCAGCGGCCCGCTGTCCATCGGCTACCGCCAGTTGGACGCCGAGCGCTGGCCCACCACACGCTACCATTTGCTGGCTTTCGCGGGCGAGGAGGCCCGCTCCCGCGCCTCGGGCCGCCTGCCCTATACTGTGGAAGTGCGCCTGCGCGTGGAAGACGTCTGGGACGACGCCCCACGCACGGATGATGAGAAGGAGCGGCGCAGTGAAGGCGAATTCAGCATTGACGCCATTACAGACAACCAGGGCCGCAGCGTGGACCGCCGCGACCTGGAAATACGTCTGCAAACCCTGAAACTGGACGAAGGCTACTGGCTGGATACCGGCATTGTGACCGACGCCGGCTAGGGGCTGTCTCTAAATCCTTGCCGTGAAATGCGCGTGGGCAGGCTTTGCCCGCCGGGAACGAACATTTCGAGTGTTGAATGCACCAAATGAGGATGGCTATGCAGCAGGATACCGATCTGGCCCGGCTTTGCCGCGATTTGGCGGAGCAATCCCGTCAGGCCGAGGACTGGCTTCAGGACAATTGTGAACTGGTGGGCGGCGAATGCGCGGCCCTGCAAAAGGATATGCGCCACGCGGCCCGCTTTTTTCACAAATGTGAGCAGGCCGCGCGCCGCAAGATGTGCGTGGGCGTATTCGGGCCCAGCCAGTCCGGCAAATCCTATCTCATCTCGGCTCTGGCCCGCGACGCCAAGGGCTCCCTGTCGGCGGATTTCGGCGGCACATGCTATGATTTCATCACCCAGATCAATCCTGAAGGCGGCAAGGAATCCACGGGCCTGGTGACCCGCTTCACCACCACCCCGCCCGAAGGCCTGTCCGAAGGCTTTCCCATCCGCCTGCGTCTGCTCTCTGAAACGGACGTGGCCCGTGTGCTGGCCAATACCTATTATGCCGACTGTGAGCATAAGGAAGCCCCTCAGCCCGAGGCAATGACGGCAGCTCTGGACGCCCTGGAGGCCCGCGCCTCCCGGACCGCCCCCACTGCCCCGGCCGACGGCGCGTTGAGCGGCGACGATGTGGAAGACTTGAGGGAATACATTAACAAAAATTTCAGTTCCCGGCCGCGCGTGCAGATGCTGCAAAAAGGCTACTGGCTGCGGGCCGCGGAACTGGCTCCGCGTCTGGGCCTGGAAGACAGGGCGCAATTGCTGGGCCTGATCTGGAACAGCGTGCCGCAATTTCAGGGCCTTTACCTGCAACTCTGCGGCGCGTTGCGCGACCTCGGCCACCCGGCCGAGGCCGGTTGCCCCATTGAGGCTCTGATCCCGCGCGAGACCAGCATCATTGACGTGGCCCTGCTGCGCGGCCTCAGCGAGCCGTCCACGGACATGCTGACCATTCTGGGGGCCGGGGGACGCAAGGCCGCGCTGCCGCGCGCCGTGGTCACGGCCCTGACCGCTGAAATCACCATCTATATGCGCGAAAAGCCGGACGACTTCTTTGATCACACCGATTTGCTGGACTTTCCCGGCTACCGTTCCCGCCTGAAACTCGAAAACCTCAATCAGGAGCTGGAGCGCCCCGGCACCCTGGAAAACCTTTTCCTGCGCGGCAAGGTGGCCTACCTGTTCGAGCGCTACTGCGAGGAAAAAGAGCTTACCAGCATGCTGCTCTGCATCGGGCCCGGCAATCAGGAAGTGCAGGATCTGCCGCGCGCCGTGTATGACTGGATATGCTCCACCCACGGTGAAAACCCGGCCCACCGCGCGGGCAAGGCCCCGGCGCTCTTTTTCGTGCTGACCAAGATGGATATGGAGTTCGAAAAGAAAAAGGGCACGCCCTCCGTGGAAACGCGCTGGACCACGCGTCTGCAGTCCTCTTTGCTGGACTTTTTCGGCAAGCAGCACGACTGGCCGGAAAACTGGGACGGCAGCCATCCCTTCCGCAACGTCTTCCTGCTGCGCAATCCCAATTTCCGCAGTGAGGCCATTTTCAGCTTTGACGGCGACAGAGAAAGCGGCATCCGGCCGGAGCAGACGGCCTACGTGGAGGAAGTGCGCCAGGCCTTTTTGCAATCGCCTCTGGTGCAACGCCATGTCAGCGAGCCCGAGACCGTCTGGCAGGCGGCCATGACCCTCAATGACGGCGGCGTGGCCCTGCTGCGCGAAAGGCTGCGCCCGCTCTGCAATCCCGAGCTGAAACGCCGCCAGATCACGGTCAGCCTGGACGAAAAACGCGAACAGGTGCTGACCAGGCTCACGCCTTTTTACAAAAGCGACGACCGCGAGGAACAGCGCCGCCGGCAGGAGCAGCTTTCCCGCGTGCTGGTGGCCCTGCTGGCCCGGCTGGCGGAAAAACAGCTCTTCGGTGAATTCCTGCGCGGCCTGCAGGTGCGGGATTTCGACCTCTACGAGATCTGCTCGCGCGCCGGTCAGAGCCGGGATCAGGCCGACGCGCCGCCCGCGCCCGCGCCGGTGGTGGGGACGCGGGTTTCCGCCAATGACATTCTGGGCGACATTTTCGGCGACAGCCAGTCCGCGCCTGTCGTGCCTGAAACCGGAGAAGAGGACCGCGCCCGCGATACGGCCGCCGTTTTCGCCGGTCTGGCGCTGGAGCACTGGATCGGGCGCTTGCGCGATCTGGCTGGCGACGCGGAGGCCCGCAATTATTTCGGTCTGCCCGCCAAAGAGCTGGACCAGTTCTGCCATGAGCTGATCACCGCCGCCGCGCGTTGCGGACTGCGCGAAAATCTGGAGGCCGATTTGCGGCGAAGTTCGGCCTACAGCAATATGGCCCGCGAGCGCCTGATCTGGAAGCAGGTCAGCCTGGCGGCCGACGCCGTCAACGCCTTTGTGGACTGGCTGGGTTTCGACCCCCGCTTCAAGGATCAGGCGGCGCGCACCATTCTGTTCGGCGGCAAAAGTGTCAGTCTGTTCAATCCGCCCCCGGCCGTCACGGGCGAACCGCATATCGCGGAGGAAGAATCGCCCTATGACCGCCTCTGGTACACGGACTGGCTGCGGGCCCTGGCTTACAGCGTGACCGCCAATGTGGATTTTGACGGCCGACAGACCGTCAACCCGGAACAAAACAACCGCCTGCGCGACATCCTGCGGGCCTTCAAGGAATAACATGCGCGCCACCATCACAGCGGACCCCTCTCGCGGCCCCGGTTACGGCATTATCGAAATCCACGACGCGGGCAATGTCATTGATCCTGTTTTTGTGCTCCGTCGGGGTTCGGACGGCAAAACCCTTTCCGGCGGTGGCTGGCAGGAGAGCGAAAGCGCACTCACGCCCGACGCCTGGGACAATGACGGCGGCAGCCTGCGCCTGTCCGTGGGCCCGGCCGTGGTGGACGAGATGGACAATCTGGACGCCTACCGCCTCAGCCTGCCCGGCGCGGGCGTCTGCGTGCTGGTTCTCCGGGATCTGGTCTATTCGCATATCAGCGGCGGCCAGGGCGTCGGCGTCTATGCGCCGCCCGCCCCCGAAGCCGAAGCGCCGGTGGAGACTGTGACGGAGCCCGAGCCGGTGGCGGAAGAAGAAACCCCGCCGGAACCGGTTTTGCCTTCCGTGGTCGCGGAGCCGCCCCTGGAAATGCCCGAGGAGCGCAAAGGGAAAAAAGGCGGCAAAGGCGGCCTGCTGGCGGGCGCGCTGCTGCTTCTGCTGCTGATCGGCGGCGCTGTGTGGTGGTTCGCGCTGCGCGCGCCGGAAAAACCGCCCCTGCCGCCCGCGCCCGCGGCGGACCAGAACCGGACGGCCCCCGCCGCATCCGCCGAAAAATCTCCTCTGGCCGCCGCGCGTGAGCAGTTGCGCGGCGAGGCCCGGCCCGAGATGAGCCTGGCCCTGGCCAAGCCCATGCGCAAGGACGGCGCCGGCGCTGAAGAAAGCGACGCGGCCTTTCTGCTGCTGGAAGACGCGGCCCAGAAGGGCAATGCGGAAGCCATGCTGCTGGTGGGGCAGTTTTACGATCCGCTCAGTCCCCTGCCGCGCGGCAGTATCCCTGTGGACATGAGCCAGGCAAAGCACTGGTACGAGCAGGCTGCGCAAAAAGGCCGGACCGAAGCCGCCAAGGCTCTGGACGCCCTGCGCGCCCATGCGCGGGACGAAGCGGCCAAGGGCAACACCGAGGCCCAAAACCTGCTGCAAAACTGGAAGTAAAGCGCAACCGGACCGTTTGCGCGCTGTAGAGCCGCACGGCCCGCGTTCCGCGCAAGGAGAAAAAAATGCATCTGAGCGTCCGTTTGTGGCTGCCCCTTTTTGCGGCGCTGTGTCTGGGGCTGGCCGCCGCGGCTGTCCGGGCCGAACCGGCTTCCGCACCGGCTCCTTCCTCCGGCCCGTTGCTCCAGGAGGGCAAAAAAAAACTTTTCCAGCGGGTGGTCAGCCATCCGAGGGCCAGCCTGCGGGCCGAACCCAGGGCCGACGCCACAGTGCTTCAGGAAGCCGTGGTTCCCTTTACCGTGCTCTATGTCTACGCCCGGCAGGACGGCTGGCTGCGGGTGGGCCCTTCCACCAGCCAACCCGCGGGTTGGCTGGAAGCGGCCAAGGCCACGGACTGGAACCAGTCCCTGACCTTGCTGTTCACCCCGCGCACGGGGCGTGATCCGGTGCTTTTCTTCAAGACCGAGCAGGACCTCAACGCCCTCTGTTCCGCCCAAGACATGGAAAAGCAACTGGACGCCCTGCTGAACGCGGCGGCCGCATTCGCCAAACCGGGCACAGGCGGCGCGGCCGCCGATCTGCCCGCGACCTTCCCCGTCATCGCCAGCGAACCCGGCGGCGCCCAAGGGGCGGTGTCTGAAAAGCGTTTTTATCTCATGCCCATTCTGGCCATGCAGGACCCCTTTGACGGGGTGAAATTTCTGCGCGTGGCCTCCATTGACCCCGGCGACTATGCGAAAAACAAGGACGGCCAGGGCAAAAACGGCCCGCCCAAGACCGGCATCGCGCTGGTCATCGACACCTCCATTTCCATGAAACCCTATATTGAGCAGAGCCTCAACGTGGTCCGGCAGATCTACGACAAGATCGAACAGGACAAGATGGCCGACAATGTGGGCTTCGCTGTGGTGGCTTTCCGCAGCAGCACCACGGCAACGCCCGGCCTGGAATACGTCTCCAGGGTGGTCAGCGATTTCGCCACGGCCAAAAACCGCAAAAGCCTGGAGGACAAACTGGCCCAGGTGCGCGAGGCCACGGTCTCCAGCCACGACTTTAACGAGGATTCCCTGGCGGGCGTGTACAAGGCCGTGGAAGAGCTGAACTGGAGCGAATATACCTCGCGCCTGATCCTCCTGATCACCGACGCGGGCCCCCTGAAAAGCGACGACAAGTACGCCTCGGTCAAGATGGGCGTCAACGAGCTTAATGATTTCGCCCGGCAAAAAGGCATCTGGATCACGGTGCTGCACGTCAAAAGCCCCGGCGGGGCCAAGAATCACAGCTACGCCGAACAGAGCTACCGCGCCCTGAGCAAGCTTTCCGGCAACCGCTCCAATTATCAGGCTGTCGCCGCTCCCACCCCGGCGGAAGGCGCGCGCCAGTTCGCGGCCGTGGCCAAAACCCTGGCCGCGGGTATGGTGGATATGGTCAAGAATACGGCCGACGGCAAAATCATGACCCGGCCCAAGGATGAAACGCCGCAGCAGGCCACGCCCGAACAGCGGGCGGCCCAACTGGCCGCGACCCTGGGCTATGCCATGCAGCTGGAATATCTGGGCCGGGCGCGAGAAAACCAGGCCCCCGGCGTGGTCAATTCCTGGATCGCGGACATGGACCTCAAGCGTCTCGCCAGGCATGAGCAAAGCCCCAGCGTGGAAGTGGCCGTGCTGCTGACCAAAAATCAGCTCAACGACCTCAGCGCGCAGCTCAAGGCCATCATCGACAATGCCGAGCGCACCAAAAAGACCGACTCGCGCGACTTCTTCCAGGGCATTCTTTCAGCCTCCACGCGCATGGCGCGCGATCCCAATCTGCCCACTCAGGGCAAGAATCTGGCCGAACTGGGCGTACTGGCCGAATTTCTGGACGGCCTGCCCTACAAGAGCGACATCATGCTGCTGCGCGAAGAGGACTGGTACCGCATGAGCATCGGCGAGCAGACGGCCTTCATCAACCGGCTCAAGTCCCGCCTGGCCCGCTATGAGGAATACGACCGGGACCGCGCCAACTGGGAAAGCTTCGGCCAGCCCAACGCCGGGGACTGGGTCTACCGCGTGCCCCTGAACATGCTGCCGTAGCCGACGGCTCCCGGCCATGTATCAGCTTAACGCTGATTGACTCTGAGAAGAACTGAAAGCCCCGGTTCGCTCCGGCGGCCGCCTGTAACGCGCACCGGCGCTCCCCGCCTGAACGGAGAGCGCCGGTGTGAGTGGATACAAGGCTTGAGCGCCCCTCCAGGCTTACCTTAAGAACCGGTGAAGACGCCGAGAACATGGTCGGTGAGGACGATGGTGTTGTCCGCCGCCGTAGAGCCAAACGCGGTCACGCCGGTGACGCCCACCAGTTTGATCACCAGATCGTTGGTTCCGGCGCCCGCCACGCCGTCGCCCTGGATGACGTAGGTGTCGCCGCGGTACTCGAACGCGGCCGTGCTCGTGGCGTCTCCGATGATGTTGTCGCTCAGCGCCGCCTCGATCAACTGCTCCAGGGAGGCCTTCCCCGTGAAAGTGATAATGCCGTCTTTCGCCCCATAGGTGACGTTGTCAATGCCTGTCGACTGCCCCGACGCCACATCGCCGAATACAACCTTGGTCGGCAGATACAGCGCGTCCCCGGATTTTTTGTCGGTCTGGAAGCCGCTGACGCTGTCATAGTTGTTGTACTCGGAATCCCCCCGAACGTATGTCAGCGTGCAGTACCGCATATCTTGACCGGAAGGGGGCATCCCGCTGGCCGTCAGGTCGATGGTGTCCGCGCCCTTGCCGCCGTGGATCTCCACGGGGTTTGCGTTATTGTTGGCCGCCACTCTCCCCCCGCCTCCGCTGATGAACATGTCGTCCTGGTCGGAACCGATGAACTTCACCGCGCCATAGAAGCCGCTCATGTCAATGGAGGCCTGGCCGGTGATCTGGGAGCAGTCAAGCTCATATTTCGCAGTATACTCGTTATACGTCATGCCCGTGATGGTCAGATTGGCGGCGTATTGAATGTCAAATTCCTTGATTGCGCTGTTGGTGGCGAACGTGAGGCTGACGTCCTCTCCGGGAGCGTTGACGGTTATTATGTCAGAGGCAAACGCGAGGTCGCCGGAGAGGGTCAGGTTGGTCCCGCCGACGATGGTCATATTCACAGACGAGGTGGCGGGGGTGTTTCCGTGTTCCTTATGGTATTCTTCAATTCCCTTGACGGACAATTCTATATTACCAGCAATTAAGTTTACGTCCGCGATGTTGAGGCTATCGTGTCCCTCGCCGCCGTCGATGATGTAGTGCTCAACATCGCCGTTCTCGTTGGTCACGTTGAAGGTGTCGTTGCCCTTGCCGCCGTTGAGAATGGTAGCGTTCGTCGTCTTGCTCGTGCCGTTAATGTTGAACGTGTCGTCGTTCGTGCCGGTGTTGATAGATTTCACCTTCGCGCCGACGTTGACGGTCACCTCGTTCTTCGCCGTGGCGCTGCCTATGATGGCGTGCTCGGACGTAAACGAGGTTTCCAGCTTCAGCACGCCGCTGCCGGTTACGGCGGACGCGTTCAGAGTATGATCCTCCAACAGGAGGTCCGTAGGCGGAACAGCCCCGTTTTTCTGCCCGGCCCAGGAGATTGTGCCGTCGTCTTTCAGGGTGACGGAACTTTCGCCCGAGGCCTTGATGGTGCCGCTCACCTGGAGATCGTCGTGAGGGTCGAACGCGGCGAGAATGCCGGAATAGTCCGGCGGCGGCGGGGTCGGCGTGTCATGGACGTTGTTGTTCAGACCCGGCACGACGGAAAGGTAGCCCGGCAGGTCGTCCGGCGGCACGGCCGCAAGATCGCCCAAAGGCTTGTCCTGACCGTCGGCGATCACGAAGCCGCCGTGGGAATCGTTCTGGATCGGCACCAGCCCCTTGATCGCGCCGTCCTGGCCGACCACGATGGCGGCCGTGCCGTCCTTGTCCAGCACCAGCCAGTTGCCCGAGGCTTTGCCCGCGTCGTCCCCGGTCGGCGGGAGGACCGTGCCGTCACGCAGATCCTCGATGTTCGGCGGCGCGGCGTGGTAATCTGCGTCGCCCGGCACGGGCAGGGATTTGTCCGGGAAGATGGCCGGGGAATGGCGCTCGTCCGCCAGGCCGCCGACGTCCGCCGGTTTGAGCGGCAACACGCCCGTGTCGTCGGGCGGCGGAGTGGCGTGGTTGTAGTTGGCGGGCACGGTGTGGCCGATGACGTTGTCCCTGGCCGGGTCGTTGCTCACCCGCTGCTCCATGGGCACGGTTTCCACAAAGGCGATGCCCGCCGCGTCGGCCTCATCCGCGCCGAACGCCACATAGTGGTCAATGGGGTCCAGAGCGGCTTGCTGAAAGGCCTCCAGCATGTTTTCCAGGGTCCAGCCGCCGCCCGGGTCCGTGTGCTGCAACTGGTACAGCTTGGCCGCGTAATAGGCGTTGGCGTCAAAGGCGTTGGACGGGTTGACGAAGTTGCCTTGCGCGTCCGTTTCAAAGGCTCCGTAGGCCGCGTAATGCTCCGCCGGGGTCATGCCCACATCCGTAATGGCTTGCAGGGTCTGTTCCACGGTCCAGGGGCCGTCGCCGTACCTATTGGGTTCGCCCACGGAATTGAGTTGTGCGGTCTTGGCCTGCAAGTACTCGTACTCGTTAAAATACACGTTCGGATTGAGACCCTCTTGGCGGCCGAACATCTCGTAGTGCTCCTGAACCGTCATGGAGACGGCCTCGATGGCGGAGCGCAGTTCCGGCTCGGTCATGGGCGTGCCTATGCTCGCCATTTGCGCCAGTTTCGCGGAAATATAATACGCTTCGTCAAAATAGTAGGCCATAGCTTCATCCCCCCCCACTGTTACTCTGTCAAGAAACATATTAATTTTGTATTATATCTGAAAATGTGGACATGCAATACCGAATCGCCCGTGCGGGCGGACGATGCGCCGCGTCGCCCCGACATGGCGACCGGGAAAAAGTTATATTATCGGGAGATTATCTGAAAATCTTCACCCGCAACAGTTCCGGAAAAAATTTTCAAAGTAATTGATACGGCGCGGCAGATATACAAAATGTCGCGCGTCATTACACTCATGTAACATGAGAAAAAATTCTTTATTGGGCTTCATAGTGGTTCAGGGACTGTCGCCAAATAAATTATTATAGCCAAATGAGACACGCTGCAGCATAGCCGCAGCGTTAAAGGTTATGGCAAGATTATCATATCGAGCAACAACCCTGCGGAATAATGTAAGCTTGGCAAAGAAACACTCAACAAGGCGGCGTTCCTTGCAGGTGATCGTCAACAGCAGCGCGCAGCTTGGGGAGATCATCACCGGCGCGGGCAAGGACGCCATCGTCGAGGAAGACAGCGCGAAGACGGGCGTAATCAAGGCCAAGGACGGCAATGATTTTTGTTGGCGCGCTCCGGGCCGTAACCTCCCAGGTCATTGCTTGCTTCACGCACTATTTTCACATAGCAGCGGTTCTATCTCTTTGTCCTGGGACACGTGTCGCCTTTTCTTGTGGAAGGGAAAAAACAAGAGTAGGTTAAGAAAGTTTTTCCGGGCCTGTTGCGGGTGGAGATTTTCAGGCCACTTCCCGACGGCATATTTTTTTGCAGCCGTCCCGCCGGGGCGGCAGGATTTTCAGCTCTTCGCAAACGGAGTGAGCCTCTACGGACAATGGCTGAGATGGAAGATACGAGCGATCTGGTCTTTTCCCTGCGCGGGGTATGCAAACACCGTCCCGGCGGAGACCGCTTTCATCGGCGTCTCGCGGCCTTTGACGCGCCGCGCGGCCAGTTACTCGCCCTGGCAGGTCCCAGCGGCTGCGGCAAAAGCACGGCCCTGGACCTGCTGGCCTGCGCGCTGAAACCCGACATCCAAACGGCGGACGGACGCGAGTCCACAGCCTGTTTTCTTTTCGCCCCCACGCCCCAACGGCGCGAGGACGTGCTGGCCGCCTGGCGGCGCGGCGGCACGGACGCCCTGGCGGCCCTGCGCCTGCGGCATCTGGGCTATGTCCTCCAGACCGGCGGGCTGCTGCCCTTTTTGTCCGCCGGGGAAAACATTTTGCTGCACTGCCGCAGCCTGGGCATCGCCGAACAGCGCCGGGAAGCCGTGGACGCCCTGGTGGAGCGCCTGGGCATCGGGCATCTGCTCAAACAGTATCCGGCCACGCTTTCCGTGGGCGAACGCCAGCGGGTGGCCATTGCCCGCGCCCTGGCCCACGGCCCCGGCGTGGTGCTGGCCGACGAGCCCACCGCCGCCCTGGACCCCTGGCATGCCCGCAATGTGCTGGGTCTGTTCACGGATCTGGCGCGGGAACTGGGCATTACCATGATCATGGTCACGCACGCCCCGGACATGGCTGCGGACGCCGGTTTCAGCCTGGTCCGCTTTACGGTGGAGTCCGGGCCAGACGGCGTTTTTGCCGACGTGCGCCATGCGGCCGGGGGGGATTGAGCTTATGCGGACCGTGGCGCGCGCCTGCCTGCTGGCGCTCAAGGATTACGCCCACGAGGGCCTGCTCTCGGCCTGCGCCGTGCTGGGCCTGGCCGCCGTGCTCACGCCCCTGCTGGTGCTCTACGGGGTCAAATTCGGCGTGGTCCAGACCCTCACGGACCGCCTGCGCGAAGACCCCCGCAACCTGGAAATCTCGCCCGTGACCAGCGGGCGTTATACAGGCGAATATCTGGCCCGGCTGGCCGCGCACCCGGACGTAAGCTTTGTGCTGCCGCGCACCCGTTCCATTGCCGCCACCATGGACCTCAGCCGGGGCGAGGGAACGGCGCGGAAAACCCTGGTGGCCTCCCTGGAGCCAACGGCTCCGGGCGATCCTCTACTGGCCCGCTATCACGCGACTGTTCCGGCCATGCCCGCTCCGGATATGGCGGACAAGGCGAACAGGGCTGATGAAAACGGCTCGCCGCCCCTTGCGCCCATCGGCGTGACCCTTTCCGCCACAGCCGCCGAAAAACTGGGAGCGCGCCGGGGCGACTCGCTGCTGGGGCGGGTGGAGCGCCGTTATCAGGGGAGGGTGCAGAGCGCCCGCGTGAACCTGCGCGTAGCCGCCGTCCTGCCCCTGCCCGCCCAGCAGAAGGACGTGGCCTATGTGCCCCTGCCCCTGCTGGAAGCCGCCGAGGACTACCGCGACGGACGCGCCGTGCCCGAGATGGACGCGCTGAACGGCCGGTCCGGGGAATGGACCGGAGAACCCCGGCCCGAAGGCCCGCGCGTCTATCCCGGCTTCCGCCTGTATGCCCGTGATCTGGAGGCGGTCGGCACGCTGCGCCAGGGCTTCGCCCGACAGAATCTGGACGTCTACACCCACGCCGAGGAAATCGAGCAGGTCACCACCCTGTCCCGGGCCCTGAATCTGATCTTCGGTCTGATCTGCGCGGCGGCGGCCGCCGGTTTTCTGGCCTCCACAGCCAGCAGCGCCCTGGCCGGGGTCAAACGCAAGGAGCGCATTCTGGGCCTGTTGCGGCTTACGGGCTTCGCCACAGGCGCGCTGATGCTCTTTCCCCTGGCCCAGACCCTGCTCACCGCCGTGCTGGGCACGGCCGTGGCCGCCGCCGTTTACGCCGTGGCCGCGGCGGTCATCAACAGTCTTTTTTCCACCGGCCTCAACGGCATGGAGCAGGTCTGCCGCCTGCCGCCCGAGCATTTTCTGCTGGCTTTCGCCCTGGTGGCCGGGCTTTCCCTGCTGGCCGCCTTGGGGCCCGCCCTGCGCGCCGCGCGCGTGGAACCTTCGGAGGTGATCCGTGATGTCTGAGTTGAAGTCCCGCCTTCGCCTCTTCTGCCTGTGCATCCTGGCGCTGGGCTTGATTTTCTGTGGCGTTCGCCCCGCAGAGGCGGCCCTGGCCCGCAAGGACAGCGTCAATCCGGCCGATGCCTGCAATCCCCAGCCTGCGGACGACGATATCACGCTGCCCATGCCTTGCGGCCTGAGCATGGTTTTCAAGCTGGTGGCCGTACCGGCCAAGGGTTTTCTCTGGGACATGCCCGTGCGCCCCGGCCTGGACGACAGCGCCAACGCCGGGCGGGCTTTCTACGACCGGCGCTATAACGCGGCCCTGTCCGGTCCCTTCGCGCTGGATGACCTGCCCGCCGCCTGGCGCAAGGCGGCTCCGCTGGGGCGGAATTATTACTACCTCATCGCCAAATACGAGGTCAGCAACCTGCAATGGCGGGCCGTTATGGACGCATCCTGCCCGGACAGCCGGAATCTTGCGGCCGACGCGGCCCGGCCCGTGACCGACGTGAGCTGGTACGACGCCGTGGACTTCACCCGCCGCTATACGGCCTGGCTGCTGAAAAACGCGCCCGACGCCCTGCCCCGCTTCGCCGGGGACAGCCGCAACGTGGGCTTTGTGCGCCTGCCTACGGAAACCGAATGGGAATATGCCGCGCGCGGCGGCCAGACGGCGGGCAGCCAGCAATTGCTGCAGGAGGATTTCTTCGCCCTGCCGCAAGGGGCAAACAAAAACGACTACGCCGTGTACCGCCCCGAAGGCGCGGCCCATATCCCGGAAAGCGCGGCCCGCATCGGCTCGCGCAAGCCCAATCCCCTGGGCCTCTATGACACGGCCGGCAATGCGGCGGAAATGGTGATGGACAGCTTTCGCTTTTCCTTGGCCGGACGCCTGCACGGTTCCGCCGGGGGTTTTGTGCGCAAGGGCGGCTCCTTTCTCTCCGGCGACGCGGAAATTCTGCCCGGCCGCCGTGAGGAAATGCCCTTTTTCCTGGCCGACGGCCCGGCCCATGCCCGTGATCTGGGCTTCAGGCCGGTGATCTCCGGCATCAACACGCCCGGCGGCGGCCGCCCCGAGGAATTGCTGGCGGAATGGAACAAGGCCGGTGAAAGCATGGCCCCAAGCATGCAGGCCGCCCGCAATCCCTTGGAAGAGCTGGACCGGATGCTGGTCATGGCCCGGGAGCCGGCGGTAAAAAACAATCTGCAAAAGCTGCGCGACACCATCAAAGACAACAACATCATGCTGGAGCGGCAAAAACAGCTGGAGGCCCAGTCCCTACTGCGCACCGGCGTCTACATGATTGAAACCATCCGCAATTACGCCAGTCGCCGCAACAGCCTGCAAAGCCAGTTGCAGAGCATGGAGCGCGACGTCAAAACCGCCAAGGGACAAACCCTTGAAAAACTGCGCCGGATCATGGATACTGCCCGTAGAGGTCTTGCCATGCTGGACACCAGCCTGGACAAGTCCCTGACCTTCTACCGCAGCAAGGTGGACGACGGCACGCAACTGGCGCAGGACGCCCTGGCCGCCGCCGAGGAATCGCTCGGCAAGGATTTCAGCGGCGACGATCCCTTCAACGAGAACATGCGCCGCAACTTGGCCCTGTTCCGCCGTCATGTGGATTTGTTCCGCAAAAACAAGCCGCTGCCGCGCGAGGCCATGCAAAAAGAAATTCTGGAGCGTCGCTTCCAGTAGCAAAGGAGTCTGAAAATGGCGGAAAAACTGCGTATCGGCTGGATCGGCACCGGCGTCATGGGTTCGTCCATGGCCGGGCATTTGCTGGCGGCAGGCTGGCCGCTGACCGTCTACAGCCGCACCAAGGCCAAGGCCGACGCCCTGCTCGCCAAAGGCGCGCAATGGGCCGAAAGCCCGCGTGCCGTAGCCGCCGCCTCTGATATCGTCTTTTCCATAGTGGGTTTTCCCAAGGATGTGGAAGAAGTCATACTGGGCGAGAACGGTGCGTTGCGCGGTCTGGCCAAGGGCGGCATCGTCTGCGATATGACCACCTCCAGCCCCGCCCTGGCCCGGCGCATCGCCGAGGCCGCGTCCGCCCAAGGCTGCGCCGCGCTGGACGCGCCCGTAACCGGCGGCGACGTGGGCGCGCGGGAAGCCCGGCTTTCCATCTTCGTGGGCGGCGACAAAGCGGCTTTTGAGCGCGCCGAACCCTGCCTCGCCAAGATGGGCCAACGCCTGCTGCACTGCGGCCCGGCCGGTTCCGGCCAGCAGGCCAAGCTGGCCAATCAGGTGGCTGTGGCCGGGGTGATGTTCAGCGTGTGCGAATCCCTGCTTTTCGCGCAGGAAGCGGGCCTGGACGTGGCCCAATGGCTGGAGCTGGTTGTGCCCGGCGCGGCGGGCAGCACGGCCATGGGCACACTGGGCCGCCGCCTGCTCAAGACCGACTACGCGCCCGGTTTCTTTATTGATCATTTCATCAAGGATCTGGGCCTCTGCCTGGAAGAATGCCGCCGCCTGCGTCTGGTGCTGCCGGGCGTGAGCCTGGCCGAGGAATTCTACCGCATGATGCAGGCCCAGGGCCGCGGACGCCAGGGCACGCAGGCCCTGATCCAGTGTCTGGCCACGCTTTCCGGCAAGGAATGGCGTAAACACGAGTAACAGTATTCCGCGCCCGGTCGGCGGTGTTCCATTCCGAACCGTCGGCCGGGACGAGCATGCCGCGTCTGAGCCCTGTTGCTGTCGGGCTGTAACAACGCAGACAGACACCTTGTGAGGCCGTCATGCCCTTTTCCCCGCCTCGGAATCCGCTGGAAGATCCGGCCCTGGAGCCCTATCGGGACTTCCTGTTGCGCCGCAGCCGCCGTTTTACGGAAGAAATGCGGCGCATCACCGCACAATACGGCTCGTTACGCGCCTATGCCAATTTGCATACCAGCCTGGGCCCGCACCGCGTCAGAAACGCCAGGGGCGTGGACTGCTGGCGCTGGCGCGAATACATGCCCCAGGCCGGAGCCGTCTGGCTGACCACGGACAAGCTGAACTTTCAGCGCCATGCCAGCCATCGCTTCCGGCGCAAGGAAGACGGCATCCTTGAGCTGATCCTGCCGCCGGATGCCCTGGCGCACGGCGACTACGTGGAACTGCGCGTTCAGCTCCCCGTGGCCCCGGACGGTTCGGACCCGGACGAATGCCGCCTGGGCGCGCCGCCGTTGCGCCGCGTTCCCGCCTTCGCCCAGTGGGTGGAACAGGACAAGGCCGTGCCCACCCAGTGGTGCGCGCGGCTTTGGGCTCCCGAGCAGCCCTACCGCTTCCGCCACCGCCGCCCCGGCGCGCCGGTCTTCCCCCGCATTTATGAGGCTCACGTGGGCATGGCGCAATCCTCCCTGACCCATCACGGCGAAAGCGTGGGCAGCTATGAGGAATTCAGCCGCTCCATCCTGCCCCGGATCAAGGCGGACGGCTACACCGCCGTGCAGCTCATGGGCATTCTGGAGCACCCCCTGTACCGCTCCTTCGGCTATCAGGTCAGCAGCTATTTCGCGCCCAGTTCGCGCTACGGCACGCCGGACCAGTTCAAGGCGCTGGTGGACGAGGCCCACGGCCTGGGCTTGTCCGTGATTCTGGACATCACCCACGGCCACGCCTGCCCCAATACGGAGCAGGGTCTGGCCCGCTACGACGGCAGCCGCTACTTTTTCAGCGAGAAATTCAATCAGTGGGGCACGCCCTCCTTTGACTACAGTCAGGAAATGGCGCGGCGCTTTCTGCTCTCCAACTGCCGCTACTGGCTGGAGGAATTCCGCGTGGACGGCTTCCGCTTTGATGCGGTGGGCAACATGCTCTACCACGATCACGGCGTTGACGACGATTTTTCGCACGTGGGGCGCTGCTTTTACGGCAAGAACGGCGAACCGCGCGCGGATGAGAACGGTGAACTCTACCTCTGCCTGGCGAACGCCCTGACCCACGAGCTGCGGCCCCAGGCCGCGACCATTGCCGAGGAGTTTTCCGGCATGCCCGGCCTGACCTGCCCGCCGCATGAAGGCGGTCTGGGCTTTGATTACCGCTTTGCCATGGGCATTCCCGATTACTGGGAAAAATGCATCGAAGCCCCGCGCGACATGGGCAGCCTGTGGTATGAGATGACCAACCACCGCCCCTATGACCGCACCGTCAGCTATGTGGAGTGCCACGATCAGTGCATCAACGGCGACGACGCCATGATTTGGCGGCTGATGGGCGACGACATGTATCATTATATGGCTGTGGGCAAGGAGAACTGGAATGTTTCGCGCGGCCTGGCATTTTACCGTCTGATGCGGCTGATAACCCTGACTACGGCGGACGCGGGCTATCTCAACTTCATGGGCAATGAATTCGGGCACCCGGAATGGCTGGACGCCGAGGCCCATGCCCACCGCCAGTGGCATCTGGCGGACCGGCCTGACCTCAAATACGCCGGTCTGGCCGCCTGGGACAAGGCCCAGTTGTGCGGTCTGGTGGCCGCGCATGCGGAGGATTTCCAACAGGCCCCGCTGTTCCGCTTCATCCATGAGGACCAACGCCTGCTGGCTTTTGAGCGGGGACGCCTGCTCTTTGCCTTCAACTTTCATGAACTGGAGGCCAGACAAAACCTGACCTTTGCCGTGACGCCTGGCAAGTATGTGGAACTGCTCTCCTCCGATGAAACGCGCTTTGCCGGGCACGGCAACCTGAGCGTTGCGTGCCCGCCGCTGGAGCACTTCACCAGGCCGCTGCCGGATCGCTATGAACAGGACGTGACCCTCTACCTGCCGCCGCTGGTGGCCCTGGTGCTGCGGCGCGAAGATTAAAAAGACGGAAAAATTCTTGACAGAAACGCCCATGCCGCGTAGTTATCTTCTTCGCGTCGGGATGTAGCGCAGTCTGGGAGCGCACTTGAATGGGGTTCAAGGGGTCGAAGGTTCAAATCCTTTCATCCCGACCAGGAATTACAAGGACTTATGGTGAATGCCGTAAGTCCTTTTCTGTTTGAGGGTATTTGGCCCCGCTATGGCCCCATGCAAGTTGCTAAGGACACCTTAAATAGAATATGAAAAAAAGATTACTAATCTAGGAGTACTAATGGCATCTATTCTTGAACAATACAGGATAGCCGACTTCTTGGAGTGGCACAGGGAAAGAAGGCTGAACCTTAATCCAGAATTTCAGAGAGCCTCTGTTTGGACTCCAGCCGCTCGCAGTTTTTTAATCAATACTATACTGAATGAACTTCCCATTCCGAAAATATACCTGCGTACAATAATTGATGTTAACACAAAAAGTTCAATCCGTGATGTAGTTGATGGTCAACAGAGATTGCGTGCTATAATTGATTTTGCTAATGATAAACTTGTTTTGACTAAAGCCGCTTCTGAATATCAAGGGTATACTTTTTCAAGTTTACCACAGGAATTGCAAGAAAAATTTCTTTCTTATGCCCTTTCTGTAGATCAGCTGTTAAATGCAGGGAATAAAGAAGTTTTGGAAATTTTTTCACGCCTGAACTCATATAGTGTTCAATTAAATGCTCAAGAAAAAAGACATGCGAAGTATCAAAGTGACTTCAAGCTAGACGTTGTCGGAATATCGAAAGAATTTGGAGATTTTTGGGAAAAATATCAGATTCTTTCTATCAGAGAAAGAGTCAGAATGCTTGATGATTCTCTTGTTTCTGAAATGTTTGGGATTCTTCTTGAGGGAGTTCAAGACGGTGGTGAAGATAAATTAAATAAGCTGTACGAAAGATACAAATCTCCGTCAGCTTATAGTGCCGATATGAATGACATTGGAAAAAAATGTGCCGACATTTTAATTTATTTTGATAAGAATCTTGGCGATGCATTAACAGTCCCCAATAAATTATACAAAGCTCCCCATTTTCTGATGTTATTTGCTGCACTTGCACATGCTTTGTATGGAATAGGCTTTGGAGGAATGGGTGAGCACATGCCGGCTAGAGACCCTAGTGCTCTCACTAACCTTGCAATAGTGAGAGACAACCTCGCCACCCTTGAAGAGGCAATAGAGGCAAAAAGCCAAGACAGCGTAATACAACCGTTAAAAGAATTCTGGCTCAAATCTTCTTCTTCAACACAGCGAATCTCCTCGCGTTTGGTGAGGTTTCCAGTCTTCTATTCGGCCCTTCTTCCTCAACGTATTGTGTAGTATGCTCAAAAAAACTTATGTAAAGTTTTGTAAAGATGTGCATAAGATACGTACAATTTTGAATGCTGTGTATAAAGATTTTTCTATAAGTGGTGAATTAACTCATAGAGATAAAATCTTAATCGATGGATGTGTTATATCACTCTATGATAGGTGGACATATTTTAATCGACATATCATTTTGCATTCAGCAATAGGTGGATGCACGACAGCTAGAGGTCTCAATATACCATGTAATGTCTTGCACAAAAGAGATATAAAATTGGCGCTTTCAAATTTCCTTGCGGCAAGGAGAGTACAAATGGAACCCAAATGGGGAATTGCGAGTGAAGCTATAAGTGTAGCCAGATGGTTTTCAATTGCCAACTTTTCTAACTATTCCGCTGCAATTGGAGCGGTTGGTTCACCCGCCGAAGAATTAAGGTATGTTAGAAATTTTTTTGCACATAAAGGTGATGAAGCACGAACTAAATTGCAAAAAAATGTAACTTTTTTCTCTACCTATCCATTTTCGCATCAAGCTTTCCTATCCTATAAGGTCTCTGGAAGACAACCTTTATATGAAAACTGGAGTGACAGACTGATTAACTTTGCTGGGGCAGCAATTCAGTAGCCGATTCTTTTTCCAAATATTTTTCTTGGGTCTTGACTTTTTCCGCTCTTAACGTCTAAAATTATCATTTTCGTTGAGAGCGTCCACATCGCTGGATAACATTGGTGTGAACATGCCCGGTGCTTTGCTGGGTTTCTTTTTTTGGCATTTGCCAGCCAGCATGTAATTGCCGAGATGATAGCTCCGAATAAAACACCTTTGGGGGGAATAAGAGCAGCGTTCTAACGGACGTAGTTGAGTCCCTGCATTTTTCGTTTTTCAAGTGCTGCAAGGAAGCGTGCTCTTAAGATGTTATTCACCTATCAATTGAGTTAAAGCAGACCACACTCTTTTAGCAACTGGACAGGATCTTTTTCCAGCGCCTTGGCAATTGCAAAAAATTCTATAACATCCAGCCGCCGCTCGCCGTTTTCATATTTTGATATAAAAGACTGCGGCTTACCTAAACGGGTTGCGATAACCTGTTGACTGAGGCATTGGCTTTTTCGCGCTTGGATCAGCACATCTAAAAATACAGTATATTTCTTGCTAAAAATAGACTTCACGATCATCCCTTTTTAGGATGACGCTATGGCATGTTGAAAAATATCCCAAAAAAGGATAAATGCATTTATATAAATTTGCTCCCTCTTTTTGATTTTGCCAGTTCATGAACATTATCCGGTAGTAGCACCATGAAATTCATAGAAAGCGCATCTCCATTCGCCGAACAGCTTGAGCGCATCCAGCAGATCACAGGCACGCACAGCCAGATGGAGCTTGCCGCGTATCTGGGCATCCGACGCTCTACCGTGACCAACGCCAAGCGTTTAGGCACGATCCCGGCGGAATGGCTGCTCACTCTGCTGCGCGTGGCTAACGTCAACCCGGAATGGATTTTGACCGGCGTCGGTCCGTGCCGCATTCGTAGGCATGCGGCCGACGTCTACGAGGATGAAGACATCGCACGGGAACGCCAAAAAGACCGGGAGGCCCTGCAACGCCTGTCCTCCCGCGCGCTGGCGGATGAACTGGTCCGGCGCATCGCGGTTGCGGAAGGCGAACGCTTCCTGTCCCCGTCCACGCAGGCGTGATCCTCCACCTGATCCGGATACCCCCGCCGCGCGGTCCCATCTTACCCAAATACCTGCCCCGCCGGATGCGAACAGCCCGGAAAACCGCGGCATGTGCGCGTCTTCCGGGCTGTTTTATAGTGTTGTGATCAACCGGTTATTTCAGTCCGTTCAGGTAAACGGCGATATCCTTCATGTCCTGGCCGGAAAGCGGCTTCAGCGCCTCCTGCATTTCCGCCACCTTGTCATTGGGTGGCGGGGTCAGGCCTTTCACTTTTTCCATCTTGGCCACCAGGCCGTCCACAGGCTGCCCCATCATCTTGGCGGGTTTTTCCGTATGGCAGATGGCGCAGAGATCGTCGTACAGTTTCTGCCCCTGTGCCGCCCTGTCTTCCTGGGCGGCCTGGGACTGCACGGCCACGAACAAAAAGGCCGCCATGGCGAATCCGCCGATCTGTTTCCATTTTTTCAACATATATATGCACTCCTTGTGGGAACGTCTCTGTTTCCGAAAGAGGTTACAGCGTGATAATGCCGCGCGCGAACAGGTAGATCGCGGCCAGAGCCGCCAGCACCAGCAGTACCAGAATGACCTTCTCATAGGTCTTGAACAGCGGCGTCTGGTCGGGATGCTGCTTGCGGCTCCAGATGTACACGGGAACGCCCAGCGCGATCAGCACCATGGACATCAGCAGATAATGCAGCCCGGCGGCGTAGATCAGCCAGAAACCGTACAGCGTGCCCAGAGCCGCGCAGGCCAGGGCGGCCGCCCGCCCCACCGGGGCCTTCTGGGGGTATTGCCCGTCCTCGCAGGTCTTCCAGAGAAAGAGCGTGGAAATCAGATAGGCGGGCAGCACCATGACGCCGGTGATGCTCAGCATCATGCTCCAGGCGTTGTTGGAAAAGTACACCATAAAGAGCGCCAGCTGCATCAGCAGGCTGGTGACCCACAGGGACACGGACGGCGCTCCGGCGGCGTTCTCCTTGCTGAACTGGCGGGGAAAGGTGCCGTTTTTGGCCGCCGCCAAAGGCATTTCAGCGGTGATCAGGGTCCAGGCCAGCCAACTGGCCAGCACGGCGATAATCAGGCCCACGTTCATGAGCCAGCTGCCCCACGGGCCCACCACGCGTTCCAGCACGCCGGCTGTGGACGGCGTGGGCACGGCGGAAAGCTCCGCCTGGGTCATGAAGCCGTACGGCAGCACGGAAAGCAGAATATAGACCACCAGGCAGCCCAAAAAGCCCATGACCGTGGCCTTGCCCACATCGCTCGGCGTTTTGGCCTTGTCGGACAGCACCACCGCGCCCTCAATGCCGATAAAGGCCCAGAGCGTCACCAGCATGGTGCTCTTGACCTGCGCGCCCAGACCGCCGAGGTGGTGACCGTTGTCCACGGCCAGCTTGCCGAAGAAGTCAAAGTCAAATTTGTCGATATTGAACACAAAGGCCAGCACGATGACGAAGATGAACAGCGGGATCAGCTTGCCGATGGTGCCGATGGTATTGATGATGGCGGCCTGCTGCGTGCCGCGCAGCACGACGAAGTTGAACATCCAGATCAGGATGGAACCGCCGATGATGGACTGGATGGTGTTGCCGCCCTGGAAATACGGCGGGAAAAAGTAGTTCAGGGCGTCCATGGTGATGACCGCGTAGCCCACATTGCCGAATATCTGGCAGAGCCAGTAGCCCCAGGCGATGAGAAAGCCCACAAAGGGGCCGAAGCCCTCCCGCCCGTACATATAGATGCCCGCCTTGAGATCCGGGCGGATGTCCGAAAGAATGCGGAAAGAATTGGCCAGAAAATACATGCCCAGGCCCGTAATCACCCAGGCGATGAGTACCGCGCCCACGGAAGCCGAGGCAGCCATGTTCTGCGGCAGGCTGTAAATGCCGCCGCCGACCATGGAGCTGACCACCACGCTGGCCAGCGCCACGACCCCGAGTTTTTTGGTTGTGCTTTGCGCCATTGCTCTATCCTTTATATTTTAAACCTCGCCGCCACATGACGGCGCGGCTTCACGGAAACGATTCATTGCGGAGATCCGCAAAATTTCAAACCGGGGCCGCGCCTCCGGGCGGCGCAGGCCCGTAAAAAACAGACGCCCGGCCCACGCAGACAGGTTCCGTCGCGGGCCGGGCGCACAATGGCTCACGGACAGGCCGGAGCGGTTTGACTAGTTTTTCACCACAACGGGATCGGCAAATTCAAAATTGAGGAAGCCCATGACCGTCAGGCAGTAGCCGTAGGGCTTGGTAAGATTCAGATGATTGTGCCAGAACTGGAATTCGCTGTGCTTTTCAACGCCGCGCAGCGACAGTTCATGGTTGAGGGATTTATTCAGCCACATTTCGGCATGGGCTTTGGCGATGTCGTCGTCAATCCAGGTGGGGAAGTACTCCACGTATTCAGCCGCCCAGCCGCCGATGAGCTTGCCGTCCCTTTTGCCCCAGCAGATGCCGAGGCCCGTGGCGATGGCGCGATGCTCCTCGATACGGGCGCCGTTGGCGGCCATGATCACTTCCAGCACGGCGCCGTGCTTGAAGTCCTTTTCCACTTTCTCCACGGGCAGGATGTTGCCGTAGAGTTCCTTGGGAAGCACCGAGGTATAGGGGATGACGTTGAAGTTTTCAATTTTCGCCTGCAACAAGGCGGAATCATAGCAGAAAGTTTCAAAGGGCTGCGGCGGGATACCATCTTCCGCTTCGCCAACGCCGCCGGAAATGAAAGCCAGAGTGGGGTATCTCGTGCCAAGAGTAGTCATGATTGAATCCTTCTTGTTTGGTCTACGCAGGCGACTGTAAAAATAATTGCCACCTGTAAAACAATTAAACAGAACAACAGGTTGCGTAAAACGGTCTCTCTGATCGGCGTAAAGCGGTTCGCGGCGGCTCACAGTGCTATTTTGCGGGAATGTGAGCGCGAATCCGCCTTTTTCAACCTGTTCAACATAAGCCCTTTGCCCGGCTCAGCCGGTCAAACGCTAAGAGGTTATGCAATGAACGGGCCAGAAAAACGATTTTCACCATTTGGCACACGATATCGCGCCCGCGGCAGGGCACGGACCGCACGGTGAAAAACGGCAGAGGAGAAGGACGGAACGTGAGGATGAGAAGAATGGGGGCGGGATCACGGGGTGACAGGTTGCGGCATGAATTTTATACTAAATCCGGGCAGCGCGCCCCGTTGTTTTCAATGCCGGAAAGCCCTATTGCCCCCGGCCCCAGGCGGGAAGGGACGGCGGTCTGTAATTTTCCAGGGCTTTGAGGTCGCCCATGCGCGCGGGCCGTCCGTTGCGGCCCCGGATGACCGGGCCGCACTGCTGCGGCGTCAGTTCGGCGGGAATCTGTTCCGGCCTGGGCCGCAACACCTGCTCGGCGCTCTGCAGATACGGCAGAGGATCCACCAGCTCCCCCCCGGCGTTTCGCAGGCCGAAATGCAGATGCGCGCCCGTGGTTCTGCCGGTGCAGCCCACCAGTCCCACGGTTTGGCCGCGTTGCACCCGCCGCCCGGCGTTTACCAGCGTCTTTTCCAGATGGGCGTAGCGCGCGGTCATGCCGTCGTCCTGCCGGATTTCCACCACAATGCCGGAAAGGCCGTGCGGCCCGGCGTGGCTGACCAGGCCGCCTTCAAAAGCCACCACCGGCCAGCCCAGCCTGGCGCGAATATCCAGGCCGGAATGCTCGCGCATCACCATGCCGCGCCGACTCAGCCAGCCGGGCATGCGCCGCAGGCCGAAGGGCGAGGTGATCATTGCCGCTAGGGGCGGCAGCTTGCCTGTTTCCGCCACAGGAGACGTGCCCGGCGTCGTGTCTTCCTTATTCTCGCTTGCCTGGCCCTGCGGCGTCACGCTCTCCTCCGCCGCGCGGCAGACGCCCGCCATAAGCGGCATGCATAACAGAGCCGCGCCGAGAACCTTGAGGATCATATTTTCCACATTCAACCTCTCTGACAGATCAACAGCACTTTTTTGTCTGTCCGGGCCTTGCGCGTCAAGCCCTTTAGTGGCAGTACACGGGCAATCCGCCTGACGCTTCTGAAAATTCGTAAAAATAATTTCTAGTAAGGGCGGTTTTACTCTAACACTTTTGGCCTTTCCGGCGATCAAGCTGGCATGTGGACTGCTTTTCCGAAAAATTCATTCACAGCTCAGGAGCAATGAGCATGAGCATCAGCAAAGCCTCATCCGCCATAAATGCAGGGATCATTGTCCTGACATGTGTTGTGGGCTATTTTGTCTATGAGCTTTACCAAGCCATTCAAAACAATCTGGAACTCGCGCGCAACAAGGAAGTGGCCGTGCAGCTTGCTGGCGAGCTGATGGAGTCCTCCAAGCAGCTCACCAGCAATGTCCGGCAGTATGCCGCCACCGGCGACAGCCGCTATGAAACGGTCTATTTCGGCATTGTGGACGAGCGCGCCGGCAAAACGCCCCGCGCGGCCGACCGCAGAGTGGCTCCGGGCCGGAAGATTTCGCTCACCGACCTGATGAAGCGGTACGGCGTCACGCCCGATGAATTGGCCCTGGTGGAAAAGGGCAACCAGCTTTCCAACGCGCTGATCGCTCTGGAAACCGAAGCCATGAACGCCGTCAAAGGCATCTACAAGGACGCCAAAGGCGACTACACGGTCAAGGGCGAACCCGATATGGAACGGGCCCGCGAACTGGTCTTCGGCCCGGCCTATAACGGCGAAACCGCGAAAATCATGGCTCCGCTCAATGAGTTTTTCGCCACGCTGGAAAAGCGCACCAGCGCCCAGGTAGCTGCCAGCGAGGAACGTGTCCAGCGAACGGGCCTCTGCCTCTGCTTTGCTCTGGGCCTGACTCTGCTGCTCAGCCTTGCTTCCGCCATATACGCCCGCAGGGGCATCTGCCGCCCGCTGGGGCAGCTTTCCGACTTTGCCAAAAAAGTCATGTCCGGCGACTACAGCTCACGTATCGAAACGCATTCACAAAATGAAATCGGCACCCTGGCCACGGCCCTCGACGCCATGCTGGACAAGCTGGAAAGCCAGCTCGCCTTCTCGCGCGGGGTGCTGACCGCCCTGCCCGTGCCCTGCGCCGTGTTCGACATGGAGAATAAACTGGTCTTCGCCAATGCTCCCATGCTGGAGACCTTTGATCATGCGGACGACATGGAAAACAGCGTGGGCATGGCCTCCGGCGCCTTTTTCTACAATGACGGCACGCGCGCCACCTCCGTCACCCGCTGCCTGGAAAGCGGGGAAGGCGGCTCTTCCTCCGTCGTCATTGACAGAAAAACGGGCAAGGCCATGCACACTGAAATCTTCACCAAACCCATGCCGGACAACAGGGGGGAACTGTCCAATGTCGTGCTGATCCTGCTGGACAACACCACAACATTTGAGCAGCAGGAGGCCATCAAACGCAACAGCGAAATCATGCGGAGCGTGGCCGTATCTGTTCTGGACCTGCTGGAAGCGGCCAATGCGGCCTGTGAGCAGCTGGTCAGCGTACTGGTGAAAACCGACACGGCCACGGCGGAAACAGCCGGACGCATGCATGACACGCTCACGGCTATGGAGCAGATGAACATGGCCGTACTGGATATTTCCAAAAATGCGGGCGACGCCGCCGCCAATTCCGACAATATGCGCAATACGGCCACGGACGGCCAGAATATCGTGGAACAGGTGGTTTCCTCCATCAGTCAGGTGCAGAAAAATTCCATGGATCTGCGCGCGGACATGGAAAAGCTGAGCGATGAGGCCCAGAGCATCAACCGGATCATGACCGTGATTTCCGATATCGCCGACCAGACCAATCTGCTGGCGCTCAACGCGGCCATTGAAGCGGCCCGCGCGGGCGACGCCGGACGCGGTTTCGCGGTTGTGGCCGACGAGGTGCGCAAACTGGCTGAAAAAACCATGAGCGCCACCACGGAAGTGGGCGCCGCCATTGAAAACATCCAGCAGAGCACCCGCCGCAACATGGAACATGTGGACCGCGCCGTGACCAGCATTGAGGAAGTGACCGGCCTGGCCCACACCTCGGGCGACCGGCTCAGGGATATCGTGGAAATCACGACCCTTTCCACCGACATGGTGCGGGCCATCGCCACTGCCTCCGAACAGCAGTCCGCCTCCACGGCGCAGATCAACGAAACCGTGGAAGCGGTGGACAGCACCCTCAAGGATGTGGCCATGACCATTGCCGACGCCAACAACGCCGCCAAACAGCTCAACGGCCAGATGAGCGAAATCCGCCAATTGATGGACAGACTCAAGAGCTGATCTCTGCCGCCCCGGACAGTTTTGCAACCTCTCCAGCCAGTGGCCGGAGAGGTTTTTTGCGTCCGCCGCTGCCCGGCAAACGCCGCCGGACGTTCCGCATGTTCCCCTC
>OJIY01000202.1_pt1 | contig 30120 bp, 25 predicted proteins | sample 1596061 | NCBI WGS metagenome assembly OJIY01 (sample SAMEA4350111, study PRJEB24818) | metagenome | biome: human; feature: gut; material: faeces | place: Denmark | collected 2013-09 | reverse complement strand
ATGCCCGCCCGCGCGGCGAGGCGCTGCTCAGGTCCGTAAAGCGAACCCGCGAACAGCAGCTTGACGTCCGGGTTCTGCCGCCGGAGCTCCTCGGCCACGGCCAGGGCCGGAAAGATATGACCGCCGGTGCCGCCGGTGGTCAGGAGGATTTTGTCCACGAATCCGCCGTCCTTGAAAAGTTCAGGAGCAGGCCCACGCAAAGCATGGTGGCCAGCAAATTACTGCCGCCGTAACTCATCAGCGGCATGGGCACGCCCTTGGGCGGGGCCACGCCCATGACCACGGCCAGATTCATCACCGCGCCCATGACCAGAATGGTGGTGATGCCGAAGGCCGTGAAGCGGTCACGCAGATTGTGCTGGCCCATAATGATCTTGTAGCAGCGCCAGAATAGCAGGGCGAAGAGGACCATGACCACGGTCATGCCCACAAAACCCATTTCTTCGGCCAGTACGGCCATGATGAAGTCGTTGTGCGCTTCGGGCAGGTAGAACATTTTCTGTTTGCTGGCCCCCACGCCCACGCCGAAAAAGCTGCCCGAACCGATGGCCAGCAGGGATTGCACCAACTGGTAGCCCGTATTGTGGGCGTCCTGAAAGGGATCCAGAAAGGCCAGAAGGCGGCGCAGACGATAGGGGGAGGCAATGGCCAGGGCCATGGCGCCGGCGCAGGCCAGAGCCAGGGAAAAGAAAAGATAGATGAAGCGGGTGCCCCCGGCCACGCACATGAAAAAGAGGATGCCCGCCAGCACCACGGCGCTGCCGAAGTCCGGCTGCAGGAGGAGCAGAAAGCAGAACAGGCCGGTCACCGCGAAGGGCGGGATGACGCCCCGGCTGAATGTTTTGATCAGATCCTGCTTGGAGCTCATGAAATAGGCCAGATACAGGGCCAGAGCGATTTTCACGAACTCCATGGGCTGAACGGAAACAGGCCCCAGCGGAATCCAGCGCTTGGCGCCGTTGATGGCCGGAGCAAAGGGCGACAGGGTGATCAACAGCAACAGGAGGGAAAAGAACAGAGCCGGATACTGCAATTTGTACAGCCATTCGCGCGGCAGCAGAGCCGCGCTCCAGAGGGCCACGCCCCCGCCCGCGGCAAAAAGCAGCTGGCGCTTGAAAAAGTAATATTTGTCGCCGTTGACCTGCTCGGCCACAATGCCGCTGGCCGAGAGCACCATAACCAGGCCCACGGCCAGAATGACCAACACGATGGTGAACAGCCACCAGTCAAACGGCGCGGTCGGAGCTTTGTCCGTCGCTCTGGCAAAGGCGCTGCGGCTTTTGCTTTTTTTGGTTTCGGTAAAGGAGTTTTTCATGCCAGTTCGCTCACAATGCGTTTGAAATCGTCGCCACGGGCCATATAATTATCGTAAAGATCAAAACTGGACGTGGCCGGGGCCAGCAATACCACGTCCCCCTCCTTCGCTGACGCGGCCAGGGCGCGCACGGCTTCTTCCAGAGTCGGATGCCAGCGCAGAGGCGCAAGATCACGCCAGGCCTTTTCAAAATGCTCCCGGCTTGCGCCGAACAGGGCCACTTCCCTGACCCGCTCCCGGACCAGACCGCCCAGAGCCGCCAGATCGCCTCCCTTGAACTTGCCGCCGCAGAGCAGCCGCAAAGGACGGTCAAAAGCCTGCAAGGCGACCTTGAGGGAAGAAACCGTGGTGCATTTGGAATCATTGACGTACAGCACGCCCCCGCGCTCCCGCACCAGTTCCAGACGGTGCGGCAACGGCTTGAAACGGGCCACCGCGCGGGCGGCATTGGCTTCGCTGACGCCGAAAAAGCGGCAGGCCTGCCATGCCGCCTCTTCATTGAATTTATTGTGCGCGCCCAAAAGGCCACTCTGGGGGAAGCGTTCGCTTTCACGCACCCAGACCTGACGGGCCCTGAGATTGAAGCCGCGCGCCAGTTCCTGCAGATCCGCGCCCAGTACGGCCAGGTCGCCCTCGTCCTGGCAACGGAACAGACGGAATTTGGCTTCCGTGTATTCGGCCATGTCCTTGTGGTAATCCAGATGGTTGGGCGTGATGTTCAGCAGCACGCCAGCACGCGGGCAGAAGGTGGAGCAGGCCTGCAGTTGGAAGCTGGAAATCTCCAGCACCAGCACGTCGGCCTTGCGGCCCGAGAGCACGTATTCCGAAAGGGGCGTGCCGATATTGCCGCCCAGAAAGACCGTATAGCCCTGCGCCTGAAGCATGGCGGCGGCCAGGGAGGCCGTGGTGGTCTTGCCGCTGGTGCCGGTGACGGCCAGCACGGGCTCGTCGTTCAGATAGCGCCAGGCCAGCTCCATTTCGGCCAGCACTTCCGGCGCGCCCTCGCAAGCGCCGCCCAGATATTGCGCCAGCTTCGCCACCGGCATGCCGGGGCTGGGCACCACAAAGGCCGCGTGCTCGAACTGTTCCGGGCTGTGCTCGCCCAACTGCACGTCCACGCCCAGTTTTTGCAGGGAGGCGGCCTGTTCCGGCGAAAGCGCGGCGGTATTGCGGTCCAGCAGGCGCACCCGCGCGCCCTCCCGGCTCAACAGCCGGGCCGCAGCCAGGCCGGAGCGCCCGGCTCCCACAACCACCGCCAGTTCACCGATCTGTATGCGTCTGCCGCGCGTCTTTTCCAGCGCCATGACTGTTTCCTCGTTGTGCTAAGGGGTGTTAATACGCCCCAGGAGCTGTTTCTAAATGAGAATTTTTGTTCTCTGCCCAGGAAGGCGAGTTCCGGGCGGAGGGAGTATATTCAAAGATATTCGGTCCTCGCACGGAGCGAGCCTGACGCAGGCAGAGGGCGAAAAGATAATTGAAAAAAGCTCCTAGCGCAGTTTCAGGACCGACAATGCCACCAGCCCCAGCAAAATGGACGTAATCCAGAAGCGGATGATAATCTTGGATTCCGGCACGCCCTTGAGTTCAAAATGGTGGTGCAGCGGCGCCATGCGAAAAATCCGCTTGCCGCCCGTCCAGCGGAAGTAACCCACCTGCAGGATCACGGACAGGGTTTCGGCCACGAACAGGCCGCCCACCACGGCCAGGACCAGTTCCTGTTTGCAGAGCAGAGCCAGATAGCCCAGCACTCCGCCGATGGAGAGCGAACCCACGTCGCCCATGAAGACCTGGGCCGGATAGGCGTTGAACCACAAAAAGCCCAGACCCGCGCCCACCAGGGCCGCGCAGAAAACCGTCACCTCGCCCACGCCGGGCATGTAGGGCACCAGCAGATAGCCGGAAAAGCGCGCGTTGCCCGTGATGTAAATGAAAATGGAAAAGACCAGACAGGCCACAATGGAAGGTCCTATGGCCAGCCCATCCAGACCGTCGGTGAGGTTCACGGCATTGGAAGCCGCCACCATGACGAACATGCCGAAGGGCACATAAAACCAGCCCAGATCCGGAGTCCATTCCTTGATGAAGGGGATGATCAGCTTGCTGCTGTAAGAAGGATTGTCCGCCAGCAGCCACATGGCCACGAAGGCCACCAGAATCTGCCCGCCGAATTTGGCTTTGGCGGAAATGCCCTTGTTCTTGTGGTGGCGCAGTTTGGAAAGATCATCCCAAAGACCCACGGCACCGAAGCCCGCGAAAACGAAAAAGGTCTGCCAGATATAGGGATTGGTCAGATCGGCCCAGAGCAGCAGACTGACGCCCAGCGTGAAGAGCATCAGCAGGCCGCCCATGGTCGGCGTGCCCGCCTTGGCCGCGTGCGCCGCCACGTCCTCGTGGATGTACTGGCCGCATTTCAGGCGGCGCAGCCAGGCGATGAAGCGCGGCCCGATGAAGATGGAAAGCACCAGAGCCGTGATCAGGGCCGCCATGGAGCGGAAAGAAATATAGCGGAAGACGTTGAACAGCGTCCATTCCGATGCGAGCGGGGCCAGAAAATTATAAAACATGCCCGCTCTCCCCTTCTCCGCATTCCCGCGTTTCCGTCTCCGTCATATCCGCATTCCCTTCCCGAAAAGCCGTCAGCAATGTTTCCAGCCGGTTGAAGCGCGAGCCCTTGAAAAGCAGCAGACCGCCGCGTTTTTCCTCCAGCCCGCCGTGGCGCGCAAATTCTTTCCAGGCTGCCATAAAGGATTCAGGCCCGTCCACAATCAGCCAGGGGCCGCCATAGCCCCCGTGAGCCAGTCCGGCGCGTACTTCGTCCGCGTGCCCGCCCTTCCAGAACACGGCAGTTGGTTTGAGATCCGCCAGATGCCGCCCCAATTCCTCGTGCATGGCCTCGGCCACCGCGCCCAGCTCGCCCATTTCGCCCAGCACGGGCACAAAGGTTCGGCCGCGCGCCTGCCCGGCCGCGGCGTCCAACATGCGCCGCATGGACAACGGATTGGCGTTGTAGGTGTCGTCAATGAGTTCCCACGCGCCCAGACGGCTGCGGTTGAAGCGCTGGACCGGCAAACGGGTCCTGGCGAGTCCTTCGGCGATCTCCGCCGCGCTCAGGCCCAGCAGATGGGCGGCCGCGGCTACGGCGATGCTGTTTTCCGCGCCGTAAGCGCCCTGGAAAGGCGTAATCACGTCACACGTCTCGCCGTCCAGCCAAAGTCGGTACAGGCCGCGCTCCGGCGCGCCGTCAGCCGCGTTGCCGTCAGCGGGCGCGGAACCCAGCCAGGCGGCGCGATAGGCCGTGCGCTGATCAGCGGCACTGAAAAAATGCAGTTTCGCGCCAGAGGCCATGGCCTCGCGCACCAGCTCCGGGTAGTCCGCGCTGACCAGCCCCCGGCCGCCTTCAGCCAGGTAGGCCAGTAAACGAGCCTTGTGCCAGGCCACGCCCCTGTCGCCCAGACCTTCGGTGTGGCCAGGGCCCACATTGAGAATCAGGCCCAGATCCGGGCGCAGCACCGGGGCCAGTTCGTCCATGTCGCCCGCGTGACTGATGCCGGCCTCCATGACCCAGAAATCCTCATCCCCGTCGGTATTCAGCACGGCGCAGGGCATGCCGATCTGATTATTGTGGTTCATGGCGGTGCGCGCGGTTTTGCCGCGCAGGGCCAGCACCTGGGCCAGAGCTTCCTTGAGCGTGGTCTTGCCCGCCGTGCCCGTGACGCACACCACTTTGGCCCTGGTTTTGCCGCGCCAGAGCGCCGCCAGCTGCCCCAGAGCCCGGACCGTGTCTTCCACCAGAAGCACGGGCACGCCCGGATCAGGCAGTGGGCGTGAGGCCAGCACGGCCGTCGCGCCCTGCTCCACGGCTCTAGCCGCGAAATCGTGGCCGTCCACCCGTTCGCCCGGCACGCAGACAAAAAGCGCGCCGGGGCGGGCCTCACGGCTGTCCGTAACCACGCGGGAGGCCAGTGCTTCCCCGGCCGGAGCCGCCGCGCCCGTCAGGCCCAGGTGGGCCGCCATTTCCGTAGTGCTCAGGCGCAATGCAACAACTCCCGCACCACTTCCTGATCGCTGTAGTGGTGCTTGACGCCCTGAATGATCTGATAATCCTCATGCCCCTTGCCGGCGATCAAAAGCGCTCCGTCCTTGTCCAACATATCCAGCGCTTTGGCCGTAGCCGCGCGGCGGTCCACTTCCACCAGCACTTCACGAGCTTCCCTGAGGCCCGGCAGCACATCCTGCAGAATGGCTTCCGGCTCTTCGAAGCGCGGATTGTCCGAAGTCAGCACGGCCACGTCCGCATAGCGCGCCACAGCCTCGCCCATGAGCGGGCGCTTGCTGCGGTCACGGTTGCCGCCGCAGCCGAAGACCGTGATGATCCGCTTGAACCCCGCCCCGCGCAACGCCTTGAGTACATTGACCAGGGCGTCCGGAGTATGGGCGTAATCCACAAAGACGCTCAGCCCCTGGGGATTGTCCACCCGCTCCAGCCTGCCGCAGACGCCGGTAAAACTCTCCAGGGCCGTGAACTGTTCCGGGTCCAGACCCGTTTCCAAGGCCAGAGCCTGTACGGTCAGCAGATTGGAGGCATTGAACGCGCCCACCAGAGGCGAACGCAGTTCCCAGGTCCGGCCCTCCAGATGCATGCGAAGATGGCAGCCGCCGGAACCGGCGGAGAGCAGCTCGCCCCAGAGGTGCCTCCGCCGGGGCGGCCCCTGTTGCAGGCCGAAAGACAGCGCGCGCGGGCAGAGTTCCAGCAGGCGGCGGCCCCAGGGATCGTCGGCATTGACGGCCATGGCCTTTTCGGACCTGGGCAGTTCCAGGAAAAGCTTGGCCTTGGTCTTGAAATAGCTTTCCATGTCCTTGTGGAAATCAAGGTGATCCTGAGTCAGATTGGTGAACGCCGCGCCCGCGAAGGGCACGCCGCAGACCCGTTGCTGGTCGATGGCGTGGGAGGACACCTCCATCACGGCCACGTCCACGCCCGCCGCGTCCATCCGGGCCAACATAGAATGCACTTTCAGAGGGTCCGGCGTGGTCAGGGGCGCGACTTCGCTATGGCCCAGCCAGCGATAGCTCACCGTGCCCAGCACGCCCACCTTGTGTCCGGCGTCTGTGAACAGACGTTCCAGCAGGTAGGTGCTGGTGGTCTTGCCGTTGGTGCCGGTGACGCCCAGAACCTTGATGCGCAGGTCATCCGTGTGCCAGCGGGCCTCGGCCAGCCGCCAGAGGGCCTCGCGCGGATCGTCGTGGTGCACCACCCGGCAGCCTGCGGCCTGCGCGGAATTCCGGACGACTGCTTCCTCCGGCCCGCCGCGGCGGCAGACCACCACGGCGGCTCCGGCCTCCACTGCGGCGGGGATGAAACGCGCTCCGTCCTCATTGACGCCGGGCACGGCCACAAAAATGTCGCCCCGCGCCACGGCGCGCGAATCCGAACGCACTTCCACGCCGCCACGGCGGCATGTCTCCAGAAGAGCCGCAAAATCCCGCTGCATGTTTACCTCTCCGACAGCCAAAGAATATAGTCCACGCTCGTACCGTCCTCGGGCCAGGCCGCTCCGGCGGGCGGGCTCTGGCGCACCACCCGGCTGCCCGAACCCTTGAGTTCCGGTACCACGCCCGCGCGGGCGAACAGCTCCACCGCGTTGCGCACGGATTTGCCCATGACGTCGGGCACCCGGCTGCCCGCCTTGGCCAGATGGCCGGGCAGTTGCATGACCGGCGCGCGTTGCGGGGCATCGGCGGTTTTAACCAGATAAGGCACGTCCAGGCCCGCCAGCTTGAGCCCGCGCTGACGCCCGGACGCCGGACCGGCGTTCGATCCGCCTGCGGCCTCAGCCACCTTGGTTTCGGAAAGAATGCCGGTATAAGTCAGGGCGCGGCCCGCGATTTCCTTGAACACGGGCGCGGCCACCACACCGCCGAACTGGTTGCGCGAAGGCTCGTCCACCATGACCAGAATCAGATAGCGGGGCTTGTCCGCCGGTAAAAAACCCACAAAGGAGGCCAGCCGTTTGTTGCCGTAGGTGCCCGCGCGATGGTCGGCCTTCTGGGCCGTGCCGGTTTTTCCGGCCACTTCCACGCCCGCGATGCGCGCGCGTTTGCCCGTGCCGTCGCTCTCCTCCACCACGTCGCGCATCATGTCCATGACTTCGCGTGTGGTTTTTTCGCTGAATATGCGCTCGTGCGGCTCTTCCACACTGCCCTCTTCCCGGATCAGGCGCAGGGGTTTGTAGACGCCGTGGTTCAGCAGGGTCAGATACCCCTGGGCCATTTGCAGACCCGTGACCGAAATGCTCTGCCCGAAAGCGGTGGACATCAGATCCACTTCGCTCCAGTCGCGGGGGATGCGCAGAATGCCCCGGCTTTCGGAGACGGGCACGCTGGTCCTCTCGCCGAAACCGAGCGCGTGCAGGTATTTGTGGAACAGAGGCGCGCCCAGCGTCAGACCGATCTTGGCCATGCCGATATTGGAGGAATAGCGCAGCACCTTGCTGGCGGGCAGCATTCCCTGATTGGACGTGTCGCGGATGGTGAAATTTTTGCTGACCCACTTGCCGCGTTCGCAGTCAATGAGCGTATTGGGCGTGACCTTGCGCTCCTGCAGGGCGGCGGCCATCACAAAGGGCTTGAAGGTGGAGCCGGGTTCCAGCGCGTCGGCGGCCAGGCGGTTGCGGTAGATCAGCGGCGAGGACTCCCGATAGGTGTTGGGATTGAAGAAGGGGTACTGCGCCCAAGCCAGAATGTCGCCCGTCGGCACGTCCACGACCAGCGCTCCGCTCCAGCGGGCGTCGTAATCGCGGGCGGCGCGGGCCACGGCCTCTTCGGCGATGAACTGCATCTGCACGTCGATGGTCAGGGTCAGATCCTGGCCGCGCGGCTCTGTCTGGCCTTCCTCATGCAGGTAAAAGCGGCGGCCCATGGCGTCGCGCTGCACGATCTGGCGGGTGGGGATGCAGCCCAGCCGGGCCTCCAGAGAGCGCTCAATGCCCTCCAGGCCTTTGTCGTCAAGGCCCACAAAGCCCAGCAACTGCCCGGCCATGTGCTTGAAAGGATAGACCCTGTCATATTCCTTGGACAGGCCGATGCCGGCAAGGTTGGCCTTGCGCACGGCCTCGGCGGTGTAGTCGTCCACCTTGCGCTTGAGCCAGACGAAACGGCGTTTGGTCTTGGAAAGCTCATCATAGAGCTTCTGGGGCTCCATGCCGAGAATCGGCCCCAACGTGTTGGCCATGACCAGAAAATCTTCCACGTCCTGCGGCTTGGCGTAAACCGAACGGGCCTCGACGCTACGGGCCAGCACCTGGCCGTTGCGGTCGTAGATCATGCCCCGGCGGCCGGTGACCAATTCGGAAGCCATGTGCTGGCGGCGGGCGCGGTCGGCCAGGCGCGGGCCTTCCACCATCTGCAGATACCAGGCCCGTCCCCAGAGCCCTACCCAGAGCAGACAAAAAATGCAGACCACCACGTTGATGCGCAAACGCCCCCAGTCCACCTTGTCCAGCCAGGCTGTACGGGTGCTCGGACTCTTTCCGGCCCTGGGGTTGCGGGTAACGCGCGAGATCTTCTCGCGCCGGGGCGTATAGCCCGGCCGGTTGCGTTTGCGTGACGTGAACTTGAACATGACTTCCCCAAATGACACAAGCCGTGAGACAGGACAGGGCAACGACAGAAATCGACATCATATCCGCTTTGAAAGCGGGCCCGCTTTCAAAGCCAAAACGCTGTTAATGAATCTCCATGCGCCTCACCTGCCCCGGCTTGGGCTCGCGCATGCCGAATTCCTCGGCCCGGCGACGCAGCTCGTAGGGGGAAAGCAGGCGTTCTCGCTCCACTTCCAGCTTGGCGCGCAGGGCACGGCGTTCGCGCAGCTCGTTCTGCGCGATATTGATAAAATATGTGGTGTCCATGCGCTCAATATTGCTCCAGACCAGCACGAGACCCATGACCATGCAGGCCAGCAGCCCCAGGGCCAGCGCCAGAAGCCAGCCCCGGCCGCCCCGCTGCTGATTGCCAGTGGCGTTATTTTTCAGCATCAGGCCGAGGCCTCGGCGATTTTTTCCACAGCGCGCAGCTTTGCGCTGCCGGCGCGCGGGTTGACGGCCAGTTCGTCCGGCCCGGCCTGCACCGGTTTTTTGTGCAGGATGCGCACTTCCGGCTGATGCCGGCAGACGCAGACCGGCACGTGCCGGGGGCAACGGCAGCCCTCGGCCCAGCGGCGCATGGCCTGCTTGACCATGCGGTCTTCCAGAGAATGAAAGGTGATCACCGCCAGACGTCCGCCCACGGGCAGCCAGGCTAGAATCTCATCCAGAAAACGCCGCAGTTCGCCCAGCTCATCATTGACGGCCATGCGCAGAGCCTGGAAAGTACGGGTGGCCGGATGCCGACGGGCCTTGGCCCGCCACGCGGGCGGATAGGCTTTTTCCACCAGGGCGGCCAGTTCCGCCGTGCTGTCGATGGGCGCTTTCTGCCTGGCTTCCACAATGACCCGGGCGATGCGCCCGGCCTGCGGCTCCTCGCCCAGGGTGGCGATACATTCCTTGAGCCGGGCGAAACTCTCGCGGTTGACCCAGTGCCAGGCCGACAGTTCGCCGGAATGCTGATCCATGCGCATGTCCAGCGGCCCGTCGCCGTAAAAACTGAAACCGCGCCCGTTTTCGTCCAGTTGGAGGGAAGACACGCCGATGTCCAGCAGCGCGCCATCCACCTTGTTCCACTGAAGTTCTTTCAGGGCCTTGGCGAAACGGCTGTAACGGCAGTGGAAAAAATGCGCCCGCCCGTCAAAAGGGGCCAGCCGTTCGCGGGCCAGGGCCAGGGCCTGCTCGTCCCGGTCCAGGCCGCAGAGCTCACTGCCCGGCGCGGCGGACAGCACGGCGGCGGCATGCCCGCCCAGTCCCAGCGTGCCGTCCAGATAACGGCCGCCCGCGCGGGGGGCCAGAGCCTCCAGCGTTTCGGCGGGGAGCACCGGCACATGGCGCGCCGGCGCGTGTTCTTCCGTATCCTGCATCACATGCGCCATTATTCCGCCCTCGCGGCTCACAAAGAAATATCCACGCCGCTGGCCGCCAGCTCTTCGGACACATCCTCAAGTTGCAGCGCGTCAAAGCGCTTCTGATCCCAGATCTCAAACTTGTTGAGCATGCCCACCAGCATGACGTCCTTCTGCAACCCGGCTTCGCGCATCAGTGCCTGCGGAATGCGCACCCGGCCCTGCGGGTCCGGGGTCAGTTCCTGCGCCAGGCCCATGACTTTGGTTTTGAAGTGGGACAGTTTGGGCGAAGGGATGCGGATGCGGCTCAACTGCTCGGTGACGGCATCCCAGTCGGCGGGCAGGTAGGCCACCAAGCGGCCGTAAAAGGCGGTCAGCCAGAACGTGCCCGTGCTTTCGTCGTCTTCACCGGCCGCCGAACCCGCACAGAGCGCCTCACGGTATTCCGGAGGCAGCATCAGCCGGCCCTTGGGGTCCAGGCTGCGGGAGAGGCTTTTAGTGAAGAGCTTTTGCACAATTTACCACTTTCTTACGTAGTTTTACCACTTTTTCCCACTTATGCCCCAAGGCCATGGGGGTGTCAAGCAAGGCCGCTCTCAAATGCCCCTTGCCCGGCGTGCGCCGGAAGCGCGAAAAAACGCCGTGCGGGCGGAGAAAGCGCTGGCCTGACCGTACGCCCTTGACAATAGGCCGGAAAACCCGGATGATTTCCTGAAAAAATGCGCTTTGGGCGCTGTTGCGTCCTTTTTTCGAAAGCCATTGCCGGGATGCCCGGGAAGGAACACCATGAGAACAAAAATCGTCGCCACCATTGGTCCGGCTTCCAACAGCAAAGAAAAACTCAAAGCGCTGGCCGAGGCCGGCGTCAGCGTGTTCCGGCTCAATTTTTCCCACGGCGGCGCTTCCGACTTCGTCAACATCATCAAATACATCCGCGAGGTCGAAGAGGAACTGGGACGGCCCATCACCATCATGCAGGACCTTTCCGGGCCCAAGATCCGTCTGGGCGTGGTGCCGGAAAACACCATTCAGGTCAGCAAGGGCATGCGGCTTTTGCTGGGCCCCAGCGCCCGGCGCGTGGCCGAACTGCCCTATCTGCCCTTTGACCACGACGTCATTCTGGAAAGCCTGGAGCCGGGCGACCGCATGGTGCTGGCCGACGGCGGCCTGCAATTCATTGTGCGGGAGCGCCGCTCCGACGGTCTGGTGTTGCTGGAGGCCGACAACGCGGGTCTCGTGACCTCGCGGAAGGGTCTGGCCCTGCCCGGCAAGGCCACCAAGGTGCGCGCCCTCACCGGGAAGGACAAAAAAGATCTGGCCGACGGCCTGCAATTGGGCGTGGACGCGGTGGCCATCTCCTACGTGCAGACCGCCGACGACGTGCGCGAGGCCAAGGCGCTCATCGCGGCCGCCGGACGCCATGTGCCCGTGGTGGTCAAGTTGGAGCGCCAGAGCGCGGTGGACAATCTGACCGAAATCCTTCATGAGACGGACATTGTTATGGTGGCTCGCGGCGACCTGGGTGTGGAGTGCCCTCTGCCCCAGTTGCCCGCCCTGCAAAAGCGGATCATCAGCGCCTGCAACAAGGCTTCCAAGCCGGTCATCGTGGCCACCCAGATGCTGCTTTCCATGGTCAACAGCCCCGCGCCCACCCGCGCCGAGACCACGGACGTGGCCAACGCCGTACTGGATGGGGCCGACTGCGTGATGCTTTCCGAAGAAACGGCCATGGGCAACTTCCCGGTGGAAACCGTGCGCTATATGCGCAAAATCACCAACGAGGCCGAAAAGCTGTTGCTGGACCACCGGAAACTGGAAGAGCCGGACGGCGACAAGGGCATTCCCGAATTTCTGGCCTTCTCGGCCTGTCTGCTGGCCGACAAGGCCCACGCCCAAGCCATTGTCTCGCACAGTCTTTCCGGCGGTTCGGCCCGTCAGGTTTCCGCCCGCCGCCCGCCGCAGCGTATTTACGCCCTGACGCCGGATCCGGTGACCATCAAGGCCCTCAATTTCGTCTGGGGCATTACCCCTGTGTTTGTGGACAAGCCGGAAGCGGAGCCCAGCCACCTCATCCGGGCCGAGGAGTTCATCCACGGCAGCCCGGACTTCAAGGCCAATGACTGCGCTGTCATCACCGCCGGCCAGCTCAAGGGTTCCTCGGCCACGCCGCGCGGCACCAATCTCGTCAAGATCTACTGGAAGTGACCATGGTTGACCAAAACCGGCAAGCCCGCGAGGTTCCTCAAAACATCAATGAGGAATACTATCAGATCAGCACCGAGATTCTGGCGAGCTTTCCCAAGTACCGACCGCCGGTGGACCTGTTCAGCTTCCGTGAAGACATCAAGGTCCTGGCCCCTTACTGCAAGAAGGGCGTGCGCCTGAGCAACGAACAGGTGGAGGAAGTGGCCCGGCTTTGCGCCGAGGGCGATCTTTTCGTGTCGCGTTCGGATCACCCCATTTACTCCCGCCACATCGTCAAACAGCTTGACCTTGTGCTCCAGGACAACAACCTCAAGGAATCCGAAATCGCGGATATCTGCATCCGCGCGCTGGTCATGCGCTTTACGGATTTCAACGGCCAGCCGGTCAAGGCGGTGTTCGAGCCGCTTTACCGCGACGTCATGGTGGTCACCGAGTACATCTGGCAGGACAAGCATCACATCAACGCCTTCGTGCGCCGCCTTTTTCGCCGCCACGATCCCGCCCGCCACGCCATCAACACCATGACCGTGGGCCTCTGGCTCTGGCTGCAGCTCGTTTCGGACTTTCGCCGCAAGGATCTGGACCGCATGGCTCTGGCCCTGCTGCTGCACGACGTGGGCATGAGCAAGGTGCCTACCTTCCTGCTCAACAAACAGGGCCCCTTGAAAGCGGAAGAGCGGGAAAAAGTGCTCCTGCACCCCTTGGTGGGCGTAAAGTTGATGCAGAAAATGGACATGGCCTTTGAGGAATTGCTGCGGGCCTGTTTTGAGCACCATGAGCGCATGGACGGCTCGGGTTATCCGCAAAAGATAAAAGGCCCGCAAATCAGCCGTGTGGGCAGGATTACGGCCATTGCCGACTCCTTCTCGGCCATGATCTGCGAAAAACCGTACGGACAGGCCAAGGATCCGGTGGAAGCCGTGAAGGAACTGGCGGCCGACCCGCAGCACTATGATCCGGAGATGACCAAACTGCTCATGTCGGTCTTTGCCACCGAAGGCTTCGGCCGCTTCGTGGACATGGACAAAAGCCTGGACGAACCCTTGTAGAACGGGACACGGCAACAAGCCCTGATTGCGGGTAAACGCGGGCCAATGGGCAAACCAATGCCGGACAGGATACGATGCCCTACCCTGCCGGCAGACAGCAAACTCAAAAACAGATATTGCGGGATGCCTGCCTGACGGCGGGCATCCTTGTTTTTTGAACCCGCGCATCCCGGTGTTCGGCTTGCCTTCCCTCCCCCCATATAACAATCACAGCAGGCGGACGGCGCATTCCAGGAGGGCTGATGGATCTTATGGAACTGGCATTGTGGGATGCCTCTCGCGCCAATGCCGACGCCTGTGGCGACGGAGCGAAAATCCCTTGGGATGAGCCGGACTTCAGCCGCAGGATGCTCGAAAATCACCTGAACCAGGAACACGATTGGGCCAGCAGACGCGGCTCAATTATTGCCTCGCACGTGGCCTGGATTGCTGAACAGTTATCCCGGCCTTCCCGGATACTGGATATGGGTTGCGGTCCGGGTCTGTACACGCAGGCCCTGGCTGAGCGGAAACATCACTGCGTCGGCGTGGACTTTTCGCCCGCCTCCATAGACTACGCCCGGCAACAGGGCGCGCGCTGCGATCCTAAGCCGGAATATATTCTTGAGGATATCCGCAACTACAGAAGCAATCAAAAATTTGACTGCATCATCATGACCTTTGGTGAATTCAATACCTTCATCAGACAGGACGCCGCCATCATACTTGAAAATTGCGCCCATATGCTGCGTGAGAACGGTCTGTTGATCATGGAAACCCATACTTATGACGCGGTCCGCGCCATAGGCGAAGCCCCGGCCACTTGGCTGCGCTACGCGACGGGCCTTTTTTCCGCCAAACCGCATCTCTGCCTGCGGGAGAACAGCTGGAACGATGCCGATGCGAGCGCGCTGTCGCGCTATTTCATCATTGACGCGGCCAGCGCGGCGGTACGGCAATACGCCTCTTTCATGCAGGCCTATCATTTTGAAACCTATGTGGAAATGCTCTCTGCGGCGGCCCTGCCCCTGCAGCGAATTCTCAGCGAAAAAGTCTGGAGTTGCGGGCAGGATTTCTGTAACAAACTGCAAACATTCCTCTGCCGGAAAATATAACCCCGCGCGACAGCAGCAAAGGAAGCCGCTGATGATCGAAACACAATCCTGGCTGGCCGAGGCGTTGCTCCGCCTGAAAGAGGCCTTCGGCCCACGCCTTGCATATCTGGGCCTGCAAGGCAGTTACCGCCGGGGAGAAGCCACCGAGGCCAGCGACATTGATCTCGTCGTTCTTCTGGACACGGTCGAACTGGCTGATCTTGACGTCTACCGGAGCATTGTTCACGCCTTGCCCGAAGGACACAAGGCCTGCGGCTTTATCAGCGGCACCGAAGAGTTCTTTCATTGGCCCCGGCATGAGCTCTTTCCCTTCAAAATGGATACCAAGGACTGTTACGGCCTGCTGGACGACTTCCTTCCGCCCGTAAGCAGGAAAGATGTGCGGGAGGGAGCCGGAATCGGCGCAGCCGCCCTGTTGCATCTGCTCACGCACAGTTATCTGTACGCCGGAGCCGGGGACAGACCCGCCATTCTGAAAGGCGCCTGCAAATCCGCCTTCTTCGTCATGCAGGTTGTGCATTATCTGACATCCGGCGTCTATTGCACGAGCAAAAAAGAACTGCTTAGCCGCCTGGAGGGTCCGGAAAAAGAAATCATCGTCGCTGGACTGGATTTTCCCGCCTGGCTGGCCGCTCATACGGAACAGGAAGCGTTCGGCATGCTCCGCGATTGGTGCCGCAGGGTTATGATTCAAATCAGCGCATAGATTGCGGGGCGGCGGAGATGGTGTCATCTCCGCCGCCCCGCAATCCCAATCGGAAACGGATTCACCGTGCAATGTTCTAAAGAAACAACTCCGGCTCCCGGCGCGCCAGACACTTGCTCTCCAGCATTTCACGAATCTTTGCCGTCCCCGCATCATCAAAAAATTTGGCGTCTTCCGGGCAGAATTTGACGCAGGCGCGGCAGCGGATGCAGCCCGCAGCCACCACAGCGGGATCATCCTTGCTGATAACGCCCATGGGACAGCCCGCCACGCAGATCATGCACTGGGTACAGGCATCCGTGGTCTTGGGTCGGACATCGGCCGCAGGGCCGCGTTCCTTGTAAGGCCACTTGCCTTTGACGGATACTGGCGCTGGATTGCCCGCCGCGATTTTGGCGGCCGCGCGCTTGGCGAAATCCGTCAGCACGCGCGTGTCTTCGGTATCGGGTCGGCCCGCGCCCACGGTGGGGGCCACGGAATGTTCGGCGATGAAAGCCCCGGCCGCCGCCACAGTAAAGCCCCGGCGCGTAAGCAGGTCGGCGGCTTCCAGCAGGGCGTCGTCATAGTCCCGGTTGCCGTAGACAGCCGCGATAACCGCTGTCGCGCCATTGCCCCGCAAGCGGGACAACGGGGCCTCCAGGACCTGCGGCACGCGTCCCCCATACACCGGAAAGGCAAAAACCAGAACATCATCGGGGCCGCAGTCCAGACTCTTTTCCCGGTCAAGCGGGAACGTCAGATCCCGGCTTTCCTGAGACTTACCCAGCGCGGCGGTCAGGCTCTCGCCCAAAACCAGCGCAATTTTCCGACTGCTGTGGGTAGGGCTGAAAAAAAGAGTGCGTAGGGTTCCGTTCATACTGCCTCCTGCAACCGCGTGACGTTACGGCACGTTCAGAAATTTTTTGCGCAAAACGCATACGGGCCGGAAAATCCGGCCCGCTGCTCAATTTTTACCGGGCACACGTCACACGGCGTCGCCCGAAACCATGGCTGCGAAGCTTACCAGCGGTAATTCTTGTCCTGCTGGTGGCCCACAATACCACCGGCCAAAGCGCCCACACCGGCGCCGGCCAAAGCGCCCCAACCGGCTGCGCCGCCGGAGATGGCCGCAATGCCCGCGCCGCCCAGCGCGCCCAAGGCCGCGCCGCTGGCAACGCCCTGCTGGGTGCGGCTCATATTGGTGCAGCCGATGCCGGTGGCGAACATCATGGCCATCAGGCCCACAATCAAAACTTTTTTCATATTTTTTTCTCCTGATAAAAGGCTGACGCGCACGGTCAGCGTACAGGCGCTACTTCGCGGCGGCAAGACGCGGCGCGATAAGTTCATACCAGATAACGCTCAACACCGGCCGGTCAAGGCTCTTGGGATTGGCCGCGTACCACTCGTCCACCATCTTGATGATCTCGGCGCGCTTGACGTCCTTGAAGGCCTTCATCCAGCCCTTTTCAAAGGGCGACAGCGTGTACACCGGGCGTTTGCCAGCTTTGGCGGCCTTTTCCGCCACCTTGGCATTGACGAAATATTCCACGGTGATGGCCGACTCCACGCCGAACAGGAAAGCGGCTTTATTGGATTCGGTGGTTTTTTCCCATACGGCGCCGGTGAACTGGTCCACCGGATTGCCCATGCCCGCGGCATCGCTGCTTTCCGCCGCCTGCGCATTGACGCAGGCCAAGGCGAGAACCAGAGCCAGACCAAGGCTCAGAATCGATTTCTTCACGCGAAGCTCCTTTTATGTTGTGGTCATGGCGGCCGATGCCGCCGTCGCTCCCTGGCCGCTCGCGACAGTCGGGGAGCGCCCCGCTCTTTCAACTCAGAGCAGATTAACTTTAAGAATGTACATCCTTAAAGTTTGAAGACGCCCACTTTGACGCTTACCTGCGCAAATAAATTGCGCTTACGCCTTTGTGGCGGGCGGCTGCTTTCGCAACCGCCAGAGCCATTTCAAATAAAATTGCTCTAGGCTTAGTGTATCCTCAACAGCCGGGCCATATCAAGCATTTTCCAAAGACGGACGGTTCAGGCCCCCACGGCCTTGCCGATCATCTCCCGGAAGCGGCTGAAAAGATAATTGCCGTCGCGCGGGCCCGCCGCAGCCTCGGGGTGGTATTGCAGGCTCATGACCGGCAGCGTTTTGTGACGCAGGCCCTCCAGAGTGTGATCGTTGAGATTGACGTGGGTGGCCTCCACATCGGCCACGCCGTCCAGCACCACATGGAAGCCGTGGTTCTGCGAGGAAATCTCAATGCGCCCGGTGGTCAGATCCTTGACCGGATGGTTGCAGCCGTGATGCCCGAACTTGAGTTTGTCCGTGCTGCCGCCCAGGGCATGGCCGATAAGCTGATGGCCGAGGCAGATGCCCGTGACCGGGAAAATCTTGATCAGATCCCGCACCACGGCGATTTCCCCGGTCAGCGTGGCCGGGTCGCCGGGGCCGTTGGAGAGAAAAACCCCTTGCGCGCCGCTGGCCTTGGCCGCCTGCGCGCTGAAAGCGGGCGGCACGGCCAGGGGTTCGAAGCCCGCCGCGCACAGATGCCGCAGGATATTCCACTTGATGCCGAAGTCATAGACCAGCAGGGGCAGGCCCGTCCCTCGCCAGGCGTACGCGCCATCAGGGCTGAAGACGGCCTTCTGCGGGGCGTTGTCGTACCAGGCGTAAGGTTCTTTGGCGGCCACAAAGGGCACCAGATTCCGACCCTTCATGGTGGGCAGAGCCAGGGCCTTTTCCCGCAGCGCGCGCGGATCCGTCTCACGGGTGGAAATGATCCCGCGCATGGCCCCGTTGATGCGCAGGTGGCGGGTCAGCGCGCGGGTGTCCAGCCCTTCCATGCCCGGTTTTTCATGGCGCTTCAGAAAAGCGGGCAAGGACATGGTGGCCCGCCAGTTGGAGGGCTTTTTGCAGCACTCCTTGACCAGCAGGGCGTCGGCATGTATCGCGGCGGATTCCATGTCCTCTCGCGAAATGCCGTAATTGCCGATGAGCGGATAGGTCATGCAGACCATCTGCCCGTAATAGGAGGGATCGGTGAGCACTTCCTGATAGCCGGTCATGCCCGTGGTAAAAATCACCTCTCCGCCGGTTTCGAAGTCGCCGGTAAAGGATTTGCCTTCCAGCGTGAACCCGTCTTCCAGCACCAGCAATGCTTTCATAACTTACCCCCGCGCTTCCCGCGCGTAGTATTCCTGCAGGCTTTCCACATGGGTTTCGTCCCGCCGCGAACCGATGGCCGTGGCCGTGGCCCGGGCCGCCGCGATCGTGGTGCAGTACGGAACCTTGTAAGTCAGGGACGCGCGGCGGATAGCCTTGGAATCCCTGGCCGTGTTCTTGCCCGAAGCGGTGTTGATGACCAGGGCCACCTCATGATTGATGAGCAGGTCCACGATATTGGGCCGCCCTTCATAGACCTTGCGCACTTCCTCCACCTCAAGGCCGTGCTTGCGCAGCACGGCGGCGGTGCCCTGCGTGGCCAGCAACTGGAAGCCCAGCCTGGAGAACATGGCCGCCACTTCGGGCAGGTAAGGCTTGTCGCGGTCATTGACCGAAAGGAATATCTTGCCGCCCTGCGGGAGCACCTGCCCCGCGCCCAGCTGGCTCTTGAGAAAGGCCTCGCCGAAGTTGGAGCCCATGCCCATGACTTCGCCGGTGGAGTGCATTTCCGGTCCAAGAATGATGTCCACGCCGGGGAAACGCTGGAAGGGCATGACCGCTTCCTTCACGCAGGTGAAGCCGCCCTTGCGCATGCTCCAGGGGTCCAGTTCGTCCAGGGTCTTGCCCAGCATGACCTGGGTGGCCAGGTACGGCAGGGGCACGCCCGTGGCCTTGGAGACAAAGGGCGCGGTGCGGGAGGCGCGCGGGTTGACTTCCAGAATGTAGAGGTCGTCGCCCTTGATGGCGAACTGGATGTTCATCAGGCCCACCACCTTGAGCTCGCGGGCCAGGGCTTCGGCCTGGGCCGCGATGAGGGCCACGTGGTCGTAGGAGAGCGAGAAGGACGGCAGCACGCAGGCCGAGTCGCCGGAATGAATGCCCGCCTCCTCGATATGTTCCATGATCCCGGCCACGTAGACTTCCTGACCGTCGGAAAGGGCGTCCACATCCACTTCCACGGCGTGTTCCAGGAATTTGTCGATGAGGATGGGATGCTCCGGTTTTTCCGGCACCTGCTCGCGGAAGTACTCGGTCAGTTCCTCGGCGTCATAGACCACGGCCATGGCCCGGCCGCCCAGCACGTAGCTGGGCCGCACCACCACGGGATAGGTGATGCGCTCGGCCGCCTCCAGCGCCTGCTCCAGATCCATGGCCGTGCCGTTGGGCGGCTGCAACAGGCCCAGTTTCTGGATCAGGGCCTGGAAGCGCTCGCGGTCCTCGGCGCGGTCGATGGCGTCCGGCGAAGTGCCCAGAATGGGCACGCCCGCGCGCATCAGAGGCACGGCCAGATTCAGCGGGGTCTGCCCGCCGAACTGGACGATGACGCCCTCGGGCTTTTCCTTCTCCACGATGTTCATGACGTCCTCAAAGGTCAGCGGCTCGAAGTAGAGCCGGTCCGAGGTGTCATAGTCCGTGGACACGGTTTCCGGATTGGAGTTGGCCATGATGGCCATGATCCCGGCGTCGCGCAGGGCGAAGGAAGCGTGACAGCAGCAGTAGTCGAACTCAATGCCCTGGCCGATGCGGTTGGGACCGCCGCCCAGGATGAGCACCTTGCGGCAGTCCTTGACCGCCAGCTCGTCGCCGCTTTCATAGGTGGAGTAGAAATAGGGGGTATAGGCTTCGAACTCCGCCGCGCAGGTGTCCACCAGATAGTAGGTGGGCACGATGCCCATTTCCTTGCGCAGGCGGCGGATGTCGCCCTCGGGCCGCTTCCACATTTCGGAAAGCTGCCGGTCGGAGAAGCCGTATTCCTTGGCTTCGCGCAGCACGACGGCCAGAGCTGGGTTGGCCGGGGTCATGTCGTTGGCCATGCCGAAATCGCGGATGCGGGTCTCCATGTCCACGATGTCCTTGACCTGGCGGATGAACCAGGGATCAATGGCCGAGGCGGCAAAGATCTCCTCTTCGCTGATGCCGGCCACCAGGGCTTGGCGCAGGGTGAAGACGCGGCGCGAATTGGGCCGGTGCAGGGCCTCCAGAATGACCTCGCGCGAGGGCAACTCGGCGCGGAAGTTGTAGCCCAGGCCCGGCGCGCCGATTTCCATGGAGCGCAGGCCCTTTTGCAGAGCTTCCTTGAAGGTGCGGCCGATGCTCATGGCCTCGCCCACGCTCTTCATGGAGGTGGTCAGCTCATCCTTGGCGCCGGGGAATTTCTCAAAGGTGAAACGCGGAATTTTGACCACGCAGTAGTCAATGGCCGGTTCAAAGCTGGCCACGGTCTCGCGGGTGATGTCGTTGCGCAGTTCGTCCAGCGTGTAGCCCACGGCCAGCTTGGCGGCGATCTTGGCGATGGGAAAGCCCGTGGCCTTGGAGGCCAGGGCCGAGGAGCGCGACACGCGCGGGTTCATCTCAATGACCACGACCTCGCCGTTTTCCGGATTGACGCCGAACTGCACGTTGCTGCCGCCGGTTTCCACGCCGATCTCGCGCATGATGGCGATGGAGGCGTCGCGGATCTGCTGGTATTCCACATCCGACAGGGTCTGGACCGGGGCCACGGTAATGGAGTCGCCGGTGTGCACGCCCATGGGATCGAAATTTTCGATGGAGCAGATGATCACGCAATTGTCTTTCGTGTCGCGCATGACCTCCATCTCGATTTCTTTCCAGCCCAGCACGCTCTGCTCGATCATCACCTCGGAGGTGGGGCTGGCGGAAAGGCCGCGTGCGGCCACTTCCTCCAGATCCGCCAGATTGTAGGCCACGCCCCCGCCCGTGCCGCCCAGGGTGAAGGCCGGGCGCACGATGAGCGGGAAGGGCAGCACGTTGCCCAGGCGGCGCACGTCGTCCATATTTCGGGCGATGCCGCTGGCGGGCATTTTCAGGCCGATGTTTTCCATGGCCTCGCGGAACAGTTCGCGGCTTTCGGCCTTTTCAATGACTTCGGCCCGCGCGCCGATGAGTTCCACCCCGCATTCCGCCAAAACGCCGCTCTTGGCAAGTCCAAGAGCGGCGTTCAATGCCGTCTGGCCGCCCAGCGTAGGCAACAGGGCGTCGGGACGTTCCTTGCGGATGATGGCCGCCAGGGTGTCCTGTTCGATGGGCTCCACATAGGTGGCGTCGGCCATCTGCGGATCGGTCATGATCGTGGCCGGGTTGGAGTTGACCAGCACCACCTCATAGCCCTCTTCCTTAAGGGCCTTGACGGCCTGGGAACCGGAGTAATCGAACTCGCAGCCCTGACCGATGATGATGGGGCCCGCGCCGATAACCAGAATCTTGTGTAAATCCGTACGCTTGGGCATGGGATATTCCTGCGGATTTTTGGAGAATCAGAAATAATAACGAGCACTGCCGCACCGTGTAGCTCAAAACGATTATTTATACGTTATATCGAGTCTGTCAGTCAAGGTTTTTCCTGAACCTGATGCAGCGCCAGAACTATCAGCCGCGCCGCTTCCGCCAGGTCCTCCCCGGCATGGTCGGCGCGCACGGCGGCCCGCAGCCGGGCGGCCCCCCGGGGCACCGAAGGATAGCGGATGGCCGAAAGATACAAACCCGCGTCAAACAGCTCGCGCGCCGCGTCCACAGCCTTTTTCTCATCTCCGACGATCAGGGGCACGATGGCGCTTGCCGAGCGCGCCGCCACGCCCCCTTCCCGCAGGCGGGCGCAGAAAAAGGCCGTATTTTCCTGCAGACGACGCACGCGTTCCGGTTCGCGACAAAGGATGTCCAGCGCCTCAAGGGCGGCGGCCACCGGCGCGGCCGACAAAGCGGTGGAAAAAATAAAGCTGCGCGCGCTGTTTTTCAGATATTCAATAAGCCGCGCGTTACCGCAGACAAAACCGCCCTCGCTCCCCAGAGCCTTGCTCAGGGTGCCCACCGTAACGTCCGGCGCGGCGGCCAGACCGAAATGCTCCGCCGCGCCGCGTCCCGTGGCCCCCAGAACGCCGGTGGCGTGCGCCTCGTCTATCATGGAAAGAAAACCGTAGCGGTCAGCGATGCGCAGCAGCTCCGGCAGGGGAACCACGTCCCCATCCATACTGAACACCGCGTCGCTGACGATCAGACCCCGGCGGCCCGCATGACGGCGGGCCCCGGCCTCCAGATCTTCCATGTCGTTATGGCGGTAGACGACGATCTCGGCCCGGCTCTGGCGGCAGCCGTCAATGATGCTGGCATGGTTCAGCTCGTCGCTGAAAATCACGTCGCCCTTGCCGCAAAGAGCCGTGATGACGCCCACGTTGGCCATGTAGCCGGTATTGAAGAGCAGCGCGGCCTCCGCATGCTTGAGGGCCGCCAGCCGCCGCTCCAGTTCGCCGTGCAGTTCCAGAGCGCCCGTGGTCAGACGGGAACCCCCGCTGCCCGCACCGTAGGCGGCGAGAGCCTCGGCGGCGCGAGCCTTGACGCGCGCGTCATCAGCCAAGCCCAGATAGTCGTTGGAGGCCAGCAGGAGCACATCCCGGCCTTCGCAGCGCACGCGCGACCCCGGAGCCGAACCCATCTCCCGAATGCTGCGGCGCAGGCCGCCCGCGCTCAGGCGCTCCAGGCGTTCGTCCAGAAAGGCCCATTTGTCCGGTCCGGCGGGCGCAGAGGACGCGCCGGGCGCGCCGAATCCGGGCGCGGCCGGAATGTTCTCCACCAGCACAGGACGGCGCTCAATGAAATCCAGAGTAGCGGCCAGTTCCGCCCTGGGTCCCCGGTACAGAAAAATGCGTCCGCCCTCGGGCGAACCCGGCGTCTTCATCCGGGCAATGCGCACGTAGCCCAGCTCACGCGACGCCACATAGCCCGTCACATAGTCCAGATCGTCCGAAATGCAGATTTCGGCCAGGATGTTGGGGGCGTGGGCCACCTTGGAGGCCAGCACCATGGCCTCCTGATAATGGTTCTTTCCTGCGGCGTCCGCCGCCGCAACCTCTGCCCCGTCCATACAGGTGGCGCGGACGCCGCGCCTTTTGTCCGGCTCCAGCCGTTCCAGGCTGTCGGCGTCCAGCAGCATGGCCCCGCGCAGTCCCCCGGCTTCGCGCAGCAGAGCCAGCACGGCTTGCGGATCGGCCACCCCGGCCCGCGCAAGCAGCCCGGCGGCCAGCCGCAGGCCCTCGGCGGGATCCGCGCAATCCAGCGCGCGCACGGGCAGGGCGGGCAGGCGAAGGCAGGCGGATTCCGGCACGGCCTCTATCTTGATGTTGGTGAAGTCGGGACGGCCCTTGCCGTGGTTCTGGGCGCGACTCACGAGAGCGCTCACCAAACCGGGGACGTCCCCGGCCCTGACAATGCGTTCCGCGCCGGAAATATGCTCTTCCCCGTCCCGCGTCCTCCGGCTGGCGCGCATTTTTACGCTGAACAAATTCATCCGCTGTCCTGTATTCACTGGCATTTCATTTCGCCCGGCATTCCGGCGCGGGCAACCGCAGGATGCCGGATTTGCGCCTTCCGGTCCAGCGGCGCAACGGGAAGCGCGCCGCAAAAAGCCGGGCCGCGTGTGCGGTCCGGCTTTATGAAGGCCTTCCCCCGCGCGGGGCGGGAATTAGAATTTAAAACTTGGGAAAGAGCTTGGCGTCCACCGGCTTCAGGCCTTTGAGCAGGGCCTCGCCATTGTCCAGGGAGCTGCCGAGCACCGTGGTCACGGCAAATTCCTTGCCGTTGGAGCCGAACCAGGACATGCCCTTGCCCTGCCCCTGGCTGAACGAACTCACATACAGGCCGTCCTTTTCCACGGGATCGCTGGGCGACATGCCGCCGCTCTTCATATTGGCCACGGTCTGGGTGGCCGCGTCCTTGGCGGACATGGAATTGGCCACCACCGTGACGGTCACGGCGGTGCCGTCCTTGGTATTGACGAACAGGGCCATCAGCGCGCCCTGGGCTTCCTGCACGGGCTGGGGCTGGGTCCAGTCGGCGGACAGATCAATGCTGAAATATTTGGTCTTCACTTCCGCGGCCTGAGCCGGGACGGCCAGGGAAGCAGCCAGCACAACAGCCGCCAACGCCAGGGAAACCCTGCCGAAAAACTGCAACATGATCATCTCCTTAAAAAAAGAAAAAATGTAAATACGCCGCGATATTGCGTCTGAGCCAGAGCTAAACCTATCTTTCCGCTCTGACAAGCAAAAAAAACGCAACCGGAAAAACTTTTCCCAACGCGCGCCCCGGCGGCCGGCGGCTTCAGGGCTTGCGCCCCGGCGCATTTTGGGCAATACTAACCCCCCGAATCCACAAGGGGGCTCTACAATGCAGAAGATCAAAAAAGTCGTGCTCGCCTATTCCGGCGGGCTGGATACATCCGTAATTCTCAAATGGCTGATCACCGCCTACCAGTGCGAAGTGATCACCGTCACCGCCGACCTGGGCCAGCCCGAGGATCTTTCCGGCGTGGAGGAAAAAGCGCTGAAAACCGGCGCTTCCAAGGCCTATGTGCTGGATCTGCGCGAGGAAATGGCCCGCGATTTCGTCTTTCCCATGATGCGCGGCGCGGCCCGCTATGAAAACCGTTACATGCTGGGCACCTCCATCGCCCGGCCCTGCATCACCAAAGCCCTCATCGACATTGCCCGCAAGGAAGGCGCCGACGCCATCGCGCACGGCGCCACGGGCAAGGGCAACGATCAGGTGCGCTTCGAATTTTCCGCCAAGGCCCTGGCCCCGGAAATCCGGGTCATCGCGCCCTGGCGCGAGTGGGATCTCATGTCCCGCACGGCCCTGACCGCCTTTGCCGAAAAGCATGGCATCTTCATTTCCAGCGAGGCCAAGCGCTACAGCATGGACGCCAACATGCTGCACACCTCGTTTGAGGGTAGCGAGTTGGAAAATCCCGGCAACGCGCCGCACGAAACCTGCCACGACCGCTGCGTGCCCGTGGAACAGGCTCCCGACGCGCCTGAAATCGTCGAAGTGGGCTTTGAGGCGGGCAATCCCGTTTCCGTCAACGGCGAAAAAATGTCGCCGTACACCATTATCAGCACCCTGGCCGAACTGGCGGGCAAGCACGGCATCGGACGCGACGACATGGTGGAAAACCGCTATGTGGGCATGAAGTGCCGCGGCGTGTACGAAAATCCGGCGGGCACCCTGCTCTTCGCCCTGCACCGCGACCTGGAAGGCATCTGCATGGACCGCGAGTTGCTGGGCATCCGCGACATGCTGGCCGTGCCCTATTCCCACGCCGTCTACAACGGCTACTGGTTCTCGCCCGAGCGCGAGGCCATGCAGGCCTTTTTCGACAAATCGCAGGAGACGGTCACCGGCACCGCGCGCGCCAAGCTCTACAAGGGCGGCGTCTGGCCCCTGGCCCGCACCTCTCCTTACTCGCTCTTCTCCGAGGATCTGGCCACCTTTGAAGGCGGCGACTACGATCACAAGGACGCGGCGGGCTTCATCCGCCTCAACGGCCTGCGCCTGGGCATGTACGCGGCCATCAAGGACAAGCTCGGGAAATAATTTTGTTCGGACGCGCATCCAAGGCCCCGCTCCCGCTTCGGCAAGGGCGGGGCCTTTTTATAACTATGAGGAATACAATATGAAAACCAATCAGAGCTGGGGCGGCCGCTTTGCCGAAGGCCCCAGAGAAGCCGTGGCCCGCTATACGGATTCCCAGACCTATGACCGGGCGCTCTACGCCCAGGACATCCGCGCTTCCCAGGCCCACGCCCACATGCTGGGCCGTCAGGGCGTCATCACGCCCGAGGAGGCCCGGATTCTGGCGGAGGGACTGGACAAGGTGCGCGCGGAGATCGAATCCGGCGCCTTTGCCTGGAAGCCGGAGCTGGAAGACGTGCACATGAACATCGAAGCCCGGCTCACCGAACTGACCGGCGATGCGGGCAAGAAGCTGCATACCGGCCGCAGCCGCAATGATCAGGTGGGGCTGAGTTTCCGCCTCTTTGTGGCGGACAGGCTGGAGGTCTGGCGGCAACGCGCCGCCGGGCTCTGCGCCGTGCTGGTCAAGCGCGCGGCCGAACATCGGGAGGACATCCTGCCCGGCTGCACCCATTTGCAGCCCGCCCAGCCCGTGAGCCTGGCCCACCACCTGCTGGCCTACGCCTGGATGTTCCGGCGCGACGCCCTGCGCCTGGGGGACAGCCTCAAACGGGTACGCGTCTCGCCGCTGGGCGCGGCGGCCCTGGCCGGAACCACCTATCCGCTGGACCCGCAAAGCGTCGCTCAAGAAGTGGGATTTCCCGAGATTTACGGCAATTCCATGGACGCCGTGTCCGACCGGGATTTCGTTCTGGAAGCCCTGTTCGACGGTTCCGCGATTATGATGCACCTCTCCCGCCTCTGTGAGGAGATCATTCTCTGGGCCAATCCGGCCTTCGGCTTTGTAAAGCTGCCCGACGGCTACGCCACGGGTTCCTCCATCATGCCGCAGAAAAAAAATCCGGATGTGGCCGAACTGATGCGCGGCAAGACCGGCCGGGTGTACGGCGCGCTCACGGGCCTGCTCACAACCATGAAAGGCCTGCCCCTGGCCTACAACCGCGACATGCAGGAAGACAAGGAAGGCTTTCTGGACGCGGACCGCACGGTGGAATCCTCCCTTCGGCTCATGGCGGGCATGCTGGAGGAGCTGATCTTCCGCACGGAGCGCATGCGTGAGGCCTGCAAGGCGGGCTTCCTCAACGCCACGGAACTGGCCGATTATCTGGTGGGCAAGGGCCTGCCCTTCCGCGAGGCGCATCACGTTACCGGCCAGGCCGTGGCCGCCGCCGAACGCGCGGGCAAGGGTCTGGAAGACCTCAGCTTACCTGAATTGCAGGCGCTGGAGCCGCGCATCGGTAGCGACGTATACGCCGTGCTGGACTATGCGGCCGCCGTGCGGCGGCGCGAAACGCCGGGCGGCACAGGTCCGCGCTCGGTGGCGCGCCAGTTGGAGCAGCTCGGCCAATGGCTGGCGGCGTGGGACAAGGCATAAGCGCCGCCCGTTCCTGACGGATTGTGACCGAACCTGACCGGACCAGGCCGGTCAGGTCGCGGGAAAGCGGGAAATGACTATGCGGAAGCCCTGCAAGGCGGGCGAGCGCGCCGCTTGCGCGCTTCAGGCTGCTGACAAAGTCAGCAGCCCCGAAAATCAGGAGTAGGTCGCGGCTTTGCCGCGCCGTTAAGCGACTGATTTTCGTGCCTTTCCGCCCGGCGGCTCTGCCGGCGTTGGCGGCGCAAACCGCGCGAAGCGGGGTTTGTCATCACGCTGGAGCGCGCCGCTTGCGCGCTTCCGGCACTTCCCTATAATGGCGGCACAGCCACCCGTCTAACCAATGATGAGGAAAACGCCATGCCCGATCCCCGACAGCCGGAACTGACCTTGGACGCCCCCCCCGCCGCGCGCTGGCCGGAATGGGCGGAAGAGGCGCGCCTGGACGATGATCTGGCGGCCGCGGCCTATGAGGCCACGCCGCCCTCCTGCCGGGCCGCCCTGAAAACCGGCCTGGCCCTGGCCCACATGCATTTCGGCCAGAGTCCCGGCTGTCTGCGTGAGAGCCGTCGGGATCCCCATCTGGGCTTCTGGCGGCACACGGCTTCTTTTCCCGCGCCCTGGGCCGTGCTGGCCTTTACGCCCGAATACGCCGCCGCGGCGCGGCTGACGGCGGCCTGCGTTCCCGCCCTGCTGGCCGGCGTGCCGCTGGTGGGCGCGGTCTGCGTGGGCGGCGCGCCCCACGGCGCGGCCTTGGTCAGTCTGGAACTCAGCGGCGTGGAGGACATTTTCTGTCTGGATGAAACCGGCCTTTGCGCCCTGCTGGAAGAAAGCCAGCCCGGTCCGGGCCGTCTGGTTCTGCTGCACAAGGGAGAGCTGGACAACGTGGCGCGCGCGGCCCGAGGGCTGGGCCTGCCCTGCTATGAGGAACGCCGCGCCCCGGCCCTGATTTTGCCCGCCCCCGACGCCTTTGACCTGAACATTCTGGCCTTCGCCCAAGGCGACGCCCTGGAGCAGGCTCTGGAGCCCGCGCGGCCCGCCCTGCCGGCGGCCATCTACCTCAAGCCCGAGGCCGCGCGCGGCCACTGCAAGGCCCGCCGCCACGGCCCCTTCCGCTATGTGGGGTCTCTGGCCCTTTCCCCCGGCTGCGAAGGCTTCTGGCTGCACGCCGGGCTGACGCCGGACTTTTTCACTGTTTCGCGCCTGGCCTTCGGACCGCTCCAGAGCATTCCGCGTTAAACGCGCGGAATGCTCTGACGACGCCCTCGCTTGCGGCCCGTAGCGTTCGCAACGTCTCTCAGGCTTTCATGCCGCATTTGGACGTCTTGAGGAGATTGATTTTCTTCTTGGCGTCGCCCTCGCCGATTTTCTTCACCCGATGCTGATTGGCGCCGGCGAGAGCAGCCGCATCCAGTTGTAAGGCCGCCAGACGGACGGGCAAGCCCACGCGGAGCGAGGAATAACGATTGGGATCTGCCAGATCGCTGTCCAGATATTTTTGCGTTGCGAGACAAAGACCTTTCTCGTCAATGGCGAGAAAATACTGCACGCCGTTTTCCTCGACACTCTGAATGATCATGTCCGAGGTGCTTCCGAACCGCTTGATCATACTCTCTCCTTGGGTTGTGGGCCGGATACGGGGAGAGTATATACAAATTGAATTTCATTTTTAACAGCGCTTCAAAATGGCATGTCCTTTGCCTCACTTTACCGCTTCCTTGCCGCGGGAATAAAAAAAACGTACTCCTTATGGGACAACCGAGTCCCTTCTGCGGAAGAAGCACGGCACGAACCGGGAAAACAGCTCCGCCAGCGGAGAAGGATGACATGGCATGAACAGAATTAATCTCATCTGTCTCGGAGTCAGGGACATAAAAAAATCTTTGGCTTTCTATAAAAATATCGGTTTTCATACATATGAGAAAGAGGACAAACCCGCCGTTGTCTTTTTTGACAACCAGGGCACAAAACTCGAACTGTACCCCCTTGAGGAACTCGTCAGGGATATCGACGCGGAAAACCCGCCACCTCTATCCTTGGGCGGCTTCGGCGGCATCACTCTGGCCTGCAATCTGAAGTCCGAAGCGGAAGTTGATGCCTTCATGAAACGCGTGAAAGAACACGGCGGCGTGATCGCCAAGCAGCCACAAAAAGTATTCTGGGGCGGCTACAACGGCTATTTCCAAGACCCGGACGGCTATTACTGGGAAGTCGCCTACGGTCCGGCCTGGAAATTTGATGACAACAACATGCTGGTTATTGAAGAAGACCATTAAGCGCAACAGATTGCCATGACGGCGGACGCGGCTCGCACGTTCGCGCGCGCCCGGTCTTGCGGGAGTTCTGAAAAAGCCGTACCACTCAGTAATAACGCAGCCAGCCGGAGCCAGCCATGCCCCCAATCAGCGACATCCGCAACATCGGCATCATCGCCCACATCGACGCGGGCAAAACCACCCTTTCCGAACGCATGCTTTTCTACAGCCGTAAAATCCACCGCATGGGCGAGGTGCATGACGGCGCGGCCACCATGGACTATATGCCCGAGGAGCAGGAACGCGGCATCACCATCACCTCGGCCTGCACCTCCTGCCAGTGGCGGGAACAGACGATCAACCTCATCGACACGCCCGGCCATGTGGATTTCACCATTGAGGTGGAGCGCTCCCTGCGCGTGCTGGACGGGGCCGTGGGCGTGTTCTGCGCCGTGGGGGGGGTGGAGCCGCAGTCCGAAACGGTCTGGCGGCGGTCCGAGCA
>OJIY01000200.1_pt1 | contig 30205 bp, 24 predicted proteins | sample 1596061 | NCBI WGS metagenome assembly OJIY01 (sample SAMEA4350111, study PRJEB24818) | metagenome | biome: human; feature: gut; material: faeces | place: Denmark | collected 2013-09 | reverse complement strand
TCACCCAATCGCGATGGACGACGGTTTACGTTTCGCTATCCGTGAAGGTGGCCGTACAGTAGGTGCGGGCGTTGTTGCTAAAGTATTAGGTTAATTACTCGCGTAATTCTCCTAGAGAAGGGCATCAATTGATGCCCTTTTTATGCGTTGTTTGAAAAAGAACCTATCTCATCACTAGTTTGATGTAAATTATTGGTGAGATAGGCTCTGATACAACGAATCGAGTCCAGTATCTTGCAGATACGAATGTCATAGAGATATGACACTGTGTCAGATGCAATCATAGTTGATTTTATGGTTAGTCTGATTTGTTTTGCTCTTGCGAGGCAAGCTGGCTATTTATTTACATCATATGACAGGTTAATTTATGAGTGCGAATAGCGGAGCTCAAGATAGCAAACGCGGTGGTGATATCGCTAAGTGGATCATTACCGTTTTATTGCTGGCAGTAGCAGTGGGTGGCAACTATCTTTACCGTGAATTTAACCTAGCGTTACGAGCTTTAGCTGTTGTTGCTTTGTTCGTAGCCGCGGGTGGGATCGCGTTGTGGACAACACAAGGTAAAGCAACATTAGCATTTGCTCGCGAAGCGCGCATTGAAATGCGTAAAGTAGTATGGCCAACACGTCAAGAAACATTGCAAACAACCCTGATTGTTGCTGCAGTGACGGCTATTGTGTCATTAGTTCTTTGGGGACTGGATGGCATTCTGGTTCGTTTTGTTTCATTTATTACTGGCCTGTGAGGTGTTCATGACTGATTCTCCAAAAAAACGCTGGTATGTCATTCAGGCATTTTCGGGCTTTGAAGGCCGTGTTGCACAGTCGCTGCGTGAACATATCAAATTAAACGAAATGGAAGACTCATTCGGCGAAGTTATGGTTCCGACAGAAGAAGTGGTCGAAATCCGTAGCGGACAACGCCGTAAAAGTGAGCGTAAATTTTTCCCAGGCTATGTTCTTGTCCAAATGGTCATGAACGATGCAACTTGGCACTTAGTACGTAATGTACCTCGTGTGATGGGATTTATTGGTGGAACCTCAGACAGACCAGCACCAATTAGTGATAAAGAAGTTGATGCGATCATGAATCGCTTACAACAAGTTGGTGATAAGCCACGTCCTAAAACATTATTTGAACCAGGTGAAATGGTTCGTGTTAGTGATGGTCCATTCGCTGACTTTAATGGCGTGGTTGAAGAAGTTGATTACGAAAAAAGCCGCTTAAAAGTCTCTGTTTCAATTTTTGGGCGTGCGACACCAGTTGAATTAGACTTTAGTCAGGTTGAAAAAGGTTAAGCCTTTTTACGTTGCATTCTTGCAAAAGGTGGAAAAGTTATCTACAATTTTCCACCTTTCGTTTTGAGTTGTTTTGTCTTAAGACATTACAAAGTAAAATCGGGGAGCCCTAGCCGGGCGATATACCCAAATTGAGGAATTAATTAATGGCTAAGAAAGTCCAAGCCTATATCAAGCTGCAAGTTGCTGCAGGTATGGCTAATCCAAGTCCACCAGTTGGTCCAGCTCTGGGTCAACAAGGTGTTAATATCATGGAATTCTGTAAAGCATTCAACGCTAAAACTGAAAGCGTTGAAAAAGGTTTACCAATTCCTGTTGTTATTACAGTTTACGCTGACCGTTCTTTCACTTTCGTTACCAAAACTCCTCCAGCAGCCGTTCTGCTGAAGAAAGCTGCGGGCGTGAAATCAGGTTCTGGCAAACCGAACAAAGACAAAGTAGGTAAAATCACTTCTGCTCAAGTTCGTGAAATCGCAGAAACTAAAGCTGCGGACCTGACTGGTGCTGACGTTGAAGCTATGATGCGTTCAATCGAAGGTACTGCTCGTTCCATGGGCCTGGTAGTGGAGGATTAATCTGATGGCTAAACTAACCAAGCGCATGCGCAATATCCGTGAAAAAGTTGAAGTAACTAAACAGTACGAAATTACTGAAGCGGTTGCTTTACTGAAAGAACTGGCTACGGCTAAATTCGTTGAAAGCGTTGACGTTGCTGTTAATCTTGGCATCGATGCACGTAAATCAGATCAAAACGTTCGTGGTGCAACTGTACTTCCACACGGTACTGGCCGTTCAGTTCGCGTTGCTGTATTCGCACAAGGTGCAAACGCAGAAGCTGCTAAAGAAGCAGGCGCTGAATTAGTCGGTATGGACGACTTAGCTGCTAAAGTGAAAGCTGGCGAAATGGACTTCGACGTTGTTATCGCATCTCCAGATGCAATGCGCGTTGTAGGTCAATTAGGTCAAATCCTTGGCCCACGTGGCTTAATGCCAAACCCGAAAGTGGGTACTGTAACTCCTAACGTTGCTGAAGCAGTTAAAAATGCTAAAGCGGGTCAGGTTCGTTACCGTAACGACAAAAATGGTATTATCCATACCACTATCGGTAAAGTTGATTTCAACGAAACTCAGTTGAAAGAAAACTTAGAAGCTCTGCTGGTTGCGCTGAAAAAAGCAAAACCATCTGCAGCGAAAGGCGTTTATATCAAGAAAGTAAGCCTGTCTACCACTATGGGTGCAGGTGTTGCAATTGATCAAGCTAGCTTGAGCGCGACAGTTTAATTATCGATTAGACTAAAGTCATAAAAGACTTTACCTTGGCGTCAAATTTGTATAGAATTTGACGCCTTGAGTTTAGCTATGTGGTATTTTATTTAAGTCTGCATAACTAAATTATCTGAATTTCGGTTGGAGTCTGGCCTATCCAGACCCCGTCCAAGACCGCAGGTGTAAGTAATTACTTAATTTTCCTGCGTAGACGGTGAGAGAGCCAATAAAGAATTATATATTCTGGATTCTACTCACCGTGTTTTAGCGCTTATACCATTGTGGTAATAAGTGATGTGAGTCCCGAGTTTTTACTCGGTTAATCCAGGAGCAAGAAGCTAATGGCACTAAATCTTCAAGACAAACAAGCGATTGTTGCTGAAGTCAGCGAAGTTGCCAAAGGTGCGCTTTCTGCAGTTGTTGCGGATTCCCGTGGCGTTACTGTAGCTAAAATGACCGAACTGCGTAAAGCATGTCGTGAAGCTGGCGTTACTGTACGTGTAGTACGTAACACACTTCTGCGTCGTGCTGTTGAAGGTACTTCTTATGAAGTACTGAAAGATGCATTTGTTGGTCCAACCTTGATTGCATTTTCTGCTGAACATCCGGGCGCTGCAGCTCGTCTGTTCAAAGATTTCGCGAAAGCGAACCCTGCATTCGAGATTAAAGCGGCTGCCTTTGAAGGTGAGTTTATCCCAGGTTCGAACATCGATCGTCTGGCTACACTCCCAACTTACGATGAAGCAATCGCACGCCTGATGGCAACCATGAAAGAAGCCTCTGCAGGCAAATTGGTTCGCACTCTGGCTGCTCTGCGCGATCAGAAAGAAGCTGCTTAATAGCCAATTTCTTCGTTGCTTTATTTACGTATAAACTTTTTCTGAATTTTAGGAACACTTGTTATGTCTATTTCTAAAGACGATATCTTAAACGCAGTTGCTGAAATGTCTGTAATGGACGTTGTTGAACTGATCTCTATGATGGAAGAAAAATTCGGTGTATCTGCTGCTGCAGCTGTTGCTGTTGCTGCGGGTCCAGCAGAAGCTGCTGAAGAGAAAACTGAATTTGACGTTATCCTGAAAGCTATCGGCGGTAACAAAGTAGCAGTAATCAAAGCAGTACGTGGCGCTACCGGTCTTGGCCTGAAAGAAGCTAAAGACTTAGTAGAATCTGCACCAGCAGCTCTGAAAGAAGGCGTAAGCAAAGATGATGCTGAAGCTCTGAAGAAAGCTCTGGAAGAAGCAGGCGCTGAGGTTGAAGTTAAATAATTTAACTTCCCAGAGTGCAGCCTAACGGCTGATGGCTGGTGATTTTTTGGTCACCAGCCTTTTTGCGCTGTAAGGTAAGAGTAGCTTTTTCACACTTTTTGGCTTCCTCTTTACCTCAATATTTTTTGCTATTGACGACTTAATATACTGTGTTAATCACTACGATCCACGTTGTCCAAAAGCTCGGTAGTGATCTCAATACAATGAAATGATTTAAGAGTAATAGCAATAAGTATTATGGAAAATTACATTTTCCTACCTACAAAAAATAGTGTTAGCAGAATGTCGTGTCGCCCTTAATAACTAAGGGTAGGCAGAGTGGGTCACTTTTCAGCGAGCTGAGGAACCCTATGGTTTACTCCTATACCGAGAAAAAACGTATTCGTAAGGATTTTGGTAAACGTCCACAAGTTCTGGATGTTCCCTATCTCCTTTCTATCCAACTTGACTCGTTCCAGAAGTTCATCGAGCAAGATCCTGATGGTCAAAACGGTCTGGAAGCAGCTTTCCGTTCCGTATTCCCTATCCAAAGCTATAGTGGCAATGCTGAATTACAGTATGTCAGCTACCGCTTAGGCGAGCCTGTTTTTGATGTTAAAGAATGTCAGATCCGCGGTGTTACTTATTCGGCACCTCTGCGTGTAAAACTGCGTCTGGTCATTTATGAACGTGAAGCCCCAGAAGGCACCGTTAAAGACATCAAAGAACAAGAAGTCTATATGGGTGAAATCCCATTAATGACCGATAACGGTACCTTTGTTATCAATGGTACTGAGCGTGTTATCGTTTCCCAGTTACACCGTAGCCCTGGTGTGTTCTTTGATAGTGACAAAGGTAAAACACACTCATCTGGTAAGGTACTGTATAACGCACGTATTATCCCTTATCGTGGTTCATGGTTAGACTTCGAATTCGACCCTAAAGATAACCTTTTTGTCCGAATTGACCGTCGCCGTAAATTACCTGCGACTATCATTTTACGCGCAATGAACTACAGCACTGAAGAAATCTTAGGTTTATTCTTCGAAAAAACATTGTTTGAAATCAGCAACAACAAGCTGATGATGACATTAGTGCCTGAACGTCTGCGTGGTGAAACTGCTTCATTTGATATTGAAGCAAATGGCAAAGTGTATGTCGAAAAAGGCCGTCGTATTACTGCTCGCCATATTCGTCAATTAGAAAAAGAACAAGTTGACCGCATTGAAGTACCTGTTGAATATATTGCAGGTAAAGTGGTTGCTCGTGACTATATTGATGAAGCGGCAGGTGAACTGATTTGTGCTGCTAACATGGAAATCTCTTTAGATGTGTTAGCTCGCTTAAGTCAAGCTGGTCATAAAACGATTGAAACGCTGTTTACCAATGACTTAGATCATGGTGCTTATATATCAGAAACTGTTCGCGTCGATCCTACAAACGATCGTTTAAGCGCGTTAGTTGAAATTTATCGCATGATGCGTCCTGGTGAACCACCAACACGTGAAGCAGCAGAAAACTTATTTGAGAACTTATTCTTCTCTGAAGATCGTTATGATCTGTCTGCTGTGGGTCGTATGAAGTTCAACCGTTCTTTAGGCCGTGACGAAGTTGAAGGTTCTGGGATCTTAAGCCAAGAAGATATCATTGAAGTAATGAAAAAACTGATTGATATCCGTAATGGTAAAGGTGAAGTGGATGATATCGACCACTTAGGTAACCGTCGTATTCGTTCTGTTGGCGAAATGGCTGAAAACCAATTCCGTGTTGGTCTGGTGCGTGTTGAGCGTGCAGTTAAAGAACGTCTGTCTTTAGGCGATCTTGATGCATTAATGCCACAAGACATGATCAATGCAAAACCGATTTCTGCTGCTGTCAAAGAGTTCTTTGGTTCTAGCCAGTTATCACAGTTTATGGATCAGAATAACCCGCTATCAGAAATTACGCACAAACGTCGTATTTCTGCATTAGGTCCAGGTGGTTTGACCCGTGAACGTGCAGGCTTCGAAGTTCGAGACGTACACCCAACTCACTACGGTCGTGTGTGTCCAATCGAAACGCCTGAAGGTCCAAACATCGGTCTGATCAACTCCTTATCTGTTTATGCACAGACTAATGAGTACGGTTTCCTTGAAACGCCTTACCGTGTTGTTGAAAACAACGCTGTAACAGATGAAATTCATTATCTGTCTGCAATCGAAGAAGGTAACTTCATCATTGCTCAGGCTAACTCCGTATTAGACGATGACAATCACTTCGTTGAAGAATTAGTAACTTGCCGTCATAAAGGTGAGTCAAGTTTATTTAGCCGTGACCAAGTTCAGTACATGGACGTTTCAACCCAACAGGTTGTTTCTGTCGGTGCTTCACTGATCCCATTCCTTGAACACGATGACGCCAACCGTGCATTGATGGGTGCGAACATGCAACGTCAAGCTGTTCCTACACTTCGTGGTGATAAACCACTGGTAGGTACAGGTATGGAGCGTGCTGTAGCGGTTGACTCCGGTGTTACTGCGGTTGCTAAGCGTGGTGGTGTTGTTCAGTATGTTGATGCTTCTCGTATCGTTATCAAAGTTAACGAAGATGAGACCTACGCTGGTGAAGCGGGCATCGATATCTATAGCTTGACTAAATACACCCGTTCTAACCAGAACACATGTATTAACCAAACGCCTTGCGTATCTTTAGGCGAACCAGTTGATCGCGGTGATGTGTTAGCTGATGGTCCTTCAACAGACCTTGGTGAGTTAGCATTAGGTCAAAACATGCGCGTGGCATTCATGCCATGGAATGGTTATAACTACGAGGACTCCATCCTTGTATCTGAGCGTGTTGTTCAAGAAGACCGTTTCACAACTATCCATATTCAAGAACTCGCTTGTGTCTCTCGTGATACTAAGTTAGGGCCTGAAGAGATCACTGCTGATATCCCGAATGTTGGTGAAGCTGCGTTATCTAAACTGGATGAATCAGGTATCGTTTATATCGGTGCTGAAGTGAAAGGTGGTGACATTCTGGTAGGTAAAGTAACACCTAAAGGTGAAACTCAACTGACTCCAGAAGAGAAACTGCTGCGTGCTATCTTCGGTGAAAAAGCGTCTGATGTTAAAGATTCTTCTCTGCGTGTGCCTAATGGTGTGTCTGGTACAGTTATCGATGTACAAGTCTTTACCCGTGATGGTGTGGAAAAAGATAAACGTGCATTAGAAATCGAAGAGTCACAGTTACGTGAAGTTAAGAAAGACTTAACTGAAGAACTGCGTATCTTTGAAGCTGGTCTATTCGCTCGTATCCGTGGTGTTCTGATTGCTGGCGGTATTGAAGCTGAGAAATTAGATAAATTACCTCGTGAACGTTGGTTAGAACTGGGTATTGCTGATGAAGAAAAGCAAAACCAGTTAGAACAATTAGCAGAACAGTATGATGAACTGAAAGCTGAGTTCGCGAAGAAACTGGAAGCTAAACGTCGTAAAATCACTCAAGGTGATGATTTAGCACCAGGTGTACTGAAAATCGTTAAGGTTTATCTGGCTGTTAAACGTCAGATCCAACCTGGTGATAAGATGGCGGGTCGTCATGGTAACAAGGGTGTTATCTCTAAGATTAACCCAATTGAAGACATGCCATACGATGAAAACGGCAACCCGGTTGACCTCGTACTGAACCCACTGGGTGTACCATCACGTATGAACATCGGTCAGATCCTTGAAACTCACTTGGGTATGGCTGCTAAAGGTATCGGTGATAAGATCAACGCGATGCTGAAACAGCAACAAGAAGTTGCTAAATTACGTGAATTTATCCAGAAAGCTTACGATCTGGGTATGGCACCTCGTCAGAAAGTTGATCTGGACACCTTCAGCGATGAAGAAGTGTTACGTCTGGCTGAAAACCTGAAAAAAGGTATGCCAACCGCAACACCAGTGTTTGATGGTGCAGAAGAAATGGAAATTAAAGAGATGCTTAAATTAGCTGATCTTCCAACTTCTGGTCAGATTACACTTTTCGATGGTCGTACAGGTGAACAATTTGAGCGTCCAGTAACTGTTGGTTACATGTACATGCTGAAACTGAACCACTTAGTTGATGATAAGATGCACGCCCGTTCTACCGGTTCGTACAGCTTAGTTACTCAGCAACCTCTTGGTGGTAAAGCTCAGTTTGGTGGACAGCGTTTCGGGGAGATGGAAGTGTGGGCACTGGAAGCATACGGTGCAGCTTATACTCTTCAAGAAATGCTGACTGTTAAGTCGGATGACGTTAACGGTCGTACCAAAATGTACAAAAACATCGTTGATGGTAACCATCAGATGGAACCAGGTATGCCAGAGTCGTTCAATGTATTGTTGAAAGAGATCCGTTCACTGGGTATCAACATCGAATTGGAAGACGAATAACGGATTCCATATAGACAGACTGCTAGAGATGGCAGTCTGTCAAACAGTGACTACACTGGTTTAAAGGGGTGAATGACAGGGGTCATTTGCCTGGCAGGTCTAACTCCGACAGGAGCCATTTCGTGAAAGACTTATTAAAGTTTCTGAAAGCGCAAACCAAGACCGAAGAGTTTGATGCGATCAAAATTGCTCTGGCATCACCTGATATGATCCGTTCATGGTCATTTGGTGAAGTTAAAAAGCCAGAAACAATTAACTACCGTACGTTCAAACCAGAACGTGACGGTCTTTTCTGCGCCCGTATTTTCGGACCAGTAAAAGATTACGAATGTTTGTGTGGTAAATACAAACGTTTAAAACACCGTGGTGTTATCTGTGAGAAGTGTGGCGTTGAAGTTACACAAACTAAAGTTCGTCGTGAACGTATGGGTCACATCGAATTAGCTTCTCCAGTTGCTCACATTTGGTTCTTGAAATCACTGCCGTCCCGTATCGGTTTGCTACTGGATATGCCACTGCGCGATATTGAACGTGTACTGTATTTCGAATCTTACGTTGTTGTTGAAGGCGGGATGACCAGCCTTGAACGTGGCCAAATCTTAACAGAAGAGCAATACCTCGATGCATTAGAAGAATTCGGTGACGAATTTGATGCGAAGATGGGAGCCGAAGCTGTTCAGAACCTCTTACAGAGCATGGATCTGGAACAAGAGTGTGAAACGCTACGTGAAGAGTTAAACGAAACTAACTCTGAAACTAAACGTAAGAAACTGACCAAACGTATCAAGTTACTTGAAGCGTTCATGCAATCAGGCAATAAACCTGAGTGGATGATCTTAACTGTACTGCCTGTGTTACCACCAGACTTACGTCCACTGGTTCCACTTGATGGCGGTCGTTTTGCGACATCTGACCTGAACGATTTATATCGTCGAGTGATCAACCGTAATAACCGTTTAAAACGCCTGCTTGATTTAGCTGCACCAGACATCATCGTACGTAATGAAAAACGTATGTTGCAGGAGTCTGTGGATGCGTTATTAGATAACGGTCGCCGTGGTCGTGCGATCACCGGTTCGAACAAACGTCCTCTGAAATCTTTGGCTGATATGATCAAAGGTAAACAAGGTCGTTTCCGTCAAAACCTGTTAGGTAAACGCGTTGACTATTCAGGTCGTTCTGTAATCACCGTTGGCCCATACTTGCGTCTGCATCAGTGTGGTCTACCGAAGAAAATGGCTCTTGAATTATTCAAACCATTTATTTACGGGAAACTGGAAACTCGTGGTTTAGCGACAACAATTAAAGCCGCTAAAAAAATGGTTGAGCGTGAAGAAGCGGTTGTTTGGGATATCTTAGATGAAGTTATCCGCGAACACCCAGTGATGCTAAACCGTGCACCAACACTTCACCGTTTAGGTATCCAGGCATTTGAACCAATCCTTATCGAAGGTAAAGCTATTCAGTTACACCCACTCGTGTGTGCGGCATACAACGCCGACTTCGATGGTGACCAAATGGCGGTTCACGTACCATTGACATTAGAAGCACAGTTAGAAGCTCGTGCACTGATGATGTCAACAAATAACATCCTGTCTCCAGCAAGTGGTGATCCAATCATCGTTCCTTCACAGGACGTTGTATTAGGTCTTTACTACATGACTCGTGACTGCATCAATGCCAAAGGTGAAGGCATGGTGCTAAGTGGTCCTAAAGAAGCAGAACGCGTTTATCGCGCTGGTTTAGCTTCTTTACACGCACGCGTTAAAGTACGTATCACTGAAGAGATCAAAGATGGTGAAGGTAACATCACTACTGAAACTAGCTTAAAAGACACGACTATTGGTCGAGCTATTTTATGGATGATCGTACCAAAAGGCCTACCTTACGCGCTGGTTAACCAACCATTAGGTAAGAAAGCAATTTCTAAAATGCTTAATACCTGTTATCGCGTAATGGGCTTGAAGCCAACGGTTATTTTTGCTGACCAAATCATGTATACCGGTTTTGCTTACGCAGCACGTTCAGGTGCTTCAGTCGGTATCGATGACATGGTTATCCCTGCGAAAAAAGCAGAGATCATTGCAGAAGCAGAAGCAGAAGTTGCAGAAATTCAGGAACAGTTCCAATCCGGTCTGGTAACAGCGGGCGAACGTTACAACAAAGTTATCGATATTTGGGCTGCGGCGAATGAGCGCGTAGCAAAAGCGATGATGGAAAACCTGTCTACTGAAACCGTTATTAATCGTAATGGTGAAGAAGAACAACAAGTATCCTTCAACAGCATCTTTATGATGGCTGACTCCGGTGCTCGTGGTTCTGCTGCTCAGATCCGTCAGTTAGCCGGTATGCGTGGTCTGATGGCTAAGCCAGATGGCTCAATCATCGAGACACCAATTACAGCGAACTTCCGTGAAGGTCTGAACGTACTCCAGTACTTCATCTCAACCCACGGTGCTCGTAAAGGTCTTGCTGATACCGCACTGAAAACAGCAAACTCCGGTTACTTGACGCGTCGTTTAGTTGACGTTGCACAAGACTTAGTTGTCACAGAAGACGACTGTGGTACAACCGAAGGTGTTATGATGACTCCGGTTATCGAAGGTGGTGATGTTAAAGAACCACTGCGTGAACGTGTATTAGGTCGTGTGGCTGCAGAAGATATTCTGAAACCAGGTACTGCCGATATTCTTGTTCCACGTAACACCCTGTTAAACGAAAAACTGTGTGACCTGTTAGAAGAAAACTCAGTTGACAGCGTGAAAGTACGTTCAGTTGTAACCTGTAACACAGACTTCGGTGTGTGTGCTAAATGTTATGGTCGTGACCTTGCTCGTGGTCATATCATTAACAAAGGTGAAGCTATCGGTGTTATTGCGGCACAGTCAATCGGTGAACCAGGTACACAGTTAACGATGCGTACGTTCCACATCGGTGGTGCGGCATCTCGTGCGGCAGCAGAATCTAGCATTCAAGTACGTAACAAAGGTACGTTGAAGCTATTCAATGCGAAGTTCATCACCAATACCGCGGGTAAATTAGTTATCACTTCTCGTAATACTGAATTACGTTTAATTGACGAGTTCGGTCGTACGAAAGAAAGCTATAAAGTGCCTTACGGTGCTCAATTAGCGAAAGGTGATGGCGAAGCGGTTAACGGTGGCGAAACTGTTGCTAACTGGGATCCACATACAATGCCAGTTGTGAGTGAAGTATCTGGTATTATTCGTTTTGCTGACATGGTTGATGGTCAAACTATTACACGTCAGACTGATGAATTAACAGGTCTTTCTTCACTGGTTGTTCTGGACTCAGCAGAGCGTACAGGTAGCGGTAAAGATTTACGTCCAGCATTGCGTATCACTGATGCACAAGGTAAAGATGTATTAATTCCGAATACTGATATGCCAGCACAGTACTTCTTGCCAGGTAAAGCAATTGTTCAGTTAGATGATGGTGTTACTATTAACGCAGGTGATACTTTAGCGCGTATTCCACAAGAATCTGGCGGTACTAAAGATATTACCGGTGGTCTGCCACGTGTCGCTGACTTGTTTGAAGCTCGTCGTCCGAAAGAGCCTGCAATCCTTGCTGAAATCAGTGGTATTGTATCGTTCGGTAAAGAGACTAAAGGTAAACGTCGTCTAGTTATTTCTCCATTAGATGGTAGCGATGCATACGAAGAGATGATCCCTAAATGGCGTCAGCTTAACGTATTTGAGGGTGAAGTTGTGGAACGCGGTGATGTTATCTCCGATGGTCCAGAATCACCACATGATATTCTGCGTTTACGTGGTGTTCATGCGGTTACTCGTTATATCACTAACGAAGTACAGGAAGTTTACCGTTTACAAGGTGTTAAGATTAACGATAAGCACATTGAAGTTATCGTTCGTCAGATGCTACGTAAAGTCACTATTGAGAACGCAGGAAGTTCTGAGTTCCTCGAAGGTGAACAAGTTGAATACGCTCGCGTGAAAGTATCGAACCGTATTCTGGAAGATGAAGGTAAAGTGCCAGCGACTTATGCTCGTGACCTATTAGGTATTACAAAAGCATCACTGGCAACAGAATCCTTCATTTCAGCAGCATCATTCCAAGAAACAACTCGTGTTCTGACCGAAGCTGCTGTAGCAGGTAAACGTGACGAATTACGTGGCTTGAAAGAAAACGTTATTGTTGGTCGCTTGATCCCTGCAGGTACAGGGTATGCGTATCACCAAGATCGTATGAAGCGTCGTCAATCACAACTGCCGACAGATGAAGCTGAAACAACAATCAGTGCTGATGAAGCATCTGCTAACTTAGCAGAATTACTGAATGCTGGTTTTGGTGGATTAAAAGACTAAAATCTAATTTAAATTAGATTGAAATGCCCTCCATTGTGAGGGCATTTTTTGTTTCTGTTCTACAATAAGTAGGCGAAATGATGAGAATAATAACTAATGGATTGATTATCCTATTTTTTATTTTGACAGGTTTTACTTTTGCAACCCCTTTAGAAAAGGAAATATCAACAGAAGCACAGTGGGATTTAGACACTCCTACCACAACATTGATGCAACTTCGCCAACAAAAAACCTTATATGCTTTTGTCGGTGATAAATTAAGACCTGTTGCTGAACTCTATCCTAATCAGGTATTTTCTGTTTCAGATGCGATAAATAATTACCAGAGAATACAATTTGGAAATGCCCAAGGTTATTTGGAAGCGGGATATCTAGAAGATGGCTATTTCGAAGATATTGCTTCTATGAAACCAGATAAAAGAATACGTTTCTTAACAAATAGTACGAAGAAAACAGATTACCCTATCTACGAATATTTAATCACAACAAAAAATACTCCGGTCTATAGTGATAAAGATATTGCTAGCCCACAAATAGCGACACTCTTATCCAATTTACGTTATCCCGTGCTATCACGCACAATAAAAGAAGATGCTAATGGAATAAAAATTAATTGGTTTGAAATCTCTTTAGGTGACCGTTTAGGTTATATTTCATCAAGAGATGTAAAACCTGATTTGGGAATACCTGTACTCACTTATCACCATATTCTCAAGACAACGGAAAATTATCATTTTCGCTATACATCAACAACAACATCATTAACTGCCTTTACAGAGCAGATGCATTATTTAAAAGAAGCCGGATATGAAACACTTTCACTGAATCAAGTTTCAGGCTATTTAAATAAAAGTATTAATTTGCCGGGACGGGCTGTCGCATTAACATTTGATGATGGTTTACAATCTGTTTATCGCTATGCCTATCCTCTTTTAAAAGAAAATGGCCAGAGAGCAACATTATTTGTTATTTCATCGCGTATAAAATCTAAAACACCCAAATGGGCACCTAATTCATTACAGTTTATGAGTTGGCAGGCACTAAAATCAAGTCGAGATGTTTTTGATATTCAGTCACATTCTCATTTTTTACATTGTTTAGATAATAATAAAAAACCCATTATATTTAGCCGTCAATCTCATACTATCGTGTTAGATTTACAGCGCTCACAACGTATTTTGCGGTTATTAAATCCACATCAATATGCTTTTGCATATCCTTTTGGGGGTTATAACCAAAGGGCGATTAATGCAACTAAAGTGTCAGGCATGATATTGGCGGTAACGACACAACCAGGAAAGGTGCGTTTAGGTGATGATCCTTATGCATTAAAACGGCTATATGCATTAAGTACAGATCCGATAGAGAAATTTGCCAGAATGGTGGGCAATGATGAATATGAAGTGGTGAATAAAAATATTGTTGTTGATAAATAATTAAAAATAAAATTTATAATTTTAAAAAATACCTTGGATATTTATCGAAGGTATTTTTTATTTCTTTATTGCATGTTTATTTTAGAATAACAAATAATTCATATTTTTCAGATAATTATGATAATTTTTTAGTGAGTGAAACGTGTTTTTTTCTGTAAGCTGGCAGTCCAAATTCAATATGGAGTCAGTTATGAAAAAGCCTATATCTATATCTTCTCATGATGCTGCATTTAAACGCTTTATGATGAATGTCAGTAATGCAAAAGACTTTTTCTTTATCCATTTACCAGAAGAATTAAAAAGTCATTGTGATTTTTCAACGTTGCAATTACAAAATTCTTCTTTCATTGATATTAAATTACGTTCTCGTATGTCTGATATTTTGTATTTGGTGAAAACAAAGGAGGGGGATATTCCGATTTACCTACTCATAGAACATCAATCTCGGCCAGATAAAATGATAGCTTGGCGTATGATGCATTATGCGTTTTGTACGATGAACCAGCATTTACAGCAAGGTTATAAATCGCTACCTCTTGTTGTTCCAATTTTGTTTTATCATGGAAAGAAAAAACCATATCCTTTTCCTGTTAATTGGATGGCGTGTTTCCCACTTACTTCATTTGCTAATCAACTTTACTCTAATAACTTCTCTTTAATTGATTTGACTTCAATTGATGATGATATTTTGCTGACACATAAAAAAGCTGCCGTAATGGAAATAGCAATGAAGCATGTTAATAGTTGTCATGATCTGGATAAGGTTGCAATGCTTCTATCAAAAGCAATAAATCAGAAAAACTGCAGAGATGAGGACACGATTGCTGTTGTAGAATATTTATTCTCAATTATGGATTCATCAGATTTTGAATTCATTATAGATAAGATAGTCGAACAAGTAGATAACCACCGAGAGGCGATTATGAATATAGCGTGGAGATTAGAAAATAAAGGATTTAAATTAGGTATAGATGAAGGATTTGAAATCGGAAAAAATGAAGGTATTGAACTAGGGAAAACCGTAGGTATTGAATTAGGGAAAACCGTAGGTATTGAATTAGGGAAAGCCGTAGGTATTGAATTAGGTAAAACTGAAGGTATTGAATTAGGTAAAACTGAAGGTATTGAAATAGGTAAAACTGAAGGTATTGAAATAGGAAAAAAACGAGTGCAATTAGAGTTAGCACAAAAATTATTAAAAGAGAATTTTGATCTTTCCTTTATCGAAAGAATATCTGGTTTAAGTATGGAAGAACTTGAACTATTAGCTGTAGCATAATCAATAATTATTTTAAGTAATAAAATATAAATAATTTATTAGAGCAACTTTTTATTTTATCTTTCTACATGTTTATTATAAATAGAATACTCTTTTTTATCTATTAAGAGGAGTATTCAGATTTTATAATAGAGTGAATTAGTTTGTGGAAAAAACAAAAATTAAATTCTCTTTATGAGTATATATGCCTTTCTCTTCTTTAGTACTTTCTAATGGTAAATCGTCAAAACTGAGAATGTCATATGTTTTTCCAGGAATATATTTATGCTGTTCTGGCTGCGGTAATGGTGTACTTTTTAAGGTAGCAGATGTGCCTATTAATACTTTATATTCTTGTTTATCTTTTCCAAAGTGAATGAAAAAACACCTGTTGCTACCGTTTTACGTGCTTCTAGAACGAGGTTTTCAGTTTTAATAATCGCCCTCACCCGTTTAGTCATATTATTTAGTATATTTCTTTCAGGAATATTTAGTAATTCAGCTTCGGCTTTAGTTTGACGTTAATATCTATATGGCGATAGGAGTTACTATTTTTTATTTGAGGATAAGTAAATGATTGATTTTTTATTAGAAATATAATAAAAACCGCCTTTATTATTTGTAATTAAATAAATTAAAAGCGGTTTTATATTATTTAAATTTTAATTAACGACCCAAGTAATTATCCCAATCTTTCCATACAGGTTGTAATCCCCGCTCTTTTAATACGTTAATCACATCATTTACATGGCGATTATCATTAGGGGAGAATTGTTCTAATTCTTCATGACTATCAGAATACCCGCCAGGTTGAGTTTTAGAACCCGCACTAATGTTATTTATCGCTAATGGTATTGTATTATCGCGAAAATACGGCGATTCACGTGTTGAAAGTGAAAGCTCAACATCAGGTGCTAAAATACGAAAAGCACAGATCAATTGAACTAATTCTGCTTCACTCATTACAGATGCTGGGCTAAGCCCACCCGCACAAGGACGTAAACGAGGAAAAGAGATTGAATAACGACTTTTCCAGTAGCGTTTTTGTAAGAATAAGAGATGCTCTGCCACCATATAACAATCGCTACGCCACTGGTTTGAAAGGCCAATCAATGCACCTAAGCCAATTTTATCAATTCCAGCTTGTCCTAATCTATCCGGTGTTTGTAGTCGCCAATGGAAGTCCTGTTTTTTACCTTTTAGATGATGAAGCTGATAAGTTGGTTCATGATAGGTTTCTTGATAAACCATGACACCATCAATACCGAGTGTTTTTAACTCAGCATATTCTTCTGTTGCAAGAGGTTGCACTTCCATCATTAATGAACTGAAATTCTCTCGAATAAGAGGGATATATTGGCGAAAATAATCCATACCCACTTTTCTTTGATGTTCTCCAGTTACTAATAACAGGCTATCAAAGCCTAATTGTCTGATGCTATTACATTCGGCAATGATCTCACTTTCATTTAATGTTTTGCGTTTAATGGCATTACTCATTGAAAAGCCACAATAAGTACAGTCATTTGCACATAAATTAGAAAGATAGAGTGGAACATATAATCCCACAATATTACCAAAACGTTGTCGAGTAAGTTTCTGAGCGCGTTGAGCCATAGGCTCTAAGTAATGCCGACCCGCAGGCGAAATCAACGCCATAAAATCATCAAGTGTAAGTGTATGACGATTTAATGCGGCTTCAACATCCGTATTGGTTTTACTATTGAGTTTTAATGTAATGTCATCCCAGTCGAGTTGTTGCCAATAATCCGAAAATGTTTCCATTAGAATGCCCCCAAATATTGGGTTAATGGACTAGAGGCTTGGGCTTGCATATTCACAATTGAAGCGGGGGTGGCAAGTCCTGATTGTCGAGCAAGTTCGCCTGCATCAAGCGCTGCTTTAAATGCTTGTGCCATTAAAACAGGATTTTTAGCAACAGCAATTGCGGTATTCACTAAGACTGCATCTGCACCTAACTCTAAAGCCTCAAGTGCGTGGCTTGGTGCACCAATCCCTGCATCAACAACAACAGGTATTGAGGCTTGTTCAATAATAATCCGTAGAAAATCACGAGTCTGTAAACCTTGATTTGAACCAATAGGAGAACCTAAAGGCATTACGGCTGCACAACCAACTTCTTCTAAGCGACGACACAAAACAGGATCAGCACTACAATAAGGTAAAACAACAAAACCTTCTTTCACGAGGATTTCAGCGGCTTTAAGTGTTTCAATAGGGTCGGGTAATAAATATTTGGTATCAGGATGAATTTCTAATTTTACCCAATGAGTGCCAAAAGCTTCTTTGGCTAAACGAGCCGCAAATACCGCTTCTTGTGCTGTTTTCGCACCCGATGTATTAGGTAATAATTTCACACCTAATGATTTAAGTGGTGCGATTAAATCATCATTGCCCTTTTTTAAATCCACTCGCTTCATTGCCATTGTAACTAATTGGCTACCCGAAGCCTTAATGGCTTCTGTCATTAACGTTGGTGTTGCAAATTTCCCTGTGCCTGTAAAAAGTCTCGATGTGAATGTTGTATCAGCAATTTTTAACATATCAGCCCCCTGCAATTGCTTGGAAGAGAAGAATAGTATCGCCATCATTAATAGAATGCGTTTCCCAGTTTTCACGAGGAACAATGATTTCATTGATAGCAAGTGCCACACCAATAAGTGGCTGTTCTAACTGAATAAGGAGCTGACTAATGGTGACAGGCATATCCAGAGAGTAGTGTTCGTCATTTACAGTAATGTTCATGCTAACCCTCGACAAACAGGACATGTTGTTGATGGCGTTAAACGTAAAGTACTCCAATTTTGTTTTCTACCATCGAAAAGGCGAAGTTTTCCACTGAGTGAACAAGGTAAACCAGAGAGCAATTTAATTGCCTCAAGTGCCTGAAGTGTACCAATCACACCCACAACAGGACCTAAAATTCCAGCTGTTCTACAATTGCGTTGTGGTTCAGTTTCATCAGGATAGAGGCAGTGATAGCAACCATGCGTAAAAGGAGGTTCAAACACCATAAGTTGGCCACTAAACCCTACGGCACTGCCACTGATAAGCGGAGTTTGCTGCGCAACACAAGCACGATTAATCGCTTGGCGTGTGAGCATGTTATCTGTGCAATCTAAGACTAAATCAGCCTCTTTAACTAATTTAGATAATGAGTCATCATCAATACGTTGTTTATAAGAGGTAATTTTTATCTCTGGATTTAATGCGAGCAGAGACTGCCTTGCGACCTCTGATTTTGCATTAGGAATATCTTGAGTTCGATAAAGAATTTGACGTTGTAGATTAGAAACATGCAACTTATCATCATCAACTAAAATAAGCTCTCCAATACCGGCACCAGCAAGATAAAGTGATGCAGGAGAGCCTAATCCACCAAGTCCAACAATCAGTACTCTTGCTTGTTGAAGTTTATTTTGACCCTCTAAGCCAATATCTTCTAACATCACTTGTCGGCTATAACGCATAAAATCATTATCATTTAGCATGATGGTTTTCCCTCCACTAATTCTAATAGTTTACGCGTTACTTGTTGCCAATCTGGCGCTTTTGTTATTGCACTGACTAAGGCAACACTACCGACACCAGTTGCAACAACATCAGGTACTCTCTCTAGCGAGATCCCACCAATAGCAACAGTTGGAAAATTAGGTGTCTGCTCTACTTGATGTTTCAGCGCATCCAAACCTTGAGGTTTGGATGGCATATCTTTAGTTGTCGTTGGAAAGATATGCCCTAATGCGATGTAAGATGGACGTAATGTTTTCGCTCTTTGTAATTCTGTTTCGTCATGAGTAGAAATACCAAGGCGTAACCCTGATTTTTTTATGGCATCAAGATCTGCAATATCGAGATCTTCTTGGCCAAGATGAACACCGTAAGCGTGATGTTTAATAGCCAGTTGCCAATAGTCATTAATAAACAGTCTTGCGTGATACTGCCTACCTAGTTTTATTGCTTCAACGATCTCTTGTTCAACATCGTTTGGTTGTTTATCTTTTATGCGTAATTGCAGGGTGGTAACGCCTGTTTTTAACAGGCGTTCGATCCATTCAGCAGAATCAACAACAGGGTAAAGTCCAAGTTTTTTTTCTGTTGATGCAAAGGGGGGGTTAGAGGATCTGTTCATTTTCAGTCACCTCAACACTGGCGATTTCTGCACTGTGGTATAACTCACTTCCATGCTCTTTAAAAGCTTGAGACATTTGCTCCATGCCAGCCGCATAATCGCGTACTTCTTGTGTTATTTTCATTGAGCAGAATTTAGGGCCACACATTGAGCAGAAATGAGCGACTTTTCCTGATGCTTGAGGCAAGGTTTCATCGTGATATTGGCGTGCGGTTTCAGGATCAAGAGCTAAATTAAATTGATCTTCCCATCTAAACTCAAAGCGAGCTTTTGACATTGCATTATCACGAATTTGAGCTCCTGGATGTCCTTTGGCTAAGTCGGCGGCATGAGCAGCAATTTTATAAGTAATCAGCCCTTGTTTTACATCTTCTTTGTTAGGTAAACCTAGATGCTCTTTAGGGGTAACATAACAGAGCATTGCACAACCAAACCAGCCAATCATTGCTGCACCAATACCTGATGTGAAGTGATCATAACCTGGTGCAATGTCTGTAGTAAGAGGACCTAATGTATAAAAGGGTGCTTCATGACAATGCTCTAATTCTTCTGTCATATTGCGACGGATCATCTGCATTGGAACATGACCAGGGCCTTCTATCATGACTTGAACGTCATATTCCCAGGCAATTTTTGTTAGTTCACCTAAAGTATGTAATTCAGAAAATTGTGCTTCATCATTTGCATCTTGAATTGAACCCGGTCTCAATCCATCGCCTAGAGAAAGGGAAACATCATAAGCGGTACAAATTTCACAGATTTCACGGAAATGTTCGTAGAGGAAATTTTCTTTGTGATGTGATAAACACCATTTCGCCATTATAGAACCACCACGAGACACAATACCTGTTAGGCGTTTTGCGGTCATGGGAACATAACGTAATAATACACCTGCATGAATAGTAAAGTAATCAACACCTTGTTCTGCTTGCTCAAGTAAAGTATCGCGGAACATTTCCCAAGTGAGATCTTCAGCAATACCGTTAACTTTCTCGAGTGCTTGATAAATTGGAACTGTACCGATAGGAACGGGACTGTTACGAATGATCCACTCACGCGTTTCATGAATATAACGGCCTGTTGAGAGATCCATGACGGTATCTGCTCCCCAGCGTGTAGACCAAATCAGTTTTTCAACTTCTTCTTCAATGGAGGAGGTTACAGAGGAGTTTCCGATATTGGCATTCACTTTCACTAAGAAATTACGCCCAATAATCATCGGTTCTGATTCAGGGTGATTGATATTGGCAGGAATGATAGCTCGGCCCGCAGCAACTTCTTGGCGTACAAATTCAGGGGTAATATTGTCAGGGAGATGGGCTCCAAAGCTAAAGCCTGTGTGTTGTTGGCGTAATACTTCGCTTCGAATACGTTCACGCCCCATATTCTCACGAATAGCAATAAACTCCATTTCAGGTGTGATAATACCTTTTCGAGCATAATGTAATTGCGTCACGCTTTTACCCTTTAGGGCTTTTTTAGGGTTAGGCTTTAATGGAAAACGTAGATGCTCTAATCCAGCATCAGAAAGACGTTGTTGTGTGAAATCAGAGCTTAAGAGTGAAAGTGCTTCAGTATCATTGCGCTCATCAATCCATGATTGGCGAATTTTTTTTAAGCCAAGATTAACGTCGAGTTGAGATGCTGGATCGCCATAAGGGCCTGAAGTGTCATATACCGGGACGGATTCATTATCTTCAAAAACAGGGTTTTCTTTTGATCCTCCTACCAATGTTTTATCAAGCTGGATCTCACGCATTGGTACTTGAATATCGTTACGAGAGCCTTCAAGGTAAATACGTTTTGAATTGGGAAAACTGACCCCTTGAATAGTACTAATAAATTCCTGAGCAGCATCTCGTAGTACTTTTCTTGGGCGCTGTTTATTGGCGGTTGGCGTAATATCTTTAACAGATAAAGTTTGATTTTGGGACATAGCATTTCCTAATAAATATCATGCAGGTTATAGCCTGTCGGGTGAATATTGAGAAAAATGCTTGTCTGGAGGTCGCAGGGAGTATCGACAGATAGGCGTATAAAAAATATACGGGATGAAGCTATCAAAAGGTCGAATCACTCTTGTTCCCTTCGCGGGTATTAACCCGATCAGGTTCCGCGGATCCCGAATTAACGGTCTCAGCCTGTGTTTATAATATCCTTATAAACACTAGGCACTCCGACAAGAAGAAGTCCAGTATATGAAAGATTTTAAAAACTACAAGTCCGATATGGGTTATTTATTTAAATCCCAATGTTGCTGTTTCCAGTTTTTCATTTGTGAAATTTGAGCTAATTGTTTATCTGGATTGATAACTGTGGCGTTATCAGCTTGATAACATAATGGGAGGTCATTAGTGTGTCGGCATAGAAATAAATATAAATATTATTAATATTATTGGTTTCTTTCCATTGATTTAGGCGTTCAATCTTCCCTTCTCGCGATGTGGTGTGCCTTCAATATATCTAGTGTAATAATTATCTTTAATTTGCCTATTAATGCCTATTGAAATATCCACAGTAAGTTGTTTTGCAATCGCATGAACGAAAAAGGACATTGTTGCTGAAATAATCATAATAGGAATATTTTGCTGTTGATATTGTGTAATTATTGATATTTCTTCAGGGTAAAACAATAGCTGAATTTTTTCAGTAAAGTCATTAACTCAATGATTTAACTTGTCTAAATTATGATATTTAAAGTAAGTAAAATGTTGATAAAGATATTGAACCATATCCAATTTTTCAGCGTAATAGTCTACAATCATTTGTTGATCTAGTTTTAGAAAATAGGGATGAGTGGCTATTTTTTTATCCCATAAATAACATGTTCATAAATGACTAGGAACACCCGCTAAAAGTGTTTCATCTAAATCAAAAATCGCAATTTTATTTTTGGTTTTATCTGTCATTCTTACATTTTTTTATAAATAAAATTTATCAAATTCTCTTTTGAATGTTAATAAATTATAGAGAATAATCATAATACATTGAGTGGGTCTTACTAAAGAGAGTATCCTTAATTCCATATCATTATTTTGGATAGAATTATCATTATGCATTTATATACGCTAACGGGATCAGAAAAAGGCTGGTGGACAGTCAGCCTTGGTGGGCGAGTGTGGTTACCTAAAGGTGAACTCCCTTTTGGCTTGGCAAAAGAATGGGATCTTATTGGTCAGCACGCCAAAATTGTTGGTGAGTGGCAAGGTGAAACAGTTTGGCTTATTCATGGAAAAATGGATAACGACATGTGTTCACCGAGGCTTATCGCTTCACAAGATGAGAATTTATTTAAACTAGTAGGTCGTGGTGTTCAGTTAGCGGAGTTTTATCGTTCTCATCGTTTTTGTGGTTATTGTGGTTCCAAAATGCGCCATAGTGAGAGTGAATGGGCGTGTTTATGTGATAATTGTCATGAACGTTATTACCCGCAAATTGCTCCTTGTATTATTGTGGGGATCCGTCATGAAGATAAAATCTTACTCGCACATCATGTTAGGCATAAACATTCTCCACTTTATACGGTGCTCGCTGGTTTTGTTGAGGTTGGTGAAACACTAGAAGAAGCGGTTGCCCGCGAAGTATTTGAAGAGAGTAATATTCGTATTCGTAATATTCGCTATGTTTCTTCGCAGCCTTGGCCGTTTCCTCATTCTTTAATGATGGGATTTTTGGCTGATTATGATGGCGGTGAGTTACGCCATGATCCTACTGAATTAACCAGTGCTGGCTGGTATCGTTACGATAAACTACCACAGATCCCACCTCCAGATACTATTGCCCGACGTTTGATAGAAGATACGATAGCGAATATTAGACAGGATAAAGAAAAGAACTAAATAAAGGCGTTGTCTGCCAACAGTTATTTTTCCAGCATGTTACAATGCATACTATTTCGCGGCCCAATTACTGTTAATGGAGTTAGTCATGAGTGAGTTGAAAAACGACCGCTATTTACGTGCGCTATTGCGCCAACCTGTTGATGTCACCCCTGTTTGGATGATGCGTCAGGCAGGCAGATATCTTCCTGAATATAAGGAAACACGGGCACAGGCGGGGGATTTCATCTCATTGTGCAAAAATACAGAGCTGGCATGCGAAGTGACATTACAGCCTTTAAGACGTTTTCCATTAGATGCCGCTATTTTATTTTCTGATATTTTAACTATTCCTGACGCGATGGGATTAGGCCTTTACTTTGAAACAGGTGAAGGCCCTCGTTTTAAGTCACCAATAAACACCCTTGCTGATATTCAAAAATTGCCTATTCCAGACCCTGAAGATGAACTTGGTTATGTGATGAATGCTGTGCGAGCGATTCGTCATGCCTTACAAGGTAGCGTGCCTTTAATTGGTTTTTCGGGAAGCCCTTGGACACTGGCAACGTATATGGTAGAAGGTGGAAGTAGTAAGGCCTTCACAAAAATTAAAAAAATGATGTATGCAGAGCCACAAGCACTACATCTATTACTGGATAAACTAGCAGATAGCGTTATCCTTTATCTGAATGCTCAAATTAAAGCGGGCGCACAATCTATTATGATCTTTGATACATGGGGTGGTGTATTAACAGGGCGTGATTACCAACTCTTTTCATTACATTATATGCATAAGATTGTTGATGGTCTTATTCGCGAATATGATGGAAGAAAAGTTCCTGTAACCTTATTTACCAAAGGTGGTGGTCGTTGGTTAGAAGCAATGGCCACAACAGGTTGTGATGCATTAGGACTCGATTGGACAATTGATATTGAAGAAGCACGTCGTCGAGTAGGAGATAAAGTTGCCTTACAAGGTAATATGGATCCATCCATGTTATATGCGCCTCCAGCAAGAATAGAACAAGAAGTCGAAACCATTCTTGCTGGGTTTGGCAAAGGTAATGGTCATGTCTTTAATCTTGGGCACGGTATTCATCAAGATGTTCCACCAGAGCATGCTGGTGCATTTATTGATGCGGTTCACCGTTTATCGAAGCCTTATCATCAGGATAATGATTAATACCCAACAATTACGTCAGGAGCAGACAGAAAAAGCTCAACAGATTATTTTAACAGACCAATTCACAGCACCAACTTGCATAGCAGGTGCTGATGTTGGTTTTGAAGAAGGTGGCGCAGTCACTCGCGCCGCTATCGTGATAATGCATTACCCTTCTTTTGAAATTCTTGAATACCAAATCGCGCGAATTCCTACAACGCTTCCTTATATCCCTGGTTTACTTTCATTTAGAGAGTGCCCTGCGTTACTGACAGCCTGGCAATTAGTAAAACAGAAACCTTCTCTTATTTTTGTCGATGGGCAAGGTATCGCTCATCCTAGAAGACTTGGTGTTGCAAGCCATTTTGGTTTGTTAGTGGACACACCTACCATTGGTGTAGCGAAAAGTCGTTTATGTGGTATTGATAAAGCGATAAATGAAGAGATGGGAAGCTATGAGCGATTAATGGATAAGAATGAGCAAATAGGCTGGATTTATCGTAGCAAGAAAAAATGTAAACCCCTGTATATTTCTCCGGGTCATAAAGTGAGTATGGAAGGTGCTTTGCAGTGGGTTGAGTTGTGTATGAAAGGATATCGATTGCCAGAACCAACGCGTTGGGCTGATGGTATTGCTTCAAATAGGCGATTATTTGAGCAGTTGAATAAGAATAAGCTCTAAATGACCGGGAAATATGTGGATATTTCTAATTTTCAGGTAAACTGCGCCTAAGTTAAGAAAATGAGTAATCACGAATGTTGAAGAACCCAATCCATTTACGTTTAGAAAAGCTGGAAGCTTGGCAACACTTGACGTTTATGGCGTGCCTGTGTGAGCGAATGTACCCCAATTATCAGGTATTTTGTCGTGAAACAGGATTTACCGATCCAACGCTTTATCGCCGTATTCTCGATCTGGTTTGGGAAACTTTAACGGTGAAAGATGCAAAGGTTAATTTCGATTCTCAATTAGAGAAATTAGAAGAAGCTATTCCTGATGCATCTCAATTTGATATTTATGGTGTCTATCCAGCAATTGATGCCTGTGTCGCCTTGAGTGAAGTTGTTCACTCTCGTTTAAGCGGTGAATCGCTAAGTCATGCTATTGAAGTAAGCAAATTATCAGTAGGGACAGTTGCTTCACTTGAAATGACACAAGCAGAAAGAGAAATGAGCGAAGATGAGCTAAGATCTCTGCCTGCTGTTATTGAAGAGTTCGATATCCAATGGGAAATCTACCGTCTACTTGTTGAGTGTGAAGAAAGAGATATCGAACTGATTAAAGGTCTACGTGCAGACCTTCGTGAAGCTGGAATGAGCAATATCGGTATAGAATTAACGCACTAAATCAGAAAAACGTGATTTAGTGCTTGAAAAGCGACGTTTAAAGACTTCACATCACCCCTGTGTATGTTCTACATTGGGTACGAAAAGAAGTGGCTCAGGTGTTTTACTTAATTCATCTTCTTAAAAAGATAAGTTAAGTTTTTTCACCAGATGTTTTTCAAACGATAAAACATACTTTAAGGACTATTTTATGAACAAAGCTGAATTAACCGAATCAGTTGCTGAAAAAGCGGATCTGACAAAAACTCAGGCAAAAGCTGCTATTGAAGCGTTTATCGACTCAGTAACAGGTGCTCTGAAAGAAGGCGATTCTGTACAGTTAGTTGGTTTCGGTACATTCAAGGTAAATCACCGTGCAGAGCGTACTGGCCGTAACCCGCAAACGGGTAAAGAAATTAAAATTGCAGCAGCTAATGTTCCTGCATTTACTGCCGGTAAAGCACTGAAAGACGCAGTAAAATAATTCCTTTGAACGGAATGAACAATAGAGGGGGATTTACTCCCCTTTTGTTGAAACGACAGGGGCTGTTAGCAATAGGATCTGCTTTTTTGCTCAGCGCCTGCTCCTCGACTGTACAACTCCCTGAATTTTCTGCAACCGGTTATATTGCGGACGAAGGTGTTGTGCGACTATGGCGTTTAAATAATAAAGCATCAGAACCTCAAGTAATTATGAGCGTTTATAGCTTTTATAAAAAACCAGAAACTGTCATTACATTCTATGAGTACCGCCAAAATAGTCTTTGGCAAGTCCGCTCCGAAGTTATTAATCCAAATGATCCCTCATCTTGGCACCTTCGTTTAAATAAACGTGGTGAAGTTATTTTCATGCAACAAGAAAAGCACCAACAAAAACGAGCATTAACAGAAGATGAACGTTTAAGAATGGTGTTCGCTGCAAGCAAAGAGCGTGAGATTAGCGAGGTATTGACCATTGGGAAAGTGAATTTAGTACAGGGTGTCTGGTATCAGAATACAATGACAACATGTGCTGGTGAGAAGGTGAGTGTTTCATTTGAAGCACCAGAGCAGCGTTGGTTAAAAATGAGAACGCGTAATTCAAGTAAGCCAGTTTATGTGGCTTGGCTTGATTCACCAGAAGGTAAGCAGTTACTTATGGTTGCAGAACATGATTTCTGTAAATGGGAGCCAACAAAAGAGAGTTTGTGATGACTCCCTTTTGCCGTCGTTAATCTATTTCTTTAAGCGTGCAATCGCTCGATAGCCGATATCATGGCGATAAAAACAACCGTCCCAATGAATACCTTTCGCTAAAGCATAAGCATTTTTTTGCGCTTGCTCGATATCATCACCTAACGCCGTCGCACATAAAACTCTTCCACCGGCGGTGATAACATCTCCTTTATTATTTAGTGTTGTTCCTGCTTGAAATACTTTTGCTGTTGATGATGGTGTTGTTGTTAAACCTTCAATAACATCGCCTTGACGATAATCAGCAGGATAACCGCCTGCAGCAATGACTATACCTAAAGCAGGGCGAGGATCCCAAATAGAATCTTTACCTTTTAAATTACCTTTTGCTCCAGCTAAGCAAAGCTCAACTAAATCAGATTGCATACGCATCATAATGGGTTGGGTTTCAGGATCACCGAAACGGCAGTTAAATTCGATAACCTTCGCAACGCCATGTTTATCAATCATCAGTCCTGCATAAAGGAAGCCTTGATAACGATGACCTTCAGAGGCCATTCCTTTTACTGTTGGATAAATGATTTTTTCCATTACTTGCTGGTGGATCTCGGAGGTAACAACGGGTGCAGGTGAATATGCTCCCATTCCTCCTGTATTAGGGCCAGTATCTCCGTCACCAACACGCTTATGATCTTGACTTGTTGCCATTGGAATAACGTGCTCACCATCAACCATGACAATAAAACTGGCTTCTTCACCATCAAGAAATTCTTCAATAACAATACGATGCCCCGCATTACCAAAGGCATTGCCTGCTAACATATCCTTTATGGCGTTTTCAGCCTCGGATTGTGTCATTGCAACAATAACGCCTTTGCCTGCGGCCAAGCCATCTGCTTTAATCACTATTGGCGCACCTACTTTATCTAAATATTCTAATGCAGGTACTATTTCAGTGAAATTTTGATAATTCGCCGTTGGAATTTTGTGGCGAGCTAAGAAATCTTTAGTAAAAGCTTTAGAACCTTCTAATTGAGCAGCACCTTTTGTTGGGCCAAAAATAGTCAGGCCTGCATCTTTAAAAGCATCAACAACACCAATAACAAGCGGTGCTTCAGGGCCAACAATGGTTAAATCAATTTTATTTTCTAGGGCAAATGCGACTAATGCAGGAATGTCTGTTGCGTTAATTGCGACATTTTGCACACCTTTCTCTAATGCAGTGCCTGCATTACCAGGTGCAACAAAGACTTGGGTAGCCAGCGGCGATTGAACCGCTTTCCATGCTAAAGCGTGCTCACGGCCACCATTACCAATAATCAAAATTTTCATATCAATACCCTATTAATGGCGGAAGTGGCGCATATTGGTGAAAATCATTGCGATATTGTGCTCATTGGCAGCGGCAATTACTTCATCATCACGAATTGAGCCACCTGGTTGAATAACACAAGTTACACCGGCAAGTGCTGCTGCATCAATACCATCTCTAAAAGGGAAGAATGCATCTGATGCCATTGCGCAACCAGCAACTTCTAAACCTTCATCGGCCGCTTTAATTCCTGCAATTTTTGCAGAATAGACTCGACTCATTTGTCCTGCACCAATGCCAACAGTCATATCATTTTTCGCGTAAACAATGGCATTTGATTTTACGAATTTAGCGACTTTCCAACAGAAGAGCGCATCTTTTAGCTCGCGCTCACTTGGCTGGCGTTGAGTGACGATTCTTAAATTTTCTTCTTTAACCATGCCCAAATCACGATCTTGCACTAAAAGTCCACCATTGACTCGTTTGAAGTCAAAAGCTGGTTTTGTCTCTTGCCATTGGCCACACGCTAATACTCGAACATTAGGTTTGGTTGCTAAAATAGGTAAAGCATCTTCATTAATAGAAGGAGCAATAATCACTTCGACAAATTGTCGTTCAATGATCGCAGTTGCTGTTTTTGTATCTAATGGGCGATTGAATGCGATAATACCGCCAAAAGCAGAGGTAGGATCTGTTTTAAATGCGTTGTCATATGCTTGTGTGAGCGTATTCGCAATAGCTACACCGCAAGGGTTGGCATGTTTCACAATAACACATGCTGGCTCGGCGAAGGATTTAACACATTCTAATGCGGCATCAGTATCAGCGATATTATTATAAGAAAGCGCTTTACCTTGTAACTGGGTTGCAGTAGCGATAGATGCTTCCTCTATATTCTCTTCTATATAGAAAGCCGCTTGCTGATGAGCATTCTCACCATAACGCATATCTTGTTTCTTTATATAGTTCAGATTTAATGTGCGAGGGAAGATACCTGATGGTTGTGAAGTATCACCATAATAAGGTGCAACTTTTTGGCCGAAGTAGTTTGCAATCATGCCGTCATAAGCTGCGGTGTGCTCAAAGGCCTTAATTGCTAAATTAAAACGAGTATCTAGAGTAAGACTATTTTCGTGATTATCCATTTCTTCAATCACTCTTTCATAGTCGTTACTATTTACTACAATCGTTACATCTTTATGATTTTTTGCCGCAGAGCGAACCATTGTCGGCCCACCAATATCAATATTCTCCACAGCATCGGCTAATGAGCAGTCTGGGTGAGCGACTGTTTTAGCAAAAGGATAAAGATTCACGACGACCATATCGATAGGACGAATTCCATGTTCGTCCATGATTGCATCATCTTGTCCACGACGACCTAAAATACCACCATGTACTTTAGGGTGTAGCGTTTTTACTCGGCCATCCATCATTTCTGGGAAATTCGTATAATCCGAAACTTCGATAACAGGTAAGCCAGCTTCAGCTAATAGACGAGCAGTTCCACCTGTAGATAAGAGTTCTACATTTCTTTCAACAAGTGCTTTAGCAAATTCTAAAATACCTGCTTTATCAGACACACTTAAAAGCGCACGGCGGATAGGACGAAGATGTTGCATGAATTTTATCCCTTGGGTTTGGTATAACGGTAGTAATGGTGAAGTTAAATCACATTAATACAATGAAATTGTGTTTGCTTAACTAACATTTCAGAAGATAGACACAAAATCAATCTTACTTAATAGGTCTCTATAATAACGCAAACGATTGCGTTTGACATGCTAATTTTATGTAAAAAGGATGTCTGTGGATAAAATTGTTGATAAGTGCGTATAACTAAGGGTTTTGCTGTGGAATTGAGCAAACGATTTTTTTTCTTAAAAAAACTATTGCCAGCCTCAGAAAACTCCCTATAATGCGTCCTCGTTGTCACGGAACAGGGCGCTAAGCGAACTGACTGAGAGAACAAAGAAAAAAGTGTGAAGCCTTGAAAATAAACGCTTG
>OJIY01000198.1_pt1 | contig 30494 bp, 30 predicted proteins | sample 1596061 | NCBI WGS metagenome assembly OJIY01 (sample SAMEA4350111, study PRJEB24818) | metagenome | biome: human; feature: gut; material: faeces | place: Denmark | collected 2013-09 | reverse complement strand
GTATTTGCCGGGAAAACAAGAGCGGACGGGCGATTTCGCGCTTTTTCTGTTGACATGCCCCCTGGCATTACTTAGAGAAATCAAAGTGATGGTCGCTGGCGCCAAGCCCGCGGCCAAACGCGGAAATCCCCAGGGCGCGCACCGTGCCTGTTGCTGAGCAAGAACGCACTCATCCCGGCGTTCCGCGGAGCGGCCTTCAAAACCCGCAGTGCGCGACCGGACGGTTAACTTGGCACATAACGGGGCAACCCGAAAATCCTGTACGGAGAAACATCATGACTAAAGCTGAGCTTGTTGAAAAAATCCACGCCAAGGCCGGTCTGCCCACCAAAGCTAAAGCTGAAGAAGCCCTGGACGCCGTCGTGGCCTCTCTGCGCGAAGCTCTCGCCGCCGGCGAATCCGTGACCTTTACCGGCTTCGGCAGCTTCAAGGTTGTGGCGCGCGCCGCCCGTAAAGGCCGCAACCCCCGCACCGGCAAGGAAATCACCATCCCCGCCAGCAAAGTCGCCAAATTCACGCCCGGCAAGGGCCTGAAAGACGCCATCAAATAAGGCACGCTGTCTGCGGATTTTTCGGCGGCGCCTTTATTCCGGCAGGGAGAGGCGCCGCCTTTGCGTTCCAATCTGGCCGTCCCCGATGGGGCGACGGTTGCGTTTGCGTTGACACATGGAAGGGTGGCAGAGCGGTTTAATGCGGCGGTCTTGAAAACCGTTGAAGGTGTGAGCCTTCCGGGGGTTCAAATCCCTCCCCTTCCGCCATTGAACACATAAAAGCGCTACGTTGCCGGGATGACATGCCGGCGATGCGGCGTTTTTTTCATTTCATTGCCGACGCTCTCCAGCCTCCGTCCCTTTCCATCCTTGCCCCCTGGGCACGCCGCACCGGAACCTTTTGCCGGGCGGGACAGGTCTTCCCCGTCCCGCCGCCGGGCATGTCCGTTTTATTCCCGCGCCTGCCGCCGCACCTGAATGCAGAAGCTCACATCGCAGGCAAAATCAGGGTCATCACTGCACGCCAGAGGCGGGTGGTAATATTCAAAGGCCGTCCCCTCGGCCTCATAGCCGCTTTGCGGCAGCCAGACGCCGATCAGTTCGTTCCAGGCCGTCATATAGCCGTCCATGCGGGTGGGCCGCCGGTAGCAGCCGTACAGTCCGGCGGGCAGGCTCTGCAGGCAGACGCCGTCCTGAGCCAGGGCCTGCTCATCCGCCGCGAAGCCCTCGGGCAGCGCCACGCAGGCGTCATAGCGGCAGCGCTCGGGCGGGGTCAGGCCGGGGTTGTCCCAGCTGACGCCCAGCGCCGCCGTCTCCGGCCCCAGCAGGCCGCTTTTTCCGGCCCAGGCCGTAATCCGCTCCCAGGCCCGCGCCAGGGCCGGACCGTAAGGCCCGATCTGCCGCACATAGGCCACGCGGTATTCCGGCAGCCGCTTCACTTCCACATTCATGTCCGCTCCTTTGGCCAGCACGGCCGGGTTGGGTTCAAGCTGCACGCGGGCCGCAGCGCCCGCCTGATCCGGGGAATACCGCAGATCATAGGGGCGCGCGTTTCCCGGCTTGCGCATTTGCTCCGGCGGCGCGGGCGGCGGCCCCTGCCTGCAGGCCGCGCGAAAACCGCTGGGGCTCATGCCCATCCAATCCCGGAACAGACGGGCAAAATTCTGGGAAGAGGAAAAACCGCAGGCGCAGGCAATCTCCGTGACGCTCCGTCCCGGCGAAAACCGCAGCATATTGGCCGCCGTCTCCAGCCGCAGCCGACGGATGCAGGCCGCCAGGGTTTCGCCGGTCATGGCGCTGAATACCCGGTGCAGATGAAAAGGCGACAGGCAGGCGATCCGGGCCAGTTCTTCCAGAGAAAAACCGCGCGCAGGATCAGTGGACACGGCGTTCAGGATTTTGTTGATGCGCTGCTCATACGAAAAATGCGTGGACGCGCGACGCGGCATGTCCCCTCCCTGAAAAGGCGTATGTGTTTTCTCCCAAGGGGACGGCCCGCCATCCGGCCCCAAGCTTTGATCTTGACACGGAGCTCTGCGCCGGACAAGACACAAGATATGGTATGAACAGTTTCAAGCAGATAGAGGAAGACAGATGAAAGCAGCATTACAACCAGGATTGAAAGGCCAGTCGGAAATCACTGTCAGCAAGGAACTTCTTGCCAGCGAGGTGGGCAGCGGGCTGGTGACGGTTTACTCGACGGCCATGATGATCGCGGGCATGGAGGGCACAGCCGTGGCCTCGGTGCAGGGCGTGCTGGAAGAAGGCCAGACCACGGTGGGCACCCGCGTCAACATTTCGCATCTGGCGGCCACGCCGTGCGGCATGAAGGTCCGTTTCGCCACGGAGCTGACCGCCGTCTCCCCCAACGGCAAAGGCCTGACCTTCTCTGTGGCGGCCTATGACGAGGCCGGTCTCATCGGGGAAGGCGTTCACGAGCGGGTGGTGGTCAACAAGGAAAAATTCGAGAGCAGAACCCGGGACAAGGGCAAACAGGCCTGAGCAATCACGGCGGGTTCCGGCGGCGGAGCCCGCCGAAGCGCTACGGGCCCGGCGCGGGCGGGATGCGCCGGGCATGTCGCCGCAAGTTAGTAGGCTTTCTCAAAAAAATCAGGTAAGCTCCAAGGACACAAGCGGATTGCCTGTCCGGGCCATCGGGACCGGGCAAGCGCGGACCGCATACCATATAGCCCAAGGAGCAAGCCAATGGAAAATCTCACTTTTGTCGGTATGACTGGCAGCCTGCGCCGCGCCTCGCGCAACAAGGGCCTGCTGCGCTGTTGCGCGGCCCACCTGCCGGAAGGCGTGCGCATGGAGATTGCGGATATTTCCGCCCTGCCGTTTTATAATGAGGATCTGGAAAAACCTCAGGCGGTCAAGGATCTGGCCGCGCAGGTCACTGCGGCCGACGCTCTGGTGCTGGCCTGCCCGGAATACAACTATTCCATGGCCCCGGCCCTGAAAAATGCGCTGGACTGGCTCTCGCGCGAACCCAATCTGGCCCCGCTCAACGGCAAGCCCGCCTGCCTGCTGGGCGCGGGCGGCGGCATGGGTACGGCGCGCAGCCAGTACCATATGCGCCAGACCTGCGTGTACCTGAACCTGCGCCTGCTGAACAAGCCGGAGTTCTTCTCCAACGCTTTTTCACCGGCTTTTAACGCCGACGGCGACCTCATCGACGAGGGCCTGACCAAACAGGTGACCACGCTGATGCAGGCGCTGGCCGACTGGACGCGCTTTCTGAAACAGGCGTAATCTCCGGCCAATACCCCGGCGGACAGAATATCAGGCAAGCCGTGGCGCGCAACGCTCCGGCTTGCCTGTTTTTTGCCGCGCGGCAATACCCGCCCACTTCTCCCCCTAGCCTGACGAAGCCACCTTGCGCACGAGCAGATCGTCGTCCGGCCAGATACGGCGGTCAGGCGTGAGCAATTCGCCCTGCCGGGCCACCAGAGCGCTTTCCTCGGCCAGACCCAGAGCCTCCAGCAACTGCCGGGCGGTTTTGGGCCGGGGCAGGGAAAGACGGCTCTCCTCGGGCTGAACGAGCACCGTGACGCGCGCGCCTGTATGCTCCGGCCTGACGATCCGCACCTGGTTTTCCGCTTCCGTTGTTGTCATACTGTCTTCTCCGTTTTGCGCGCGGGGGATGTCCGCGATTTCCGCGCCGTCGCCGTCAAGGACCGTATACCCGGCCCGGCGCAGCAGCCGCGCGGCTTCCATGGCGGAAACAGACCGCCAGTCCTGTTCGGACGGCGCGCTGTCGCGCGGGATGGCGCCCTTTTCCACCACCACGATGTTGGCCCCGGCGGTCATGTTTTCCAGAGCCGCCGGATGGACGCAGATTCCGTCCAGTTGCCCGCCCCCGGCCAGCCGGAAAATCGCGGTCAGTTGAGCCAGGCGCGCCGGACTCAGGGACGGCTGCCCGCCCAGCGGCGTGCCCGGCACGGGCACGCGGGCCATGACCCCGGAAATGCTCGCGCCCGCGGCCATGATCCGTAAAAAATTGTCCGCCAGCTCGGCATCCGTGTGTTCCGGTCCCACCGGTTCCACCAGAGCCACCAGACGCAAGCCCGAGCGGACCGCCGCCCGCATGGTGGCCTCGCGCACGGCGGGATCAAAGGCCGTGTCCCGGCCCTCGCGCAGGCGGACAGTGTGGTACACGCCCGAACCCCCGGCCCGGCGCACGGCCCGGGCCGCGTCCTCATCGAATTCGCCGGTGTTCAGGATCAGTTCATAGTTGCCGGGCACGGCCTTGCGGATGGCGGCCAGCCTGGCGCAGAGCGCGTCCAGGTCGTAAAACTGGGTGGTGCGCAGCACAATGAAACGCGCGCCCGCCCGCGCATAGGCCCGCGCGTGCGCGATGATCTCCGCGTCCGAATATCTGCGCGGGGCGTCGATGAGCTTCCAGGCCTCGCCCAGCGAACAGAAGGCGCAGTTCATGGCACAAGGCGCGTAATCCAGGCCCAGCGCGCCCCAGAGCCAAGCGCGGCCCCCGCACAGGGCCAGCGCGGCCTTGTGGGCGGCCCGGCGCAGAGACAGGGCCGCGTCCGAGGCGGGCGGCACGGCCAGCAGTTCCAGCAGGGCGTCCCGTTTCAGGGCCTCGCCGCGCAGACAGGCCCGCAGCGCCGTCTCCGCCGCGCCGCGTCCTTCGCTCACAGCAAATCCTCAAGCATGTCACAGGTGGCGCAGACCAGGGGCGCGCAGACCGAGGTGAAAAGGCCTTTTTCCACAATGACGGCGCGCTGGTCGGGGATAGTCAGGTCATAGCCCAGGATCTCCCGGCAGAGCAGGCCGCCGTGGGCCCGGGCGAAAGCGCCGGTAAAAGCGTCCCGCCGGGCGTACAGGGCGCGCTGTTCCTCGCGCGACCAGACGCCGGCATTGCCGTGGGCCAGACCCAGAACCATGAGTCCGCCCGTGACGCAGCCGCAGACATCCGCGCGGCCCAGCCCGGAACCGAAACAGGACGCCGTGCGCAACGCCAGTTCCGGCGCGATGCCCAGACGGTCGGCGAAATGCGCGAACACCTGTTGCGCGCAGACAATGAGCCGTTTGAAATCAGCCTGTGACTCCGTTGCGGTTTTACGTCCGGCCATATGTCCTTCTCCTCACGGCAGATAATAATACAGCAAGGTCACCAGAACCATGCTGGCGGCGCGCAGGCTCTGGTTGGCCAGAATCAGGCGCAGGGCCAGGGCCGGGCGGAAAAAACCCGTATAGGACGGCAACTGGTGCCGGATGGCCCGCATGGGCGTGGACAGAATGTTGCCCACCATCAGGGCCAGAACCACGTCGCGCGGCGTGAGCGCCCCGGTCTGCAGCACACTGCCCGCCGCTCCCAGTGCCGCGCCCAGTTCGGCGGCCAGATGCAGCACAATGATGCCCATGGCCTGCGGCTTGAGAAAGGAAAGCCAGCCCATGTGCGCGGCCAGCCATTCCTCGGCCAGACTGAAAAAGCCGTAGCGCTGCAAAAGATACATCAGCACATAGACCGGCACCGTGAAATACACGAGCTTGGGCAGGCGGCGGCGGAAACGCTTCCAGGCCTTGCGCAGGGCCGCGCCCCAATCCGTGCGCGCCTCGCCGTCGGCCTTGCAGACCAGGCAGCCCGGCGCGGGCGGCGGGAGCAGGCGGCGCGCCAGCAACACGGTAAAGCCCGTGCGCCCGGCGGCGGCCAGCAGGGTGAGACCCACGTAAATCACGGCGGGCGCGCCCAGCACCGGCCAGGTCAGCAAAAAAATGGTGGGCGTGTGCACCAGATAGGCGGGCAGGCTGTTGAAAAGATTGGCCAGCATCAGCTCGCGGCTTGAGATCTCCCCCGCCGCATGACTGTCGGACAAAAGGCCGTTGGCCGCCGCCGGGGAAACGAACGCCAGGGAAAAGGAGGCCCCGGCCACGTCGCGCAGATGGGCCGCACGGGCCAGGGGCGAGGCCAGACGGGCCAGGTGGCGCGTCCAGCGCAGAGCCTCCAGCAGGTTGGCGATGAGCAGACCCACGGCCAGCCCCAGCAGCAGGCGCAGCATGGGCCAGAACAGAGCATGCCAGAGGGCGGCCAGGGAAAGGGGAGCGTCGGGGTTCGGCAGCATGGCGCGGCGGCGTCAGGCGTCCTCGGGCCGGAAGCCGGGGTCCGGCGGCAGATCCCGCCGCCCGGCAAAAGCGCGGGCCAGAACGTCGCAACGCTCGTTTTCAGCGTGGCCCGCATGGCCGCGCAGCCAGTGCAGGCGCACCGCGTGACGGTCCAGTTCCGGCAGCAGCTTTTGCCAGAGGTCCACGTTCTTGACCGGCTTTTTGTCGGCCTTGACCCAGTTTTTCTTCTGCCAGGATTTGAGCCAGCCCTTTTCAACCGCATTGCGGACATATTGCGAATCTGTATACAGCTCTACCGCGCAGGGTTCCTTGAGGGTGGCCAAGGCCTCCAGCACGCCGGTGATCTCCATGCGGTTGTTGGTGGTCAGGCGGAAGCCCCCCGCCAGCTCCTTGCGGTGTTCCGTGCCTTCCAGGCAGAGCACGGCGGCCCAGCCGCCGGGACCGGGATTGCCCAGGCAGGAACCGTCGGTGTGAATAACGACCTGCTTCATAACCGGTTTTCAACCTTGTTGTTGCATTGCGGATAAATTCTCCGGCGGTCAGCATACACGTCTCGCGCCGGGCGGGCAAATACGGCGGACAGGGCGACAACGGGAGAAATCCTCCGGTAAAGGAAGGGAATTTGCCGGAAGTTCTGCTCCGGCTAAAAAAAGCTGACGCGGAAATCAGCGTTAACCATTTTTATTCCGTGTGGAAACCATAGCCCGGCGGAAATCCGGCTTAGACCCGCTGGTGGTCCATATCGCCGGAAAAGCATACCGCCCGGCCGTGGGAAGAACCGACCTGGATGTCCCGTCCCGCGCCCAGCCCGAACAGCCCCAGGACGATGCAAAGAACAGAGCAGCCATAGAAAACAACGGCCCAGCTTTGCGTCATGTCATGGACCGCTCCGGCGCATATCGGGCCACAGGCCGCGAGCAGATAGCCCACGCTTTGGGCCATGCCGGACAACGCCGCCGCCTGCAGCGGGTTATTGGTCCGCAAGCCGATGAACATCAGCCCGAGAATAATTGCCGCTCCGGTTCCGAAACCGATGCAGCCGCCCCAGACAAGCGCCAGGCCTGGCGCGGCCGCCAGCCCGGCTGTTCCCAGGGCGGCGATTCCCGCGACAGCGGCCGCGATAAGACGCTGGTCTTTCATCCGGCTGATGATCGGGATGAGCAGCAGGCCGGGAGTCGCCGACACCAGTTGCATGACCCCATGGATGTTTCCGGCTTCGGCATCCGTGAATCCGGCTTCTGTAAGAAAAGCCGGCAGCCAGCTCACACTTATGTAATAGGTAAATGACGTCAGGCCGAAAAACAGGGTGACCTGCCAGGCCAGAGCGGACTTCCACAAGGAAGCTTTGCGCGGCTCCTCCGGTTGGGATGCATCAATGTTTTTATGCCGCGCAAACAGTTGCGGAAACCAGACCGCGCAGGCGGTCAGGGGAAGCAGGAACAATGCTCCCAATGCCGGTTCCCAGCCCCAGCCGAGAGACTGCGCCAGCGGGACGACGAGAAATGATCCGAGCGCCGCGCTTATGCCCATGGCCAGCGCGTATAATACGGTAAGTCTGGGAATTGAGCCGGGAAAATCCCGTTTGACGAGGCTCGGCAGCAAAACATTGCAGATGGCGATGCCGCAACCGAGGAGAGCCGTCCCCAGATACAAGCTCCAGATGTGGCCCAAAGATCGCAGAAGGACTCCACCGCCTACCAGCACGAGCGCCATGCCCAATGCCGGTTCCAGCCCAAGCCTCCTGCTTACGGACGGCGCGGCCGGAGATATTGCCGCGAAGGCCAGCAGCGGCAGGGCATTGACAAGGCCCGCCGCCGCTGTGCTGAGGTGAAGAGATTCCCGCACTATTTCCAACAGCGGGCCGATACTCGTAAAAGGAGCCCGCAAGCATGTGGCGATGCATAAAATGCCCACGGCAAGCATGATTTGTTTTTTTGCTCTGGGCGACTTCCTGGAATTCATGGCAACCTCAATATTGAATTTGAACTGTCGGTCCGGAAATGTTGAATCCGGGCTGGACTATGCCATCTTTTCTCTTTGATTGAATTTGGATATTATGCCAAAAAATATCTAAATGAGGCCATAAATGTCCTTGCGGGAATTACTGACGGTTTTCCCTCCTGACCGGCTCGATGTGCCGGTCACGGCAAAAAAGGTGGATTTCGTCCGGGACGAAAATGCCTTGCCGACGCATCAGCATGCCGTCGGGCAGCTGCTGCTTACACTGCGGGGGAGCGCGGCATGCAGGGTTTTTGGAGATCTCTGGCTGGTTCCACCGCAGTGCGCGGTCTGGGTTCCGCCGCATACGCCGCACTGCAACCGGATAACAGCACGCTCCAGCGTCTGCCTGCTCCTTATCCGGCAGGAACGTGTTCAACTGCCTCCAACATGTTGCACATTGTCAATCACGCCGCTGGTCCGCGAATTAATTCAGCGTGTCGCCGCATTCGCTCCGGAAGCCGCGCCGACGGACCATAGCGAGCGCCTTATCCAGGTGCTTCTCACCGAATTGTCCCACATGCCCGTAACGGGTCTGCGCCTGCCGGTGTCTTCGGACGCGCGCTTGCAGTCTATCGCGGAGAGCATTATTGATGCGCCGACAGCGCGGAAAGACCTTTCCGGTTGGGCCGGACATATCGGCATGAGCCGCCGCTCCCTGGCGCGGCTTGTGGTCAGGGAGACAGGCTTGTCCTTCGGGCGCTGGCGGCAGCAGCTTCTTCTGGTCATGGCCATCCAGAAGCTGTCGGACGGCGCCAGCGTGCAACAGACCGCCTGGGATCTTGGATACGAATCCGTTACGGCCTTTATTACGATGTTCAAAAAGGCGCTGGGAACCTCACCGGCCAGATATGTCCGGAAAGATGCCGCGGAACAGCGGCCTGGAGCCACATGAGAACGTGCCCGCGCATCAGGCCCCGTCTGTTTTCCCACCCGGAGCCCGATCCCGCCAATCCGTCCCGGACACAAGGAGGTCTGCCATGCCCCGTTTTGCCGCCAATCTGACCATGATGTTCACGGAACTGCCCTTCCTCGACCGCTTCAGCGCGGCGGCGGATCAGGGCTTCCACTGGGTGGAGTATCTTTTTCCCTATGAATTCGCACCCGAGGATCTGGCCCGCGCTCTGGAGCGCAACGGCCTCACGCAGGCCCTGTTCAACCTGCCGCCCGGCGACTGGGAGGCCGGGGAACGCGGTCTGGCCTGCCTGCCCGGCCGGGAAAAGGAATTCGATGCCGCTCTGGAGCGGGCCGTGCTTTACGCAAAGGCCTTGCGCTGCCCGCGTGTGCACCTCATGGCGGGCAACCGCCCCACGGACGCCGACGCCGCACGCCTGGAACGAACCTATCTGGACAACGTCCGGCGGGCCGCCCAGCGCCTGGCCGATGAAGGGCTGGAACTCTGTCTGGAGCCCATCAACCAGTTCAGCATGCCGGAATATTTTTTGCGCACCCAGGAACAGGCCGCCGCGTATATCGAGAGGCTGGGCCTGCCCAACCTGCGCCTGCAATTCGACTTTTTCCACTGTCAGATGGAGCAGGGCAACGTCTCGGGACGGCTGCGGCGCTTTTTCCCGCTCATCGGGCACTGCCAGCTGGCGGGCGCGCCGGACCGGCACGAGCCGGATCAGGGTGAACTCAATTATCCGTATTTGCTGGCTCTGCTGGATGAACTCGGCTATCAGGGCGTGGTGGGCTGCGAGTACAACCCGGCGGGCAAAACCGTAGACGGGCTGGGCTGGCTCCGCGCCTGGGGCGTGGTTCCGGGCTGTTGCTGAACAGGCTGAACGGACGGGTTCTTTTTTCCATATGTAAAGGAGGATACTATGCCGCAACGGACATACGCGGTCGTCGGTCTGGGGGCTATCGGCCTGGGCATGGCCCAATCCCTGCTGCGCGCGGGCCTGAAAACCATCGGCTGCAATCGCGGCCCCAAGCCTCTGGAAACTTTCGCCGCAAACGGCGGGCAGACCACCCACAGCCCGGCGGAAGCCGCCGCTCGCGCGGAGGTGCTCTTTCTGGCCGTGGTCAACGCCGCCCAGGCGGAAGATGTGCTCTTCGGCCAGGGCGGAGCGGCCAGAGCCATGCAGACGGGAAGCTTGGTGGTCAACTGCGTCACGGTCAAGCCCGCCTTTGCCGTGGACATGGAGCGGCGTCTGGCCGAACTGGGCCTGCTTTATCTGGACGCGCCGGTTTCCGGCGGCCCGGCCCAGTCCGCCGCCGGAAAGCTGAGCATCATGGCCTCCGGCTCGCCCGAGGCCTTCGCCAGGGCCGAAACCGGCCTGAAGGCCGTGGCGGCCGTGGTCCACCGCCTGGGGGACGAGGCGGGCAAGGGTTCGGCCATGAAGGTGGTCAACCAGCTCCTGGCGGGCACGCATATCGCTGCGGCCGCCGAGGCCATGGCCCTGGGCCTGCGCATGGGCCTGGACGCCGGGGATGTCTACAAGGTCATCACCAGCGCGGCGGCCAATTCCTGGATGTTTGAAACCCGCATGAAACATGTGGTCAGCGGCGACTACACGCCCCTGAGCGCCGTGGATATCTTCGTCAAGGATCTGGGCATCGTCAGCGAGACCACGCGCGAGCAGGCCATGCCCGCGCCTCTGGCCGCCGCCGCGCTGCAGCAGTTCGTGGCCGCCCAGGCGCGCGGTCTGGGCCGCGAAGCCGACGCGGCGGTGATCAAGACCTTTCCCGGCATTGAACTGCCGCGAAAAAAAGACTGAGGGAATAGGCCGGACACTTGATCCGGCCTCCGTGAAAGGCATACGTCTCAACCGTCCCTGTGACGGCAGGACTTTCCGACGAGGAGAAGCAAGATGTCCGCAAACAGTTTGAAAAATCGCCGCCTTGTTCTGGCCGGCCTGCTGGCTGTTCCGGTGGGACTGGCCTTGACGGACGCACCCGCCCGCGCCGCCGGGCCGGGCACGGCCCCCCCAACCGCTTCAGAGGCCGGGCAATCCGGCGGCAACGCAGCCCTGAACTGCCTGATGACCAGGCGCAGCGTGCGCAGCTTCACGGACGCGCCGGTGTCCGGGGAACTGGTGCGCCGGGTGCTGGCCGCCGGTATGCAGGCCCCCAGCGCTGGCAACGAACGCCCCTGGCAATTCGTTGTGGTCACGGACAAGGCCAGGCTGGCCAACCTGGCCCAGGTGCACGCCTATGTGCATTTCGCTGCAAAAGCGCCGTTGGGCATTGTGGTCTGCGCGGATTTGTCCAAAGCCCGGCTCAAAGGTTACTGGCCCCTGGATATGAGCAATTGCACCATGAACATCCTGCTGGCCGCGCACGCTTTGGGCCTGGGCGCGGTCTGGACCGGCATCTACCCGGAGGAGGAGCGCATCAGCAAGGTGGCGGAAATCTGCGCCACGCCCGAGGGCATCGTGCCTTTCGCCTTGGTGGTCCTGGGCCATCCGGCCCAAAGCCCGTCGCCCCAGGATCGCTTTGAGGCGGCCCGGGTCCATGACAACAAATGGTAAGATGCGCGAGCGGCCACGCCAGGCCAGATATATTTCCGGTCTGACGCGACCGCCCCGTGCGCAAGCCCTTTACGTGCGGAATTTGCTAAAAATTCCTTGGTTTGCAGAGGATCTCGTTGATCTTCGTCTCCAGAATATTGTTGGCGTGCGCCGGATGCATGATGACGGCGGTGTCCGCCCCTCTGCCGCTGCCCGCCACCACGATGATTTCCTTGCCGTGGGGGATCAGGCCCGCATCCAGCGCCATGACCGCGATCTCCACACAGACTTTGACGCCCTGACCCAGCATGCGCAGGGTTTCAGCCATAAGCTCCACCGGGCTTATGCCACCGTGCTTTCTGCTGATGCCCCGCTCAGCGCCGCTGAGCACGTGGGTGGTGGGCAGCAACAGGATGCCCGCGCGCTCCAGCTCGTCCCTGGCCGCGTCCGTCATTTTCGTCTTGCCCGGCTCCTTGAAGCCGTAGGCGTTGGTCACGCAGACCACCTGCGCCGTACTGGCGCCCGCAAAAAGCTTTGCCGTGTCGCCGCTGCCGCTGGCCACGACGATATGCCGGATGTTTCTTTCCACCGCTGCCTTTACGGCCAGATCCACGCACTGCCCGGTATTTTCCGCGCCTTTTTCCTCAAAATACATTTTCAGATCTCCTTGATAAAACAGCCCGGCAAACGTGAAGTGCACGCCTGCCGGGCCTGATGCCTTCCGCCGTCAGACGAAAATCAATACCTGTACATCTCGCCCTTGTACGGGCCTTCCACCTTCACGCCGATATAGTCGGCCTGTTCCGGGGTGAGCTTGGTCAGCTTGGCGCCCAGGCGGCCCAGATGCAGGCGGGCCACTTCCTCGTCCAGTTCCTTGGGCAGGGTATAGACCCTGTTTTCCAGCTTTTCGGCGGCCAGCTTGATCTGGGCCAGGGTCTGGTTGGTGAAGCTGTTGGACATGACAAAGCTGGCATGACCCGTGGCGCAACCCAGGTTGACCAGGCGGCCTTCGGCCAGGATCAGAATGCTGCGGCCGGACTTGAGGGTCCACTTGTCCACCTGGGGCTTGATGTTCAGCTTGCTCACGCCGGGCGTGTTCTCCAGGTAGTTCATATCGATTTCATTGTCGAAGTGGCCGATATTGCAGACAATGGCCTCGTCCTTCATGCCTTCCATGTGCGCGCCGGTGATCACGTGATAATTGCCGGTGCAGGTCACGTAGATGTCGCCCAGAGGCAGGGCGTCTTCCACGGTGGTCACCTCATAGCCTTCCATGGCGGCCTGAAGCGCGCAGATGGGGTCGATCTCGGTCACCAGCACACGCGCGCCGAAGCCGCGCATGGACTGGGCGCAGCCCTTGCCCACGTCGCCGTAGCCGCAGATCACCACCACCTTGCCCGCCACCATGATGTCCGTGGCGCGCTTGATGCCGTCGGCCAGGGATTCGCGGCAGCCGTAAAGATTGTCGAACTTGGACTTGGTCACCGAGTCGTTGACATTGATGGCCGGGAAGAGCAGTTTGCCTTCCTTTTCCAGCTGATAGAGGCGGTGCACGCCGGTGGTGGTTTCTTCGGAAACGCCCTTCATGCCGGCCGCCACCTTGTGCCAGTGCTGCGGGTCTTCCTTGAGGCGCAGGGCCAGGCGGTCCAGCACGCACTGAAATTCCTTGTTGTCGGTCTTCTGCGCCAGGATGGAGGGATCATTTTCGGCCTCCACGCCCTTGTGGATGAGCAGGGTGGCGTCGCCGCCGTCGTCCACGATAAGATCCGGGCCGGAACCGTCGGGCCAGGTCAGGGCCATTTCCGTGCACCACCAGTAGTCTTCAAGGGTTTCGCCCTTCCAGGCGAAGACCTTGGCCAGCCCCAGTTCGGCAATGGCCGCCGCCGCATGGTCCTGGGTGGAGAAGATGTTGCACGAGGCCCAGCGGATGTCCGCGCCCAGGGCGTGCAGGGTTTTGATCAGCATGGCCGTCTGGATGGTCATGTGCAGCGAGCCCATGACTTTGAGGCCTTTGAGGGGTTTCTGCGGGCCGTATTTTCTGATGCATTCCATGAGGCCGGGCATTTCCCGCTCGGAAAGCTGCATTTCCTTTTTGCCGAAATCGGCCAGGCTCATGTCCGCCACTTTATGGGGCAGGCTCAAATCCAGTGCTTTGGTCATCTTAACTCTTCTCCTTGGAAGTTTTTGGCGTATGGCCGACGCAATGCCCTACCGGGCCGCGGCCTCCATCAGCAGCAGCGCAAGCCCCCGGCCCACGGGTTGCCGCGCGCTGTTCAGAATGGCGAAACCGGCCTGCTCCAGGCCCGCCGCCAGTTCGTTTTCCTCAAAGCCCAGCCAGCGGTCGCCATAGCGGCTGCGCATGGTCTCGTCGTTGTGGCGCAGGAAATCCGCCACAAACAAACGCCCGCCGGGGGCCATGATCCGGCTGATCTCGCGCAGACCTTCCTCCGGCGCGGACAAATGGTGCAGCACGAGATTGATGCAGGCGAAGTCCGCCTCATGATCGCGCAAGGGCAGATGACTGAGCTCGCCGATGCGCAGGGAAACCCGGCCACCGGCCAGATCTTCCTGACTGAAACGGCGGCGGCAGAGTTCCAGCATACGGGCCGAGCCGTCCACACCGATGACCCCGCGCGCCAAGGGCAGCAGGCGGCCGAGCACCGCACCCGTGCCGCAGCCCAGGTCCACAGCCGTGCCGCAGCCCTCGGGCACGGCGGCGCAGACCGCCTCCGGCAGGTCAAACGCGCCGAGCACCTCGCGGTTGAGTTCGTCCCAATCCTCGGCGATGGCATTGAAAAACTGGCGGGTTTTGCGGGCGCGCTCTTCCAGAATCTGCGCCGCCATACCCAGATCCGCGCGCATGACCGCGTCGGCGGGCACAAAGGGCATGACCGCGCGCAGAAAGTCGCGCTCCTCACCGGCGCGCGGCGCGGCGTAAAACACCCACAGACCGTCACGGCGCGAGGTCAGCAGCCCGGCTTCGGTCAGAATTTTCAGATGCCGGGAAACCCGCGACTGCCCCATGCCCAGAATGTGCACCAGTTCGTTGACCGAGAGCTCGTAATGCAGCAAAATGTGCACAAGCCGCAGCCGGGTCTCATCAGAAAGAGCCTTGAAATGCAGCAATGCCATGAAGCGCCTTTTTTACGGATAAATCAACTTAATTTGATACTAATATCCGTCTATCCGGATATAGTCAAGCAAGCCTTGGCAGCGACAGGTGAGCCGGAATGAAACAGCAGCCCCAGACACAACGCCCCATGCGGAACCTGACGCGGCGCGGGCCGCGTCCACGGCGCAAAGGCGGCGGCCCCGCGTTGGCCGGAGATCTGCTGGCCGCCCTGCTGGCCGCCCTGGGCGGCGGGGCGGAGCGCGCCCGCCTGAGCCTGCTCTGGCAAAACTGGGAGCAGGTCATGGGCCCGGAGCTGGCCCCCCTGGCTCTGCCCTTGGGGCATCATAAGGATATGCTGCTGATCGGCGCGGAAGACGCCATGCTCATGCAGGAGCTGCACCTGATGAGCGGTGAAATCCTGGAGCGGGTTAACGCCTTTATGGAAAACCCCTTTTTCACCAGCGTGAAAGTTACGCTGGTGCTGGGCAAAAACGTGTTGAACACGGCCGTTCCCCCCTCCCCGGCAGAAGATACGTCACGTGGAGAGCGGTCCGACGCCCAGCCGACCCTCCGGTCTGTCCGGCCCAGCGGTTCCTTTCTGGCGGGCATGGATCCCGCCTCGCCCGTGGCCCGCTGCTACGCGCGCTTTGTCGGCAAACAGACCGGTGACCCGCCTCAGAACCCGTCCCAAGAAAACGCAACAAGTTGAAACAGCGCGCCAGCTCTTGCTTTTCAGACAATTAAAGCAGGACTTCAAAGGTAATGCTTTAAAACCGCAATGCGAAAGACAGAGCCGCGCCCGGCGGTCCGGAATCGGCTTTCGGCGCAATGGGGCCAGCGGCGCGGGCGTGGCCCTGCCGGCCGCTTTCGGCGCAGCGTGAGGCCATGACGCTGAATCCAGGCTTATTCATGAGTTTTTTAGATGAACCGCAAGACTATTTCTAGATACGACACGCTATTTTTACATGTTATTTCAATATATTGAAAAAATGTAACAGCCCAACGCATGCGATTTTGCTGTTTGGTTGCTGCGATTATTGACAAGGCTTTGCCTGCAATGCTAGCTTGCCTCCAGCAACACCCGCCAGTGTCCCGGTCTCCGTCCGGCAAGAGCACGCGGAGGAAGGAGTGAATGTGCAGAAGAATATGGAAGAAATCTGTCTGAAACACGACAACGGCAGCGATTTTCAGTTTCGCGGCCGCCTTTTTTCAGAGTGCTCCTGGTATGACGAGGAGCACGGCATGCTCACCCGCCAGAAGCTCTATGTGACGGACAACAACGAACAGGTGTATTACATCGTGCGTTCCAGCGGCCAGGAACGCAGCCGTCACGCCTACCGCCTGTCGGTGCGCGGCGACAATTGCATCATTGACAACGGCGTGACCGAAATGGCCCTCCAGTTCGACATGCTCATGCTGGCCGTGCGCGGCCTCTGCGGCCTGGAAGCCGGAGCCACCCCCACCCTGTCCATGGTGGAGGAAATGCTCAAGGCCGCCAACGCCTAGCGCCGCTTTCCCGCGATTTTTCGCCGCTCCCCGCCGTTTCCGCCGGGGAGCGTTTTTTTGGCAAAACGAAGCCCCTTCACTGGAATGCGGAGGGGCTTCGCGCTGTTCAGGGATGCGGGGAACGCGGCGGGCGCGTGTTCACGTTCAGCTTCCGCCACCTTTTTCTTCCGGCTCCAGATGAGGACTAAAAAGGTTGGTGCCCCAGGTCAGTGCCAGGACGAAGAGCGCGGCGAACAGGCCGATGGCCGGACTCCAGAGCGGCGGGGCCGACAGTGAAAGCCGCATGAGCAAGGTGCCGATGACAAAGCCGGAGTTGCGGAACACCGCGTGGTAGCAGGGCATGTACCGCTGGGCGATGAGCACCATGGCGATGTCCGCGAAAATCAGCACGGTATAGATGGTTTCAAAAAAGTGCTGTTCCTTGCCGGTTTGCAGATGGATCACCAGATCATACACGCCGAAGCTGAAAAAAATCACGAACAGACTCAGGGCCAGCAGCTTTTTGCTCATAACATAGCGCATACGCATGTCCGGGCTTTGAATGAAACGCTGCCGCCGCGCGATGCGCCGGTACAGGCCCAGACAAAGAAAGACGCACAATGCCCCGGCCCCGGACACGCCGATTTCCACCACAGCCTGGATATTGTCGAAGCCGATGTGCACCGGCTCCGGCAGAGCGGCCAGTTCCTTGAAGGCGTTGCGCAGCAGGATCAGGGTGAGAATCTCGAACTGCTTGCCCATGGATTGGGACAGGGACGAGGGGATCACGAAAATCAGGCTCATCACCTCCATGGCCAGGATCAGGGTGAAGGCCATATGGATGACGTAAAAATGGCTGTCCGGAGGCTGGGGCAGCCAGAGCGGATACAGGCCCATGCGCTTCAATTCCACGCCCGCCAGGGCAAGCAGGTAAAACCACAGTAAAAACAAGGCGATGCGCCGCTGGGTGGACGGACGTTCCCAGAAATGGTGCAGCCAGTCGAGCACGTCGGTGAGCGGCTGGAGTTTGTGAATCAGCATAAAACCTCTGTATTGCGCGCCGTGCGGCGCTATTCAGGCATGGTTACGGACAGGCACGAAGATAGCCGGACGGCCGCAAATGTCAAAGACGGATACGTGGCGTTTCGGCGTCAATCACCGCACCCGCCGGACAACGCGCCTCGCAGCCGGCGAGAAAGCCTCTCCCCCGCCCGTCTCTCCACCGCGCTTGCCATCCGCGCCCGGACAACGTAGAAAAAGAGCTTCCTCCACGAGCCCGCGTACCTTGCGCCAGCCATTCACAGCTATTGAGGTAGACGATCATGCCCCATAAGGGTCCGCATATTTCCATTTCACCCGACTATGTGGTGAACCGCATCCTGAAGATCAATATCGACGATTTCGCGGAATGGCCCGAATCCGTGCGCAATCTGGCCATCGCCATCGCCGAGGAACTCTTCCTGGTGGCTTACAATCCCTTTATCGACGCCGACACCGTGCGCGGCAGCGTGCGCGAGAGCTTTGAGCGGGAGTCCGTGGCCCTGGCACACTATTACGCCACGGCCATCGGCGAGGGCATCACCATGTTCTGGTCCGCTTACGAGGCGGAGGCCGAATTCCGGGGCAGACTCATCGACGCCCTGCGCCGCGTCCTGCCCGAGGAATGTATTCTCACTGAGCCCTCGGCCCTGGTGGAGACGGCCACCGACGCCACGGACCTGCGCATGGAGCTGCCCCTGCTGGTGGTGGAGCCGGATACCACCGAGCAGGTGGCCGAACTGGTCAAGCTGGCCAATGACATGAAGTTCGCGCTGATCCCGCGCGGCGGCGGTTCGGGCATGACCGGCGGGGCCGTGCCCGCGCGCAAGCGCACCCTCATCGTCAGCCTGACCCGCCTGACCCGCATCGGACCCATTGACCTGGAGGAGATGACCGTCACCTGCCGGGCCGGGGCCATCACCCAGGAAGTGATCAACGCGGTGGACGCGGCGGGCGCGCTTTTTACCGTGGACCCGGCCTCCAAGCAGGCCTCGTCCATCGGCGGCAACGTCTCGGAAAACGCGGGCGGCCCCAGCGCCTTTGAGTACGGCACCACCCTGGACAATCTGCTCTGGTGGCGCATGGTCACGCCCACGGGCGAGATCATTACCGTGGAGCGCGAAAACCATCCCCGCCACAAGATCCTGCCCGACGAAACCGCCGTCTTTGTGGTCAAGGACGTCAGCGGCGGCGTGCGCAACGTGGTCCATCTGCGCGGCGACGAGATCCGCCTGCCCGGCCTGGGCAAGGACGTGACCAACAAGGCCCTGGGCGGCCTGCCCGGCATGCAGAAGGAAGGCGTGGACGGCATCATCACCGAGGCCTGCTTCATCATCCACAAAAAGCCGCAGCACAAGCGGGTCATGGTCCTGGAATTCTTCGGCCGCTCCATGCACCCGGCGGCCGTGGTGGTGCGCGAACTGGTGGCCCTGCGCAACCGCATCCGCCGGGAAGGCGACTACGCCCACCTTTCGGCCCTGGAAGAATTTAACGCCAAGTACGTCCAGGCCATCGAATACAAACGCAAGTCCGAAAAATACGAGGGCCTGCCCATTTCCGTGATCATCCTCCAGGCCGACGGCGACGATCCCTATCTGCTGGACAAATGCGTGGGCGACATCGTCAGCGTGGTGGAACAGCAGGACAACGTGGACATCATCGTGGCCGCGGACGACAAGGAGGCCGAACGCTTCTGGGAGGACCGCCACCGCCTTTCGGCCATCGCCAAGCGCACCTCGGGTTTCAAGCTCAACGAGGACGTGGTCATTCCCATGGAGCGCATCCCGGATTTCGCGCTCTTTCTGGAGCAGCTCAACCTGGAGTGCACGGCCGCGTCCTACCGCTTCGCGCTGCAGGAAGTGGGCCGCCTGCCCGGCTTCCCCATGGAGGACAAGGACTTCAACCGAGAGTTCTCCCAGGCCTCCAAGGCCGCGTCCGGCGACGTGCCGGCCACGGACGTCTCGGACAGCGAAATGGGCGCGCGGGCCGAGGCATTCCTGAAGCAGCTGGCGGAAAAATATCCCCATCTGGCCAAAAAGATCGGCAAAATCCGCGACTACATGGAGGCGGGCCGCATCGTGGTGGCCAGCCATATGCACGCGGGCGACGGCAACTGCCACGTGAACATCCCGGTGAACTCCAACGACGCCCACATGCTGGAAGAAGCCGAGGAAACCGCCGCCAGGGTCATGGCCGAATGCCAGGAAATGGGCGGTGAAGTCTCGGGCGAGCACGGCATCGGCATCACCAAGATCGCCTTTTTCGGCAAGGACAAGATGGACGCCCTGCGCGCCTTCAAGGAGCGCGTGGACCCCCGCGACGTCATGAATCCCGCCAAGCTGGTGCACCGCGAGCTGCCGGTGCGGCCCTTCACCTTTTCCTTCAACCGGCTCATCGGCGACATCCGCGAAAGCGGCCTGTCGGACAAGGAAAAGCTGATCAGCCTGCTCACCGCCATCCAGATCTGCACCCGCTGCGGCAAGTGCAAGCAGGTCTGCTCCATGTGTTATCCCGAGCGCTCCATGCAGTACCACCCGCGCAATAAAAACATGGTGCTGGGCATGCTGCTGGAGGCGGTCTATTATTCGCAGGTCAACAAGGGCCGCATTGACGAGCGCCTGCTCAAATGGCTGCGCGATCTGGTGGAACACTGCACGGCCTGCGGCCGCTGCATGGCCAACTGCCCGGTGAAGATTCCCTCCGGCGAGGTGGCGCTGACCTTGCGCGCCCTGCTGGAGCACGAGGGCGCGGGCGGGCATCCCATCAAGGGGCGCGCCCTGGAATGGCTGGCGCGCGACATCCCCCACCGCGCGCCCAAGGCGGCCAAGATGGCCTCCCTGGGCCAGAAGATGCAGAACAAATTCCTGGGCTTTGTGCCGGAAGTCTGGAAGCGGCGCATGCAGAGCCCGCTCTTTTCCGGGCGCGGGCCCAAGATGGGCTACACCAACCTGTACGAAGCCCTCAAGCTGCACCGGGGTTCGGTTTTCGCCCCGGCCGAACCCGCGCCGGGCATGCCCTGCGTGCTGTACTTTCCGGGCTGCGGCGGCGCGCTCTTCTATGACCGCATCGGCATTTCTTCCATCATGCTGCTGCTCAAGGCCGGTTTCGCCGTGGCCGTGCCGCCCCGGCACCTCTGCTGCGGCTATCCCCTGCTGGCCGCGGGCATGGATACGGCCTTTGAGGACAACCTGGCCCAGAACCGCCAGTATCTGGCCTCCATGCTGCGCAATCTGGCCAAGCAGGGCTTTAACTGCAACTACCTGGTTTCGGCCTGCGGCTCCTGCCGGGACGGCCTGGAACGCCTGCGGCTGGAAGAGCAGTTCCCGGACCTGCAGCGCCGGGATGTGAGCCAGCTGGCGCTGCCCCTGCTGGACAAAACGGCCATCCTGCCCGGGGAAGGCCGGGGCCGGGAGCTGGTCTACCACGGAGCCTGCCACTGCGAATGGGCCGACGTGCACAAAATCAAGGGCCAGAAACAGCTGGTCAAGGCCCTGGGCGACTTCAGCGGCCTCAAGGTCAGCCTCAATCCCGGCTGCTGCGGCGAATCGGGCATGGGGGCCATGACCTCGCCGCAGATCTACAACCTGCTGCGCTCGCGCAAGCAGGAACGCCTGGGCAAAGCCTTTGACAACGGTTACGACGGCCCGGTGGTGGTGGGCTGCCCCTCCTGCAAGATCGGCATCGCCCGCAGCCTGATCAAGATGCACGACAAGCGGCCCGTGCTACACGTGGCCGAATGGCTGGCCGGTCTGCTGGACGGCGAAGACCGGCGGCAGAGCTTCCGCAAAAAGGCCAATGAGACGCGCGGCGAGATCCGCATCATTGAGGTCTAGCCGGGATGGGGCGGCCCATCCCGCGGTCATCCGGAGCCGGACGCCGCTTCGGCCCGCTCTGCTGGCTGCTGCTCGCGCCGCTGCTTCCCTTTGTTTATGCCTTCGGCTTTCTCTTTCCGCGCGGGGATGATTTCGACGAAGTCACCCGGGCCATGTTTCTCTTTGATCTGCCCGGCGGCCTGTACGAGATCGGCCGCGAATGGCTGATCTGGAGCGGCCGCTACACCTATCACTTTCTGGCCGTGTTTCTGGGCAAGGCTGGAGAGCTGCGCCCGGCATACGGTCTGGTCTGCGCGGCGGTGGCGGCCCTGTACGGCCTGGCTGTCTATGGTCTGGCCCGCGAGGCCGGAGGCGGCGAGCGCATATCCCGCCGCGACGCCGCCTTCTGCGGCTGCTTCGCCGTACTGGCCCTGTTCTGCTGCCATCAGAATCTGCAAACATTCTACATGCTCACCGACGCCCTGACCATGGGCCTGCAACCGGCACTGGCGCTCTGTTTTTTCTGGGCGCTCTGCCGTCTCTGGCGCATGCAGGGCGACGCGGACGCCGTCAAAACAAAACGCGCGCGGCGCGCGGCCATTGCGACCGGCGTGCTGGCCGTGGGCGTATACGAGCATTCCGCCGCAGCCGTGGCTCTCTGCGCGGGCGCGGCCTGCGTCCTGGCCTGGCGCGCTGACCGCGAGGCCGGAAACAGTCAGGCCGCCGGCACAGGGCGACGCCTGCGGGATTTCCTGCAGGTGGGAGTCTGGTGTCTGGGCGCGCTGCTTTTTTCTTTTCTGGCTCCGGGCAATTTTTACCGCAAAGCGGTGCGCCACATCAGCCCGGACGTGCAATGGCAGCAGCTTTGCGCGGCCTGGGACGAATGGCTGCGCAGCGCCTTCTGGTTTTTCGACGGGCTCTGGCCGTGGGCCGTGCTGGCGCTGGCGGTTTTTCTGCGGCTTGCCCGGCCAGCGGACGCGGGGGAAAAAACCGCTCGCGGCCGCAGGGAGGCGCTGTGGCTGGCCGGCACAGCCATAGTGACCTATCTGCTGCTTTCCGGCGGCCTCACCATACTGCATGCTTTCAGCGACGTGACCATCAGTTCCTCGGACAAACTCCCCGCGGGTCTGAGCCTATATGCCGCCTGCGCCTTCGGCTTCGCGCTCCACGCCCTGCTCGGGGCGGCGGGCCCGGCGCCGCATCTGATCCGCCGTCTGCCGCCCTGGCTGCCGCTCCTGGCCCTGGCGGCCCTATTCTGCCTGAGCGGCAATCTGGGCCGGACCTTCGTCAATGCAGTCAACGGCAATATGGTGATCCTGGCCGACACCCTGAAGCAGCGTTACGGCTATCTCGCGGCACTGGGCGCGGCCGAAGCCAAAGCCGACGACGCGCCCAAGTTCGGGCTGTTGGGCGAAATCTACCGTCCCGACGCGCGCAAACGCCGCATTGATCCCCTCCTGCCGCAGGCTGTGGTGCAGGAACTGCCGCCAGTGCCCGTCTTTCCCATCCATATGGGCGAAACCCTGCCCGGCAAAGCCGAAGCCTGGCCCAACCTCTGGGTGGCCTGGATGTACGGCGTGGGTAGCGTGCGCAGCGCCCGACCAGCCCCCCTGACCGCTGTCCGCGATGTGGGGAACGCCGCCGCGTCCACGGTTCTGACAGTACCTCCGGCCCTGCGGGAGCGCGGCGTCAGCGCAGCCTGGCGCATCCGGGCCCAAGGCGGTCCCAACGTCACCTTTGCCGACACATGGCTGGTGCTGCGCGCGGACGGCCCTTTGCCCGAAAGCATTGCGGTCTTGCGGCCTAATCCGCCGGACCGGCGGCGTCTTGCCCCCCTGCCCGTCCAAAACTGGCTGCTGACGCGCCTTCTGGAGCAAGGCAGCCTGAAAATCGGGTTTTGCGAGCGCCTGACGGGCGAACCGCTGTCTTTCAAAACCAAGCTCTGGCGGACGGCCGGTTTCTACGCCTTTCCTTTGGGCCCGGCCGGGGAGAACTGGCCCGGCCTGTTCCTGAGCCTGGACCGCCGGAACTTTTACCGCCTGCCCGACGCCTGAGAACCCGCGCGTTATGCGTTGCGGAAACGCTCGACCTTGGCGGGCGGCAGATTGCACAGAACCAGATCGCGTTTTTCACAACGGCAACCCGCGCGTCTCAGGGGCGAGCGGCCCCAGAGCGCGTAGGTGAACTGGATGATGCAGCCCTCGTGCGCCGTGGCCGCGCGCATCTGTTGCACAATGGCCGTCTGGAGCGGCGCGGGCAGACTGAGCAGCGGCAGGGAGGAAACAATGGCCGCCACGGGCCGGTTCGCGGGCAGATAGTCGGCAAGACGGGCCGCGTCCCCCCGGATGACGTTCAGATCGGGAAAGCGGCTCCGCAACAGATGACAGAAGGCGGGCAGACGCTCCAGCACAAGCAGGCGTTCCGGGGGCACGCAGGCCAGCAGCGCGCCGGTCACGGCGCCGGTGCCCGCGCCCAGTTCCACCACCAGGCCGTCGCCCGGCGGCAGCATGGCGGCCATGCGCCGGGCCAGATGCGCGCCGCTGGGGCAGACCGCCCCCACGCTGCGCGGCTCACGCGCCCACTGTCCGACAAAGGCCTCCACCCGCCCGAAACGGTCCAGCAGCGGCGCCGGACGCAGACGGGGCAGCATCACGTCCAGGGTCTGCCGGGCAACGCTCCGCGCCGACGCCGCCAGCCGCTCCCGCGCCGCTTGCGTGGACAAAAACAGTTTCATGGCTCGCTCCTTTGAAGAGAACAATCTTCGTGGACAAAACATCGCGCGGAGAGCGTCAGCAAAGCGTCAGGCCGGTTTCCGCCGCGACGGCGCGTCCGGTCCGGCGCAAAAGACGGCGACTGACACCGCATCGCGCCAAAGCGGACCGCCGCGCCATATCGACATTCCGGCCCGAACATGATACCCGCCAAGCATGTTTAATCTTGATTTCTCCCAAGCTCTCCATACGCTGGCCATCGCCCTGGTGCCCGCCCTGCTGGGCATCATCCTGCACGAAGTGGCCCACGGCTGGGTGGCCGCGCGGCAGGGCGACCCCACAGCCCGCGCCATGGGCCGCCTGACCCTGAATCCCCTGCCGCACATCGACCCCATGGGTCTGCTGGTCTTCGGCCTGACCAGCCTGTCCGGCGCGTTCGTTTTCGGCTGGGCCAAGCCAGTGCCCGTGAACCCGCGTTATTTCCGCAATCCCGCCAAAGGCATGATGCTGGTGGCCCTGGCCGGGCCGCTGACCAACTTTCTGCTGGCCATAGTCTTCGGCGTGGCCCTGAGCCTCACCCTGGCCTTTTTTCCCTTTGAGGCCTGGCGGCAGCACAATCTCTACATTTTCGCCCTGTCCTCGCTCCAGGCCGGCGTGGTGATCAATTTCGGCCTGGGCTGGCTCAACCTCGTGCCCATTCCGCCGCTGGACGGCAGCAAGGTTGTGGCCTATTTTCTGCCGGGAAACACGGCCTGGCGCTACCTGGGCATGGAGCGCTACGGCTTTGTCATTCTTTTACTGCTGCTGTTCACCGGGGCCCTGGGCTACGTGCTGGGGCCGCTGGTCAGCGGAAGCGCCAGGGGGCTGTTCTCCCTTCTGGGCATATTGTAAGCCGACAAGGATAGTTATGAGCAAAGAACTGCGCACTGTTTCCGGCATGCGGCCCACGGGGCCGCTGCATCTCGGCCATTATTTCGGGGTGCTCAAGAACTGGGTGGAGCTCCAGGACCGCGAGGAAGCCTATTTCTTCGTGGCCGACTGGCACGCCCTGACCAGCGATTACGCGGACCCCTCACGTATCCGCCACAATATCGCCGAAATGGTCAAGGACTGGGTGGGCGCGGGCCTGGACCCTGAAAAATGCGTCATTTTCCGCCAGTCCGCGGTCAAGGAGCACGGCGAGCTTTCGCTGCTGCTCTCCATGATCACGCCGGTTTCCTGGCTGGAGCGCAATCCCACCTATAAGGAGCAGCAACAGCAGATCAGCAACAAGGATCTGGGCAACGCGGGCTTTCTCTGCTACCCGGTGCTGATGGCCGCCGACATTCTCATGTACCGGCCACACGGCGTGCCCGTGGGCGAGGACCAGTTGCCGCACATGGAGCTGACCCGTGAAATCGCGCGGCGCTTCAACTATTTTTACGGCGACCTCTTCCCCGAACCGCAGGCCATGCTCACCCCGGCGGCCAAGTGCCCGGGCCTGGACGGACGCAAGATGTCCAAAAGCTACAACAACGGCATCTTCCTCTCCGATGACTTCGCGGGCATTCAAGAAAAGGTGCGCGGCATGTTCACGGACAAGGCCCGCCTGCGTAAATCCGATCCCGGCAATCCCGACGTCTGCAATCTCTTTCCCTATCACGTGCTGCTGAGCAGCCCGGAGGAACAGGCCGAAATCCGCCGGGGCTGTACCTCGGCTCAACTGGGCTGTGTGGACTGCAAGAAGATTTTCCTCAAAAATCTTGAAGCCTTCCTGACTCCCCTGCACGAACGGCGCGCCGCTCTGGACGCCCGTCCGGGCGCGGTGGAGGAAATCCTCGCGGCGGGCAACGAGAAGGCGCGCGCCTTTGCCATGAGCACCATGGCGCTGGCCCGGGAAAAAATGGGGCTGTAAACGCTTGAAGTACGTGGGCGTCGATTACGGTCTGGCCCGCACGGGCCTGTCCGTGTCCGACCCGGAAGGGCGGCTGGCCTTTCCCCTGACAACCCTGCGTCTTGAGGACTATGCGGACCGCAAGGAGTTTCTGGCGGCCCTGGTTGCCGGAATCACCGCGGAGGGCGCCGGGGCCGTGGTCATGGGCCTGCCCTTGCTGGACGACGGCACGGACAGCCTGACCACCCGGCAGGTGCGTAACATCACCGGGCGGCTCAAACGGCGGCTGGATCTGCCCGTCTTTTACATGCCCGAGTTGCTGAGTTCCGAAGAAGCCTGGAGCGATCTGCGCGAGGCCGGTCTCAAGGCCCGCAAACGCAAGGCCGTCCTGGACCAGCAGGCGGCGGTGCGTATCCTTGCTTCCTTTCTGGCCCTGCCGCCCGGGCAACGGAGACCGGCATGAAAACCCTGCTGCGCATTGTGGGCCTGCTGATTGTGCTGGCTCTGGCGGTCTGCGGCTGGCTGTGGCACGAAGCCCGGATCTTTCTGGACAGCGCGCCCGAAAGTCCGGGCCGCGAAATCTATTTTGACGTGACGCCCGGCGCGCGTCTGGGACAGGTTTCCGCCGCCCTGGCCGAAAAGGGCCTGATCACCGACGCCCGCAAGTTCAGTCTGCTGGCCCGCTACAAGCAGTGGGAAAACCGCCTCCAGGCCGGGCGCTTCGCCCTGAACACCGGCTGGACGCCCGAACAGGTGCTGGACGCCCTGGTCAACGGCAAACCCGTGCTCTTCCGGATCACCGTGCCCGAAGGGCTGACCTGGTGGCAGACCGGCCGTCTGCTGGAAGAGGCCGGACTGGTCCGCTTCGCGGATTTCCGGGACGTGATTGCCGATCCGGACTTCCTGCGCCATTACGGCATCCCCTTTGCCACGGCCGAAGGCTTTCTGATGCCGGACACCTATCTGCTCAAAAAGGCAGACGCGCCGGACGACGCCCAACTCAAAGCCCAGACCCGCGCCGTGGCGGGACGCATGGTGGACAATTTCTGGCGCAGGACCGCCGCCGTCTGGCCCGGCAAGGTCAAACCCAAGACCGACGACCTCAAAAAATGGGTGATCCTGGCCTCGGTGGTGGAAAAAGAAACCGCCATTGACGCGGAACGGCCCCGCGTGGCCGGAGTATATCGGAACCGCCTGGCCCGGCAGATGCTGCTTCAGGCCGACCCCACGGTGATTTACGGCCTGGGTCCGGCCTTTGACGGCAATCTGCGCCGCAAGCATCTGGACGATCCGGCCAATCTCTATAATACCTATCAGCGGCCCGGCCTGCCGCCGGGGCCCATCTGCTCCTTCGGCACAGCGGCTCTGGCCGCCGCCGTCAACCCGGAAAACCATGAGTTTCTCTACTTCGTAGCCAAAACCGACGGCGGCGAACACGTTTTTTCCACCACGCTTACGGAACACAACCGCGCCGTGCGCCAGTATTTGCAGAACCGGCGCGGCGGGCGTTAAGATACCGCAACGGGCCGTCTTGGCCCGCGCCCGCAAGCAACGCCAGGAGGCCGTATGAAATATCTGATTGTGGAAGACTTTTCCGGTCAGGCGGTGCCCTTCATTTTCCCGCGCCGGGTGGACCACGGCGACATGCGCGAGCAATTGCCCTACGGCCAGATTCTCTCCGGCGGCGTGCTGGAACTGGGGCCGGAGGGCTTTCTCTGCTCCGGCGGCAACAGTGAGCTGGGCATCAAGGCCCGGCCGGAAGAGGATGCGGCTATTATTGCCGAGGCTCTCCGCCACCGTTAGCTACGGCTTGAATGCCGCCGGTTTCCCAGGCATCCGGATCTTCGCATGGCACAGACAACGCCGAGCCGCATTCCCGGCCTTATTGTGGGCGGCACCGGCAGCAACGCCGGAAAAACCGTCACCACCCTGGCCCTGCTCTGCGCCCTGCGGGCCAGAGGCCTGCGGGTCCAGGCCGCCAAAAGCGGGCCGGATTTCATTGACGCCGCCTTTCACGCCGCGCTGACAGGCGCGCCCGCCGCCAATCTGGACGTCTGGATGTGCCGCGAGGCGCGGCCGGACAGTGGGAAAAGGCCGTTACGCCGCATCCCCCAAGGTCTGGCGCGGGTCTTTGCCCGCATGCACGGGCCGGGCGCGGACGGACGCAACGCGGACCTGCTGCTGGTGGAAGGGGCCATGGGCCTCTATGACGGCGGGACCGGGGGCGCGGGCAGCACGGCCCAACTGGCCGTCCTGCTGGGTCTGCCCGTGCTGCTGGCGCTCAACGTCCACGGTCTGGGCCAGTCCGTGGCGGCCCTGGCTGAAGGCTTTCTGCGGCATCGTCCGGCCTGGACCGCCGACGCGGGCCACCCGGCCTTTGTCGGCATGATCTGCACCCATGTGGGCGGCGAAAAGCACAAGGAAATTCTGCGCCAAGCCCTGGCACCGCTGACGGCGCAAACGGGCGTGCCCCTGCTGGGCCTTTTGCCGCGCGACGGCGCGCCGCAACTGGAATCCCGCCATCTGGGCCTTGTAGAGGCGCGCGAAAGTCTCCCCGGCCTGGATCATGAGAGCTTGGCCGCCTGGCTGGAGACCCACTGCGATGTGCGGGCGCTGCTGCAGGCGTTGGGCGCGCCCCAGAGCGGCCTTCCGGCCAGCCCCCCGCGCGCGGACGCGCCGCCGGTCCGTTTTTTCGCGCCCCGCGTCCGCAGCGGAAAGGCGGCACGGCGGCCAAGGCTGGGCGTGGCCTGGGACGCTGCCTTCAGCTTCTGCTATGCGGATCTGCCCGCTCTGTTGCGGGAACTGGGCGCGGAATTATGTTTTTTTTCGCCGCTCAGGGACGCCGCCCCGCCGTCCGCATGCGACGGCCTGTATTTTCCCGGCGGCTATCCGGAACTGCACGCCTCAGCCCTGGCCGCCAATACGAGCATGCGCGCGGCCCTGCGCACCCTGGCGGAACGGGGCCTGCCCATCTACGGCGAGTGCGGAGGATACATCTATCTGATGCGCGCGCTGCGCCAGGACGGGCGGGACTATCCCATGAGCGGTCTGCTGCCCCTGACCTGCCTGCTGGGCGGGCAACGGGCGGCCCTGGGCTACCGCGCGGCCCGCGCCCTGCCCGGCTGGCCCGCCGCTTGCACGCCCGGACAGTCCGGCACGGCAACGACCTTGCGGGCGCGCGGCCATGAGTTTCACTACGGCCGTCTGGAGGGGAGGGAACTGCCCGCCGGCTGCGCGCCGCTCTGGCAACTGAGCGACAGCAAGGGCGCGGTTCTGGGGCCGGAAGGCTGCCGTCTGGGCTCCGTGGCCGGTTCCTGGCTGCATCTCTACCCGGAAGGCGCGCGCCGCTTCTGGCGGGCCTGGCTGGCGGGACTGTCCGCCCAAGCGTAATAAGAGGAAACCATGCCTCAGACCATTGAACTGGATCCGGCCGCCACGCCGCAGGACATCGAAAACCGTTCCTTTGCGATCATTGACGCGGAGATTCCCGAACCGCGCCCCTTCCAGGACGGGCTCTGGCAGGTGGCCCGGCGTTGCGTGCACACCCTGGGCGATACGGAGATTCTTGCAGATTTGCGTTTAAGCGGGAAGGGCCTCGCGGCGGGCGTGGAGGCCCTGCGCCACGGCTGCACGGTCTTTACGGACACGCGCATGGCCGCCGCCGGTCTGCCCCTGCGCCGCATGACCCCCCTGGGCGTCACGGTGACGCCGCTCATGGCCTTGCCGGGCCTGGAAGACACGGCCCGACGGCTGGGCGTCACCCGTTCCCGCGCGGGCGTCGCGGCTGTGGCGGACAGGCTGGCGGGACAGATCATGGTCATCGGCAATGCGCCCACGGCCCTGCTGGCCCTGCTGGAGGCGCTGGAACGCGGCGCGCCCGCGCCCGCCCTGATTGTGGGCATGCCCGTGGGATTTGTGAACGCGGCCCAGTCCAAGGAGCTGCTCCACCAGAGTCCCTGGCCGCACTTTACCCTGCTGGGCCGCAAGGGCGGTTCGGCCGTGGCCGCCGCCTGCGTCAACGCTCTGGCGGAACTGGCCCTGGCCCGGCGGGAGTAATCTCCCCTTTGTCCCCACTTTCTCCTTCCGGAAGCGGACGGGGGTCTTCCGCGTCCGGCGCGGCGCCGTCCACATCCAGCACCGGCGGCAGCGCCTTGGCGCTTTCCGCCGACACCAGCATGGCGCGCTGCTGATCATTCTGCGGCAAGGGCACGCAGCCCCTGTCCACCAGCACGATGCCGGTGCGCTCCAGCACTTCCCGGCGAAAGGCGTATTCCTGCTCCATGCGGCGCTGGCGATAGGCGAACCAGCGCTGGACCAGAAAACAGACGGCCAGCAGGCCCGCCGCGCTGCCCGCGATCCAGGGGATATACGGCGTCAGCGCGCCCCCCAGACTGACCAGGGCGGAAAAAGCCCCGTCCACGAAAAAAAGCCCCGCGCCCAGCAGCAGAATGCCCAGCAGCAGAACCACGGTAGGCGCGTTACGCACCATGGCGTAAAAATGCCGCAAACGCTCGGGCACAGCGGCATTGTCCGCGCCGCCCGGCTCCCCGTCCCGCTCCTCGTCCAGCGTATGGGAAAGCCAGCGGCCCGTAAGGTGCACCACCAGCAGCAGGGCCACGGGCGCAAGCACCGAGGCGAGCGCCCAGACCAGCCAGGGAAAACGCGCCACGGGCGGCCCGCCGGGCGTCTCCGGCGCGGCGTGCATCAGGCCGTAGAAAAAGGACACGCCGCCCACGATCATTTCCACAAAAAGCACGGCGATCAGCAGATAAAACAGCATGTCCTTGTGCTCCCCGGCGTACCAGGGCTGGACGCGGCCGCGCCCGCTCGGCGAGGACGCCATCGCGCGGGCATCCGGCCGGGCCTGGCCGGAGGAATCTTGAGGCGAATGCTCAGGAGAAACTTTCATACCTACCTCAATGCAATATGGCGCAGCATA
>OJIY01000197.1_pt1 | contig 30543 bp, 26 predicted proteins | sample 1596061 | NCBI WGS metagenome assembly OJIY01 (sample SAMEA4350111, study PRJEB24818) | metagenome | biome: human; feature: gut; material: faeces | place: Denmark | collected 2013-09 | reverse complement strand
TTGATAATCTACCCCCGTATCTGAGTTATTTTTCTTGAAAATCGATGATTGTACCCCGTATCTGAACAAATTTTCCCGAAAATTGATAATCTACCCCCGTATCTGAGTTATTTTTCTTGAAAATCGATGATTGTACCCCGTATCTGAGCAGATTTTCTTGAAAATAACAGACCTTTTCCTTGCTTAAAACAAGTTTTGATTATCGCTTTATCTTTCTGTTTTGATATTCCTTTTCCTATAAGAAAGGAAAGAAAGAATAGAAACTTTTTCATCCGTATTTATCTGTCTTACGGCGATTTCCGAATATGACACTCTTTTTTTCAGATATGAGACACCATAGGAAAACATAGTTTCTAACTTTGTGCCAGCATCAATAAAAAAAAGAATTAAGAGGATGTATTGGGTATATATAACAGAGGAGAGCGATGCAGGAATGACCATCGGGTTTTCTGCTGAAATGGACAAAATGCTCCTTATTCTTTCCACATATGGGAAACGCCTTTTCTATCTCCGGTCCTTTCCTGTTCCTTTCGATGCGCTGGCATACAAACATCTGCTCGAGGATCTCTCGCTAAAAACAATCAGGAGATTCATACGAGCTCATCAGACAGAGACAAAGCAATATCGCGACAGACTTTTAGCTAATTATGATGAGAAGCAAACCATTTAAATTAAAACAAAATATGAATTATAAAAGAGTTATGTTGACAATGCTGCTTGGAGGAGCAATTCTCCAACTCCATGCACAGGAGGTTTCGAAAGAACTATCCACGAGCCAAGGATGGTATGTCGGGCTTCGTGGCGGACTGTCGGGGGGTACGTCTACATTCGTTTCGGCTGCTGCCGATAAATATCGGCCGGGGTGGAATGCAGGATTTTCCGGAGGTTACCAATTTAACTCCGTATTTTCTATCGAAGGTATATTGAAATGGGGAGAAGTCACTCTCGGGGTCCGCAAAGGCGATGTCGGTGCGAACTATTGGTTGGGCAGCGATCTCGTGCGTTACCATGCTCCCGTCATTGGCCTCGAGGGTTGGGACTACAACGATCTCAAGAGCCGCGTCAGCATCCGGAGCTTCAGCTTGCAGGGCAATATCGACTTACTTAAATTCTTCCGCTCCGTCAATCGTCGCTGGCGTATGGAGATTTCACCCCTTGTGTCGGTAGTGCGTACGAAAGCCGATTTCATGGATATTTCAGACAATAAGACCGTTATGGGACTCGGATCTCAATGGCACTTTGGGTGGGGTGGTGAGATACAAATCAGCTACCGGATATCCGAGCATTGGGCTATCGGCGCCTACGGTGGTTTCACACAGCTTGTCGGCAAACGTCTCGATCACATTCCAGAACAAGGCTACAAAACAAATCTGCTCCGCGAAGCTGGCCTAAAGCTCACTTATTCTGTAGGTAAAAAAGTGAAAATAACAGAGGCATTGCAGCCTTCAGAACCTAATATGCCCGAAGTTGATGTTCTTCACGTACAACCGGAACGGAAAGAGGGCAACGAACCGGAAATGACAAAAGTGACAGAACAGATTGAGCAGTCAAAGACAACTGAACGCCCCGTTTCTGAAGTAAGTGTGGCAGCTGCCGAAAGTGTGGCAACAATCGACTTCCCCACAGTGTACTTTGCTTTCAACAGTGCAAGGATTTCAAGCAAGGAGGAAGCAAAAATGCAGCAGATACTCCACCTACTACAAGACAATCCGAAGCTGAATATCATCGTGACAGGCTGGTGCGACACTGTGGGTAGCGATGCTGTCAACCTGCGTCTGTCAGTGCGACGTGCCAAAGCCCTCAAAACATGGCTGACCACTCGGGGTATCAATGCTGTCCGCATCAAGACCGCTGGCAAAGGCCGAGACTTTAACGAAAAGAACGCTGCCAAAGCGCGCCGTTCGGAAACAGTAAAGGAGGATTAAATTATGAAACAGATATCATTTTATTACACCGTCGTGTGCCGCTTAGTGCTCTCTGACACGTCACCTTTGTTATCACTTTTATTTTTCGTGACGTTCTTGTTTACATCATGCAATTCCAACGACACAAGCAATGAGGCTTACGGCATTTCTGCCACCCTTTCTTGGGCAGATCCCGCCGATGCCGGTCGCAAAATCAAGAATGTCAAGGTGTGGATATTCCAAGCTGACGGCAAGCTCGTATCCGAGCGCGAATACAGTTCCAAGTTTCTGACCGCCCTCGACATCCATCCGCTTCCCGTAGGGGAATACGACGTGGTGGCTGCGGTCAATCTCATCAAACCTTTCCAAGCAGACAGCAACGAGACATTTTCCACATTGTCACTGAAACTTCAGGAAGCTTCGGCCTTAGCCGAGCACGCCCACTATGCCGTAGCGCACATCAGTCTGCCGAAGGATAGGAACATCCGTGCCAATCTCAAACTGCATCGCATTCTCTCGGAGCTTACGATAGAAGTGGAAGGCGTCCCACAGGGTGCGAAACTTGAGACCGTAGTGATCAATGCCGCCGAAGCCCTTATCCCCTCACAAAAGGAGGCCGACGGCACTTGGGGTAGAGCCTCTGAAAACAAGCAGCGAGCTAAAGGCAAAATCGCCGTCGAACAGAACAACATCATCAAGACTGAAACCCTTCGTCCGATGCCTACGGTGAGCAATGCCACGCATGCCTATCTCCACTTTACGTTCCACCTTGCAGACAAAAGCTTGCGCAAGTGCGATGCAGAAGCCCCTCTCATGAAGCCGGCTGGCAAATATACATTAAAAATGAAATATGCTGAACTTAAGCCTTTCATGCATATCGATGCCACGCGGATCAGCGATTGGGAAGAGGGGTGGACAATCAGCGGGGAAATACTTAATCCCATTACCCAATGAGAGAACTGATGAAACAACTTTAATTATTATTCAACCTATAAAATTAACAAACATGAAGAAAAAGTTTCTTTTCGCTGTCACACTGGCAGCCGTTGCACTGGCAAGCTGCAATAACGACAACGGACAAGTGCTGTCGCAGACCAAGCCAGAGTACATCACCGTGAGTACTTCCATTGACAACCTGACCCGCGTCTCCACCACGGGCAACGCCTCCAAGTTCGATGAAGGCGACAAAATCAGTGTCTATGCCTGGACCGGCACTGCCGATGAGGTGGCGCTCGCCAACCTTGCAGTGAACAACTCCATCAACGAACTGAAAGATGGCAAGTGGCAGGCGACTCCTCTCATGAAATGGAAAGACATGTCAACGCCTCACTTCTTCCTCTCCGTCTATCCTACCCGCACCGTAACCAACTTCAAGGCCGACCCCGTGAAGGTTGACGCACAGAAGCAGTTGGAGAGCGACCTGCTCGTAGCCGTCAATACAGGTAAAAGCAAAGCGGGACTGCAAGCCACTGATAATCCGGTATCGCTCCATTTCGACCACATGATGTCCAAGCTTGTTCTGGAACTGACCTACCGCAACGAGTTCAGCGGCACGCCCACTGTCGGTTCGACAAGCATAGAGGCCAAGAACGAAGGCACCATTGATTACCTCAAAGGTGTGATTACTCCCAACGGGACTGCTGCTCCGTTCCACTTGCAAACAGTGAAGGCCAACGAGGTGTATGCTTCCGTCATCATACCGCAGGCAGTGCAGAAGTTCACGATAGCCATCAACGGCAAGAACTACGTCTACACTCATCCCACACAGCTGATGCTCGTCAAGGGCAAAAAGCAGACGGTGAAACTCATTGTGGGACGTAACCGCATTGAGCTTGACCAAGTGGTCATCAACGACTGGGGATCTGCCGCAGACATCACGGGTGGAGAAGCAGTGGATTAAATCGGATAATCTCTGATAAAACCCGTTTTTATTTTCCAATAATAATCATCATAAAAAATAATCAAGATAATGAAGACAATCAAAAATCTGGCAATGCTTGCCGTTGCCGCACTTGCCACAGCTGCGTGCAGCAATGACGAAAACCTCGTCACTCCGACTGATCATTTTCCCGCCGACGGCATCATTCGCGTGGCTGCCGATGTAACTGACCCACAAACCCGTGCGGGAATGGAAACAAACAATCTTACGATGTTCCAGCTTCGTGTACAGAACCCCGTCAATGACACCTATTCCTACAACGCTCAGATGAAGAAAGATGGCGACCAATGGGTGAGTTACAAGAACGATGGTTCTGAGAAAATGATGATGCTCTGGCAAAACAAGACGCAAAAGGTGAACGTAGCCGCCGTATGTATCCCTGACGTCACACTGACCGATGATAATTGGAAAGCCACCGGCGCCACACCCGTAAACATCACGGTAGAAGCCGACCAGAGCAAGGCCGACAAGCTGAACAAAAGCGACATTCTCGCGATGAAGAACCACGAGTTCAACCCTGCCACCGAACTGACCACAGGAGGCAAAATGAAAGTAGAACTCAAGCACCGCCTTGCCAAGCTCAACCTCACCGTGAAGCTCGGTACTGATTTCAACCTGAACGGCATCGGCACCACCAACAATCCCATTACCGAGGTGAACGTGAATGGCACCAACACCAAGGCTGCATGGACACTCATTACCGATGAATTCAGCGGGCTGAGCGAAAAGAAATCTATCAAACCTCTTCAGACTTCATACACCGCCGGTAATGCCGATAAGCAGAACGCCGTGGCGAAGTACGAATGCATCCTCCTGCCGCAGACCATCAATGCCAACGGCTTCGCGGTGAAGATTGTCATAGGAGGCAAATTATACACATGGAAGTCCGGGGATAAAGTTACCCTCACATCCAACACGCAGTACAACCTCACCCTCACGGTGGGCAAGGACATCGTTGTCATCGGCAACTTCACCGCTACTCCATGGACCGACGGTGGCACGAAAAACATCGAGACAAAATAAAAACTTTTTAATGCAATAAAAACATTTAATACAATGAAACTTCAGATAGTAAAAATGCTTGCAGTGGCTGCCCTCTTCGGAGGACTGACCGCCTGTAACAACGAACTTACCGAGCCACAGGCAGACCAAGTTCCCGAAAATGCCGTGCGGATTACGGCGAGTATAAACAACCCATTTGCCACCACCCGTTCCATGCCGTTAGGCACGGTGGAGGATCAAGCCAAGTTCAAGGCGGGAGACGAAATCTTTGTGTACACTGCCAGCTTACAGCGTGCCACCTATCGTTTCGACGGCACTGCCTGGAAGCCCAGAGACGGCGAGTACCTCCTTTGGAAAAGCGACGAGGAGACTTTCGAAGCCTGGTATCCCGTCGAATCTGGCTTGAAAGTTGTTGATGGGGCACCATATGTTTTTCCAACAGACCAGAGCAGTATAGACAAAATCGCTAAAGCAGACCTGATATCGACGACTCTTTACGAACAAGCAAAGACGAAAGACGCGTTGCACTTTGCGATGGAACGCCAGACGGCGCGCCTTATTGTCAAGATAGCCGGCTTCAACTCCGAATTTCCTGCCGATGCCAAGGTGGAGAACGTCAAGTTCCTTAACACGAGCAACGCAACTCCGGCAACATATATACCCTATGCCGAGGGCGATGGCAAGGCGGGCAGCACCTATACGGTGCTCGTTCCCGGTGATGCTGAGAACCATACGATTTCCCTTACCGTAAACGGCAAGGAGATGACCGCCAAGCTGCAGGACTATTCGTATATTCGGGGTATGAGCTACACCTACCGCCTCACCGTGGGCAAGGAGAAACTCGAGGTGGGCGAAGTGACGGTGGCCGACTGGACTGGCCGTGAAGTCATCCCGGGTGGAGAAGCCAACCTATCCAAATGGGACGGGGTGACGACATCGGCCGTAACTCCCGAAGCCGACGGCAAAACCTATAACATCAAGGATGCAGAAGAATGGGTATGGCTTTGTGAACAGGTAGGCAACAATACGATTCCTACGAAAGACCTGACTGTTAATCTGACCGCAGACCTGAACTTCGGCGGACACGAAATGTATCCCTTGGGATATACGAAAGACAATGCAAGTGGTAAGGCCGTTGGTTTCTTGGGCACGCTCAACGGAAACCATCACACGATAAAAGAATTGAAGATGACGAAAGGTACCTATCGGCATCTTGGTTTCATTGCTCAATTATATCCGAACTCCACGGTTAAAGACCTCACCGTAGAGTGCGACATCAAAGGAAATTGTGACGACAACACCTCTGAAGCTGTGACTATCGGAGGAATAGCAGGCAACTGCATGGGAGGTACCATGCAAAACTGTACGGTCAAAGGAACCGTATCCTCCGATAAGATAGCAGTCTATATGGGAGGTCTCATCGGCTATTTCTACGGAGGAACCATGATGCAATGCTCAAACTATGCCAATGTCGTCTCCCTTTCCGACGACAGCAGGATTATAGGGGGCGTGGCCGGATGTGTAGCCGATCTTTTACTGTCAGGGTACGATATACCCTCTTTCATGATAGCCTGCGTCAACTACGGTACTATCTCTGTGCGTGGAGACGGACGGGCCGGAGGAATAACGGGAGAGGCCGAGGAAAATCAGAACAAACCGAATGATGTCCGAAACACTTTTGTGGCCTGCTATAACGTCGGAGATATAAAGGTAGTGGAAGGCAAAACTTATGTAGGTGAGCAGGCCTCGGGATTGTGTACAGCAACATCTGAAAAGAGTACTGCACTTTACGGCTGTTTCAGCGCGGGCACTCTTCCACAAAACGGAAAGCCCGGCGTAAGCGTGTGTAAACCGTATGGCAATGGAGTCTTTGCCCTTTCTGACGCTTCGGATGATTTGCCGGAGTCTGTAGGAATAGCCGATACGGGGAAAAACTGCGGGAAGAAAACACGTGCCGACCTGAACTCTCCGGCGACCATAAAGGCTATGAACGATGCTATCGAGGCCTTCAATGCAAAAGAACCGACTCATGCTTGTACCTACCGTTTCAAAGCGGGACCAACTTATCCCGTTCTGGAATAGTGCCGAGACAAATGATAATAACCTGAATTCAATATCGATAGATTTCGAGTAAAAACACACATATATAATAAGGTGAACCTTGCAATGATACCAAGTATCGGTTGCAAGGCTCGCTTTATATATCCTTGATAAATACAGATGCACTCTCTTGAAGAATGGTTACAAGAGATTTACAAACAAAAAAAGACCCGTCATCCCGACGAGTCTTTCTCTCTTATAGCTACCACTATAATTTCATCTTAAGTGATACTTAATTATCATTTGGACTTATATGAGTATAATCGTTTAATTAGTCGCGCACCTACATGAGTTGAATTTTATTGTTGCAAAAGTACACATATTTCCTTATATAGGCATTGTCAAAAAGGTATGTAAATTTTCCTTTTATGTATGAAATCACTAAAATAGAGATAAAAAAGGGCATTTTAGCTACCTTTTTGGGATAAAATGCTGTTTTTCCACTTACGAAAAATGTTAAAATATAACAAAGTAACCCTGATATGTCCTTATTATTCGTACCTTTACGACTACAATATCAAGCATCAATTATGGAAAGCAACAAGAACAAAATGCCCACGATTGCATCACTGAAAGAACTGACCGAATTGCTACAATCTACGGAATACAAAACTTTGGGAGACCATGTTGTCACCTCAGACTATATGGCTTTCACCGATTGCAGTCCTTTTTTTCAAGCAATAATAGCGGCCAATGCACCCATTCGCATGGAATGTATGCGTGTTGCTATCGTCAAACAAGGTTCTTGTTGCCCTGTAGTAAACTCGCGTCCCTATGCTTGCGAGCCTGGAGATATGATTTTCATCAACTGGGGAAGTGTGCTCGATGACGACAGCTTTGCACCCGACACACGGTTTGAAGGCTTTGCTCTAACCGAGGAATACCTGCGTCAACTCTTCGGATTGGATATTCCCACAATGCTCAAAAACCCGGGACTTTGTTTCAAAGTTCACCTAAGTGAGGAAGAAAGTAAGGTTTACAAGTGCTATCTCGATACTATCATGAGCCTCTCAAAACTACCTACCGGCGACAAAAACAAAGCACTCAACGCTCTGTTTGTCGCTGCACTCAACTTCGCCGAAATGCTTTATGACCAAGACTTTGTAGCTCCACAGAAGAATTGGTCGTTGGGTAAACAGCAGACCGAGGCTTTCATTCAATTGGTTAATCAAAAGGCACATACCGAACATGAGCTTTCGTTTTATGCTTCTACGCTCTGCATGTCTAACCACCACCTCAGTATGGTCGTGAAACGGGAAACGGGAGAAACGGCCAAAACATGGATTGACCGAGCCACCATTTCAGCTATCCAGGCGGAGTTACGCTATTCCAACAAAACGCTCACCCAACTCGCCAACGAATTCAATTTCCCTTCACTCAGCAGCTTCTGCAAGTTTTTCAAACGCCACATAGGACTTTCACCACGACAATACAGAGCGGAAATTTAAGGACAAGACGCAAGCTGTTGTTTCGGATAAAACAACAAAATCCATAAAAAGATTTGCATAATTAAATGCTATTCACTACCTTTGCAGGCGTCTTCAACATTGCGTTGACGACACAACACACGGGGTGCTACCGCGTTTGCGGATGCTGAGAACAGACCCATGGAACCTGAAACGGATAATGCCGACGCAGGGAAAAGATTATTCCACGAGTTCATTTTTAAGACCATCTGATGCATAAAAGCAATGCAGAAACCTCGATGTTGTTGGGAAAGAAATCGAGATTATTCATTAATAAAGCTTCAAAATGAACAGAAAACCAAAAATGCTGATGGCCGCTTTGATAGCAGTGAGCCAGAGTTATGCAGCAAAGGAGTCCATCGACACACTCAAGACCTATGAGTTGCAGAATGTACAAGTCACATCAACTCGTGCAGGAAAGCATACTCCCATGGCCTTTTCAACGCTCAATAAAGACCAAATCAAGAAGATTAATCATGGTCAGGATATTCCTTTTCTGCTTTCTCTCACGCCGAGTGTAACCACAACAAGCGATGCAGGAAACGGCATTGGCTACACTTCCTTGAAAGTACGTGGCACCGACCCGAGCCGTATCAACTTCACCGCTAACGGCATTCCTGTGAATGATGCAGAGAGTTCGCAAGTGTTTTTCGTTAACATGAGCGACTTCATGTCAAGCGTAAAAGACCTTCAGATACAGCGAGGTGTGGGCACATCTACCAATGGAAGCGCTGCATTTGGTGCCACTGTGAACATGCAGACAGATGCTCCTTCGCTCTATCCTTACTTGAATTTCAATGCTTCTGCAGGCAGTTACGCCACGCATAAAGAGAGTTTGCGCTTCGGTTCGGGCCTTTTGGGAAACCATTGGAGCTTTGACGGCCGCCTCTCCAATATCTCCAGCAACGGTTATATAGAGCGTGCTGCGAGCCAACTGAACTCCTATTTCCTGCAAGGTGCCTACAGTGGAGACAACACGCTCGTGAAGTTTCTGACCTTCAACGGCATAGAAAAGACCTACCATGCCTGGGATTACGCCACAAAAGAGCAGATGAAAAAGTACGGAAGACGCTATAATCCATGCGGAGAATACAAGGATGCAGACGGCAATACACGCTACTATGACAACCAGACTGACAACTATCACCAGCAAAACTACCAGCTTATCTGGAACCAGTTGCTTGGTGACAGGTTCAATTTCAACGTAGCCCTGCACTATACGGCAGGCTTTGGCTACTATGAACAGTATATGGTAGGGCAGAAACTTGCCAAGTATGGACTCACAACAACAAACTTGAAATCAGATCTTATCCGTCGAAAGAACTTGCGAAATGACTTCTTTGGTGGCGTATATGCCTTGAATTACAAGCACAACCGACTTGAAGCATCGCTCGGTGGAGCCATAAACCATTATAACGGACGCCATTTCGGAACCATTGTCAGCGTGATTAATCCCACTGTTGCCAACTATCCCGATAACGAATACTATCGAAACAAAGCCGAAAAAAACGAAAACAGCATCTACGGAAAGCTGAACTATGAACTCGTCAAGGGCCTCAACGCCTATGCAGACCTGCAATATCGCTACATCAGATACCGCATAGAGAATCCCGAAGACAAATACACGACCGTGCATTCTGCGGATTGGCGTTATGACGAACGCTACAAATTCCTCAATCCCAAGGCTGGACTTTTCTGGCAAATCAACCCTAATCACGCGATATATGGCTCGTGGGCACTCTCTCATCGCGAGCCAGTGCGCAACGATTTCGAGGGAAATCCCGCCCCAAAGCCACGTGCTGAGCGCATGAACGACTGGGAATTGGGCTACAAGTACCAAGGAGTGAAGTTCAGTGCAGGCCTTAATCTCTACTATATGGCCTACAAAGACCAGTTTGTTCTCACCGGAGAGCGAAACGCTATCGGTGAGATGATCCACCGAAATGTAGGAAGTTCCTATCGCGAAGGCATCGAAATGCAGGCTGCCTGGAAGCCCATGAGCTGGTTTCGCTGGGATATGAACACCACATTGAGCCGTAACCGCGCGAAAGACTGGACGGTAAAGAGCGATAACAAGAAGCCACTCAACTTCGGAACTACCCACCTCAGCTTCTCGCCCGACCTCATTTTCAACAACATTTTCACCTTTGACTATCGCGGTTTTGAAGCATCTGTGCAAAGCCAATACGTCGGAGAGCAGTATATGACCAATGACAACAACCGCAATCTCATGCTTGATGCTTACTTCATCACTAATCTTGACCTGAGTTACAGCTTTAAGATGAAGTCGGTGAAAGCCATTACTGTAGGCGCAACGATATACAACCTGTTCTCCGAAAAGTATTTCACGAACGGCTATGCCAGCGCAGGCTATGATGACAACGGAAAGGAAACATCAACTTGGTCGGCCTATTCTCCACAGGCACCCATTCACTTTCTGGCGCATTTAAGCATCACCTTCTGATATGACAGCATACTTATCACTCCACTGGCTCGATATTCTGACTACGCTCTTAGGCCTCACCTACATCGTATTGGAGTATCGGGCGAGTATTTTTCTATGGCTCGTGGGCATCGTGATGCCCCTGCTTGACATCTGGCTTTACTTCAGTCACGGTCTCTATGGCGATGCAGCTATGGCCGTTTACTATACGGGAGCCGCACTCTATGGCTATGCCGTGTGGCGCTTCGGCCGTAAACATGGACAGCAACAAGGGCAGGCTTTGCCCATCACCCGCATGCGCCGACGCCTCTATCTGCCTGCAACAGTGTTCTTTTTCGTGGCCTGGGGCGTCACCTACTGGATGTTGCGAAGCTTCACCAACTCTACCGTTCCACTGCTTGATGCCTTTACCAACGCGCTGAGTTTCGTTGGTTTGTGGGCTTTGGCACGCAAATATATCGAGCAATGGGCTTTCTGGCTCGTGGTAGATGTCATCAGTTGCTATCTCTACATCGTTAAAGGAATTCCTTTCAAAGCCGGACTTTATGGCTTATATGGGGTGATTGCCGTGGCCGGATACTACAAATGGAAACAAATGATGCAACAACAACATGAACAACTATCCGCTCATCAACAGTGAAACTCACTTCGACATGGTCATCGTGGCCAATGGTTCCTACCCCGAAAACGAGGTAGGCCAAACCATAATTCGCCATGCCCGACACCTCATCGCATGTGATGGCGCAGCCTTATCACTCATTGACCACGGCATTCGTTCTGAGCAAATGACGGTGGTTGGTGACGGAGACAGTTTGTCGGCAGAACTGAAAACACGATTGAATTTCTTCCACATGGCCGAGCAAGATGATAACGATTTAACCAAAGCCACACGCTATGCAACCACGCTTCCGCACATCCAAGAGGGCAGCCGGATTGCTTATTTAGGAACCACAGGCAAGCGCGAAGACCACTCATTAACCAACATCGCGCTCATGATGCGCTATTATTCAGAGTTTCATCTGCAGCCCGTCATGATTACAGACCACGGATATTTCATCCCCACTCAGGGCAACAGCACCTTCAAAACGTTTGCCCGGCAACAGGTAAGTATCTTCAATTTCGGATGCAAGCAACTGAAAAGCAAAGGTCTTGTATGGAATTCTTTCGCCTATGATGCGCTATGGCAGGGCACACTTAACGAGGCGCAAGGAGATGAAATCAGTTTCCTGGCCGACGGGCCTTATCTTGTTTACCTTACCTTTGAGGGCAAACGAAAATGCCAAAGCAATAGACAGGGAAAATAATCTGCGTCAGACTGAAAGTTTCTGCAAAGTGAAAATCACACCTGTTTTTGTAAATATTATCACCTGTTTTTTAACATCTCAAGACACCACCAAATAGAAATGAAAATCCACTTTCAGTACGGATGTGAGGCCATTTCTGCCTATCAACTCTCTTGTTTTTATCTTCTTTTGTTGTCATTTCAGTCAGTTCACCGCATAAACTCATAGACTTTACTTCGTATGATGATGCAAATGGCAAGATAATCTGACGCAGATGACGATATGTTTTGACGCAAATTGCACCGTTTTTCAACATGATTTCATGTTGCTTTTTGCATTAAAAACCATAATCAACTGATATCCAACGCATTACAAAATCATAAAATACAGCGCATATTCAGCGTGGGGAAGGACTTCATTTCAAATACGCGAGTATAGCGAGAGCAATTGTAAATATCCTTGAAATGAATTAACACATCATCCGCTTCATGGGATTATAGCTCATGGAATGCAGCACATACAATCCTCATTAACGAAAAAAGTCCCTGATACAGAGTATCAGAGACGCTTTCACTTTATATAAATAAATACTTTGAAAACTATTCTTCTTACCTTTTTCCTACGGCATACAACGACAGGAAACGACAGGAATTCAAGACTTTAACTTAAAAGAAACTTCGATAGAATTCACTTCCTCCTTGAACGAACTGTCTACTTTCAAGCGGTTTTCTACCTGTGCACAACTATGAATTACTGTGGAATGATCACGGTTTCCAACAAGACGGCCGATGCGAGATGCAGGCATCTTGGTATATTTCTGGGCGAGATACATCGTCACTTGGCGGGCAATCACGAGATCATGCTTGCGACTCTTGCTGTTGACAGCACTCAAAGTAACGCAGAAATGATTGCATACCGTGTCGAGAATTTCGTCAACTGTGAGCGGATTGTCATCCACTTTCACCGCCCGTTTGATGACTCTTTCGGCCAAACGCATGTCAACATTGCTGTTGTAAACTACGCTGTAAGCCAGCAATGAATTGACAACGCCTTCAAGATCACGCACACTTCCATTGGCTGTTGAGGCTATAAAACGGATGACTTCATCGGGAATATGCAGGCCATCGCGACGGATTTTAGCCTTCAGAATGTCGGTACATAATTCCACATTCGGCTTCTCCAACTCTGCAATAAGCCCACAGGAGAAACGTGTGAGCAGTCGTTCGTTCATGCCTTTCAGGTCGACCGGCGGACGATCGCTTACTAAAAGTATGCGTTTTCCATTGCGGAAGAGATGGTTGAAGATATGAAAGAAAGTGTCTTGTGTCTTGGTTGCATTGACCCACTCCTGGATATCATCGACAATCAACATGTCAATCGTCTGATAAAAGCGAATGAAGTCGTTGATAGAACTGTGGAGATTGGCGTCTACAAACTGCGATTGGAAGAGGCGTGCACTAATGTAAAGCACGCGCTTTTCAGGATAAAGCTGCTTGCAACGGAGGCCGATAGCATTGATAAGATGGGTCTTTCCACAACCGGAAGGGCCATAGATGAACATCGGGTTGAACTGCGGTTGAGACGGATGTTCAGCGATAGAAAGCCCCAAACTGCGTGCTAATTTGTTGCTGGTTCCCTCAACATAATTCTTGAAATTAAGGTGGGGATCAAGCTGAGTGTCTATATCGGCAGCCTTATCTACGTCCATAGGCGAAGGCGACTGATTGGCCCCGCTACGCTCTTTGCGTGGTTCAGCATCTGTTGGATCGGCTTCTAAGTCTTGAGTCAGCTTGTGTTCCTTGTCTGTAACAACGCGATAAGTGAGCTGTGCACCCTCACCAAACGAGCGATAGAGCACGGTTTTGAGTAGGTTCAAGAAGTTCTCTTCCAAGTACTCATACACAAACAAGCTGGGTACTTGAACTAAGATAGTCTTCGTTGCTTCGTTGTAATGCTCAAAGACAATAGGTTTGAACCAGGTTTCAAATTGCTGTTGCGTCACGTTCTGCCTGATGAGCGCAAGCGATTTGCCCCAACGGTTATCAGGACTCACTTTCATTTATCATTTAAGATGTATAATAATGTATGTCTTTCGACTCTTTTTTACGTCGTGATTGCAAAGATAGTAAAAGATAATCAAAATGACAAATCTATCTGATGAATGTTTTCTGATAAAATCAGTTAAATCACTCATACATGTGAACTTACGCATATTATTAATTTATTTGCCTCTTTACAGACTTGCAGATATATAAGGTCTTGATTTCAAATGGATTATCTTAGGTTCTGAATAAAGTCATATGATTTGGTGAAACATTTGAGAATATGTCTGTATGAAGCATATAAAAACGGCTTTCGGGTATGCCCAAAAGCCGTGAAACATTTATCTTTACAATTTAGACCATTTTTAATTTAATTGCAATCTCTTATTTTTCTTTTCTTCCAAAGACAGAGAAATGCACATAACGTTTGGGATGTTGCCGCACATTTATCAACAAAGAGTCGGCACTGCGCATGGTCTTGTTCATGTTGTTATACAGTGTCGGATCGTGCATCAGCAGGCCCAAAGAGCCTTCCCTGCTATTGAGTTGATGGGTGAAATCCTTGAGATTTGCTATTGTCTGGTCTACTTGTGACATCGTTCCTGCTACATCCACACGCGCTAAATTGCCTGTAAACTTATCGGCATTCGTCAGCACACCGTTGGCCTTATGCAGCAACCCGGGTACGTTCTTGTTGAGATCTGCCATCAGAACATTCAGCTGTTTGGAAGTCGTCTTGAGGTTACCGGTGATACCTTCAATGTTTTGAAGCGACTGGGCAAGTGCCGGATTAGCCAACAACGCATTGAGGTTTGTGAGGATACTGTCTATCTTCGGCAACATCACTTCTACTGTAGGCACCAAGCTTGCAACCTTTCCCATAAGTCCGTTTTTCGTCGAACCAATCATCGTTTCGCCGGGATTGACGCGCTCACGAGGATTATTAGCCAAGAGTAAATTCATTTTAATGTTACCCATGATGTCACTTTCTATCTCGGCAGAACTGCCTTTCGGGATGCGAAGGTCTTGGTCTACATTGATCTGAACAAGGATATCTCCACCCTTATCGTAGTCATATTGAATGCGTTTCACAACGCCCACCTTGTATCCATCGGCATAGATCGGATTGGAAGAAGACAATCCGCTGATATCCTTGAACGACACATAATAAGTGTTGTCATTGGAAAACAGCGTCATTCCCTTAAGGAAGTTGAGTCCGAAAAAGAGCACAAGAATACCCACTATGGCTACTATTGCAATTTTGATTTCCTTTGTTAACTTCATATTCTTATCTTAACTTTCTGTCTGTTTGACTTATATAAAACTATCTTTTCAATTTGAATTCCTGAATAGCAGCGTTGATATCCATCTTGTTTCCATTCTTGAAAGCAACTATAAAAGCGTCAGGGAACCTGTCAAGTATCTGCTTACGCAGCCGATATATCTCGTTATAATTGGTCGATGCCCCATAAGTGTACTTATACAGTCCCTCTTTATACGACTCAATATTGGTCAATCCTTTGAAGCGGTTGTCATCAGATTTCAGCACATTGGAACTGACAAGGAGCTGCACTTTGAATACAGGTTTGTCGTTCTCTACCCTATTCGGTACCTGAACGTCACCTTCCTTATGTGGTGGTTCCACTTTTGCAAGGTTGTTATCTGCCTCAGCCGACTTACGTTCGACACGTCGCTTTGACTTGCGTGGAGCTGGATTATCAGCAGCTGGTTTTCGGTAATCAGAGGGCACAACCTGCGGTATTGTAGGCTCTTCCTTAATGGGTTTATAAGGCACACTGATGTCGTTGCCATAACGTTGACGATATTTCATGAAGGCATTATAAACACCTTTCACATACAAAGCTACTGAAGCATCATCATTCAAGAAGTCTTCTTCATCAGGAGTCGATATAAACCCCAACTCCAAAAGACAGCTTGGCATCGACGTTAAGCGCAGAACTGCGAGGTTATTCTGGTGAGATCCTCCATTGACACGACCCGTTGAAGCGCATACATACTGTTGTAATAGGCGTGAAAGTTCAACACTTTTCTCACGATTCTTATCTGCAATGAACTCATACATGATATCACTTTCCGAAGAATTCGTGTCAAAACCCTTATAAACTGTCTTGTAGTCTTTCTCTAAGAACATGACAGAATTCTCGCGTTTTGCTACGTCGAGGTTGGCTTTAATGCCTCGATCGCCTGAATGTTCACCGCGACCTAACGTCCAACTTTGAAAGCCGTGGGCCGATTTCGAACCTGTAACCGCATTGATATGGAACGACAAGAAAAGGTCGGCATTGCACTTATTGGCAATATCAGCACGCCCTGCCAAAGTTACGAAAACATCGGTCTTACGCGTATAGACCACACGAACATCGGGACTATTATCCTCAACATAGCGCCCAAAAGCAAGCGCATATTTCAGTGTAAGGTCTTTTTCTTTGGAGTAACTACCAGGTGCTCCGTGGTCAGTTCCACCGTGTCCGGCATCAATAACGAGTGTAAACTTGCGGTTTGCCGCCATGACAGCAACAGCAAACAGCAACATTGTTATCAGGAAGAAGACTCTCTTTCTACGCATAAAACCAATATATCGGGTGACAAAGTTAATGAAAAAATGTCATAAAACCTTATGTCCTCATTCAGTTTTATCATTTATTAAATGAAGTTCAACGCCTGCACCTTCACCGTCAGCACCCATTGGTGGATTGCATTTAAGTATTTTTATATCGAGTTCCCTGATAGAAGAGAACTTTCGAAACAGGCGATCAGCAATCCTATAAGCCACGCGTTCAACGAGATTACCGGGCACTTTCATCTCCTGAGAAACAAGCTCATAGACCGCTGCATAATTCAAGGTATCAGCTACATCATCGGAAATAACGGCTTCATCCAACGGGTAACTGATTTTCAAATCCACCCGATAATCATTGCCTGTCAAACGCTCCTGCGGCATCACACCATGGAAAGCATGAAACCGCAGGCCGTTAAGAAAGATATAACTATTTCTGATTTTCATTTCAATTCATATCACTTGAGGCGCTATCAACCACACCGACTGGCGCCACAGTTAGTACAAATGAGGCATCCTTCCTGATAGACGAGCGTCTCATGACCGCATACCGGGCACTTCTGTCCATTGGCTTTAGTGCCATCAACGATATATTTCTTCAGCGCACGCTCTACACCATTCTTCCAAGTATTAATGCTTTCATCCTTCAATTGCAATGAACTCACAAGCTTCATCACATGATCAATCGGCATACGATAGCGCAAAACGCCGGATATCAACTTTGCATAGTTCCAATATTCCGGGTTGAACTTCTCGCTCAGTCCCTCCACTGTAGTTTTGTATCCCCGCTTGTTTTCAAACTGAAAATCATAGCGATGCGAGCCATCCTCAATGGTAGACTTGATGATCTTGCCTTTAGTGACATTCTTTGGCAACACAATTCCTTCTTCATCATCCTGCAAACCAGTGAAGATTTCATAAGGATAACCATTGAGCAAGCCCACAAAAGCCACCCATTTCTCCTTGTTGTTCTGGAAACGAACAACATCACATTCGAGTTCTTTCGGCCGTACTTCTGTCACTTCCGGACGGACACACTCGTGCTGTTTCGGTGTATCTTCCCGAACATCTGCGCCTTCTGTATGACTGCCTTTCTTCTTGTCTTTCTTCGAAACAGATATCATTACCCCCGCACGGCTACCGTCCCGATAGATAGTACAACCCTTGCAACCGCTCTTCCAGGCTTCAACATAAAGACGATTCACAAGACTTTCGTCGACATCATGAGGCAGATTGACTGTCACGGAGATGCTATGATCCACCCATTTCTGTATAGCGCCCTGCATCTTCACCTTCATCAACCAGTCAACATCATTGGCGGTAGCCTTATAATAAGGTGATTTTGCAACGAGATGATCTATCTCTTCCTGCGTATATCGCTTCTCTGTATCGTATCCGTTGACCTGCATCCACTGCAAAAACTTACGATGATAAACGATATACTCCTCGAAACTGTCGCCCACTTCGTCTACAAAATCCACATGAACATCAGCATCATTGGGGTTAACCTTACGCCGACGCTTGTATACAGGCATGAAAACCGGCTCTATTCCGCTGGTAGTCTGTGTCATCAGTGAAGTTGTTCCGGTCGGTGCAATGGTCAGACAGGCAATGTTGCGTCGGCCATATTGCTGCATATCTGCAAAGAGTTCAGGATCAGCCTCCTTTATTCTTTGAACGAAAGGATTATTGACTTCACGCTTAGCATCATAGATTTCGAAGGCCCCACGCTCCCTTGCCATGGTCACAGATGAGCGATAAGCATTCAAAGCTAAAGTCTTATGAACAGACACCGAAAAGTCAGTTGCCTCCTGAGTACCATAGCGTAATCCCAAAGCTGCAAGCATATCACCCTCTGCAGTGATGCCGACACCGGTACGACGTCCCATTCCACTCTTGCGCTTTATCTTCTCCCAAAGATGATATTCAGCCTCTTTTACCTCATTGTTCTCAGGATCTTCCTTAATCTTATGAATGATAAGGTCTATCTTTTCCATTTCAAGATCAACGATATCATCCATGATACGCTGTGCAATCTGAACGTGCTTCTTGAACTTGTCGAAATTGAATGAAGCCTCTGTTGTAAAAGGTTTCTCCACATAACTATAGAGATTGATGCTCAACAGACGGCAGGAATCATAAGGACACAACGGGATTTCACCGCATGGATTGGTGCTCACGGTGGTGAAACCGAGGTCAGCATAGCAGTCGGGAATACTCTCGCGGAGGATTGTATCCCAGAACAAGACGCCGGGTTCTGCACTCTTCCACGCATTATGCACTATCTTTTCCCACAGCTTGCGGGCTGAAATCTCCTTCGTCATCTTAGGTTCTTTCGCATCAATAGGCCACTGCTGCATGTAATTTCTGTCATCAACAGCAGCCTGCATGAACTCATCATCAAGCTTCACTGACACGTTTGCACCCGTCACCTTGCCCTCTTCCATCTTGGCATCAATGAAAGCTTCGCTGTCGGGATGCTTGATACTGACCGACAGCATCAATGCACCGCGACGGCCATCCTGCGCCACTTCGCGCGTAGAATTACTGTAACGCTCCATGAAAGGCACAAGACCTGTTGACGTAAGTGCCGAATTATTCACCGGACTTCCTTTCGGACGGATATGGCTCAAGTCGTGACCAACACCGCCACGGCGCTTCATCAGCTGCACTTGCTCCTCGTCAATGCGCATGATAGCACCGTAACTGTCGGCCTTTCCTTCAAGACCTATTACGAAGCAATTGCTCAAACTGGCCACTTGGTGGCTGTTTCCGATGCCTGTCATTGGGCTTCCAGCCGGCACAATATACTTGAAATGATCGAGCATTTCGAATATTTCCTGCGCGTTCATCGGGTTCTTATACTTCGCTTCTATACGTGCCACTTCATTGGCAATACGCCGATGCATGTCTTCAGGACTGCACTCAAAGATATGCCCGAAGCTATCTTTCATTGCATACTTATTTACCCAAACGCGGGCAGCAAGCTCGTCGCCGTCAAAGTATTTCAAAGAAGTTTGGTATGCTTCTTCAAAAGAATAGATCTTATTGCTTTCCATTTTCTTGTGTAAAAGTAAATTTATAGTTGCAAAATTAGCCTTTAAATTCGACAAAAGGAAAACTTACTTGCTTTATTTTCTACTAAAGATTTTCTTTTTTGAAAACTTGTTATATGATTTAAAATAAAAGTTTATCTAAATCAACAACTTGCAAATGAACACTTCAACAGAAACATTTTCTCAGACAACAGCCCTGAAATGAAAAGGCAACGACATATTCTCCAAACTGCAATATGAAGCGAGTAGCCGGAGAATTGCATTCATCTATGCTTCCACTTCGTGTAATAATTATTGCTCATTTTTAACATTTCGAGATGTCCCCTTTTAGGGAAAAAAAAATAAAAAAAACAGACGTTATTTCGTAATTTCAAAGAAACCGATGTTTAATTTCATTCATCCTACACTGCAACTTGATGCAAAATGCACGACTATTTGAGTCAAGTGATGCGATAATCTGATGCAGATTGCGGGATGATTTGACGCTAATTACAATGTTTTTCAGCGTGATTATGCTTCACATTTTGCCTTTAGTTTCGTAATAACCTAATAATCAGCACATTATAAAATGCCCAAAATCAGCCCATATTCGGCCCAAGGGGGCCTTTCTTTTCGAATGGACAAAGATGATGAGAACAATTGTAAACATACTTGAAGGAAATTAACATATAATCTGTTTACATGACAGAAGTGCTGCGTCATGCAATAAATGAAACGACCAACTGACTGCACTTTGCCCAAATGGAATATTTTATGTAACTTTGCTACCATAATAAATCCCAAGCAAAATGACGATGAATACATTCCAAAACAGAAAGACTATCAGGAGATATGCACGCAAGGAAGTCAGTGACCAATTGCTAAATCGCCTGTTGGAAACGGCAGAACGTACCCCAACGATGGGCAATCTGCAACTCTATAGCGTTGTCGTGACCCGCAGTAAAGAAAGGAAAGAACAGCTGTCTCCGGCGCATTTCAATCAGCCCATGGTAGTGGAAGCGCCTGTGGTACTGACGATTTGCGCTGATTTCCGACGCACAACAGCATGGGCTGAGCAGCGAAAAGCAACACCGGGATATGATAATTTCCTCTCATTCATGAATGCTTCAACAGATGCTTTGCTTTATACGCAGACCTTTTGTAACCTTGCTGAGGCTGAAGGATTGGGCACTTGCTTTCTCGGAACCACGCTCTATATGCCACAAATGATTATTGATATCCTGAAACTTCCACGCTTGGTGTTTCCTGTGGCAACAATAACTTTGGGCTGGCCTGACGAAAATCCCGCTCTCACCGACCGCCTTCCATTGCGTGCTATCATGCATCAGGAGACTTTTAACGACTACACTTCCAACTGCATCAACGACATCTATCACGAAAAAGAGACTTTACCCGAGAACAAACATTTCGTGGAAATCAATCATAAGGAGACGCTTGCACAGGTGTTTACTGACCTTAGATATACGAAGAAAGATAACGAGGAAATGAGTAAAGGCTTTTTAGAAGCACTGAAAAAGCAAGGGTTTTTGTAAGTAAACGAGTTGACAAGTTGGCTGTAAACGAGTGGACAAGTAAACGGGTAAACAAGTTGTTTGCTAACCAACACACAACTTGTTTACCCGTCAATTATTATTAAGGACAGTTGTAAACGCATGTATTTTTATGGATAAACGCATTGACAAGTTGTTGTTAAAGGTTCAAATAACATGTCTACCCGTTTACAGTCAACTCGTCTACAGCTAACTTGTTTACTCGTCAACTCCTCCACTTGTCAACTCCTCCCCCTACTCCACAACGATAGGTTTGTATTTAGGCACGAGCAATTTCATGATACACCAGCCTACAAGATAAGCCACTGCACAGATGCAGAAGACAAGCATATAGCCGGCAGGTTTGCCTTCAAAGCCCATGAAAGAGAACGCAGAACCCTGCGCCTCAGCGTAGGTGAAGAGCTTTCCCGAACCTTTATTGATCATAAACGAACTTATTCCGCCTGCCATAGCACCAATACCTGTGATTGTAGCTATCGTTGATTTGGGGAACATATCGCCGATAGTAGAATAGAGATTTGCCGACCATGCCTGATGCCCAGCACCCAAAAGACCAATGATAATGGCTGGCCACCAAGGACTATATGCACCCATTGGCTGTGCAAACAAACCCAACACAGGGAAGCAAGCAAAGATTAACATTGCTCGCATACGGCCGATATAGGGGTTCATTCCTTTCTTATCCACAAAGTAAGTGGGCAGATAACCACCGCCGATACTTAGGAATGTGCAGATGGCATACAGCGTAAAGACAAGCATGATGCCCATCGTTGAATCGCTTTTATAGCCATATTGGTCAGAGAAATAGGCCGGAGCCCAGAACAGGAAGAACCACCACACACCATCGGTCATGAACTTTCCCATGATAAACGACCATGTCTGTCGATACGAGAAGCACTTCATGAAACTGATAGTCTTCTCTTCTTTCTCTTCCGTCTCAACCTTTTCAACTGCTGAAAGGTCGCTGTCTTGCTCAATATAGCATAGCTCTGCCTTGTTGACATGCTTGTTTCGAGTTGGCTTTTCATACAGCCACAGCCAGAAACCCATCCATACATAGCCCAGAACACCAATGATAATGAAAGCCATTTCCCAGCCCCATGCACGGGCAAGCAATGGGATTGTGGCCGGCGCAGCTAATGCTCCAACCGATGCCCCGCTATTAAAGATAGAAGTAGAAAAGGCACGATCCTTCTTAGGAAAGTACTCGGCAGTCACCTTAATGGCTGCAGGGAAGTTGCCTGCCTCGCCTACTGCAAGTATCAAACGACACGAAAGAAAGAGCCAGACGCTGATAGTTGCAATGGCAACAGCGGCATCACTGCCCGCCTGTACCATGCGTAAAGCCTCTATACTGCTGTAACCTTCAACCTGCATGGCTACCCATCCACACCCCGCATGCATCACCGCACCGGTTGACCAGACGAGAATTGCAATGAAATAGCCCTTCTTTGTGCCCATCCAGTCAATGAACTTACCCGCAAAGAGATTGGCTACAGCATAGAAGATTGAGAATAAACCCGTAATCGTTCCATAGTCATCATCACTCCAGTGAAATTCAGGAGCGATGAAATCTTTCCAAGTTAACGACAGAACCTGACGGTCCATGTAATTGATTGTGGTTGCCAAGAAAAGCAAAGCACATATCACCCAACGGAAGTTGGACATCTTTGCAGTTTGTATCTTTTCCACTTTCAGTTGGTTTTATCAGTTATTTTAAAGTCGGTATCTTTACGACTTGCATATCAGTATAAACCAAGTTCTCGCCTGCCATGCCCCAAATGAAGGTGTAATTACTTGTACCTGCTGCACAATGGATACTCCATTGCGGTGAAATTACAGCCTGTTCGTTGTTCAACCAGATTGGTCTTGTCTCCTGAGGCTCGCCCATTACGTGGAGAATCTTTTGTCCTTGGGGCACATTATAATAGAAGTAAGCTTCCATTCTGCGCATATGTGTATGGGCAGGCATGGTGTTCCACACCGAACCTTCCTTCAGTTCAGTGATTCCCATCTGTAATTGACAGGTGCGAACTCCGGCAACTCCGTCGATAATCATTTGGTGAATAACGCGGTCGTTGCTTTCTTTGAGTGAACCGGCCTTAATGTTATTGGCCTCTTTCAGAGTCACTTTCTTCGTTGGGTAAGACTTATGTGCGCAGGCACTATTCATATAAAACTTGGCAGGATGAGCCACATCAACACTTGAAAGCACTATATCCTTATTGTTCTTATCATCTGCACGGCCCACATAAAGCGCTTCCTGGAAATCCAATTCATAGGTTTTCCCGTCGACAGTCACCGTTCCCTTACCACCAACATTGATGATACCCAGCTCACGATTATCAAGCAGTCGCTTCTTATCCTGTGGCTTATCCGTGTGCAAAGGCTCAATCGTTGTCAGATGGATTGGTGCACCTACAGGTTCAGCTCCACCGATAAGGAAGCGGTCATACATGCTGTAGACCCAGTTAACTTCGCCTGGAGCAAACACCTTCTCTATTGCAAAGTCTTTGCGAAGACGTTGTGTGTCGTAGTGTTTTACATCTTCCGGATGGTTAGCCCATCTCACTTCATAATTCGTTTGTGCCATGCTGATGGTTGCAGTAAGGCCAAAGGCCAAGGTTAATAATGTTTTCTTCATTTCGTATTTGTTATTTTTTCACTTGCTATAATCTGTCGACGGTTGAACAATAAAAGTGCAATGGTGAACACGCTCAACAGTCCCATGCCCACATATTCCAATGAGGCAGTGCACTTATAGATAACCCAACCAAATAAACTTGATGCAAAATCGAGTGCACCACCCGAGAAACCATCGGGGATATGGGCTGCTTTATCACCGGTTTCTGCATAGACAGAGGCTGCCGCCTGCGTGAAAGCAGGAGCCATGTCGGTGACAAAATAAAGTCCGAAAATCAAGGCCACGAGACCAATAACGAATGTTCTCACCACATTACCCTTAGTGAAAGGCAACACCATGGGGAACAAATAGAACATTCCGGCCAATGAAGCTAAGGGCAGAAACTGGTTACCTGGCAGGAAAACTGCTAATGCAAGAATGGTTGGAATAAGGAAAAGAGAGACCACAAGTGTCGTGGGATGACCGATAACAAGGGCTGGACTCATACCGATATAGATTTTCTTGCCGTCGAATTTACGCGCTACAAGGTCTTTCGTTTTCTCTGAAATAGGCATCAATCCGTCGATAAACAACTTCGTGATACGCGGTATCAACTCCATCACAGCACCCATAATCACGCCTAAAGCCAACACATTTTTCACGATGCTCATTGTTGCATCAGTGGCTGTAGTGCTTGGTTCAGCCTGCTGAAGTTCTTTCAGATAGCCACTGAAATCAGTGATATGACCGGCTTCCCCAAATAAAGCAATCAGACTTCCCACGATAACTCCGAGCACTAAAGGGTCGCCCAACTCACCAAACTTGCGTTTCAATCCCTCGGCATCAATGTCGAGTTTGTTGAAGCCCGGTATCTTTTTCAATCCCTTATTGATAAGTACTGCAAAAGGAACGAAGCTCTGACAGAACGGCTGAGGAATGGAAATACCCTCCAAATCATAATACTTCTGGAAGCGTTCTGCCGTCAAATCTGCAAAAACAAGCGTAATCATGTAGCACACAATGGCTGCGAAATAGCCCCAAAGCAGGCTCTCTCCCATCACGAAATAAGCCACAGCGCCAATGAAAGCAAAGTGCCAATAGTTCCAAAGGTCTATGTTCACCGTCCGCGTTGTCTTCGTGATGAGCATCAGAAAGTTAATGCCTAAGCAGACAGGAATAATCAAAGCACCCACTGCAGTGTTATAAGCTACGGCTGCAGCTGCAGGCCATCCCATGTCGAAGACATTGAGTTGAAGATGATAAAAATCGGAGATTGAACTCAAAGGAGTATTGAAATTCGTAGTAAGCAGGGCGGTTACGACACCCAAGCCAACGAAACCGACACCCACATAGAGGCCTGATTTCAAAGCTTTGCCAAAGCCCATACCAATAGAGAGTCCAATAATGGTGAAGAGAATCGGCATCATCACGCTGGCTCCAAAGCTGATGATGTAGCTAAAGATCTGTTCCATTTCTTATTTAAACGATTTATATTTGTAGATTGTTTCTGTCATTCCGCCGTTTTTCACGCGTTGGATGCAAAGTTAAGAAAAGTTTTCATATTCTAAAGGATTTCATATGTTAGTTTTCCTTAAACATGAGATGAGAAACTCACAAAAAGCAACTATAAACAGCAGTTCAAGAGAAATATGTCACCACTGACCCAAAGCTACGCCTTCATCTCCTCATACAAATATTCTTTACAAAACCTCTTTCAGATTTCGTTCGGTTTTCATCAGCGAACCACTCGGCTGCAAATACGCGAGTTTTGGGCCCGTTTCGTAATTCATTCAGCATCAAATCATTACGCAATTGCCTAAACATTATCTCCCAAAGAAACCGAGAAAAAACAGGCTTTTAAGTTGAAAAAGCATGCAAAGTGGGGCATTTCAGCGGCTCATTTGGTGCAAATCAGAACATAAAATGACTGAAAACGCGGTGCAAAATAACTCTTAAAATACAACTTACTGAAAATAAAGAAGTTACCTTATTGATACAACTAAATAGGTAACGATTTGGAAACGAGCGAAATGCTTTGTGTCGCTGTTTACTGCTAAAGAAAGAACGCTTGTTATTCCGTTTGCAAAGATAATACTTTGTTACCGAATAACAAGTGTTTTTAATGAAATATTCTTCTTTCTGCATTATCTAATGCTGTTTGTCGTTGGAATAGGGCTATACCCCTCGTCCTTGCTTCTTCTTTCTGCTCGCTTGGTTTCTCAATTTGCGTTGCCATGCTGTTTCGGCATAGTCATCGCCTTGTGCGGATGGTGTAATCAAATCGTCCACACGAAAATGAGGGTCGTAAAATCGCTTAAATGCTTCCTTTGCACATAGGGAAAGGTTCTTTGTGATATGTAGCCAATCCTCGTCTTTGACCTTGATGAGGTTGGAAACCTGCCCGTAGAACCTTCCTGTATGCTGGAGTATGGCAATGGCTTCTCTCTCATTGTCGGTCATTTTTGGAACGGCTGTAACTTCTCCGTTAAGGAGTATCTCACGGCAGTAGTCGGAGAACTTCCGCCCCGTGATTTCCGCCCGTGATTTGATACGCTGCTTTTCCTCTAAGGTGCATCTTACCTTGATGAACTCCGTCTTGTTCATCTGCTGCTCTTCCTTATTCTGTTGCTGCCATCGGGCAGTCTTTCCTTTGTTTTTGTTCATATAAGTTTCCTTGAAAGTTAATCATTATAGATGATTTGTTGTTGTTTAATTCCTGAATGCTGACCGATGAGAACGGAGTGATTACGGTCTAATCTCCCCGACAGTCTGACGAGGGGAGCAAAAGCAGTTTGTGGGTACAAACTGACGTCTTGCAATGTCAGCTAACGTTCTGTTTACGCACAAGGCGTTTTGCAGTCGAAAAGTGAATGCCGTGCATTCCATGCCTGACTGCGTTCGTGATACTCCCACCGTTCTGTATGTTCAGTAAACATTCAATAGTGAATTCTATTAAAAAGAGGTGAGAATGGTTAGTGAAAAGGTTGTCCCTTTTCCAGCCCCCCTCGCCCCCTTCCACTCTGTTTACAGTCTTCTCCATTTCTCTATGTCCTCACCGTATTCCTCCAGATGTAGTAGGCGCACGGTGTTCTCCACGAAACTTGAAAGGTTGCTGCCCCTGTCGCCCAGCCTGCGCACGATGAAGTCGGCACGCTCCTGTGTCCCCCTGCTCAGATAGACCGCCTTTCGGTCACTCAACTTGGTCGGCACAAGGTAGGCTTGCTTATAGGCTTCGAGCGTTTCCTTTCTCATCTTGGCACTGATGCGCCTTTGAACGGTTGCGTTCTCCGATTTCTGTGCAGGTTCAGAGTGCGCGGTATTCTCTATGTCCTGCTTGTTTGGGTCTTGAAAGTTCTGGCTCTCCTTGCCCGAAGTTCGGCAATGAGATATTCAGACGAACCTTCAATTTGGTTGAGTCCTAAATATTGCTTGGTGGAATGGATTGTATTCTCCATTCCCTCGTTACTGACTTTTTTCTTTTCCATTTCTTTATCTCATTTTATGTTTGACTTGTTTTGATTTTCGGTTTTGATTTTGCTCCGTAACCGACATCCGTGTCCGTTCCTGCACTTTCTGCTACTCCTGTTTACGCATACGACTGACATGAAACTCATTGAGGTCTTTGAAGCCTTTGTAATGTACGGACATATCCTCCACCTTGAAACCTGCCCTTACAAATTCTTGCACGGTTCTCTGTCCTGCTTCATCATTGTCAAGGAAGGCACAGATATGGGTCAGATATCGGTCGTTCAGATAACAGACTGTTCTCGCCAAATTACTCACGGAGTTCATCACAAGGCAGTGGTTGGCTACCTCTTCTTTCATTGAAAGAAAGGACAGAAAGTCCATAAATCCCTCAAATACATAGACAGGCTTTGTCTTGTCTGTTGTGTGTTCTGATTGTCTGCTGCGAGTATAGGAGTAATGTCTTTCGGTGCGATTGTTCCTTTGAACGAACCGTTATCTCGAAGTTCATACCCTCCCGATAGATTGGCAAAGGCAATGGCTTGATAGCACCTGCCCCTTACCTCATAGCTGATACATTTGAGGAATGGCTCTGCATTTTCCAAGTTGATACAGCGCACCTTTGTAAGCAGCCCTCCAATCGCATACAGAGGTCGATAATACTTCTGCCCCTGCCTTCGGCATAGTCTATCCAGAGGTTCTTCTCTGTGTCCACCTTGAAGCTCGGATGTATTTCTGCACGAAGCGGTGAACGATACAAGGCATAGGAAGGTGTTAGTCTAATAGGCTTGATGCCTTTCCTTTCAAGATACTCCACAATGGGGTATCGCTTGATGAGTAATAAATCTTCTTCTTTCATTGTGATATGTTTTAATTGAATTGATTGAATAATTTTTGTTTGAATGCCAATGGTGTGTTTGAATGATATTTGAATGGTACTTGAAAGAATTTCTCTTTTCCAAAGTTTTCCCTCCAAACTTTTTCATCTTTTTTCTTACTACATACTATTTTATTGTAAGTTGTTGATAATCAATACAGAATTGTAGTAAATGACAATACTATACACCCTACTACATCAGACTACTACAACTGTCAAGCAAAGGACAGGGTAGTATCTTCCTTATCTTATACACATAGACAGGACTGCCACCGCCACGCCTCTTGCTCACTTTCTCAAAGCCAGTCCTTTTAAGGGCTTCTCCCATACGTTTGGAAGTCAGGGGCTGCCGTGTATAGATACCCAGATAGGTAAGGATTTCCGTAGTGGTCATATAGGAGCAACGGGGATTATCATCAGTCGGTTTCTCGAAGCAGCGCAACAGAAGTTCTGTTTCTGCGGTCTGCACTTGGAAGTCCTCGCTCTCCCTGTATAGTTCCGTGATTTCATCATCGTCAAACCAATAGCGGAAACCTGCGTTTAGCAGGGCTTTGGCTTCCGTATAGACACTGTCCATAGATATACTCTTTGCCCTCTCAATGTCAATGGACAGCACTTCAAAGGGCAGAAACCGTCTGCTGCCTGTCGGGTCTGTAAGGAAGTCGTTGTCGTTCACTGATGCCACAAAACTTGCCAAGTGGGAATATTCCTCGACATACTTGTCGTAGGGCATGCGGTACTTGACCATCGGGTAGGTGATAAGGTTCTTCAGTTCGTTCTCGTCACGTTTGTTGAGTGCTTTGAGCTGGTCGTCGATATTTACGATAAGATTCTGTCCGATATAGGTGAGCGTGTCCTTCTCCTGCGGATAGATCTTTCCTGTATAGCTGTAACCGTGCAGGGCAGGCGGACAAAGCAAGTCCAAGAATGTAGTCTTGAACTTTCCCTGCTCGGCTGTCAGCACGAGGCAGGTGTGGTTACGGCACTCACGGTCGTCCATTGCGTTTGCAACCACTGCTACGAGCCATTTGGTGAGGTACGGTAGCCACTTGTCGGCGTTGTGCACGATGACGCAACTTGCCAGTCCGGGAATGGCTTTCAGTGAAAAGGAAGAAGCATCATTACTACTTTCATTATCACTGCGACAGTCTTTGTTTCTACTGTTGTTACAACCAATATCTATCAAGGGCAGTTGCTTGAAACACTCCTGTATGGGGTTGATGCGTGGAGAGAAACTGTTCTCGATGATGGAGTACAGGTTATCCGATGAGGTTATTATCCCGATGTCATTGTCTATCTCCCTGCGGAGCGTATTGATTTCATAGCGACCCACTTTTGAGAACAGAGCATCGTTTTTGCCACGATACTCGGTTCTTCCCAACACCGTGTTATATCTGAACTCATAGTGAGTGGAGAGATAGGCTTCTATCTCCGAGTTCTTGGAAAACTTCCTTCTTGTATGAAGTTCGCTGTTTCCGCCCTCAGATTTGCCTTTATCTGCATTCTTCTTCATTATATGCTTGGTTTGGTTTCTGAGAGTGAAGTTATGAAGAGAACAGGAAAGTGCCAAGCATTCGGAGAGTGCTTGCATAATGTTGCGCACATTGGCAATGAATTTCTCACGGATTTCAGGTAGGAAACTGTCGGAAAGCATGGATTTAAGCCCCAAACAAGAGGACAAGTATAGAAATGATGCAAGAAAGGAATGTGTTTATTTGCTCCAATCTGAATAGCATTGCGTCAGATAAAACGGATATGATAAAATGGAGTATGGAGGCAAAGAAAGAGAGCGACAATCCTTTTGTCTTTTCCTTGTTTTTCCCTGCATTTCCTTGCTGCTCTCTCGTGCTTTGAAGTATGGCAAACACTCCCTACTTTTGCAGGCAGAAACGTGCGATGAAGCGCAAGACGAACAAAGGTATTATCGATACCAATAAGACAGAATTACAAACAAAATAATAATAAAACTATGGGATATTTTATCATTACGGATTCAAATTGGGCAAAACTGAGAAATGAGATTCTCAGTTTTGCCGAGACATGCCACAAGGCTTTCGGAGAAAAGAGCAAGCACACCGATTGGCTACACAATGGTGATGTGTGCAGGCTGCAGTTTAAATTAGTAAATGCGACAGTCTCCGGTGACAAATAGTTTACAAAGAACTATGAAAAACACCGAGGGGGTGCCCAGCGGCGGGGGCTCGCAGCCCCCGAG
>OJIY01000195.1_pt1 | contig 30689 bp, 23 predicted proteins | sample 1596061 | NCBI WGS metagenome assembly OJIY01 (sample SAMEA4350111, study PRJEB24818) | metagenome | biome: human; feature: gut; material: faeces | place: Denmark | collected 2013-09 | reverse complement strand
GGTGGGGCTGTGGGGGGAGGCCGGCGGTGTACATCCAGGGAATCCCTGCGGGCTCCCCTGGATGCACGGGCGTACGCCCTATGAAAAGAAGGGAAAAGAAGGTTCGCAGGATGAGCAAGCTCCCCCTGCGAACCTTCTTTTCCCTTCTTTTCGCACCGCCTACTGGGACGGCACGTTTGTATACCCCATCAGGCTTTGGTCTATTTCTCTGGCGGCTTCTCTTCCTTCGCGGATGGCCCATACGACAAGGGATTGTCCTCTGTGCATGTCTCCTGTGACGAATATTTTGTCTGTGTTTGTTTTGTATTTTCCTTTTTCTGTTTTTACGTTGGTGCGTGGGTCGGTTTCTATCTTGAATGCATCGGTTACGTATTTCTGGCTTCCGAGAAATCCGGCGGCTATGAGTACGATATCGGCTTCGAGGAGTTGTTCGGTGCCAGGGAGTTCCTTGGGGGTTATTCTGCCGGTGCGGGGATCTTTTTCCGGTTTGAGTCTGATGATTTTTACGGCTTTGAGGATCCCGTTTTTGTCTTTTATAAATTCTTTGACGGTGGATTCGTAAATTCTGGGATCGCGGCCGTAGAGGGCAATGGCTTCTTCCTGGCCGTAGTCGGTTTTGGAGATTTTGGGCCATTCGGGCCAGGGGTTATTTTCAGCTCTTTCATCGGGGGCTTTGGGCATCATTTCTATTTGGATGACGGATTTACAGCCGTGGCGTATGCAGGTTCCCACGCAGTCGTTTCCGGTATCACCGCCTCCGATGATGATGACGTTTTTGTCTTTCGTATTCACGTATTTTCCGTCGGCCAGATTGGAATCGAGGAGGCTTTTGGTGTTGGCTGTCAGGAAATCGACGGCAAAATGTATCCCCTTTGCATCACGGCCCGGGGCGTTAATATCTCTGGGATTGGAGGCGCCGCAGGCTAAGAGGATGCGGTCATATTCCTGGAGAAGCCGGGCCGGTTTGAGGTCTTTGCCCACGTCGGTACCTGTGAGGAAGGTCACGCCTTCTTCTTCCATTATCTTTATTTTTCGCTGTACAATCCGTTTTTCCAGCTTCATGTTGGGGATTCCGTACATGAGCAGCCCGCCGGCGCGGTCGGATCGTTCGTATACGGTGACGTTATGGCCGCGTTTGTTAAGCTGGTCGGCTGCCGCCAGGCCGGATGGACCGCTGCCTATTACCGCTACTTTTTTGCCGGAACGCTGGTTCGGGGGGCATGGCTGGGCATATCCCTTTTCGTAGGCGTTTTCAATGATGGCGTATTCGTTTTCTTTTGTGGCTACAGGTTCTCCTCCCAGCCCGCAGGTACAGGCCGCCTCGCAGAGGGCGGGGCATACGCGGGCGGTGAATTCAGGGAAATTGTTGGTTTTTTTCAGACGTTCGTAGGCCTGTTCCCAGTTTCCGGTATATACCAGGTCGTTCCACTCAGGCACCAGGTTATGCAGGGGACAGCCGGAGGTCATGCCGTTCAGCATCATGCCGGACTGGCAGAAGGGCACGCCGCATTCCATACAGCGGGCGCCCTGAAGCTGCTGTTCCTCCCTTGACAGGTGCTGATGGAATTCCCTGAAATGTTTTATTCTGTCTGCCGGTTTTTCGGCAAAGCTCACTTTTCTGTCATAGTCCATAAATCCGGTTGGTTTTCCCATGTTTTCCTCACTTTCTGCCGCGGATATGACGGGCATCATGAATCGTTACCTTATTTTCTCATATTGGCGTAGAAGGCTTCTATCTGGGCCTGTTCCGCGCTTAACCCTTTTTCTTCCATCTGAACGATGGTAGTCAGCATGCGCTCGTAGTCATGAGGGATAATTTTCTTGAATTTAGGAAGGTAATCCCCAAAATGTTCCAGAATTTCCTTGCCTTTTTCAGAGTTGGTGTAGGCCACATGCTCCTGGATCATCTCTTTAAGCTCCTGTACGTCATATTTGGAGGTTATCTCATGGGAGGATACCATTTCCTTGTTCAGGCGGATATAAAGATCGTTCCCTTCATCCAGCACATAGGCTATGCCGCCGCTCATACCCGCGGCAAAATTCTTACCGGTGCGTCCGAGTACCGCGACACGGCCTCCGGTCATGTACTCGCAGCCATGATCTCCCACACCTTCCACAACCGCAAGGCAGCCGGAATTGCGGACAGCGAAGCGTTCCCCCGCCACGCCGTTGACAAAGGCTTTTCCGCTGGTGGCGCCGTACAGGGCCACATTGCCGATAATAACGTTATCCTCCGGTTTGAAGCGGGTTCCTTTAGGGGGGTAAACGATCAGCTTGCCGCCGGAAAGCCCTTTTCCAAAGTAATCGTTGCTGTCACCCACCAGTTCCAGGGTCAGGCCTCTGGGGATAAAGGCGCCGAAGCTCTGTCCGCCTGTACCCTTGCTTCGTACACGGTAACTGTCCTCCTCCAGGGAGGTTCCGAATTTTCTCGTGATTTCAGAACCAAGCAAGGTGCCGAAGGTGCGGTCGGTATTGGATACCTCCACCTCCATACTGCGATTCTGTCCGGCTTCCATAGCACCGGACATCTGTTTAAGCAGAAGCTTTTCATCCAGCGTTTTTTCCAGTGCAAAATCATATCCTTTTTTCGGATCGCAGATAGAGCCTGCTTTTCCGGCATAGGGATTGTTAAGAATACCGCTGATGTCTATTTTTTTCTGGGCAGGTGTCAGGTTTTCTTTCCGGGTGAGAAGATCGGTTCTTCCCACCAGTTCATCGACGCTGCGGACACCCAGCTTTGCCATGTATTCCCGCAGTTCTTCCGCGATAAAACGCATGAAGTTGATGACGTATTCCGGTTTTCCCCGGAAACGGCCCCGCAATTCCGGGTTCTGGGTCGCCACACCTACCGGACAGGTGTCCAGGTTGCAGACGCGCATCATGACACAGCCCATAGTGATCAGCGGGGCTGTGGCAAAGCCGAATTCTTCAGCGCCCAATATAGCGGCAATCGCCACGTCCCGCCCGCTCATCAGCTTGCCGTCGGTTTCGATGCGGACCCGCTGGCGCAGGCCGTTTTGGATAAGGGTCTGATGGGTTTCCGACAATCCCAGCTCCCAGGGAAGGCCCGCATTATGGATGGAACTTTTTGGCGCCGCGCCGGTTCCGCCGTCATAGCCGGAAATCAGGATGACCTGTGCGCCTGCTTTGGCTACACCGGCTGCCACGGTTCCCACGCCTGCAACGGAAACCAGTTTTACGGAAATACGCGCGTTTTTATTGGCGTTTTTCAGGTCATAAATCAGCTGGGCCAAATCCTCAATGGAATAAATGTCGTGGTGGGGCGGCGGGGATATCAGGCCCACGCCAGGGGTGGAATGTCTGGTTTTGGCTATCCAGGGATATACCTTACCGCCGGGAAGATGACCGCCTTCCCCGGGTTTTGCGCCCTGGGCCATTTTAATCTGCAGTTCCTGCGCGCTTACCAGATACTGGCTGGTAACACCGAAGCGGCCGCTGGCTACCTGCTTGATGGCCGAACAGCGGTTCACACCGTCCGCTCCCACGCTGAGGCGTTCCACCTCCTCTCCCCCTTCCCCGGAATTGGATTTTCCGTGCAGGCGGTTCATGGCGACAGCCATGGTTTCATGGGCTTCCCTGGAGATGGAGCCATAGGACATGGCGCCGGTTTTAAAGCGGGTGACAATGGAGTCCACGCTTTCCACTTCCTCCAGAGGAATGCCTTTTTTCGGATATTTGAAATCCATCAGGCCGCGCAGGTTTTTGATGGAATTTTCATCATTTACCAGGGCCGTGTACTGTTTGAAAAGTTCGTAATCCCCTCTGCGGGCAGCCTCCTGGAGAGCATGGATGGTGGCGGGATTGTACAGATGCTCGTCGCCTCCGCTCCTCATTTTATGGTGTCCCGGACTGTCCAGGGTGAGATCCGTGGCGAGTCCCAGGGGGTCAAAAGCCATGGAATGGAGGGTATCCACTTCTTTTTCCATATCCGCCAGGGAGGTGCCGCCGATACGGCATACCGTGTTGGTAAAATAGTTGTTGATCACATCCGGATCGATGCCGATGGCTTCAAAAATCTGGGAACCCTGGTAGGACTGGATGGTGGAAATGCCCATTTTGGAAGCAATTTTTACAATACCGTTTAAAATGGCTTTATTATAATCATTTACGGCGGCGTAGTAATCTTTGTCCAGCATTTTGTTATCGATGAGCTCTTTAATGGACTCCTGGGCCAGATAAGGGTTGATGGCGCAGGCGCCATAGCCAAGGAGCGTGGCGAAATGATGGACGTCTCTGGGTTCGCCGGACTCCAGAATCAGGGCTACGCCGGTACGTTTTTTTGTTTTTACCAGGTGCTGGTTTAAGGCGGATACCGCCAGCAGGGAAGGAATAGCCACATGGTTTTCATCCACCCCCCTGTCGGAAAGGATCAGGATGTTGGCGCCGTCCCGGTAAACCCGGTCGGCCTCCACGAACAGATGCTCGATAGCCCGTTCCAGTTTTGTATTTTTATAGTAAATAATAGGAACTACCGCGGTCTTAAAGCCTTCCTCCTTCATGCTTTTGATTTTCATCAGATCGGTGTTGGTGAGGATAGGGTTATTTACCTTCAGCACGTTGCAGTTTTTGGCCTTTTCCTCCAGCACATCCCCTTCCGCCCCGATATAGACGGTGGTGGAGGTCACCACATGCTCACGGATGGCGTCAATAGGGGGATTGGTCACCTGGGCAAACAGCTGCTTGAAATAATGGAACAGCGGATGGTGGGTTTTGCTCAAAAAAGGCAGAGGGGTATCCACACCCATGGCGGCTATGGCTTCTCCGCCGTTTTTTGCCATGGGCAGGATGCTGGTCTTCATCTCGTCATAGGTGTAACCGAAGGCCTTTTGTAAGCGCTGCCTTTCCACGGCTGTAAATTCCGGCACTCTCTCATTGGGGATTTTCAGATTTTTCAGTTCCACCAGGTTGTTATCCAGCCATTCCCCATATGGCTGGCGGGAGGCATAGGCTTCTTTGAGCCGGTCGTCGTCAATCACTTCCCCTTTGACAGTATCCACCAGCAGCATCTTGCCGGGGCGCAGGCGTTCCTTCATTTTAATTTTTGCGGGATCGATATCCAGGACACCCACCTCGGAGGAGAGGATCAGCTGATCATCCTCCGTGACAAAATAACGGGAGGGCCGCAGGCCGTTACGGTCAAGGACGGCGCCCATGATATCCCCGTCGGAAAAAAGGATGGAAGCCGGGCCGTCCCATGGCTCCATCATGGTGGCATAATATTGGTAAAAATCCCGTTTGGACTGGGACATGGTCTTATTATTTGCCCAGGGTTCGGGAATGGTTATCATTACGGCAAGAGGCAGATCCATGCCGCTCATCACCAGGAATTCCAGGGTGTTATCCAGCATGGCGGAATCGGAGCCGTCCGGGTCGACGGCGGGGAGAACCTTGTGGAGAAGGCCGTGGAGATGTTCGGATTCCATATTTTCCTCACGGGCAAGCATTTTGTCATAGTTGCCGCGGATGGTGTTGATCTCTCCGTTGTGTACGATAAAGCGGTTGGGATGAGCCCTTTCCCAGCTGGGATTGGTATTGGTGGAAAAACGGGAATGGACGATGGCAATGGCGGATTCAAAATCCGCACTCTGCAGATCCTTAAAAAAGGTACGCAGCTGTCCTACCAAAAACATGCCCTTATAGCATACGGTCCGGCTGGATAACGATACCACATACGTATTGTCGGTGGATTGCTCGAAAACGCGGCGGGCCACATAAAGTCTGCGGTCAAATGCAATCCCTTTGGGGGTATCGGCGGGTTTTTTCACAAACCCCTGCATGATACAGGGCATACATCCCACCGCTCTCTGCCCCAGAACTTCCGGAGCACAGTCCACATCACGCCAGCCCAGGAATTCCAGCCCTTCCTTCTCCACTATGATTTCAAACATCTTTCTGGCCTGGTTTCTTTTCAGCTCATCCTGCGGGAAAAAGAACATGCCCACGCCGTATTCCCTTTCGCCGCCAAGCTCGATGCCCAGAGGTTTCGTCACTCTTTTAAAAAAGGTATGAGGCACCTGGGTCAGTATACCCACGCCGTCACCGGTTTTGCCTTCCGCATCCTTTCCGGCGCGGTGCTCCAGGTTTTCCACAATCTTCAGGGCATTTTCCACGGTTGCCCTGGATTTGGTTCCTTTGATGTTTACGCAGGCACCAATGCCGCAGTTATCATGCTCAAACTGCTTCCTGTACAGAGGCGCTTCGGGGACTTCCATTTTCACATCAAACATAATCTTACTCCTCTCCCTGTGCGTTTTGGATTCTTCCTCATGTGCGGATGCGGCGGTGCCCTGTGGGTTGCCTGCCCCGTCCCTGCCTCCCTGTGCCGCCTGCTGCCCTGCAAGGTTCCTTCCAGGGGACGCTTCCGCTCGGATAATCACGCAGCGGTACAAAGTCTGCAAAGGACGCAGCCTAAGGACCGGCGTGCTTATAACGCCCCTTACAGGAATCCTTGCAGGGCAGCAGGCGGCACAGGGAGGCAGGGACGGGGCAGGCAACCCACAGGGCACCGCCGCATCCGCACATGAGGAAGAATCCATTTTGGTTTTCACTGCTTTTATATACGCAAAAAAGGTCGCAAAGAGACTTTTATCCGCCTCTTTGCGACCTGTGGGTTATTATAAAACAATTTTTTTTATTTGTAAACAGGAAATTTTTCTAAGTTGTCAGATAATCTGACAATAAATTGTATTAGTTCTTAGTTGTCTGATAATTATTGAAGTTTAGCATCACGGTATCGCCGCGAATCCTGCCAGGCATTCCTTAATCAGTCGGTTCTACTCCTATCCGGATACCTCCTTTCCCAATGTCAGCTCTGAAAGCTGCTCCAGAACACTTTTACCGCCGTTTAAGGTGATGCTGCCCACCTTATCGCAGATTTTTTCCAGATATTCCATTTCCTTAAGCCGCATGAGCGTTTTATTTTCTTCCATCAGCTTGGCGGTGTTTAACAGGCTCCGGGTGGATGCCACCTCTTCCCGGCGCATGATAACATTGGCCTGGGCTTTCTTCTCCGCGACCAGGACGGTGTTCATGATATCACGGATTTCACCGGGAAGGATGATGTCCTTAATGCCTACGTTTGTCACCTTCACACAATATTCTTCCTGCTTTTCCTTCATTTTTTCCAGGATGATACCCGAAAGTTCCTCTTTCCCGGCAAGCAGCTCATCCAGACGGCATCTGCCCACATATTCCCGGAGAATGAGCTGGGCACAGGTATAGAGCAGCGATGCTACACCCTCCACCCGCTCCACCAGCTTTTCCGGGCTGGTGACGGCATAATTCAACACCACATTCAGACGTACCCCCACCTTATCTGCGGTGAGGATCTCCTGACCGGATATATCCATCTGCTGGATTTTCATATTGAAAATCTTGCAGGTCACCTCACGGCCATAGTTCCAGAAATAATAGGTGCCTGTGGACAGGCGCTTTTCAAAATGCATATCATAATACAGCAGGCCGGCTTCCCCGTCTTTAATTGTGATCTTTTTATAGTATTTTACAGGCATCAGATCCATGTAAATACGGGGAAGGGTATCTTCCATGCAGGGCTGTGTGATGTCAACAAGCCGGAACTCATTTTTTTCATATACGTTCCAGAACAAAGTCTCCGCACGGGTGAGCACCTCCCGGTATGCCTTATTCACGAAACGGATGGCGATGCATTCGTCGGGAATGACAACCTTCACCACACGTGAAGCAAAATTGTTATCCTGCATGAGGATTTCCTCCGGTATGCCGCAGGTTTTCACTTCCCCTGTCATGGGGATGATCTCCACCGTATAGCCGAAAACCCGGGGATATGTATATTTACCGGCAGTGAGCAGGCGGAGGAACTTACCGTTCCTGCACAAATAACCGCATTCCTGTTCTTTGATAATATAGTTTGTCATATAACGCACTTCCTTTCTTTTGAAGTAACTGTTTATCACCCTTCCCCGCTCTTGTCCCCGGGGAGGTATTCTGGCCCTTTGGCCCGTTCCCTCAGGCGGGATGTTATTCCATGGGTGCTTTATATCCCATGGAGAGGAGACCAATCTGCAGCGGCAGCCTCATCTGCCGCTGCAGATGTCCTGGGCTCATCGGAATGTTTGGGAGATCCAGCACCCATGGAACAACATCCCGCCTGAGGGCGCGGGTCAAAGGGCCAGAATACCTCCCCGGGGACAAGAGCGGGGAAGGGTGATGAACAGTTACCTTTTGAAAAAGAATCCTGTCCCGCTTCCTCCTTTTTTGGCGGGTCCTTTTTTAAGCTTCCCCGGCAAACGCAAGGGCGGATGCCGCCGCTTTCCGGCAGCCCCTGCCTTACGCCCTCAGAAACGGTATCCAAAGAGACACTGGCCGCAGAAGGAGACTGCGAAGGCGGAACAGTTCCTTTTTCCATGGTGGAAACATTTGGTAGATGTTTCATAATGATCGCTATACCCGCTTAGCTACGTGTGATACACGGTGGGATTCGAACCCACGACAAATCATGCTCTTTCGGAGAACCCTGACCGGCAGGAACCCTCCTCTATGCCAACTGTCCGGAATACCTCTCCGCCAAAGGCGGCGGCACCGTTGAGGCACGCCGCCGCATCCGGTTTCCCGTAACATGCGCGGCCCTGTAAGCCTCAGACAGTATCAGCCCTTAACAACGCCTATGGTTTTCAGCCGTTTTACGGGCACCACCAAATCGGTCTGGTTATCCATGACGTCTTCGATATTTTTGTAGGCAAACCGGCTTTCCTCCGCCACATCCGCCTTTCCTTTCTTTCCCAGAATAACACCCTGCTTCTGCAGATCCAGCATAACCTCTTCACAGGTGAAGGCCGCCATGGCGCCCTTCCGGGAATACTGCCGTCCCGCCCCATGGGAGGAGGAACAGAAGCTTTCGGGGTTTCCTTTTCCCATCACCACATAGCTGTAGCTTCCCATAGCACCGGGAATTACGGCCAGCTCTCCGTTTCCGGCACGGACCGCACCTTTCCGGTGGACCCATACGTCCTCCCCATAGTGGTTCTCCAATGCCGCATAATTATGGTGGCAGTTGATATCCCCTGAAAATGCGAGGGACAGATCCGTATATTTTCCGATCCATTTTTCCAGGATTGCCTTGACGGCGAGAAGCATTTTCTCCCGGTTTTCTTTGGCAAAATCCATAGAAAGCTGCATCCAGTCCAGGTAATGCCGGCCCTCACTGGTATCCGCCGGCAGGAAAGCAAGCCGGTATTCGTCGGGCACCTGGGTATACCATCTTCGGCCCAGCTCCCGGGCCTTAGTATGGAAATAATCGCAGACGGATTTTCCGAAATGACGGCTTCCGGAGTGAAGCATCACCGCCAGATATCCGTTATCGTCCTCCTGAAGCTCGATGAAATGATTCCCGCCACCCAGCGTTCCTATCTGGAAATATCCCGCCTCCAGCTGGCCCAGCAGCTCGGCGTCCTCCTCGTACCGATCCATCTGCTCAAAAGCCACATCCAGAGTGTAACAGGGCATTTCTGTCTTATGGTGGGCAAATCCTACGGGGATATTCCGCATGATGTCTCCGATTATGGCCTGGATGAGGCTGCCGTTTCCGGTCATTACCTCCCTGATATCCTCCACTTTAATATTGGTCTCGGTATAAGCCATGCCGCAGCCGATATCCACACCTACAGCATTGGGAATCACTACGCCTTTTGCGGCGATGACACCGCCGATGGGCATTCCCATTCCGGTGTGAGTATCGGGCATCAGGCTTACCCATTTATGTAAGAATGGAAGCCGGGAAAGATGATATGCCTGTTCCATACACCCCTTTTCCAAATCCTTTTCCTCCCTGAGCCATACCCGAACCGGGACCTTCATCGTATCCGCATTATACATTACAAACATATCCTCACTTCCTTTCTTCTTTTTTATCCGCAATGTATCTTGGTTACAGGCTTATCATAAGGGATTATATGGTAATTATCATTTAAAAAAAGGTGCGAGGTTAAGAAACGGAACTTTCTCCGGTTTGGGTACGGCATCACCGCGTCCTTCTTTAGAAGGATCCAAGAAGGGGCTGCGGCCTCCTTATCAGAAGCCGGCAACCCCTTTCATTCCCGCAGCTTGCTACGGGATATTTGACTTTTCCAGCTGATACCCCAATTTAAGTACCAGCGGCTGTGCATAATTCCCGAATTTATCTCCGAATAAATTCACACCCCCTTTATGTACAGCATCCTCCGCAACACCGATTTTTACACTGATATATGGAAGCTCGGAAAAATGGATGTCGGAAATCGTAAGCCTGCTGGTCCTGATCCCATCGAGATATGTGCCGCTCTCATCCAGCCTCCATGTGATTAAGAATCCATATTGCGTCGATAATATGCTGTTCCAGGAAGGCGTCAGAACGCCTCGGGCGCCCCCGCAGTCGCAGGGGCTTTCAAAAATCCCAAGTTTTTCTCCGTTTACATAAACACTGATATCGCTCTTCCACGGATCCCTGTACATCGACGCTTCCGAACACGTTTCAAAGGATATTTCCAGCCATTTCAGCATAATATCATACATAAATGCAAAGGAGAAACGATATTCCAGAAAACCGGAATGAAACCAGACTCTCTGGGCGAGAAATCGATCCGGATGAAAAAAACAAAGCGGGTTATCTTTTTCCCCTATTATCGAATACTCATTGCACATACCACAGGTGGACGTGATCTTTTGTGCGTCGGTATAGCATCCTATCGGCATATTCATGGTAAGACTTTGGGGTGTCTCGTCCGTTTCAACGGATCCGATCCTGTTCAGATTGAAAATCACCTGCGATACGCAGGGCGAGCAGAGCTTTAACATGCCACGTTCCTGTGATTTGTTTTTGGCAATAATCAGCCCGCTCTCTTCTAAAATACACACCGAAGTCGAAACGGTAGACATGGGGATTTGCAGTTCCTCAGACAGTTCACCGATGCTTCTGCTTCCGGACTGCAGTGTTTCAAGAATAGCAAGTCTTGTTTCCGATGAAAGCGCCCTTGCCATCTTCCGCAGACCATGCTTATCATTCAAACTGAACTTTGCTGTTTTCTTCCCGCTGTCTATCATGTCAAGCCCTCCGCTTCCTCCCTTCAGGAATCCGTTATGTCACAGGCCCAGATAAGTTCCATGCCAAAACCCGGTTTGTCAGGAATCCGTATCGTACCTCTTTCCAAACAGTAGCCGTCAATATCCACACCCTCTATCGATCCCAGAACAGCCTCCACACAGGGGATGTGATGCGGATAGGCGGCGGCCAGATGCGTACAATAATGGGTTTTGGTTACATTCCCCCATGCATGCGGGGAAGCCAGCCAGCCATTACGGCTGATTTCCTTCATCAATGCTCTCCATTTGGTAAATCCATACCCACAGACATCCGGCTGCCACACATCAAGAAGCTTCTTTTCTGCCAACCCTCTTAACAAGGGGATATCCGTTCCGGATTCTCCGTCCGCAAGCAGGGTTCCCGGCCGTTCTTTCGATAAATAGGCTTTCAGCTTCCGGTTTTTTTCTTCTTCTTCACGGAACGGCTCTTCAAACCAGAATATTTCCGTATCACCGATTCCTTCCAGAAAAGCAAGGGTATCTTCCAGCGTATACCCATCGTTTGCATCCACCATGAGCGCAATTCCCGGCAGCGCTTCGTGTATCCGTCTGACGATCTCCATATCCCTCGCCAGTCCTTCGTCATGCTCCATCCAACGATACCCCCGGCCGATTTTTACTTTCAGCATGGTATGCCCCAAACGCACATCCTCTATGCTCTCCTGTATCACCCGATCTACCCCAAAGGGTGCATCCTCCGGTATGATATCGTTCATGTAAACCGCCCCATCATACACAGGTGCTCTGAGCGCCGATTCCGGATTGATCATACGGCATACCGGAATTCCCAGAATTTTCCCGGCCAAATCGTGCAGCGGGATATCATAGGCCTGCAGCTTTTCGTCCCGGATTCCCGTCCCGGAATCAAATAATTCCGTAAAGGGACGTTTCCGCAAAAGCTCCCGGCTCTTTTCCGCTTCCGCCATACCTCTGCTCAGCTGTCCCCAGCCTGAAATCCCATCTTCCGTTGTCAGTTTAGCCACCTCAATCTCTCCGCCGAAACCATGATAGCCCCGGATTGCATTCTTCCCATGCAGTCTCGGATATCTGGCCCGGCATCGGAAAAATTGCACCCTTTCAATTTGATGCCTTTTTAACTCCTGATTCCATTCATCATAACAGGATTGTTTCATTTCTTATTTCCTCCTCCTTTTCTTATTCGCTGATTTTGGGTTATCCGATTTCAGCCCTTAATCGATCCAATCATAACACCTTTCGTAAAATAACGCTGTACAAACGGATAAACAAGCAGCATAGGCACACAGCTGACAACAATAACCGCATATTTTATTGTAACACCGAGTTTAGAATTTTCCGCATAGGAACCGTCTCCTGAACTCACCTGATTCGCTAAAAGAATATCCCTCAGCACCAGCTGGAGATTGGCTTTCTCCGAAGAACGCAGGTAAATCAACGCATTAAAATACGTGTTCCAGGAATCAACCGCATAATACAGGGCAATCACCGCCAAAATGGGTGCCGATAACGGTATTACAATCCGGAGAAAATATTTCGTATAGCTGCAGCCATCCAGGAATGCCGCCTCCCTTAATTCTTCAGGGATTGTGGAGTTGAAATACGTTCTCATGATAATCATATTTGTCGTTGAAATCGCAGTCGGTAACAGCAGTCCCCAAACGGTATCCACCAGATCCAGCTTGCTTACGAGCAAAAAAGTCGGAATTAAACCCCCGCTGATATACATGGTAATTGCGACAAAGACAGTGATTAGATTCCTTCCGGGCAGCTCCTTTCTGGACAGGGGAAACGCCAAAAGCATGGTAAGTGACATATTAATAAGAACGCCGAGGCCCATATAAATAATACTGTTCCTGAATCCATTCAGAATTTGGGAATTTTGTACCAGCATCTTATAGCCTTCCAGGCTGAATTCCACCGGCCACAAATAAACCTTTCCCAACGATATGGCATCCGAGGAACTGAAGGAAGCGCTGAGCACATAAATCAAAGGATAGGCTTCCACGATTAAAATAAGAATACCTGCAATATTGAAGAAAAGGCTGACGGCTCTATCCTGCGGAATTTCTTTTTTCCCTTTTACTCTCTGTATCATTACCTGCCTCCTACCATAGGCTCGTCCCATTCACCCGCTTGGCAACCGCATTGGCGATCAGCAGCAGAAGAATATTACATACGGAATTAAAAAGACTGATTGCCGTTGAATAATCGAAATTGCCTTCCAGGATACCCACCCGGTATACATAGGTGGATATCACATCGCTGGATGCCTGATTCAGGCTGTTCTGCATTAAGAGCACCTTCTCATATCCGATATTCATAATCTGCCCGCAGCGCAGCAGCAGCATGATCGTAATGGTACTGCTGATCCCCGGAAGCGAAATATGCCATATTTTTTGCAGCCTCCCCGCACCGTCTATGGAGGCGGCTTCATAGAGAGTGGTATCAATTCCTGCCAGGGCAGCGATATAGAGAATGGCATCCCATCCCATATTCTGCCAGATACCGGATATAATGTACATCGGTTTAAAAGCATTCACTGATGCAAAATAATTGGTCACAGGCAGTCCGAACCACTGTCGGATCATATTATAGACTCCGGTATTGGGATTCAGGATTAGCTGCATAATGCTGACCACAATGACCGCCGAAAGGAAATGCGGGATATAAGCAACATTTTGCAGCGCTTTCCTGAATTTCCCGTTCCGCAGTTCTCCCAGCAGCAAGGCCAGAAAAATCGGGAAAGGAAAACCAAACAAAAGGCTCAGGATGTTAATCGTCAGTGTATTCCCCACAATCCTTTCAAAATAAAAACTGCTGAAAAAACGTTCAAAATGTTCAAAGCCAACCCAATCGCTTCCCCATATTCCTTTTGCCGCACGATAGTCCTTAAAAGCTATCATGATGCCGTACATAGGCGTATACAGGAACAAAAGGTACCATATTACAGGGATCAGGAGCATCAAATACAATTCCCTGCATGCCAGAACCCGCTTCCATAAAGATTCTTTTTTTGCCTCACCGGATAACACGTTTCTCATCCCCCTTTCACGTAACCGTTCAGACAAGCCTGAACGGTTACCCTTCTCCTCCCTACCGTATCAATTTTCCAGGTTACCGGCCGGACGCCGCACTCGTCATAACGGACAGTAACCTTACGAAAGGGAGTCATAGTAAGCCTGATAATAGGATACCAACTCTTCAGCGCCCAGCGATTGTAATGTGGCGCAATAGTCATCCCAGGCATCAAAGCCCATTTCTCCTGTGATGAATTTTGCCTGACATTCCGAAACATAAACATCAAGATCCGTCCGGATCGCGTCCACCTTTTTCTGGGTATCCGAATCGAATAACGGTGTGCCGTAAACCGGATCTTTCTGGTAATACGGTTCCCAAACGGGAACATTCTCCTGTACTTTGGCGGAATAGATATAGTTTGAGTTCTTTTCATTTCTCCAATACCCAAAACCGCCCCCGGGAAGCGGGCAGGCGTCTCCCACCGCTACAGCAACACCCCTTTCATCCTGAAGCATATCATCCGTATAATCCCATGTCCCATCCTCATACTTCTGGCAGGTAATCCCTATCAGATCTTCATTGAAACAGCCAATTGTCATAGAGCCTTCTTCCGTAAAGAAATAGTCAAGGAACCGGAACGATACCCATGGTGTTTCGTCTGCCGCAGTGATAAACGTATTGCTGCCCATGCTGTTGGACGCCAATTGAATCACCGGCTCCTTTCCATTCGGGCTTTTAACAGGCGCCAAAGCAACATACTGGCCGCTTACCGTCGTAAAGAGGTCATCTGAGGACAAACCGAACACGCCGCAATTCCCGGAGGAAATTTTTCCGATTGAGGAGTCACCCGTCTGCGTATAAACCTCATTGTCCAAAAGGCCTTCGGTATACAAGACATTCATGTACTGAAGCACTTCTTTCCATTCCTCCGTATTTTTCAGAAAGCTGACCTTGCCATCCTCCAATCGGATATTTTCGTAGTCCAGGTTATAATACAGCCCGAATAAGCCCGAAATAATATCCACCCTGGCCGTATGTCCTGCGCCGGAATCCTCCACTGCGTAAGGGATTTCGTTATCCCTGCTGCCGTCACCATCTGCATCCTCATCACGAAAAGCACGCAAGACATCCAGGAGCTCATCTGTCGTCGCAGGCATTTCCAGGTTGAGATTGTCAAGCCACTGTTTGTTGATCCAGAGATTCCTGTGGCTTGTCAGATTCGGCTTCAGCGTATTAATGCCCGGCAGAGTATATAATTTCCCATCGGAAGCTCTTGCGGAAACAGCAACTCCCGGATACTCCTCAAGCAGCGGTTTTAACCCCGCGGAATACGCGTCCATTAATTCATCAACCGCGATCACCTGCCCATCCTCAATCGCAGCGGACAGGTTTGGAATAGCGCCCTTCATAATAATGTCCGGCAGGTCATTTGTTGCAAGCATCAGATTCATACGCTCATTCCAACCGTCAGCACCCACAACAATCCATTCAATTTCGATATTCATTTTTTCTGCAATATAACGAAGTGTTTCCATTTCTTCCACATCGCCAATGTTGCCTGGCTTTTTTATCATAATTGTTTTCTTTACCGTTTCCTTTACAAGCGGATATCCCTCTTCCTTAAAATTGGTATCCGCTTTCGCCCGTACGATAATTTCCGGCAGTTCTCCCGGTACTTCTTCCCCGGTTTTCCCGTCCTCTTCCGCATTCGTACTGCCCGCGGTATTACTCACTTCTTCCCCGCCGGTTCCTCTCCCGCATCCTGCCAATAAGGAACCAAGCATCGTGATAATAAGAAATAAACGAATAAATTTCCCAAATTTTTGCATAAAAAAAACACCCTCCTTTAACCTAGTCCATAAAGATACCATACCAGTTCCATTTTTTTGAAATACTCCCAAAAATGAACCCTTTTGTTTTGTGCCATTATCCTATAGGTTTTGAAAGCGCTCTCTTAATTATAAGATATTTTTCATAAAAAAAGACGTTTTATGAAGTTCAATTTCATTAAAACATATGATTTATTTGGTGTCAACCTTTCCGCATTCATTCAAAAAAGCCGAACAGGCCAACTGTACTATTTCAATTTTTGGGTTACCGGCAAAGTGTAATGCACAGCCTGCCCGGGGTGTCCGGCTTCCTCCGCTAAACAGGGGCGGATTCCTGTTTGGTTCCTTTTCGTTATGCGCTCCTGCGCGATCGGGCCTGTACCCCGCGCAGGAACACTCCCGCTTTGTTGAAACCGCAGTCCTTGTATTCCGGAGTTCCGGCCTGTTACAAATATCACGATACCCGTTCTTTTATCAGTCTACCAGTAACTCATGCACTTTTTCTGCCGTAAGCCCGCATGATTTTGCAATCTCCGATTCGCTCATACCCTCCGCAGAAAGTCTTCTTGCCTTTTTTACCAGAAGTATTCCTTTTTCGACACCCATTTTCATTCCTTTTTTCATGCCGTTTTTCATTCCGGTCTTAATCGCTTTTTCCTCAATTGCTTCGCTCAGATTACACATTTCGTTCAGCTCCTCTCCCAATTTTTCTTCCATTTTCATACCGTAGTCCCGTACCAGTGAATCTTTCTTTTCCGTGATATCCATTCCAGGGGACAGAAGCGTGTTAAGGAATCCATGGAGTGTTCCTTCCGTACCCTGTTTCAGCTTCTCATTCAAACAGATGATAATTACTGACAGCTTATCATAGTTCCTCCTAAGTTCCGGAATGTTTCCTATGATATCCTGCTTTATTATCCGGTATTCCGCCATGGCGTTTCCAATGTGCCGGGGCGCATTCATACAGATAAAAATAGTATGTACTTTTTTCAGTTTACTATATTCTGAATGTTGAAACTCCCTGTCCAGCTGCTCTGACAGCATCCGTGCCCCATAAAAAATACCGCGGGTTACAATCCTGTATTTTTGGTAAAATTTCTTCTGTGCCTCCACGTTTAGCAGCAGCTTGATTCTGGATTTATTGCCGCGGGATCTTTGACTGCCACGGGCAGGCAGAAAAGCCTTGAAACGGATGTCATAGGTTACCCTTCCCTCTCCGGGGATACTGCTTTCTGTATTCTCTCCGTTTATCGCCCGATCATCCATCTTTTTTTGGCCGGGATGCAGGGCAGCGCTGGCAATTTCGATATCGGGTTCAATCCAGAACGTTATTTCTTCTACGGAATAGGGGGCGTATTCGTGTATTGTCCCTTTTAATATCCGTGCAAGAACCTGCCGGCTTCCCAGAATACGCTTTACATGCTCATCATACTGTGCCTTTATCCCGGCAGCATCCAGCTCCCGGGATATCCATGTTTTTTTCTTCATCCATACCTCCTGTAAGCGGCAGGAACCGATGAAGTCATATCCACTGGGCTTCTGTAACAATTCCTGCCATATTCTTAAAATGTGATTGGTGGCAGAAACTGCCTGAATGTGCGAACGCACGTGTTTATCCATACGACTATAATTATGATACTTTATATTTGTAAGAATGTCAACTTATACACAGCTTTCAGACGTAAATATGTTACAGCTGAGCTCTCCCTCTTTGCCGGTGTGACCGGAATATCGTTATCACACAGGCGAATCGGAAGAATGTTGAATAACAATATTTCTTGACAACAATATTCTCATCTGGTAAATTAGTCTGTAATCAGACTAATTTACCGGAAAGGGTACTCAATGGATCCCAATATATTAGAACAGTTAAAACAGTATTATTCTGCCTGGCGGGCAACCAATGCCATATATGAGGAGTGGGCCAAAAAGTATGGGCTTTCTTATTATGAACTGCTGGTGCTGCTTTCTTTATGGGAAGGGAAGGAGCCCTGTACGCAGAAGCAGATCTGTGAGCAGTGGACTCTGCCGAAACAGACGGTTCATTCCATACTCCGGAATTTCCGGGAACGGGGCTGGATATCGTTCCATGTATTGGAAAACGACAGGCGGAATAAGGGGGTCTGTTTCACGCCGTCCGGTTCTGTTTTTGCCGGAGAGGTCATGGAGGCGCTTCAGGCGCTGGAATGCAGGGTATGGGAGCGTTTGGGGGATGAAAAGGGGAATGCCTTGCTGGAAAGCACTTCGCTCTATGTAACTTATTTCAAAGAGGAAAATTCGTAATGGTAAAGGTACGGAACCGTTGCAACATGTAGATTAGCAGACAGGAGAGTTAAAAATGAACAACCGTAAAATTTTTTATCAGGCAGTTATCCCTTCCATGCTGGCGTTCGCACTTTCGGGTATTTATTCCGTGGCGGATGGTTTTTTTGTGGGGAATTCTCTGGGGGATAATGCACTTGCCGCCATTAATATAGCCTATCCTCTTACCGCTTTTATCCAGGCTGTGGGCACCGGGATCGGGATGGGCGGTGCGGTGCAGTTTGCCATTCATAACGGCTCCGGCGACTATGGGCGCAGCCGGCAGTTTTTTGGGATTTCCCTGTTACTGCTCACACTATCCGGCCTGCTGTTTACGGCGTTTTTTCTCGTGACCGGCGGACCTATTCTCCGGGCATTCGGGGCCAGGGGCGTTATTTTTGAATTGGGAGAGGAATACTTCCGTTATATCGCTTATGGTACATTATTTCAGATACTGGCAACAGGAATCGTGCCTTTTATCCGGAATATGGGAAGCTCCGTAACGGCTATGCTGGCAATGATCGGGGGATTTGTCACCAATATCCTTCTGGATTATCTTTTTGTATGGGTGCTTCCTTACGGAATGGCGGGCGCTGCGGCAGCCACCGTTATCGGGCAGGCGGTAACTCTGGCCGTGTGCGTTATCTTTTTGCTGAGGAAACGGGAAAGGCCTTCCTTATCTTTTCATAAAGAAAGCCTGCTTATGGCGGGGAAGGTGCTGTTTGTAGCCATTTCACCTTTCGGGCTCACCTTTTCCCCGAATATCACGCTGATCCTCATTAATAAAAGCGCGGTTTTTTATGGAGGGGATATGGCGGTGGCCTGTTATGCCTCCATCAGTTACCTTTCTTCCGTTGTCTTTTTACTGCTGCAGGGTGTGAGTGACGGAAGCCAGCCGCTCATCAGCCTTTGTTATGGTAAGAAAGAAGGCGCGAAGGCGGTGTCTTACCGGAATATGGCTTATCGGTTTGCACTCGGGGTATCTGCCGTATGTATGCTGGTTATCTTTTTTAACCGGGGAAATGCCGCCGCTTTGTTTGGGGCCTCCCGTGAGGTTACGGAACATGTGGGGCGTATCTTTCCTGTTTTTATTGCAGGTTACCTGTTTGTGGGCTTTTCCCGGATCACCACATCCTATTTTTATGCAACGGAGAAAAACCGGCTGGCCTACCTTCTGATTTACGGGGAGCCTCTATGTCTGCTGCTGTTCCTCTCTATATTTCCGAAGCTGTGGGGGATTGAAGGGACCTGGATAACTATCCCGCTCTCCCAACTGTGCATGATGCTGCTAAGCCTGCTGTTTATCCGAAAACAGGGGCGTCAAAGCAAGGAAAAGACAGAACAAGCAGGGGAGGGGTCTTATGCAGGAATTTCATGAACTGATTAAAAATTTTGATAAGATAAGAGACTATATGCGTCAGTTCTTTGTGTACGGATTTAAGGTGCGCAGTGATTTTGATGCCAAAAGCGCCCGCACCTATGATAATGAAAGACGGCGTATTGAAAGCTGGCTGGGGGATTATACCTGTTCCGGTTACACTTCCAAAGGAAAGCACCTGTATATCAGTGTGGACGGCAAAACCATCCCCCGCAATCCCCTGTACGCGGCCTGGAAGTCCAAAACCTTTACGGATAATGATCTGCTGCTGCATTTCTTTCTGACGGATCTGCTGACAGGCCGGGAGCAGGGAATGACGGCAGGTGAAATTTGTGACAGTATTGTCACTTCATATGGCTGTATCTTTGACAGCCAGACCGTCCGGCTCAAGTTAAAGGAATACGAATCACTGGGGCTGTTTCTTTCCGAAAAAAAAGGCAAGGCTTTGTATTACCGCCTTGTTCCGGATCTGCCCTGTGAAAAAGAAATGACTGCCAGCGATCCGGAAACCGTTCCGGGGTTATGGGGGCGTATTCTTACTGCGGTAAAATTTTTCCAGGAAGCGGCGCCTTTTGGGTTTGTGGGAAGCACCATTCTGGATCGGAGCGGCATACAGAATCAATTTTTTCAGTGCAAGCACCATTTTATCGTCCATACGCTGGAGGATGGTATCCTTTCGGACTGCCTGGAAGCTATCCGCCAAAAATGCGCTGTCCGCCTGGAAAATAAAAGCAGCCGCAGCGGAAAGCTCACGGTTATGGAAGGGATTCCCCTGAAAATTCTGGTGAGCACCAGGACCGGAAGGCGGTATCTGTGCCTGTACCAGGAAGAAAGCAGACGTTTTAACGCACTCCGGCTGGACTGTATCACCAGAATACAGCTTCTTCAGGAGTGTCCTTTCTATGAAGAGCTTTCCCTTAAGCTGGGACGCAATCTTCCTCATTGCTGGGGCGTATCTTTCGGAGGCCGCAGCAGCAGACTTGAGGAGGTATGCATCAAGCTTTCTATAGATGAAAAAAAGGAGCCTTATATCCTCAACCGCCTGTACCGGGAGGGACGGGGCGGCGAGGTGCTGCGGATACGGGAAAATGAATATCTTTACAGCGGGTTTTTCTTCGATACCAATGAAATGCTTTCCTGGGTAAAGACCTTTACCGGGAGGGTTATGGATATCCAATGTTCCAATCAGGCGGCTGTCAATAAGGTTATGACGGACTGGGAACGGATGTATCAGATGTACTGCGGCTGCGACAGCGCAGACAGCGGGGAAACGAGGTGACAAATGGAACTTTTTCATGAAATATACAGCTGTTACATAGATGTGGTGCGATGCATCCTCACGGAGGCGGAGCAGTCGCCAGTCACGGCCGGGCGGATGGAACAGCTCGCAGCCGAAAAGGCCTTCGGGGAAAGCGCGCTGGCGATTCTTCCCAAGCTGACAGGGGGTGACTGGCCCCTTCTTGTCCCCTGCGGGGATGATGCATTCCGCTCCCGCCTCACCCATACGCCTCATGTTCCATTGAGTACGCTCCAGAAATCCTGGCTGAAGGCGCTGCTGGCAGACGGGCGGATCCGTCTTTTTTTCAGTGATGCCGAGCTGGAGGAGCTGAAGGATATGCTGGGAGATGTGGAACCGCTATACCGAGAAGAAGATTTTTATTATTTTGACCGGTATCGGGACGGGGATCCGATAGCGGATACGGCGTATCGTCTGCATTTTGCAACGATACTCCGGGCGCTTCAGGAAAACCGGATCCTGCTTGTGTCCTATGAAGGGAAACAGGGGCCTGTTTCTTTGGAAGCGGCGCCTTATCAGCTCCAGTATTCCTCCAAGGATGACAAGTTCCGGCTCTGCTGCCTGAAATACAGCAGAGGCGCCTTCCGGCTCAATACCCAATTAAATCTGGCTAAAATCAGGGACTGCCGTCTTTCTTCGGAAAGCTGTCCCGCTCATACGGCAAAATACCGGTTCCGTCCGGTCAGCCGGGCGCCGGAACCGGTTCTTCTGCAGATAAGCGGGGAACGTAATTCCCTGGAACGATGTATGCTGCATTTTGCAAGCTATGAAAAGCATACCGAATACGAGGAAGAACGGGGCTGCTACCTGTGTTCCATCTATTACGATCTGGCCGATGAAACCGAACTGCTTATCGATATCCTGTCCTTCGGGCCTGTGGTGCAGGTCCTGGGACCGGAATCTTTTCTGGAGCAGGTAAGGGAACGGGTCAGGCGGCAGCATTCCTGGTAAACAGATACCAGAAGCTCACCCCGGAAACCGCCAGCAGCCCGGCACATACAAGGGGCTGCGCAAGGACATTTCCCAGACCGGCCACATTGATAAGAAGGAAAACGGCAAGGTTGCCTGCCCCATGGAAAATGACAGGGGCCAAAAGCGTACCGTACCGCTCTTTGACCCAGGCCAGCATGATGCCAAGCAGGGATGCATACATGCCCTGCACCAGATTAGCGTGGTAAATGCCGAATACCACGCCGGAAAATACCATGGCAGCAGGCGCGCCGAATATTTCTTTGGATTTTCCATAGATAATCCCCCGGAATACCAGCTCCTCCGAAAGAGGGGCGGCTATCCCATACAGGCAGATACCCAGCCATAGAGGAACATCGGCCTGCTGCTGCGCCACCTGCTGAAAGGTTTGGGAATGCCGGGCCAGATCCAGATATGCAATGATGATATTCAGCCCCAGAGACAGGGAAGCCGCCAGGAGGATAAACACACAAGTCCGCTTCCAGGCGGGCTTCTTTTTTATCCGGAAATCCAGGGAGGATTTCCAGACCGCAAAACACGCCAGGCCTCCTGTCAGTATCATTATCAGGTTCGTCAGGCCGCCGGCCAGCCCCTCATTAACCGTTCCGGATCCCCCGCCGCCTGTCATGCCGTATTCCAGCAGGATTCCTGCCAGAAGCAGTCCCGCCGCTTTTCCGGCTTCATATACCAGAAGGGCCGCGATGACAGACAGCATCGTCCTGAAAATCTGCGGTTTACCGGAAAATAAATTCTTATTCTGATTCATAGCAGTCCGGATCCTCCTCAATCCCCAATACCTGCAAAACGTATGAAAGTCTCCTGCGAAAATCCTTTTCAGTCCCGGGAACGCCCTGCAGACAGCGGGCGGAAAGCCATTCGGCAACTGCGAAATTTGAGGATATTACTTCTCACGCAGGAGCAAAACCTTTCCCAGCTCTTCCAAATCATTCACCACATATTCGGCTCCTGCGGCTTCCAGTTCCCCCGCCGCCGCGTAGCCATAGGTAACTCCAACCTGATGGATCCCATTTTCCCTGCCGCCTGTGATATCGAACTTTCTGTCGCCCACCATGACAATATCATCATAGGGGATGCTGCCATCCGGGAAATAACGCCGCAGAACCTCCTCCACCACTTCTTCCTTTTTGCTGCGTGAGCCGTCCGGTTCACTACCCACCACCACGTCAAAATAACCGTCTATATCAAAATATGCCAGTATCTTCTCCACAAAATACCCGGTCTTGCTGGATGCAACAGCCAGGTGACAGCCTGAAATCTTCAATACCTTCAACAGCTGTTCCATATCCGGATATAGCGTATTCTCGTATAATCCTTTTTCAGAAAAGCGCTCCCGATATTTGACCACCGCTTCTTCGGCCTGCTCTGTATCCATTCCATAGAACTCCCGGAAGCTGTCTCGAAGCGGCGGGCCGATAAATGGCTCCAGCTTATCCAAATCCGGCTCTTCAATCCCCATGGAATGAAGGGCATACTGAACACAAGCGGTGATACCCGGCTTAGGATCGGTCAATGTTCCGTCCAAATCAAATAAAATATAGGAAAACACGGCTTTATCCTCCTGATCTTTTTCTCACTATAGCAAAGTTCATACCAGAAGTCAAAAGACTTCCCCCGATCCTCTTTACAACAGAAGGGAGTCTGAAAAAAGCAGGAAAACTTTGGTATAAATGCACAAATTCCAATATCGATTTTTGTACGGTATTTTCTTGACATTCATACGTCCGAGTGTTATCCTAAAAGTCCGCCTGAAAAGGATCCGGGTCGTTTACTGCTTCTTTTTATATATCCGGGCGGTATCTTTGGTTTTCAGACAGTGACGCTGTGCTGCAAGCAGCCTCTCACCGTTCTTAATACAGGGATTACCCTGTTTCTTACTCCGCAGGCCCTTTTCGAGGCCTTCGGAAACAGCATCTATCTGTTCCCATACGTTTTTGTTCCAACGAATAGACCGCGCATTTATGGACCTGGAAAGGGGTGAATTTTTTCCATGATCGAAGTATCCCATATTACCAAAACCTACCGCGTGGCACGGCGTGACGCCGGCTTTCTCCATGCCTTTCACAGCCTGTTCCACAGGGAATATGAACGGATCCGTGCTCTGGACGATGTTTCCTTTACCATTCAGGACGGAGAAATGGTAGGTTACATAGGGCCGAACGGAGCCGGCAAAAGCTCCACCATTAAAATCCTCAGCGGTATTCTGACCCCGGATTCCGGGGAATGCCGGATTAACGGCCGGGTTCCCTGGGAAAACCGCGTCCGCCATGTGGCGGAAATCGGGGTGGTATTCGGACAGCGGTCCCAATTATGGTGGGATGTACCGGTGGCCGATTCTTTTGAGCTGCTCCGGGATATTTATGGTATTGACGAGGCGCTTTACCGGAAAAACCGGGACGAGCTTACGGAGCTTCTGAACCTTTCCCAGCTTCTGAGGACTCCCGCCAGGCAGCTTTCCCTGGGACAGCGGATGCGTTGTGAAATTGCGGCTTCCCTCCTTCATTCGCCGAAGCTTCTTTTTCTGGACGAGCCGACCATCGGCCTGGATGCGGTATCCAAGCTTGCCGTGCGCGATTTCATCCGGCAGCTGAATGCGGCCCGGAAAACAACCGTAATCCTCACCACACATGATATGCAGGATATTGAAGCCCTTGCCAGCCGGATTCTTCTCATCGGAAAAGGGAAAATCCTGATGGACGGCACTTTGGATGATATCCGCAGAGGCGGGGAAAGCATTGATGAAACCGTGGCTTCCCTCTATCAGCAATATGATATATAGGAGGCGGGCATGAAAAAATATCTGTCTTTTTTCCGTCTGCGTTTCAATACGGGGCTGCAGTACCGCTCGGCGGCTCTTGCAGGCATCGTCACTCAGTTTTTCTGGGGGATGATGGAGCTTCTCACCTTCCGGGCCTTCTATCAGTCGGATCCTGCCGCCTTTCCCATGACGCTGCAGGCTGCCTGTTCTTATGTCTGGATACAGCAGGCGTTTCTGGTATTATTTATGGGATGGAATATGGAAATGGAAATTTTTGATTCGATACGAAACGGGAATATTTCCTACGAGCTGTGCCGTCCTCTCGGCATATACCCTATGTGGTTTGCAAGAAGCCTGGCTTACCGGCTGTCCCGTGCGGGGCTGCGGTGTCTCCCTATTTTACTGACGGCAGCACTGATCCCAGCTCCTTATGGGCTTTCTGCGCCCGTTGATCCGGGAAGCTTTTTCCTTTTCCTCATCACTATGTTTTTGGGACTTTTTAATGTGGTGGCATTTTGTATGCTCATCTATATGGTATCCTTTTTTACCATTACGCCGGACGGCATCCGTATTGTGGCATTGTCCGCAACCGAGCTTTTCCAGGGAGCCATCATCCCTCTTCCCTTCTTTCCGGATGCCGTGAGAAAGGGAATAGAGCTGCTGCCTTTTGCCGCCATGCAGAATGTGCCGCTGCGGGTATACAGCGGTGATCTGAACGGGGCTGCTTTGGAAAAAGCCATCCTTCTTCAGGTTTTCTGGCTTCTGGTCATGGTGCTTGCAGGCAGGCTTCTGGAACAGCTGGCAATGAAACGTATCGTGGTACAGGGAGGTTAATTATGTTTTCAACTACACCGGCAACAAATGACCCGCTTACCGGCGCATCGGCCTCTTTCCGGAAAAAAGCCGCCGACAGCTTCCGGCTTTACAGGCATTATTTTATGATCCAGCTGAAAAGCGCCATGCAGTATAAAACCTCTTTTTTTCTGACCTGTATGGGACAATTCCTCGTATCCTTTAATGTATTTATAGGAATATACTTCATGTTCCGGCGGTTCCATACGGTCAAAGGCTACAGCTATAAGGAAGTACTGCTCTGTTTCGGGATTACCTTGATGGAGTTCGGCCTGGCGGAAGTTTTCGCCAGGGGTTTCGATACCTTTGCCTCCATCATAGGGAATGGTGTTTTTGACCGGATTATGGTAAGGCCGCGCGGCCTGATTTTCCAGGTTCTGGGACAGCGGATTGAATTCACCCGTATCGGAAGAATGATCCAGGCGACGGTGATGTTTGCTTATGGACTGGCGGCAGGCGGGGTTGTCTGGAGCCCTGCCAAGGTATTTACCGTCCTTTTTATGCTGGCAGGAGGGGCCGCACTCTTTTCCGGTATTTTTCTTATCTATGCGGCGATTTGTTTTTTTACCCTGGAAGGGCTGGAATTTATGAATGTCCTTACGGACGGAGCCAGGGAATATGGAAAATACCCTGTGGATATTTACGGGAAACGGGTCCTTCTGTTCGCTACCTTTCTGGTTCCTTATGCCTGCATCCAGTATTATCCCCTTCTTTTTCTTTTGGATCGCGGCAAATGGTGGTACAGCCTGCTTCCGGCAGGAGGTTTCCTTTTTCTGATCCCCTGCTTCCTGCTGTGGCGGGTGGGGGTGAGGCATTATAAATCCACCGGGTCGTGATTAGTAATGCGGCAGATTACTAGGATCGCAGCAGTTCAGATGGCCCTTTGTGCCCTGCGGCATATCCCTCCCCTCCTTTTCCCTGGGGCTGCCTGTTTGAGTATCTCTTCGCTTCATGCTATAATGGAATCACACGGCGGCCTTTTCCCCTGTAAGAGAACGGCCGGAAAGAATAAGCCCAGCCGGGATTCACAGCAGGAGGGTAAAGAAAACAGATGTATCGTATTTTACTAGTGGAAGACGATTGGGAAATCAATAAGCTTTTAGCCGGTTTTCTCACGGAAAACGGGTATCAGGTACGAAGCCTGTATAACGGCCTGCACGCTGCGGATTTCCTGAGCCGTGAACCGACAGATTTGGTTCTTCTGGATCTCATGCTTCCCTACCGCAGCGGGGATCTGGTGCTTGCGGATATCCGGAAACAATACACACTTCCCGTCATTATTGTTTCTGCAAAAGAAACAACACAGAATAAAATCGACCTGCTGCGTTTGGGCGCGGATGATTATATTACCAAACCTTTTGACATGGAGGAAGTACTTGCCCGGATAGAAAGCTGTCTGCGCAGGGTACAGTTTCAGACAGCCGCCCCGAAACGGCTGCAATACAATAATCTGGTCTGGGATGGGGATAAAAACACCGTTTTCCTTAATAACCAGGAAGTTCCCCTGACCGCAAAGGAGCTTGCCATACTGGAATTACTGATGAGATATCCGGATAAGGTCTTTTCCAAAGCCAATCTGTTCCAAAGCATCTGGGACGCGGAATATCTGAGCGAAGATAATACGCTGCATGTGCATATCAGCAACCTTCGCAATAAATTAAAAGCGGTTTCTCCGGAGGAGGAATACATTGATACGGTATGGGGAATCGGTTACCGCCTGCATAAGGCCGGGGATTGATTCCCCATACCCGTTCAGACAGGTCTGCGCAGTAAATACGCAGATCTGTCTGAACGGTGGCTTTATTTATTTTTTATTGTTTTCTTTTTCCGCTTAAGGAATTCTTTATGTTTCTATTGTAAAGTAAAAAATACAGGAATACAGGAAAGGAAAAGTCGAAAAACGTGCTGTTGCACACAGACGGGAGCAGGAAAAATGAAAACTATGGTACTGGAAGCCCGGGGGCTTACGAAAATGTATAAGGAAACGGCCGCACTGGATCACATAAATCTGCGGCTGGAAAAGGGGAAGATCTATGGTTTTATCGGCCAGAACGGAGCCGGAAAGACCACTTTTCTGCGGCTCATAACGGGCCTGGCTTTTCCTGCCTGCGGAACCCTGGCGTTATGGGGAAAGACAGACCGGAAGGAACTGCAGGAGCAGCGGAAACGTATCGGCTGTATGATTGAGACTCCGGCCCTTTATCCCAATCTGACCGCCCGCCAGAACCTGGAGGTGCAGCGGCTGCAGAGAGGTATTCCCGACAAAACCGTCATCGGTACCTGTCTGGGCATGGTTCATCTGGAAGATACCGGAAAAAAGGCGGTGCGGAATTTTTCCCTGGGGATGCGGCAGCGGCTGGGCATTGCCTCCGCCCTGCTAAACATGCCGGAGTTCCTGATTCTGGACGAACCCGTTAACGGCCTTGATCCGGCGGGCATCGTAGAAATCCGTAACCTCCTGAAGCTGCTGAACAGGGAGTACGGAATGACGATATTGGTCTCCAGCCATATTCTGGAGGAGCTTTACCAGACCGCTTCCCATTTTATAGTAATAGACAAAGGGAAAATCCTGGAAGAACTTTCCGATCAGGAGCTGGAAGAGCGCTGCAGGCGCCATATCGCAATCCAGTCATCCGAGCCGGAAAAAGCTCTTCTTCTGCTGGAGGAAAAGCTGCATACGGAGAAGCTGCAGCTCATGCCAGACGGTACGATCCGCTTGTATGATCATCTGGATAACAAGGAATCGATCGCCCGGCTGCTGCTGGATGCCCATATCCTTGTAACCGGCCTTCAGCTTTCCGGTGATACCCTGGAGGATTATTTTTTACGCAAGGTGGGAGGGGTTTCCCATGATTAATCTGTTAAAAGCCCAATATTATAAGCTTCTGCATAAACAAAGCTTTTGGGGACTGCTTCTCTTTTCCCTTGTCCTGGGAAGTTTGCTGCTGCTGGACAGCCGGAATACAACGTCTGATCTGCTGAAGGGTTCTCTCTATAACCTCCCGCAGATGTATTTTATACCGCTTATTTTTACCGCCCTTTTTGCGGGGGAAGATTTTGAAAGCCGGACGATCCACTGCCTGGTCAGCGCCGGCCATACGAGAGGGGCCGTTTTTTTCACCATCGCTTTATCCTGTCTGACGGCATGTACCGCTCTGTATGCGCTTCCTTTGTTGTTTCATTATATAGCTGCGGCTGTGCTGGGGCAAAATCCTTCCCTCCCCTTCGGCGCACTTCTGCTTACCCTTGCCGCGATTCTTGCCATGGGAATGCTGCCGCTTTTATTTGTCTTTCTTTTCAGGGACACGGGCAAGGCGTTTGCTATCCCGATGGTTCTTTTCTTTCTTATGATTTTTGTGCTGAACAGCAGCTACGCCCCGGCTGCCAGTATCGTTCTGCCCATGGGACAGCTGCGGCTTTTGGCCCTGGATGAAGTAACATTCCCCGTTTGGCTGCCGCTGGGAATTGATTGTTTCTGGATTGTGCTTTCCTGTCTTATTGCCTGTGGGAGCTTCTGTCGTTCGGAATTGAAGTAAAGGAGGGAATATTTTGCATAATTTACTGAAAATGAACAGGTACAGCCTGCTGCGCAGCCGGATATATTGGTGCGGATGTGCCGGCACTTTTCTGCTCGGCCTTCTGACGGGAAGCACCTATGAAACGGATGTGCTGGGTGCGGAAGGCGGCATTGCCGTTACCCTTTCGGATATTTTTATCGGGATGGTATATGATTCCACCTTTCTTCTTATTATTGCTTCCAGTCTCCTCGCCCTGGTATTGGGCCGGGAATTTTCCTGGCGTACCATCAATCAGGAGGTCTGCGCCGGGCATGGACGAGGGGCGGTTTTTGCCGGCAAAGTGATTACGTACCTGCCCGCATATAACCTCATGGTGATCCTCTATCCTTTTGCCGGATGCATCCGGGAGGCCTCCCGGTTTGGGCTTATTGACGGAGGGGACTTTCTTTCGGTCATAATAAAGGCGGTTCTCTATTCCTTCCTGTTAAACAGCGCCGCCTTCCTTTATGCCGTATTTTTCTGCTGCCTGTTCCGCAACTTAGCGAAAGCGATTGCTTTTACCGCAGGCCTAAACTTTGTCCTCAGTCTGTATTTGGGGTATGGTATGAAGCTGGGGCTTCCCCTTTCGTTTCTGCCCATCTATCAGATCCGCAAGGCGGTGAGCACCCAGTCTCTGTTTGTTCCGTCCTGTTGGCTGACAGCGGCGGTATACGCAAGCGTTATGATTTTTCTTTCCTGGCGTACATTCCGCAAATGTGATTTGAAATAGAAAAAAGGTAACTATTCATTCAGGTCTGGACAAGTACGAAAAGAGGTGTTTTTTATCCGTATCCTGACTGGTATTCTCGTATTGTTTTTATTGGTTCTGCTGATCAAATATATCCGTTTGAAAAAGCAGATAAGGTATCTTACAGAGCAGACAGAAGCGCTGGCGGCAGGCCGCACCGAAAAAATGCTGGATATGTCTCTGGTGGACAGGGATTTGGAAAAGCTTGCCGGCAGTCTGAATGCGCATTATGCAGGCCAGCGCTATACGGTAGCCTGCGCCATGCAGCATGAAGAGCATCTGAAGGAATCCATTGCCAATATCTCCCACGATCTGCGTACCCCGCTGACCGTCCTGACGGGTCATCTGCAGCTGGTTCTGAAAACCGGACTGACAGAGGAACAGAAGCAGCGTGTGGAAACGGCGCTTCACAAGGCAGGGAGAATGAATGCTCTGATCGGGGCTTTTTATGAGCTTTCCCTGCTGGATACGGATCAGACGGCGCCGGTAAAAGAATGGATTAATTTTTCGAATATGCTTCTGGATTTTCTTACGGAAAATGCCCCTTTGCTGGAAAGCCGGGACATCCTGCCGGAAATCAGCCTTCCGCCCTGCTCGGTCTTTCTGGAAACCGACCGCGGCATGATGGAACGTATCCTTCAGAATCTGCTTTCGAATGCGGTGCGGTACTGTGATGGGATCATTAAGATAAGTCTTGCCGAAGGGGAGAACGGCAGGGCTGTTTTCTGTGTGGAAAATAATCTGGCGGCCGGATGCATCGTCGATACAGAGCGGATGTTTGAGAGGTTTTATACGGGAGATCCGTCAAGACATGGGGCTGGAACGGGGCTGGGGCTGGCGGTTGTCAGGGGGCTGGCGGAGAAGCTTGGG
>OJIY01000192.1_pt1 | contig 30964 bp, 27 predicted proteins | sample 1596061 | NCBI WGS metagenome assembly OJIY01 (sample SAMEA4350111, study PRJEB24818) | metagenome | biome: human; feature: gut; material: faeces | place: Denmark | collected 2013-09 | reverse complement strand
GGGTGACGTCAAAAGTCTAGCCCACACACGGTGGAACTGCAAATATCACGTGGTATTTGCGCCCAAATATCGCCGGCAGGTGTTTTACGGAGAGAAGAAAAGAGCCATCGGAGAAATACTGCGTAAACTGTGTGAGTGGAAGGATGTGAACATTGTGGAAGCTGAATGTTGCCCGGACCACATTCACATGCTGCTTGAAATCCCACCCCAAATGAGTGTGTCGAGTTTTATGGGGTATTTGAAGGGCAAGAGCAGTTTGATGATCTACGAGCAATTTGGTGATCTCAAGTTCAAATATCGCAGTCGCGAATTTTGGTGCCGTGGTTTTTACGTGGATACGGTAGGTAAAAACAAAGCGAAAATACAGGATTACATAAAGCATCAGTTGGAACAGGACAAACTTGGTGCGCAACTGAGCCTTCCGTACCCAGGAAGCCCGTTTACGGGCCGCAAGTAGCAGAAATGCGAATGTCAGATCGCACATGCGCCTGGAAGGGCGCGGCTGGTAAGAAAGCCTTACAGGCGCATATGAAGAACCCCCGGCTAGGCCGGGGGGTCTCTTTTTCTTTCGCACTAATTCGACTGCTTCACCAGCAATCATTGTGAATTCTGTCCGCGCGGAAGCGGTCCGCTTCAGCAAAGGGCTGAGCGGGATGACCCAGCACCACCAGACTCAGGGGCATGACATTACCGGGCAGATGCAGAATCTCGCGCACCGGCTGCACGCGCTCCTCCACCGGATGCAGGCCGCACCAGACCGAACCGATATTGCGGGCGCGCGCGGCCAGCATGAGGTTCTGCGTGGCGGCGGCGCAATCCTGCACCCAGAAGCCGGGCGTTTTTTCCTCATTGAGATCCGCGCAGACCACAATCACCAGCGGCGCGTCTGCGGCCATTTTGGCATAGGGGTGCCGCTCGGCCAGAGCCGCGCGCACCTTGGGATCGCGCACCGCCACAAAGTGCCAGGGCTGCCGGTTGCTGGCGCTCGGGGCCAGCATGGCCGCCTTGAGCATGATGTTCAGATCCTCGTCGCTGACGTCTTCCTGCGTATATTTGCGGATGCTGCGCCGGGTGAACAGGGCTTCAAAAATATCCATGACTGTTTCTCCTCATCTAAAAAAGCTCTTTTTTTCAAAATATGCCCAATGCCCCGGAAAGTAAAAGGTCGGGCCGGACGGGCAGCCGCGCCATCTTGCGCGGGCGGGCGGCCAATGCTATTTTGAATAGCTTGGAGGCCGCATGGAAGTTCCCTTTCTCTACGAAATCGTTATTATTTTTCTGCTCTCCATTGTCGTCACCATTGTCTGCAACCGCCTCAAACTACCCGCTACGGTGGGCTTTCTGCTTACCGGCGTGCTCTGCGGCCCGTCCCTTCTGGGTATTGTCAGTAACCGCGAGGCCATTGACCAGGTGGCGGACATCGGCGTGGCCATGCTGCTGTTCACCATCGGCATGGAGCTTTCGGGCGACGCCCTGAGTCGCCTCAAACGGCCCGTCTTTCTGGGCGGCAGTCTGCAGATCGGCTTGACAGTTCTGGCCGTCACGGGTCTGGCCGTCCTGGAGGGCATTTCCTATCAGAAAGGAATTTTCTGGGGCTGTCTGGTGGCTCTTTCCTCCTCGGCCATCGTGCTGCGCATCCTGCAGGAGCGTGGAAGCAGCAATACGCCCACCGGCCGCCTTTCTCTGGCTATTCTGGTCTTTCAGGACATCATGGTGGCCCCCATGCTGCTCTGCGTGCCCCTGCTGGCCGGCACACTGAATCTCTCACTGGAAAACGCGCTCTTTTCCGTCCTCTGGGTGGCGCTGGCCTTGGGCGGCGTGCTGCTTTTCGCCCGTTTCGGGCTGGACCGGCTGATGGAAGCGGTCATGCGCACCCGCACCCGTGAAATTCTGCTCCTGACCACCCTGGGCCTGTGCATGGGCATGGCCCTGCTGACCAGCGCCCTGGGCCTCTCCCTTTCCTTGGGAGCCTTTCTGGCCGGCCTGCTGCTGGCCCGTTCGCAATACAGCATGAGCGTCATCTCCGGCATTTTGCCCTACCGCGACGTGTTCATGAGTCTTTTTTTCATTTCCGTGGGCATGATGCTCAATGTGGATTTTTTCGGCCAGCATTTCTTCAGCATCATTCTGAGCACCCTGTTGTTCATTGCCATCAAAAGCCTGCTGACCCTGCCCGCCGTGCTGATTCAGGGCTATCCGTTGCGCGCGGCCATCATTACCTCCCTTTCCCTGGCGCAGGTGGGCGAATTCGCCTTTGTGCTGGCCGCATCCGGCCTTGAAGCCGGCCTGTTCGACATGACCGCCTATCAGAATTTCCTGGCCGTAAGCGTATTGACCATGATGCTCACGCCCGGCCTGATCGCCATAGCCCCGCGTCTGGCCAACCGGGTCGCGGGATGGCGTAATGAGAAACAGTTGGAGGATGCAAAAGAGTCTAACAGCGAAAGCTGCCCGCTGGAAGATCATCTGATCATCGTGGGCTTCGGCATCCGCGGCAAGCATCTGGCCCATGTGGCGCACGAGTCGGGCATTCCCTACACTATTCTGGAAATGAATCCCGAGACAGTGCACCGCTATCACGGCAAGGAGCCCATCTCCCACGGCGACGCCACCCAGCCCGTGGTGCTGGAGCATCTGGGCGTGGAAAAGGCGCGGGTGCTCGCGATTATCATTTCCGATCCGGCCGCGGTGCGGGCTATTACTATTGAGGCGCGCAGGCTCAATCCCAATCTGTATATCGTGGCCCGGACCCGTTTTGTGACCGAGGTGGCCCCGTTGCGCCGTCTGGGGGCCAACGACGTGATCGCCGAGGAATTTGAAACCTCCATCGAGGTCTTCAGCCGCGTACTCACCCAGTATCTGGTGCCCCGGCAGGATATCGACGCCTTTGCCGCGCGTATCCGCCAGATGAACTACCGGATGATCCGCCGCATGAGTAACGCGGTGGATCCCCTGGATGAAGTGGTCAGCCACCTGCCGGACATGGGCGTACAGGCCATGCGTCTGGGGGCGGATTCGCCGCTGTGCGGGCTGCCCCTGTCCCGGAGCGGCCTGCGGCCCAAGTATGGCGTGACTGTGGTGGCCATTCACCGTCAGGGCGAAATCCATGCCTCGCCGGAACCGCAGAGCTGCCTTGAGGCCGACGATATTATTTATCTTTTCGGCAGAACCGACAAACTATACGCCGTCAAGCCGCTCTTCTCCGGTTCGCTGAAGGAAAACGCCGCGCCGTCCAAAAGTGCTGAGGCCTCCATATAAAGCACTACGGTTTCGGCGGCGCAAGCGCCTCCGTTCCGGAATCCCGCCCCGGCGCAAGCGGCGGCTGAAAGACCACAAAGTGCGGCGTTTCTTCTACCATCCGCCACTCGCGGCGCACCCGTTGCGGCACGGAATAACCCGCGCGGTCATAGGCGTCAGCCTTGCGTGTGTCCAGTTGGTCCCGTTCCATGAACACCGTGAGTTTTTTATCCAGCAGTTCCTGGTACAGGGCGTCCACTTCGGCGTTGATCTCCCAGTCAATGAGCCAGTCCGATCCGTAAACCGGCCTGTCGTTATTGAGGTAATAGCTGAAGGAAAAACCGGGCATGGTTTTGTAGTCCGGCCCGTACTTGGTCCGCAGGGTTTTGAGTTCGGCCAGTCTGGCGTACATTTCCGCATCCACCAGTACGCCCCCGGCCTTGGGATAAATATCACCGGCATCCATGTTCAGCGCGGCGCGGGGCATGGGCCGCACCGGAAAAACATAGGGATACTGATAGCCTACGCCGAACATCAGCAGGCCGGCCAGCAGAGTTGTCCAGGCCAGAACGCGCGCGTTGCCGCCCAGACGGACATGCACCAGCAGAAAAGAAAAGATCAGGGGCACGGCGAAAAAAGCCGGAATTTTATAGCCGCCGCTGATCGCCACGGACCAGGCCGCCAGCAGACCCGCGCCCAGCCCCACGGAGGCCCGCCAGCGGGGATGCGGCGTCACGGCGTCGCGCAGCCAGGGCGTCAGGAAAACCTGCGGAAAAAGCACGCACAGGCCACCCAGCAGCATGAACAGCGTGGGCCAGGACAGGCCGTAGCCGATCCAGGTCTGGCTGCGCAGCACTTCCCGGATATACCAGACCGCCAGCAGCGCCAGATAGATATAGGCGGGCCGCAAGGCGGCGGGCAAAGATTTCTTTAGCAGTTTTGCCGCCAGCCAGGGCAGAACCGCCAGGCCGGGCAGCCACCAGCTCTGGCGCAGATAGATGAAAATGCCCGCGTCCAGGGCTTCGCGGATATCCAGTTGCCCGGTGGTCATCCGCGAAAAGGCGGACAGCGCCCCCGCATTATACAGCAGACCATAGACCAGGACCATAAGCCCCAGCCAGGCGGCCAGACAGTATACGACTTCGTGCCGCCGGGGCCGGGTCAGCCAGATCAGCAGGGCTACGGCCGGAGGAACCAGCAAAAAGGACTGTTTGCAGAGCATGGCGCAAGCCGCCAGCAACCCGGCGACAGCGGGCCAGCCGCTCACGGCGGCCCACAAGGCCCCGCCTGCGAAAAGAATGCCGTCCACCGTATGCCAAGGCATGTGCGGGAAGCTGTGTACGCCCCAGACAAACCCGCAGGTAGCCAGCAGAGGCAGCGGCAGGCCCAGCGCCTCCAGGCGGAAGAGCCTGTTCAGAAAAAGCGCCGCGAACCAGGAGGCCGCCAGCATGCCGGCCACAAAACCAGCCTTTCCGGCCAGCACATTGACGCTCTCCGGCGTGAGCCACATCCAGAACGCATGCCAGTACAGGGGCAGCGCGGGCTTGATGTAGTAAAAATCCCGATACGGCACCTGCCCTTCCAGAATGCGCCAGGCATAACCGTAAAAATAGCCGAAATCCGTGGTGTCCATGCCGTAGGGCGTATAGAACAGCAGATAGGCCAGGGGCGTCAGCACGGCGGCGGCCCAAGCCCAGCCGCGTTGTTGTTTGTCAGTCATCTGCGCCATTGCGTCTTGTTCCTTTTACAGCGGAGTTCGCTGTCGCGCGGCGTATCACAGGCCCGGCCCGCTGGCAAGGCGGATGGAGCATGGCACAACCGAAAACATCGGCATGTCCGCTTGCGCATTTTGCAAGAGCCAGCTAAGGTCGTAAATCACAATTCTGGAAACCGGGCCGCCGACGCTGCCGGATGGTTCACACAACGCCATGAGTTTGGCGGATTTTGCCATGCCTGACGCCATATATTTGCGTACCCTCTTGGGCAACGCCAAAGATATCGCCATCCTGGGCGCCAACGATACGCCCGGTCGACCGGTGGACCGCGTAGGCCGCTATCTGCTGGACCGGGGCTACACTGTGTGGCCTGTGCATCCCGCGCGCCGCACGGCCTGGGGTCTGACGGTTTTTCCTGATCTGGCATCTCTGCCCGGCCCGGTGGACATTGTTGACGTCTTCCGCGCGCCGCAGTATTGCCCGGAGCGCGCGCGCGAAGTGCTGGCCCTGCCCTGGCGGCCCAAAATCTTCTGGATGCAGTCGGGCATTGCCTCGCCCGAGGCGCGGAAACTGCTTGAGGCGACGGGCGTGGCCGTGGTGGAAGACGCATGCCTGATGGTAGAGCATGCCCGCCTGCTGGGAAATGCGGCGGACAACAAGCATAAGGTTGGTTGACCCATGGCTTCCGAGAGCACGGAAACTGTGTTTCAATGCCGCATGTGCGGCCACTGCTGTGAAGGTCGCGGCGGCATTGTGGTCAGTCCCGCCGACCTCACGCGTCTTTCCGCCTTTCTGCAGCTTGCGCCGGAAGAGGTCGTCACGCGCTATGGCGAACACTCGGGCGGCAAACTCAAAATCCGCACGGGCGCGGATGGTCGCTGCATCTTCTTCAAGGAAGGACAGGGTTGCGGCGTGCATGAAGGCAAGCCCGCCATCTGCCGGGCCTGGCCTTTTTTCAGGGGCAATCTCGAAGATCCCGCAAGTCTGGCTCTGGCCAAAGATTTCTGCCCCGGCATCGACCCACGGGTGACTCACGCCGTCTTCGCCCGACAGGGCCTCGCCTATCTGCGGGAAGAAGGCTTGCTGGCCCATGACCCCTCCTGTGAAGCCAACGCGCTGATCCTCAAGTAACCTACGATGCGACGCCGCCCCCGCCAGCTCTCAGTCAAGGAATGCTACGAGATCCTCAAGGTCGACAAGGGCGCCGATCTTCAGACCGTCAAGCGGGCCTACCGCCGTCGCGCCTTTGAGCTGCACCCGGATCTGAACCCCGGCAATCCCGACGCCAGCCGCCAGTTCCAATTGCTCAGCGAGGCCTACGTGGCCCTTTCGGCAGTGCTCAAGCCCGCCGAAGACGCCCGGCGGAAAGACGAGAGCCGCCGCGCGGCATCCACCGCCCAGGCGACTGATGCACCCCATCCGGAAGACCGGACGGCCCCCGGCGATGCGACCGGACAGCGGCGGGAAGAAAACCGGGAACAAACGGCGCAGAAAACCGGGAGCGCCAAAAAGACGCGGGCTGCGGGCACCGCTTCGACCCAAAACGCGGAACAGAACACAGCCTCGCAAACAGCCGGGCAGGCGGCTTCCGGCCCTTCAAACGGCGCGCAGGCCGGGCCGCAAGGCGACGCTCCATCCGGCCAGGATCAGACAGGACCGACGGAGCAACAGGCCGGAAACGCCACAAATGCCTATGCCGAACAGGATGTGCTGCGGGATCTGCTCAATGATCCTTTTGCCCGGCGCGTCTTTGAGGATATTTACAGTGAGCTGAGCCGCCAGCAGGCCGATCAGCAACAGGGGGAGGCGTCCGGAAACGCGACCCAACCCCGCCAGTCGGCGAATCAGGAAAAGAAAACCACCAAGCTCCATCAGGGGAATCTGGCCTGGGGCACTCCCAAGTGGAATCTGGACTTCAACAAGGGCGTCAAGGGCGTGGTCAAGGACTGGCTGCGCCGCCAGATCGACGAAGAGCAAAGCCTGACCCTGCCCGCCGCCCGGCTCGCCCCGGGCAGACGCGTGCGTCTGCAAATCCGCCGTGGCCTTTCCGGCGAATTGCGTACAGTGGAAATCACCCTGCCGCCGGATTTCGCGGTGGGCAAGCCCGTGCGCCTGCGCGGTCTGGGCAAACGCGTAGGCCCCTGGCAGGGTGACCTTTATCTCACCCTGTACAATGAGTAGACCTACAGCGGCTCTTCCGCAACGCTGAAATTGAACTCCCCGCGTTCCTCGCCCCCCACCACATAGCGCAGACGTTCCCTGACCGCGTTGCCCGCGTCGAAAGTCAGCACCACGGGCTTTCTGGAATACAGTTCCCGCGGCCCGTTGACATACTCCACAGCGGTGATGATCAGCTCGTCGTCCGGCTGGCAGGTGCGCGCCGCGGCGCCGTTGAGAATGCAGCAGCGGGAACCGGCCTCGCCGTAGATCACATAGGTGGAAATGCGCTGTCCGCTGTTCTTGTTCCAGATATTGACGAATTCCAGAGGATAGATGCCCGCCAAAGCGCACTGCTCCGGATCAAGGGTGATGGAACCGTGATAATCCAGCACGCAGCCGGTCACATGAATGCCGTGCAGTTTGGCCCGCAGTATCTGAAGCATGTTCTCCGCCTTTGGCTTGAACGTCCTGCGCGAAAACGCCGCGAGAGCGCGCTCTGAAAAAGGCCGCGTAACGCGGCCTGGGAAATTGGGGAAATATTTCTGTCAGTTTCCGGAGGGACAACGGCGGGCGCTGTGCTCAATAGGCCCGGATGTATTCATCCATATTGTCGGCGGAACAGTTTCGGCTGACCCAGAAGGCCGAAGCCCATACCATCAGGGCCGTGGCCTGGGTGTCGTCCAGAGCCTTGAGTTTGGATTCCAGACTGGATTTGCTGGCGCCGTGGCGCAGATGGACGTTGTTGACGTCGCAGGCGTCCGTCACCCGCAACAGCAGATAGGACAGACGGGTATGATCGGGCATCAGCTTCATGTCCTTGTGGGCTTCCACGATGGTTTTCAGTTCGGCCGCGCTGAACATGTGCTTGATGCTGGTAATGGCCCGGAAAAAGGTATCCACGGCCCACGGCAGAATAAATTCCGCGCCGGCGCTCTTGGTGCGGAAATAATCTTTGAGCCAGCGTTCCTGATCGTCATTGATGCGTGCTGCGACCTGCGGCATGGATGCCCCCGATACTTACGTGCGGCCCGGCCTGAAACCGGGTATCATTACGGTGTTGTGCGCCATCTGCTTCTTTAGGGGCTACACTACCTTGCAGAAAAATTCAAGACATGATCTAGACATCATTCCAGAAACATTCCAGGCGCATCCCGCCCGCGCGGCGGGCACGGACAAAGGTGGACCGACGCGCAAGATTCTGAGGAGGAAGAATGACGCCACGAGCGGAAGGGAGAGGAGAGGACGATTCCTATGCGTTCAAAACCGCCCTGCTGCGCATGCACGCCGCCACAATGCTTTTCGGCCTGTCCGGCATTTTCGGCAAGCTCTGCGCCTGCTCGCCGGCCATGCTGGTCTGCGGCCGCGCTCTTTTCGCCGTGGGCGCGCTGGGCCTGCTCTGCCTGGTGCGACGCCATGCGCCCTGGCACGGAGTGCGCGCACAGGATCTGGCGGGTCTGGGCCTGAGCGGCATGCTGCTCACCGCCCATTTCGTCACCTTCTTCATGGGCGTTCAACTGGGCGGCGTGGCCGTGGGCACACTGGGTTTCGCCTGCTTTCCGGCCTTCACCACCCTGTTTGAGGCTCTGGCCTACCGCGAAAAACCCAGCTGCCGCGAATACACAGGGCTGGCTCTGATCAGTTGCGGCCTGCTCCTGGTCACGCCCTCTTTTTCCCTGGCGGACACGGCCACCCGCGGACTGTTCTGGGGCGTGATCTCCGCCGCTGTATACGCCCTGGTGGCCATCGCCAACCGGCGCAACGCCGTCAGCATGACCGGCACGCAGGCCTGCTGGTGGCAGAACATGGTCATCATCTCCTGCCTGCTGCCCTTCACAGCCACGCAATTTCCAGCTGTGTCGGACCTGGACTGGCTCTGGATTGCCTGCCTTGGTCTGCTCTGCACGGCTCTGGCCTACAGTCTCTACGTGGGTAGCCTGGCCGCGCTCAAGGCCCGGCGGGCGGCCATGATCATCAGCCCTGAGCCGGTCTACGCCATCCTGGCGGCCTGGCTGCTGTTCGGCGACGCGCCGGGTTTGCGCATGATCGCGGGCGGTCTGCTGATCGTGGGCACAGTATTGCGCATGAACCGGGCGTAAGGCCGGGACGTTTCCAGGCTTTCCCCGGCAAACCGTGGAGCTTTGGCTTTCCAGCAAGGAAAAGCGCGCGTTGGCCGACTGGAGTGGACTCTTTTCGTCCACGACCGGAGGGCAAAGCGTGCTTTGACGCGGATGGAAGCCAAAAGAACCGGTTTGCCTAAAATGTGTCCTGCATGCTGTAGAGCCTGCCCGGCTTCTGTTGCGCCAGCCAGGCGGCGGCGCGCAGGGCGCCCTGGGCGAAATTTTCGCGCGAATGGGCCTGATGGCTCACTTCGATGCGTTCGCCGGGTCCCATGAAGTACACGGTATGTACCCCCACCACGTCGCCGCCCCGGACGGCCTGAATGCCGATCTGGGCCTTGGGCCGCTCACCGATGATGCCGTCGCGGGACGAGCAGCGCACATCCGGGAGCTTCCAGCCGCGCGCTTCGGCCAGGCATTCGCCCAAGGTCAGGGCAGTGCCGCTGGGGGAGTCCTTTTTGCGGTTGTGGTGCAGTTCCACCATTTCAATGTCGTAGCTGTCGCCCAGAGCCTTGGTCAGCTCCGGCAGGATTTTCAGCAGCACATTGACGCCGATGCTCATATTGGAGGACCAGAAGATGGGCGTTTTGGCGGCCAGAGCGCGCAGTTCATTCTTCTGTTCCTCGGTGAAGCCCGTGGTGCCGATAACCAGGGCGTGTCCGCTTTGGGCCGCCACGCGCGCCGAATGCAGGCTGACCGCGGGGGCCGTGAAATCGACGATCACCGCACCCGGAGCCTGCGGCAGCAGGGCTTCCAGATCATCGGTCACCGGGCAGCCCGCTCCGGCCAGGGCGTCCAGATGCTCTTTGCTGTCCACCAGACCGACCAGCCTGTATTCCGGGTCAGCGGCCACAAGACCGCTGATGGTTCTGCCCATGCGCCCGTTGGCGCCCACGACGACAATGCCTGTGCTCATTACGGCCTCACTCGCTTGCATCCAAGGTTATTCCCGAAGCGGCGAGCAATGCGCGAAAGCCCGCCTCGTCCAGCACGGCGACGCCCAGGGCTTGCGCCTTGTCCAGCTTGCCGCCCGGTTTGTCCCCCACCACCAGATAATCCAGCTTCTTGTTCACGCTGCCCGCCAGAACGGCTCCGGCGGCTTCGGCCAGACGCTGCGCCCTGCCGCGCGGCAGGGACAGCGAACCGGTAAACAAGACATTTTTGCCGCGTAACGGCCCGTCCTGCGCCGCCTCCACGCCGTTCTCCGCCCCGCCGGACGGAGCAAACGGAACAAGGGGACTTTGGGGCCAAAGCCCCAACTCGCGAAAACGGGCCAGTTGCGCCCGGTTGGCCGGGCTTTCAAAAAAGTTGCGGATGGAAGCCGCCACCTCCGGCCCCACGTCCGGCAGGGCCTGCAAGCTTTCGCCATCGGCCCGGCCCAGTTCGTCCAGGTCACGGAACTGCCCGGCCAGCAGGCGCGCGGTCTGTTCGCCCACATGCCGGATGCCCAAGGCGCTGATCAGGCGCGGCAACGTGGCCGTATGCCGGGCCTCGTCCAGGGCATCCACGAACTTTTGGGCCAGCACCTCGCCCATGCGCTCAAAGCCCAGCAGTTCTTCCGCCTTCAGTGTAAACAGATCCGCGGGAGATTGCACCCGGCCCGAATTCACCAGTTGCGCGATCCATTTCTGGCCCACGCCCTGGATGTCCAGACCGGCCTTGGAGACAAAATGGCTGATGGCGCGCAGGCGCACCGCCGGACAGGAAAGGTTGTCGCAGCGCCAGGCCGCCTCGCCGGGTTCGCGGTGCACGGTTTCGCCACAGGCCGGGCAGGTGTGCGGAAAGACGAATTCCACAGCCTCGGGCGGACGCTTGGCCAGCACCGGCCCCACCACCTCGGGGATCACGTCTCCGGCGCGCTGCACCATGACCGTATCGCCCACGCGCACGTCGCGGGCGCGGATTTCATCCTCATTGTGCAGCGTGGCCCGCGACACCATGACCCCGCCCACAGGCACCGGCTCCAGCACAGCCACGGGCGTGAGCACGCCGGTACGTCCCACCTGAATGTCGATGCCCGTCAGCAGGGTTTCGGCCTGCATGGCCGGAAACTTGAAGGCCACAGCGAAGCGCGGCGCGCGGGCCGTGAAGCCCAGAGCCTCCTGCGCCTCCAGATTGTCCTGTTTGGCCACGGCCCCGTCGATTTCCATGGGGAAATCCTGGCGGTGTTCACGCACCCAGGCCGCATAGGCCTCCACTTCGTCCGGACCGGCGCAGAGTCTGCCGTCGGGCGGGGTCAGGAAACCATAGGCCGTCAGGCGCTCCATGAGTTCGTGCTGGGACGGACAGGGCTCCGCCGGAGCCCAAGCCGCCTCGCCCAGGCTGTAGGCCAGAAAGCGCAACGGACGGGATTCGGTAATGGAAATGTCCAGCTGGCGCAGCGTGCCCGCAGCGGCGTTGCGCGGATTGGCGAAGACTTTCCGGCCCAGCGCCTGCTGCTGCTCGTTGAGGGCCGCGAAATCCTTTTTGAACATGACCACTTCGCCGCGCACTTCCAGGCGGGAGGGAAAAGGCCCCTCCCCGCGCAGGCGCAGGGGCACGGTGCGGATGGTGCGCACGGCCTCTGTGACCACTTCGCCCGTTTCGCCGTCGCCACGGGTCAGGGCTTCGCGCAGCACGCCGTGCTCATAGATGATTTCCAGAGCCAGGCCGTCCAGCTTGGGGTCGCACCAGAATTCCAACGGCAGGGGGCCGTTGAGTTCCGCATCCCAGGCGCGCCGCATGCGCTCCACAAAGTCGCGCCAGCCTTCGTCGGAAAAAACGTTGTCCAGGCCGTACATCCGGCGTCTGTGCGCTTTTTTGGCCAGACCGTCCAGCAGGCCGCCGCCCACCCGCAAGGTGGGCGAATGCGGGCTGCGCAGGCCGGGCCAGCGCTCTTCCAGATCTGTCAGCTCCCGGAACAGGGCGTCGTACTGCTCGTCGCTGATCTCCGGCGCGTCCAGCGTATGGTACAAATAATTATGGCGCTCCAGTTCGGCGCTGAGCCAGCGGGCCCGTTCCCGCTCCTCCGCCGAAGGTTGCGGCGCGAGAAGGGAATGTTGTTCGGATGGAATGGAGGTCTTATTCAGGGAGGACATAGGGGGAGAACCTTTACTCGGGCAGAGCTATGAGCCGGGCGCGCAAAGCGCGGATGCGGTCACGCAGTTCCGCGGCCTGTTCAAATTCCAGATCGCGCGCGGCCTGGCGCATTTCCTTTTCCAGCTTGAGCACAAGGGCCGCCGTATCCTCGGCGGTGAGCGGCGCGGCGTCGGCAGCGGCCTTGGTCTTGTCTTTGCCGCGTCCCCGGCCCCGGCCCTTGGCCGCATCGTTATCCACATACAGAGTATCCAGCGGAGATTCAAGACTTTTTGTGGTGCTGCGGGGCGTGATGCAGTGCTCTTCGTTGTAGGCCGTCTGCTTGGCGCGGCGGCGGGCCGTCTCGTCCATGGCCGCCTTCATGGAGGCCGTCACCTTGTCGGCGTACAGGATCACCCGGCCCCGTGCGTTACGCGCGGCGCGGCCGAAAGTCTGGATCAACGAACCCGTGGAGCGCAGAAAACCCTCCTTGTCCGCATCCAGGATGCAGACCAGGGAGACTTCCGGAATGTCCAAGCCCTCACGCAACAGGTTGATGCCCACCAGGACGTCGAATTCGCCCGTGCGCAAGGCCCGGATGATCTGTAGGCGCTCCAGGGTTTCGATATCCGAATGCAGATAGCGCGCCTTGACGCCCATATTGCAGCAGTATTCGGTGAGATCCTCGGCCATGCGCTTGGTCAGGGTGGTCACCAGCACGCGCTCGCCGCGCGTGACCCTGGCCCGGCACTCGCTGAGCAGATCCTCCATCTGGCCCTTGACCGGGCGGATTTCCACTTCCGGGTCCACCAGGCCGGTGGGACGGATGATCTGTTCGGCCACAATGCCCTGGGCCTGATCCAGCTCGTAGCGACCCGGCGTGGCCGAAACGTACACCACCTGATTGAGCAGAGAGGTGAATTCGTCAAACTGCAAAGGCCGGTTGTCCAGGGCCGAGGGCAGGCGGAAGCCGTAGTCCACCAGGGTTTGCTTGCGCGAACGGTCGCCCTTGTACATGCCGCCCACCTGGGGCACGGTGATATGCGATTCGTCGATGAACAGCAGGAAGTCGCGCGGAAAGTAATTGAGCAGACAGGACGGCGGTTCGCCGGGCTTGCGGCCGTCCAGGTGGCGGGTATAGTTTTCGATGCCGTTGCAATAGCCCAGCTCCTCAATCATCTCCAGATCCAGCTGGGTGCGCTGTTCCAGGCGCTGGGCTTCCACCAGCTTGCCGTGTTCCTTGAAGGCCGTGAGACGCGCGGCCAGCTCGTCGCGAATGTCGCCGGCGGCGCGCTTCAGATTATCCTGGGCCGAAACAAAGTGGCTGGCCGGGTAGAGCACGGTTTTCCCCACCTCGGCCAGCACCTCGCCGGTGAGCGGGTCAATTTCACGCATGGCGTCGATGTCGTCGCCAAAGAATTCCAGACGCAGCGCCCGTTCATGGTGATAGGCCGGAATGATTTCCAGGGCGTCGCCGCGCACCCGGAAGGTGCCGCGGTGGAAGTCGTAATCATTGCGCTCGTAATGCACTTCCACCAGGCGGCCGATCAGGTCGTCCATGGGCAGGCGCTGCCCCACTTCCACGGGAATGACCATCTTGGCGTAGTATTCCGGCGAACCCAGACCATAGATGCAGGAGACCGAGGCCACAATGACCACGTCGCGCCGGGTCAGCAGGGCATGGGTGGCCGCGTGGCGCAGTTTGTCGATATTGTCGTTGATGGAGGAATCTTTTTCAATATAGGTGTCCGAAGCCGGCACATAGGCTTCGGGCTGGTAGTAGTCGTAATAGCTCACGAAATATTCCACAGCGTTGCGCGGAAAAAGCTCGCGGAACTCATTATAGAGCTGAGCCGCCAGAGTTTTGTTGGGCGCGAGGACCAGGGCCGGGCGGTTGCAGTGGGCGATCACGTTGGCCATGGTGAAGGTCTTGCCCGAACCGGTCACGCCCAGCAGCACCTGGGCCGGAATGCCGGACAGGATATTCTCGGTCAGCGCGGCAATGGCCTCGGGCTGATCGCCCATGGGCGTGTAGTCGGTCTGCAAACTGAAGGGAATGGTTGCGTTATCTTCCATAGGGATCGATTTTGGGGTAAAAGGAATGACGTTGGAGCACGCCATACAAACAAACAGGAACCATTATGGAAAAACAGAGTATCGCCGCGCCGGACAATGCCCCTCTGGACAGGATTTATATCATAGCCGCCACGCTCAACGCCTTCAAGGGACGCCGCCATGTGGAAGTGCACATCTTCCGCCATGGAGCCACTGACGAGGAACTGACGGCCCTTGAGGGCAAAAAGCTGGTGGGCCCGCCCGACCCGGCGGTGCCGCCCCAGGTTCTGCAAGGCGCCACCGAGGAGGCCGCCCTGCGTTGCGTGCTGGAGGCCTTTACCGCCGAGGAAAGCCAGGCCCTGGTGGCCTATCTTGAACAGCGCTATGCCGAGCACATCGAAAAAATCATGGTCTGTCCCATGGACCTGCCGGTGCCGCTGGGCGTGGCTCCGTTGAGCGGCATCCCCGAAGGCAAAAGCACGGGTTTCATCCGCTTCGACGCCGTGCCCGATTATCCTCTGCCCTTTGTGGCGCGAGGTTTTTACGATCTGGCCGTCCACGAGCCGCTGATGGCGGAATAGGCGTAGCCCGTTTTCCAGGGAGCCCAGGGGACGGTTTCCGCCTGCCGCCCGTCCGGTTCTCCTGCCCCATCGGCGGCCAGCGCCCGCGCCAGCCGTTCCAGAAAAGACGCTCTCGGCAACATGACCCCGCCCATCCGCATGATGTGCGGGGTCTGTTGCTGGCAATCCAGCAGATCCGCTCCGCGCAGCCGCAACAGCGCCACCAGCCCGGCAAGAGCCGCGCGGGAGGCCTCGGACGCGCGGTGAAACATGGATTCGCCGAAAAAGGCCCGGCCCAAGGCCACGCCGTACAGCCCTCCGGCCAGAGAGCCGTCCCGCCAGGCCTCCACGGAATGGGCATAGCCCAAGGCGTGCAGACGCTCATAGGCCGCGATCATCTCCGGCGTGAGCCAGGTGCCGTTTCCGGCCGCGCGCGCTCCGGCGCAGGCCCGGATGACCTGACCGAAGGCCGCGTCCAGGGTAAGCTCAAAGGGGCGGCGGCGCAATGCGCGGGCGCTGCGGGACGGCAGACGGAAGGACTCCAGGGGCAACACGCAACGAGGGTCCGGCGCCCACCAGAGAATGGGCAGCCCCTTTTCATACCAGGGAAAGATCCCCCGGCTGTAGGCCGCCAACAGGCGTTCGGGCCGCAGATCGCCGCCCGCGCAGAGCAGTCCGTCCGCGCGGGCGGTTTTCGGCGGCGGAAATTGCGCGGCCAGCTCCGCGAACACGCCGCGCATGCCGGACTCAGGCCTCCACGCTCTGCCGCGCGGCTTTGGCGCGGGGCGAGGCGGTCGGCATCAGCGCCAGGGCATCATCCTTGAGCGTCAGGCGGGCGCTGCCGCCCTTTTTCAGCGAACCGAACAGAAGCTCGTGGGCCAGACGGTCCTCAAGCTCATTGCGCAGCAGGCGGCGCAGGGGCCGCGCGCCCATGGCCGGATCAAAGCCCTTGCGCGCCAGCCACTGCCGGGCCTTGTCCGTCACGCTCAGCGTGACATTGCGCTGGGCCAGGGTGGCGCGGATCTCGGCCAGGAACTTGTCCACGATGCGCAGCATCATTTCCTGCGACAGACTGCGGAAGGGCACCATGGCGTCCAGACGGTTGCGGAACTCGGGCGTAAACAGGTTTTCCACAGCCTTCAGCCCCTTGCGGGCCGCGTCTTCGGGCGCGGCCTGACCAAAGCCGATGGCCGAGCGCGACATATCGAAGGCCCCGGCATTGGAGGTCATGATCAGGATGACGTTCGAGAAATCGGTTTTGCGGCCCGTGTTGTCCGTGAGGGTCGCGTAGTCCATAACCTGAAGCAATACATTAAAGATGTCCGGGTGTGCTTTTTCCACTTCGTCCAGCAGAACCACGGAATACGGGGCCTTGCGCACCGCTTCGGTGAGCAGGCCGCCTTGGTCAAAGCCCACGTACCCCGGAGGCGAACCGATCAGGCGGGACACGGAATGCTTTTCCATGTATTCGCTCATGTCGTAGCGCAGGAACTCCACGCCCATGAGTTTGGCCAGGCTGCGGGCCACCTCGGTTTTGCCCACGCCCGTGGGACCGTAGAACAGAAAGGCCCCTGCCGGGCGCTGTTCCTGCCCGAGTCCGGCGCGGGCGCGCAAAATAGCCCGCACGGTGAGCTCAATGGCTTCCTCCTGGCCGAAGACCAGATGCTTCAAGTCCCGCTCAAGACTGGCCAGACGCGCGCGCTCCCGCCCGGACACCGTGCGGATGGGGATGCCCGCCATACGGGCCACCACCCGCTCCACATCGGCCATGCTCACAGCCGGTCGCACCTCCCTGCCTGACGCGGATGGGGCGGTTTCGGACGGGCCGCTCTGCCGCAGGCGCACGGCGGCCCCGGTTTCATCCATGACGTCAATGGCCTTGTCCGGCAGTAGGCGGTCCCGCACATGACGCGCGGAAAGTTCAACCATCGCCTTAAGGACAGCGGGGCTGTAGCGCACCCGGTGGTGCTCGGCGTAGCGCCCTTCCAGCCCCTGAAGAATAGCCAGACAGTCCGTAACGTCGGGCTCACGCAGGTCAATGCGCTGGAAGCGTCGGGCCAGGGCGCGGTCCTTTTCCAGATGATTGCGGAACTCCTCATAGGTGGTGGAGCCGATGCAACGGATTTCGCCGCTGGCCAGAGCCGGTTTGAGCAGATTGGAGGCGTCCATGGAACCGCCGGACGTGGAACCGGCCCCCACTATCGTATGGATTTCGTCAATGAACAGGATGGCCTCCGGCATGGCCTTGAGGGCCTGCACAATGGCCTTGAGCCGCCCCTCGAAGTCGCCGCGGTAACGGGTGCCGGCCAGCACCAGGCCCATGTCCAGCGCGAACAGTTTGGTGTCGGCGAACATTTCCGGCACCCGGCCCTCGGCGATGCGCAAGGCCAGACCCTCGGCAAGGGCGGTTTTGCCCACGCCCGGATCGCCCACAAAGAGCGGATTGTTCTTGCGGCGGCGACAGAGCACCTCAATGGCGCGGTCCAGTTCCTGCTCACGGCCCACAAGGGGATCGATCTTGCCTTCTCTGGCGCGGGCCGTGAGATCAACGGTATACTGGGCCAGAGGGTCGCCCTTGGCCGCGCGGGTTCCGCCTGACGCGCCGTCGTCCGCCTCTCCGGTTCCGCTTTCCTCCACGCCGCGCGAGCCGCCGCCCTCGCCCAGACCGTGGGAGATGAAGGTCAGCACGTCCAGACGCTCCACGCCCTGCCTGCGCAGGAAGAAGAGCGCGTAGCTTTCCTCCTCGTCCATGATGGCGATGAGCAGATCGCCCAGTTCCACAACGTCGCGGCCCGCCGAGCGGATGTGGTTGAGCGCGCGCTCCAGCACGCGCTGCACGCCGTCGGTCTGGGTGACTTCATATTTGCCGGGCTGGTCCACCACTTCCAGTTCCGTACGGAAAAAGCCTTCCAACTGCTCACGCAGCACGGCCACGCTGGCCCCGCTGCCTTCCAGAATGACCCGGCCTTTCATGCTGTTGGTCAGGGCGTAGAGCACATGTTCCACCGTCAGCAGATCATGCCTGCGCCGCTGCACTTCCATAAGGGCGTCCCGCAGGACGCTTTGCACGCTTTTACTCAGCATATTTTCTCCAAACTCCCGCTACGGCCGAAGCGGCTGCGGGGAGCTGTTCCGAGGGCGCGGCCGCATGCCGCGCCTCAACTGCGGCGCTTTGATGCGCCGTGGCGACAGCCTTTACACGGCTGACCGCGCTCAATGAATTTTTTCCATGGTGCATTTGAGGGGAAAACCCGCAACGCGCGCCTCCCGATGGACGCGGCTGACCTTGGCTTCGGCCACTTCGCGGGTATAAATGCCGCACTGCCCCACGCCGCGCTGGTGTACGGCCAGCATAATGGCCGTGGCTTCTTCCAGCGGCTTGTGGAACACGCCACAGAGGATGTTCACCACAAAATCCATACTGGTGTAATCGTCGTTATGCAGCAGAACACGGTAGCGGTCCGGTTCCTTGAGCTTCCCGGCCACAATGGTCCGGCTTTCTCCGTCAGTTTCGCCCTGATGAGACAACGGCATGGCACAATCTCCCGCAAGCGCTTCAGGCCTTGGCTGCTGTTCCGGACTTGCCGCCCCGAGGCTCCGTATCCGCGAGGCCCAGTTCCCGCCGGCAGCGGCGCCGTTGCTCCGCGTCGAACACAAAAGAAAGATCCGGGGGCAGGTTGTGCAGGCGGCGCCATTCCTGATGCAGCTGATGATAACTTTTGGTGCTTATTTCGGCCTTGTCAAGCCCCAGACGCGCGGCAACCCGGTCAATATGCCCGGCTTCGCCCTCCAGTTCCACCACATCGGCGAAGGGCAGCGCGTCCAGTTCCACTTCCACATCCTCAAAAAACCACGGCTCGCGCACCTTCTCGTAACGTGCGCCCACAGCGTAGCCCAAGCCCTTCAGCACGGCGCGCATGGCCGCGCCGTCGGCCACTTCCAGTTCGCGTTCCTCGCGCACCTTGAACTGTCCGTTCTGCGGCGCGGGCAGCTTGAGGGTCAGCACATGGCGCGTGACGTCCGGCCATTCCTGCAGGCGCAGGCGCAGCAGACGCCCGCTGGCGAACAACTGCGCGTCGGGCGTATCAAAAACCCAGTTGCTTTCAAAATGCGCGCCCAGATTGCGCGCCCCCAGATCGTGCAGCGCCCGGCGCAGCGTTGCGAAATCCACGTTCAGATATTTGCGTTCCACTTCCAGGGGCATGTTTCGCTTCCTCCGGCAAAAAATCACTGGCGGCGGAACAAACGCTGCTGCAGGGCCGCGATAGTGGCAATGCCGCCTCCCCCCTTGCCGTTGCCCGCTCCGCCGTCAGGATAGACTATAGGCTCGAAGCCCAGCCGCCGGGCCTGCGAAAGGCGCAGATCCTGCGCGGCCACGGGCCGCACCTGGCCGTTGAGATCCACCTCGCCCCAGAGCACGCACTTTTCCGGCAGGGGCACGTCATAATAGGAGGACAGCACGGCGGCCACCAAGGCCAGGTCCAGGCCGGGCTCCTGCAGACGCATGCCGCCGCCCACCTTGGCGTAAATGTCCACCTGACCAAAATTGAGCTTGAGCCGCTTTTCCAGCACGGCCAGAAGCAGATGCAGGCGGTTGGCGTCAAAACCCAGCGCGGCGCGGCGCGGGATGCTCAGGAAGGTCCGCGCCACCAGGGCCTGAACCTCCACGGCCAGCGGGCGCTGCCCGTCCACGGCCATGACCACGGCGGTGCCGGACAACGAAGCGTCGCGCGCCCCCAGAAAAAAGGTGGAGGGATCGTCCACCACCTGCATGCCGCGCTCTCCCATGCGGAAGACCAGCAATTCCTCATTGGGGCCGAAACGGTTCTTGAACACGCGCAGCAGACGGAACATCTGACGGCGGTCCCCTTCCAGCGAGATGACCGTGTCCACCATGTGCTCCAGCAGACGCGGCCCGGCCAGAACGCCGTCCTTGGTCACGTGGCCCACCAGAATCAGAGTGCAGCCTGAACGGCGGCAGGCCTCCAGCAGGGCCGTGGCCACGGCGCGCACCTGGCTGACGTTGCCGGGCAGGCCGTCGGCCTCCAGACTGGTCAGGGTCTGCACCGAATCCACGACCACCAGGGCGGGCGTCGAGGCTCCGCCGTTGAGAGCGTCCAGCACGTCTTCCACCCTGGAAGTGGCCAGCGCCAGAAGGTTGGGGTCCAGCATATTGAGCCGCTCGCCCCTGGCCTTGATCTGCGGCAGGGATTCCTCGCCGCTGGCATAGAGCACCGGCTTGCCCTGGGCCGCCACCAGCCCGGCCACCTGCAACAGCAGGGTGGATTTGCCGATGCCCGGCTCGCCGCCCACCAGGATGGCCGCGCCCGGCACCAGACCCTTGCCCAGCACACGGTCCAGAGCCTTGAGTCCGCTGCCGTAGGGGGTGTGTCCGGCGTCAGCCACATCGCGCAGGGGCACAGGGCGGTCGGCCCCGCCGGGACCGGAAGACGCGGCGGCCCGGCGGCCAGCCGCCGGACGGGACTGGGCCGAGGCCTCAAGAGTATTCCACTCGTGGCAGTTGGGGCACTGGCCACGCCATTGCAGAGTCTGGGCTCCGCATACTGAACAGAGATAGATTTCGCGCGTTTTAGCCATGTCTGAAGCCTACGGAAAAAGGACGCTCGGCGCAAGAAGAGCGGTATTCCTCCCCTAAAAAGGACTTCAAACGTGGGGGGGAGCGGACGCGCCGGAGCGCAAAACGCCCGGAGGGGAAATGACGGCGCTTCAGGCCTGCCGTCCGCTCTGGAGTTTGCGGAAGATGGTGCTGCGGTTGACCTGAAAAAGCTCGGCCACTTTCTGCACCGAGCCATGCGCCTCAATGGCCTTGAGCAGAAAATCCCGCTCCATTTCAGCCATGATTTCCTTCAGGGGTCGTCGGGCGGCCAGGATTTCCTCGGAGTAGGAAGAGATGTCGCGGTTCACGCCGGAGATCTGCGCGGGCAGATCCCGGGGCGAGATCAGCGGCCCGTTGAGCGTGATCACCAGGCTGTGGACCAGATTCTGGAGTTCGCGCACGTTGCCGGGCCAGGCATAGGCGCTCATCATGTCCAGAGTCACGCCCATGAAGGCCAGAACCTTGCGGTATTTGGCCGTGTACTGGTGCAGAAAATGCTCGGCCAGGGGGCGCACGTCCTCGGGACGCTCGCGCAGGGGCGGAACGCGCAGGGTAGCCACATTGAGCCGGTAATAGAGATCGCGACGGAAGGTACCGGCCTCCACGCTTTCGGCCAGGTTGCGGTTGGTGGCCGCGATGACCCGCACATCCACCTTGCGCGGACTGGACGAGCCCACCCGCATGATCTCCCCGTCTTGGAGCACGCGCAGCAGGCGGGTCTGCATGGACAGGGGCAGTTCGCCCACCTCGTCCAGAAAAATGGTGCTGCCGTCCGCGATTTCAAAATACCCGGCCTTACCTTTGCTGGACGCCCCGGTGAACGCGCCGGGCAGATAGCCGAAAAGCTCGGACTCGGTCAGGGTTTCGGAAATGCCGCCGCAGTCGACCTTGAGCATGATCTTGTCGTTGCGGCGGCTCAGGCTGTGGGTCAGGCGGGCAAAGACATCCTTGCCCGCGCCGGTTTCGCCCAGAATCAGCACCGTGGCGTCCGTGGCCGCGAAGCGCCGCAGCAGCGACACGGTTTCAGCCATGACCGGACTGGCGTAGACCGGCTCCTGTGGTCGGCTTTCATGGGCCATGTGGGCCAGCTGGTCGTTGATCTGGTCGATGAGGCGACACTGTCCCGCCACCTGCTCCTGGAGGTTTGCCAGCAGGGTGATATCCCGCGCGAAGGTGACCACCAGGCGGATGCTCCCGCCCTCGTCAAAAACCGGAAAGCCGGAGAGCACCAGCTTTTTGCCGTTCTTGAGCTGCTGCACATGGGTGGCGGGCTTGCCCGTGCGCACGATCTCCGGGTTGAGGATATGGTCGAAAACCCCCTCCTCCACCAGGGAACGCACGTTTCTGCCCTGCACGCTCTCCTGCTTCAGGCCGGTGAGCTGCTCATACATGCGGTTGATGTGCAGGGCCGTGCCCGAAACGTCGGAAATAAACACCCCGTCAGGCAGGGCGTCAAGAATGCGCTCGACATATCTGGAGAGAAGTTCCGCGGAGCGGCAGGTCATGGGGCATCATCCGGGTTGAAAAAGGCGCTACCGGGGAATCTGCACTCTCGCGCCCAGAATGTCCAGAGCCGTGCGTTGCAGGCGGGACATGACGGCCTTGTCCAGCGTCACGTCGCCCATGGGCGGCCTGCGGTCCAGAAAATGGTATTTCTGCGTGCCCAGGCGGTGGTACGGCAGCATTTCATACCGGACCCGCTCAAACGGCTTCAGAAAGGCGGCGATGGCGGCAATGGCCTCTTCGCTGTCGTTGAAGCCCGGAATCACCGGGGTGCGCGCCAGGATGGGCACATCCGGGAATTCCTCGGCCAGAATACGGAAGTTCTCCAGAATGCGCGTATTGGGGCGGCCGGTCCGGGCCTCGTGCGCGGCGCTGTCCATGTGCTTGATGTCGAACAGGACGTAATTCAGATACCGGGCTGCGGCCCGGACGCTGGTTGCGGGCACCATGCCGCAGGTTTCCACGGCGGTTTTGAGCCGCCGGGCGCGGGCCTGACGCAGCAGGGCCACGGCAAAATCCGCCTGCAACAGGGGTTCGCCGCCGGACAGGGTCATGCCGCCGCCGGAACGGGAATAAAAAGCCGCGTCCTGCTCCACGGAGCAAAGCACATCGTCCACACTGCGCTGTTTGCCGTAGATCAGCAGGCCCTGGGCCGGACAGGCCTCCGCGCAGGGCATTGCACAGCCCGCGCAGAGGGAACGGTCAATGACGGGCTTGCCGTCCCCGCCGTGGCTGACGGCCCCGCGCTCACAGGCCGTGACGCAATGGCCGCACTTGTCCAGTTCCAGACAGCGCCCGGCATTGTAGGCCAGCTCGGGGCGCGGGTTCTGGGATTCGGGATTGCTGCACCAGTGACAGGACAGCGCGCAGCCCTTGAGGAACACGATGGTCCTGATGCCGGGTCCGTCATGCACCGAATATTTCTGAATATTGAAGACAATGCCTCGCTGTTCGAGATCCCGCTGCTCGTCGTCTTCCAGGCACATACGTCCGTCCTTTGGCTGAGGGAGGGGAAAAGGCGTGGGGAGAACCGGAAAGAGGGCCGGTTCTCCCCGCGTGTTGCCGCATGGCGACACGCCCTACATGGCGTCGTGCTCAGTGCGGGCAATCAGGTCATTCTGGAGATCCGGCGAAAGGTCCACAAAATAGGCGCTGTATCCGGCAATGCGCACAATCAGGTTGCGGTATTTCTGGGGATCTTTCTGGGCCGCCAGGAGCGTCTCGCGGTTGAGCACGTTGAACTGCACGTGCCAGAGCTTGAGATCGCAGAAGGTGCGGATGAAGGAAACCAGCTTTTCCGTGCCCTGCTCGCCTTCCAGACACTTGGGCGTGAACTTGATGTTCAGCATGCGGGCCGCGCGGTCGCGCATGCCCAGGTTCTTGGTGTTGTAGTTGGAGAGCAGCACGGCGGTGGGGCCGTTGACGTCCGCCCCGTGCGAGGCCGAAGAGCCGTCGGAAAGCGGGAAACCGTCGACACGGCCGTTGGGCGTGGCCGAAACCACCTTGCCGAAGGGCACGTGGGAGGTGAAGGGCACATAGCGCACGTCGTTGTGCATGCCCAGATCCTTCATGCCGTATTTGCCGCCGTATTCCACGGAAAGCCTGTCGATCTCGCGGCCGATGGCGTCGGCGTATTCATCATTGTTGCCGTAGCAGGGAGCGGAGCGCAACAGGGCCTGCACGTCATCATAGCCTTCAAAGTTAGCGTCGATGGCTGCAAGCAGCTTGTCCATGCTCAGTTTTTTTTCCTCAAAGACCAGTTTTTTCACGGCAGCCAAGGAATCCACCACCGTACCCAAGCCCATGTATTCAAAGTAGCCCAGATTGATACCCTCGGGGATCTGCTCCTGATGTAGGTCCATGCAGTGCTTCATGCACAGGTCGTGCATGGCCGAACCCATGGGCTGGGCGAAATGCCGGGCGCGCAGTTTGTTGATGATGTACTGCTGCGTGAAGGCCGTCTTCAGGAAGAGCAGATGCTGTTGCACATAGGCGTTCCAGAATTGCTCCCAGGTCTTGAAGCCGCGCGGATCGCCGGTTTCCACGCCCAGCACGCGGTCGCCGTATTTCTTCATCCGGCCGTTGCGCAGCACCATTTCCACGGCGGCGGCAAAATTGATGTACGCGCCGCCGGAGGTGTAGGTGTCCCGGTTGGGCATGCGGGCCTCGGTGCAGCCGGACACGGCGTAGTCCAGGGCTTCCTCGAAGGTCGCGCCCTTGGAGACATACAGGGGCACCACTTCCTCGTCGTTGATCAGCTTGGGAAAGCCTGTGCCGTCCTTGATGGTTTCGGCCACGTCCCAGAGATAGCGTTCCGGCGCACGGGAATGGATGCGTGCGGCCAGATCCGGGTAGTGCAGCGGGAATTCGCGCTTGGATTTGAGGATCAGGTAGGTCAACTCATTGCTGGCGTCGCGGCCGTCCGGGGTCTGGCCGCCCACGGTCACGGCCTCCCAGTGGGCGTAGCCCTCGTTGAAGGCTCCGCCGGTGGGGGAAATGTACATGTCGATGAACTCGGCCATGCCCACCCACATGCATTCCAGAAGTTCCATGGCCTGCTTGTCGGTGATTTTGCCCGCCGCGCGGTCCTGCTTGTAATAGGGATAAAAATACTGATCCATGCGGCCGTTGGAAATGGTGGTGCCGGTCTTCTGCTCAATACGCGAGAACATCTGGGTGAACCACTGGCTCTGGCAGGCCTCCCAGAAATCCCGGGCCGGTTCGCCGGGCACGCGCTCGGCATTGTCGGCCATGCGCAGCAGCTCGGCCTTGCGCGCGGGATCCTGTTCCTTTTCAGCCATTTTACGCGCCAGCACGGCATGACGTTTGGCCCAGAGCACAATGGCGTCGCAGACGATGACCACGGCTTCCAGGAAAGGGCGCTTTTCACGGTCTTCCTTGGCGCTCAGGGGATCCAGGGCGGCCAGCTTTTCCTGGGCTTCCTTCTTGATGCCGTTGAAGCCGCGCTTCAGAACCTTGGCGTAGTCATGCACCCACTGGATGGAGGAACGGAAGGAGGAGGTTTCGTTGACAATGAAGCGGGAAATCAGACCTTCGGGATCGTCATAGGTCAGCTTGTGCACCTCGGGCGGCAAAGCCGCATTAAGGGCCTCGTGATAGGTTTTACCTTTCCAGTAGGGCGCGATTTCCTCAACGACGCGCTTGGCGTCTTCGGGCGTGATGGTGGCAGGCGAGGTCTGGCGGGTGGGCAGATCGCGCACGGCGATATCCAGAAAGTCGCCGTCCAGTTCAGGGTAAAGGATGCCATAACGGCCGTCGCAGCCGGCGCGGCCCAGCAAAAGCTGATCCTCCTGCACGCAGACGGAAATGTTTTTGGCGATGTGCATGAGCGCCTTGGCCCAACGCAGCACCAGGGGCTGGCCCTCTGTTTCCATCATGGACTGGGTGAAATACAGAGCGCGCTGGATGTCGATGCGCGGCTTCTGTCCCTCAAAGCGTTCCAGCAACCGAAAGACGCGGGCGTGCGTTTTGCGGAACCGGTCCTCTTTACCCTGAATCTGGTCATAGAGGCGTTGTTCCTGAGGGGAACGACATTCACAGGTGGTCATGGTCATCGCTCAACTCCTGATAAGATAATATGTGTGGGGCGCGGGGCCCATCACCGACTACCGCCGCGCAGGGAAGCCTCTGGACAAACAGCGGTCGTTGTTCACGCCGTCTTTTGCATGGGTCATGCCATTTTTTTAACATATTGATATTTTTAAAAAATAAAAAAATATTTACCCTGACTGCCCTTCCCTCATCCTTCCCCCCTCATAAATGACGCAAAGTTGCATCACTCAGGAATGAATTCCAACAAAACCCGCGAAAATTGCGACGCAAATTTGCAACCAGATCGTCAGGCAACTTCCGCTTTTTGCTCTCCAAGGCCTGGCAGCGCAATATGAATCTCTTTTCACAATCTCCGGTCAATCCTGAATCTGTGACCTTTATGAATGTCGCATAATTGCGACATACACAACCCGCCTTTTGATGAGGAATGTTTGTTACTAATATAAGACATTGAAATAAATATAAAAATTATATCTTCGCAGTTATGTTCCCATTGCCCGGCTGGCACACATCATGCAAACCCCAAAAATCACAAAGCGCGGCCAGCGGCGTGGCCAAGACCAAACGGGAAAAGGTCGCGGACACGGCTTGCTCATGATTGGCCTGATGCCGGCGCTGTGGCTCAGCGCCGACTTCCCGCAGTCGCCTCTCTGTCTGGCGGACAGGTGAACACGGTTTTCCGGGGCGCCCAGCGCGGCCTTCAACCTCAGACGGTTCAGGAGAATACCAGTTATGGACATCATTGATTTCCGTTTCCGTCCCAATACGCCTGAGATCATCAACGGCATCAAAAGCAGCGCCATGTTCAAGGCGGCCTGCAAGGCCATCGGCTTTGACGCCCGCACGGCCAGGCCCCTGCCCGACATTGTGGCGGACCTCGACCGTCTTGGCGTGGAACTTGGCGTAATCACGGGGCGGGACTGCGAAACCACCTACGGCTTTCCGGCCAACAACAAGAGCGTGCTGGAGTTCTGCCGGGCCTATCCACAAAAATTTGTGGGCTTCTGGGGCATTGACCCGCACAAGAAAATGGCCGCCGTGCGTGAAATTGAACACGTGGTCGGCGCGTACGGCATGAAGGGCATCGCCATTGATCCCTACCTGGCCCATATCCCCGCCTCCGAAGCGCGTTTTTATCCACTCTACGCCAAATGCTGCGAACTGGACGTGCCTGTCTTCATCACCATGGCCCCTCCGCCGCAGGTACCGGGCGCGATCCTGGAATACGCCGACCCGCGCGATGTGGACAAGGTGGCCCGCGACTTCCCGGAGCTGACCCTGATCATGAGCCACGGCGGCTATCCCTTTGTCAACGAGACCATTTACACCTGCCTGCGCAACGCCAACGTCTACATGGACATTTCGGAATACGAGCGCGCGCCCATGGTGGACGTCTATGTGCGGGCCATGAACGATCTTATCGGCGACAAGGTGCTGTTCGCCAGCGCCCACCCTTTTGTGGAACTGGCCGATGCCCTGGAGGCCTATGCGGATTTTGAGCTGAACGCGGACGTCCGCCGCAAGGTCATGTACGAAAACGCCCGGCGTGTGCTGCGCCTGGCCTGACACAGGAGAAAATCATGAACCACGATCAGAAAAACCTGCGGCGCGTCGTCCTCTCCTCGCTGGTGGGCGCGGTCATCGAATGGTATGATTTCTTTTTGTACGGCGTGGTGGCCGGTCTGGTGTTCAACAAGCTCTTTTTCCCGGAATTTTCCGAAGGTGTGGGCACAATCCTGGCCTTTGCCACCTGGTGCCCGCCCTGCCGGGTGGAAATTCCCGAACTGATCAAGACCAGCAAGGCCTATGCGGACAAGGGCGTGCTGATCATCAGCCTGGCCGTGGACGAGGACGCCGCGCCCGTAGCCCCCTTTGTCAAAAAAATGGGCATGGACTATCCGGTCTATCTGGCCGGGCGGGACATCACCCGGGCCTATCAGGTCAGCAGCATTCCGCATAATGCCTTTTACGCCAAGGACGGCACGCTGGTGCTTTCCGAACCGGGCATGGCCGACGAAAGCATGCTTAAAATGGTCATCGACAAACTTTTGAGCCAGAAATAATGGAACAGGATTACCTCGTCCGCAAGGCGCACCTGGACGATGTGAAGGCCATGCACGGCCTTTTGCTGACCTGCGCCCAGAAGGGCCTGCTGTTGCCGCGCGCGCTGATCTATCTGTACGGGCACATCCGCAATTTTTTTGTGGTGGAGGCTCCGGGCGGCGAAATTGTGGCCTGCTGCGCCCTGGCTCCGGTCTGGGAGGATCTGGGGGAAATCTGTTCCTTGGTGGTGCGCGACGATCTGCGCCGCCGGGGGCTGGGGCGGCGGATGGTCGCGGCCTGTCTCGACGAATGCCGCGAGCTGCATCTGAAAAAGATTTTCGCCCTGACCTATCAGGAAGCATTTTTCACCCGTTTAGGTTTCAGAGTGGTGGATAAAAGCGTCTTGCCGCAAAAAATCTGGGCTGACTGCGTGCACTGCGCCAAATACCCGGATTGCGACGAAACGGCGGTTTTTCTGGAAGTGCCCGACGCGCCGGAAACAACGGTCGGGGAGTGAGAGGGAGAAGCATGGCTGAGGAGATACGGGTCAAGGAACTCAAAACCGTGTTCAGCCCGGAACAGATTGCCGTGCGCGTGCGTGAGCTGGCTGTGGAAATCGACGCGTTGTACGGTCAGGAACCCTTGGTGGCGGTATGCGTGCTCAAGGGAGGCTTTATCTTTTTTAGTGATTTGGTACGTACTTTGCATAATCACAATATGGAACTGGATTTTGTCCGCCTGTCCAGCTACGGCAAGAATTCCTCCAGTTCCAGGCATGTGATCTTCAACAAGGATGTGGAAGTTGACATCCGCGGCAAGCATGTGCTGATTGTGGAAGACGTGGTGGACAGCGGCTACAGCATGCGCTTTCTGCTGGATCAGTTCGCGGCCCGTCAGGCGCGCAGTCTGCGCCTGGCTGCTCTGGTGGACAAGCATGAGCGCCGTCAGGCCGATGTCAAAGTGGATTTCGCCGGCTTCAGGTTGAACAAGGGCTTCATTGTCGGTTACGGCCTGGATTACGCCGAACATTACCGGATGCTGCCCGGCGTCTGCGAAATTATTCCTGAATAGGTTTGTTCCGGCTCCGGCGGCCGGATCGTTTTGTGGAGTATTGGCATGGAAGTAAAATGTCCGCATTGTTCGAGCCGCTTCAATCTATCTGACGCCCTGGCCAAGCCGGGCGTCAGGCTGCGCTGTTCGGTCTGCAAGACCGTGTTTCCTTTCGCGCTGGAGCATAAAGAAGCGCTGCCCGGCGAGGACGAACTGCCTGATATGCAGGTGCGGAGCTCCGGCGGCCACCGCAAGCTATGGCTGGCCGTGGCGCTCATTCTGGCCTGTCTGGGCGGCGGCGCATACTGGTATTTCGGCGTGCGGCAGGTCGAGACGCCGCCCACGGAGCAGGAACTGGCCAAAAAGGTCGAGTTGCTGACCATGCGCAATGTGCGGCAGTACTATGTGGACAATGAAAAAGTGGGCAAGGTCTTTGTGATTGAAGGGCGGGTGGTCAATGAGTTTCCGCAGCCCAAGGAACTGATCGCCGTTGAGGCCGCCATTTACGACAAGGACAAAAAACCGCTGGCCACCAAGACGCAACGCGCGGGCACCCAGCTTTCACTTTTCCAGTTGCAGGTGCTCAGCGAAAAGGAAATGGAATCATTTCTGAACAACAAGGTGGAAATTCTTTCCAACAATACTAATGTGCGACACGGCGGCGAAGTGCCATTCATGGTGCTGTTTTACGCTCCGCCAGAGGGTGTTGCCGAATTCGGTGTGAAGATTGTGGACGTACAGGACATACCTGCTCCTGAAAAATAACAATTTTGAAATATTCTTTTCCGTCTTTCTGACAAAAGCGGAACCATCTTTTTACGGAGATGGTTCCGCTTTTGTCGTTATAAAGATTCAGCACAATTCGGACTACATGCAAGGCTTGTAATATTTGTTCTCCGTTCTACATCTAGACGGCCCGTTGCGCTATGCTGACCGCCGCCGACTTTGTCTCCGCTTCGGCCGTAAGGCGTGGTTCAACGCCGCTGATCCGCAAGCGGCCGATCCAGATGGTGGAGGCGGTGCTGATGATTCCGGCCACGGCGAGATAGCCGCAGAGATACCAGGGCTGGGCGTCGTTGGCCTGCACCAGCATGGTGGCGATCATGGGCGTGAGACCGGAGGCGAAAATGCCGGAGAACTGGTAGACGAAGGAAATGCTGGAATAGCGTACCGTGGCGTCGAAGGCTTCGGAAAAAAGGCTGGCCATGCTGGCATAGGCGGCGGCGTAGATAATGCCGAAGGGCACGATCAGCGCCAGGAAGGTCAGCATAAGATTGCCGGAATAGTTATGGAAGACCCAGAACACGGGATAGGCGGTCAGGCCCAGCAGCAAGGCGGCGAAGCCGAAAATGCGGCCTTTGCCCACACGGTCGGCCATCTGGCCCCAGAAGGGAATGAAACATCCCATGACGGCTGAGGCCGCGACAACGGCCATCAGGGCTACGGTGCGGTCCACGCCGCAGCTCTGGGTCAGATAGGTAAGGGAGAACACGCCGAACACATTGAAAGAGATGCCTTCCACGAGGCGCGCGCCCACGCAGGCCGTGAGCGTTTTGGGGTAACGTCTGAAGGCTTCCAGCATGGGGTAGCGGATCTGCTCCACGTCCTTTTTAACTTCGGAGAAATCCTTGGTTTCCTGCACTGAGGTACGGATGTACGCGCCCACAAAAACCAGAATCGCGCTCAGAATAAAGGCAAGCCGCCACCCCCAGCTGATAAAGGCCGCGTCGGACAGCAGCAGAGAGAGGAGACCCACCACGCCGGAAGCCAGCATCAGGCCCAGGGAAAGGCCGATCTGGGGCAGACTGCCGTAAAAGGCGCGATTGTTGGCCGGGGCGGATTCAAAGGCCATGAGCACCGCGCCGCCCCATTCGCCGCCGAGTCCGATGCCTTGAGCCAGGCGGCAGATGACCAGCAGGATGGGCGCCCATATCCCGATGACGTCGTAGGAGGGAATCAGGCCGATGAGCACTGTGGCCACGCCCATGATTTCCAGGGTCAGAATGAGCATTTTCTTGCGGCCGATTTTGTCGCCGAAGTGCCCGAAAATCATGCCGCCCAAAGGCCTGGCCACAAAGCCCACGGCAAAGGTGGCAAAGGCCAGGATTGTGCCCACACCTTCGGAAAATTCCGGGAAAAAGAGCTTGTTGAACAGCAGACCGGCCACCACGCCGTACAAAAAGAAATCATACCATTCGATGACCGCGCCCGCCAGCGAGGAGAGGACGACGCGCCGCAGGTTTTTCTGATCGTGGTTCATGATTTTCTCCTGTGTCAGGC
>OJIY01000191.1_pt1 | contig 31397 bp, 26 predicted proteins | sample 1596061 | NCBI WGS metagenome assembly OJIY01 (sample SAMEA4350111, study PRJEB24818) | metagenome | biome: human; feature: gut; material: faeces | place: Denmark | collected 2013-09 | reverse complement strand
GCAAAAGTGGCTCTAACTTTTTCCAAACGGCATCTGAGATGTCATGTCGTCTATGCGCGGCTGGCAACATTGATTCCTCGCTTGTAGTTGGTTCCAAGCGAAGTATTCCACAAAATCATAGTTTAGACAATCTCGTGACTACACTATCTGACTGATCTGGCCGAAAAGTTCATTGAGCGCCTCGGTCATGGAAGGATGGGTGTAAATCATGTCGCGCAGAAAGGCGGCGTCCCGTCCGGCACGCATGGCGGCGGTGACCGTGTTGATCATTTCCCCGGCGTCCGCGCAGTGCAGCGCGCAGCCGAGAATCTCGCCGTTCGCCGCATCCGTCACGGCCTTGAGCATGCCGCTGGTTTCGCCCAGCAGGCGCGCGCGGGGAATGGCCGCCGCGGGCAGCCGGGCAACCTTGATCTTCCGGCCCAAGGCACGGGCCTCTTCTTCGCTCAGGCCCACGCGGGCCAGGGGCGGGTCCATGAACACGGCGTAGGCCACGGGGCCGCGATTGGCGGTGTCGCGTTTGCCTTCGCCCCAGAGCGCGTCCCGCACGATGCGGAAGTCGTCCAGGGAAATATAGGTGAACTGCAGACCGCCCTTGACATCGCCCAGAGCCCGGATATGCGGCTGGGAGGTGCGCAGCTGCCCGTCCACGGCAATGGCCCCCTGCTCGTCCAGGCGGACCCCGGCGGCTTCCAGGTTGAGTTCCCGGGTCAGCGGCCGCCGTCCGGTGGCCAGCAGCACGGCATCGGCCCTGAAGATGCGTTCCTCTTCCGCGCCGCCCGGCATGCTCATCAGGCAGCGCAGCTCGGTATGCATCGTGCCGTCTTCGTTCACATCGCGCACCGCCTGGGCGCTGACGCCCAGATATATGCGCACACCGCGCGCCTCCAGAGCCGCGCGCACGCTCTGGCCCACATCCTCGTCCTCGCGCGGCAGAAAGCGCCGTCCGTACTCCAGCATGGTCACGCGGGAGCCGAATTCCGTATACATGGAGGCCATTTCCAGGGCGATGTAGCCCGCGCCCAGAATCACCAGCTCGCGCGGCAGACGCTTCAGGTCCAGCAGACTGGCGCTGGTGTGGATGTTGGCGCTTTCGGCCAGGCCCTCAATGGGCGGAATCACGCTGTACGCGCCGGTGTTGATGTAGATGTTCTCGCCGTCCAGCCGTTCCGCATGCCCGTCGGCAAAACGCACTTCCACTTCGTGAGACGAAACAAAAGAGGCCTGGCCCGTGAGCACGGCCACGCCCTTGCCGGTCAGCATTTCCAGATTTTTTTGGCGCAAAAAACCGGTGACTTCGTCCTTACGGGCCACGGCGCGGGCGTAGTCAGCGGTTTTTTGGGCGAAGTCGCGTTCCTCGCGTCCGGAAAGCAGTTTGGCCTCGTGCGCCAGGGTTTTGGTGGGAATGCAGGCGATGTTGATGCAGGTGCCGCCGTACATCCGGTCCGATTTTTCGATCATGGCCACACGCCGACCCTTGTCGGCCAGCGCGGCGGCGATGGTTTTGCCGCCCTTGCCGAAGCCGATGATGATGTCGTCAAAGTTTCGCATGTTCTATCCTTCCGGACGGCACGGCCGCCCGCTTATTACTGTATAATCAGTGGAACATGTAGGCGCCGTCGGCCCGATACTCGGGCGCGCCGTCCAGATACCAGAGAGCCTGTTGCGCGGGGCGGGCCTTGCGGATCATCTCATAGGCATAGCTGGCCCGGCGGCCGGTACGGCAGACGAAAAGCACGGGTTTGTCCATGGGCACTTCCTCCAGACGCGCGGGCAGTTCCTCCACCGGCAGCGACAGGGCGCCGGGCACATGGCCCTGAGAGAATTCGCCGGGGGTGCGCACGTCAATGATCACCATATTTTTGTCCAGGCAGTCGATAAGGGCCTGGGCGGCCTGCGCTTTAAGCGCGCCTTTGGCGGGCAGATCGGCGCGCGCGGCGGCGGGAGCGCCGGAAAACAACAGGGCGGCGAACAGAAAGAGCGGAAGCAGGGCGGCGGAGCGGATATTTTTCATGGTGTCACTCACGGGTTGAGGTGGACGAAATGAAAAAGCGGATTAATTATTTAACGATTGTTAAAAAAACTAAAAATCGCTATGCTTGTCAAGCGATATTTTCACGCGCAAGGAGCATGATCATGGGAAGACCGCCGCTGCATGACGACGCCAGACTTAAACAGGACATGGTGAACTGCCTCTGGCAGCTGGGCTTCGACGCGCCCATCAGCGCCGTGGTGGAGAGCACCGGGGCCAAGGCCGCCAGCCTGTACGCCCGCTTCGGCAGCAAAAAGGGCATGCTGCTGGCCGCCCTGGACGCCTACGCCGAAGAACATCTGGCGGATCTGCAGCGTCTGCTGCACGGCATGCCGCCGGGACAGGCGCGGATCAGGGCCGTGCTGGAAAAGGCCATCGAATGTTTTGACGACCCCCTGCACCGGGGCTGTTTTCTGGTCAATGGCGTGCTGGAAGCCAATGCCGGCGAACCGGAGTTCGCCGAACGACTCCGGAAGCATATGGGCGACATCCGCACGGAACTGAGTTGGGCGCTGGCCGAAACTCCAGGGCTCTCCCGCGTTTTCAGCATTGAGGGGGCCGCCTGGTTTTTGCAGGCCCAGATCTGGGGGCTCAAGGTCATGGCCCGGCTCAATCCCCGGCGAGAACTGGGGCAGCGCCTGGTGGAACAGGCCATGTTCGCCCTGTTCGGGCCGGAGGCCGTGAAGGACGGTCCGGCAGGCGCGGCGGAAGGGGACGCCGCCGCTACGGAGTAATCCGGGTTGCGGGCGCTTGTTCCGCGGGGGCGGTTTCGAGCCGGTGCAGGACTTCCGGTGGCGCGCCGGCCGCGCGGGCCGCATCCAGGGGCAGGACGCCGTGCAGATTGACCTGTTCCGGCCGTGCGCCAGCGTCCAGCATCAGCCGCAGCATGCATAGTCCTGTTTCCGCGCTGACCTCTCCCAGGATTCCGGCCACGGCCGTCAGCGGCTCGCCGGGATCCCGGGCGGGACGGGGCGCGCGTCGCGCCCCGCCGTCGCTGCGGCCGGTTTCTATAAGATTGCGGGCCGCCATAAAGTCTCTCATGGCCCTGTCCCTTTCGATGGATCCGGGACGGCCCGCCAGAGGCCGCGCGGCCCAGGTCCGCAGAGGTTCATAGCTCTTCCCCCGGCGGCACCAGCCCGGAGGCCGGGTGACCAGTTTGGAAAAGCTGACTTTTTTCAGATAGGCCGCCGCCGTCAGATGCCCGCCCACCGCGCGCCAGGCCGTGTCCGGCAGTTCCAGGCGCAGGGCGCAGAGCGTGTCCAGGCTGTTGGCCCTGTCTTTTTTGCCCCGCGCCGTTATCCGCTTGTCCAGCCAGGAGCGCAGGCTGTCCTTGGGCGTGAGGTCCAGCAATTGTCCGGTCAGCAATACGGGATTGCGTTGCTCCGCTTCGGCGTTGAAACGCAGCAAGGCCTCCAGGCCCAGCCGACGCAGGCGCGCATTCAGGTCGCGTTCCAGCCGCGCAAAGCGGTCGCCGCCGCTCCGAGCCCCGTCTTTGCCAAAAATGCTCACAGCAAGGGCCACAGTGGTTTCCGGGGGAATATCCCAGGCGTTCCACTCCATGCTCAGAGGCGGCTCTTCCGCCGGACGCCCGGCGGCCAGGCCGGACAGCCAGTCAATGGTCGCGGAGCGGGCCTCGGGCAACAGACATTTGACGGCCGCCATACGCGGACCGGTGTTTTCCCGGAGGTGCAGCCAGCGCCATTCACCGGGGCCCCGGCGCTCGGTTTGCAACAGGGAATCCGGCGTGGGCGGAGCCGGGGACAGGGCGTTCATGTAATGTCGTTCCGCCAGGGAAGGCGGCGGCACGGGCAGGTCGCGGGCGGGAATCAGGGTGTCGGGAGCGCCGTTGACGCCCATGGTCCTGAGCACGGCGGCCAGAACGGCCACATAGTCCTTGTCCGCGCGGGTTTCCATCTGCTCGGCCAGATTGAAGAAGCCGGACCCCCTGTCATTCAGCCGGGAAAACAGTTCGGCCAGCCAGCGCGCCAAAGCCACTTCCGGATGGCCCGGAACGGCCCACTGGCGAGGAGAGTCAACCCGGTCTGACGGAGGCTTGGGCGGCGGCGGATAGCCCAGAGCCATGCCCTCCCTGATCAGGGCCTCCGTGTGCCGAGCCACGGCCTCGTCCGGCGCGGCCAGCAGTTCGGCCAGGGGCGAGATGCCGGAGGCGTCGTAGACATTGGGTTCGGCTCCGGCGTTACGCAGTATCAGCAGAAAGAGCGGATCGGCCTTGCGCGCGGCCAGGTGCAGGGGCGTGCGACCCCGTGCGTCGCGGGCGTTGACTTGGGCGCGCAGGGGCGAATCGGACTGGAGCAGGCGCAGCAGCACGGCGTGATTGTCCGTGTTTTCCACCAGGGCATGCAGCGGAAGGCCCTGTTCCAGCGCGGGCGCGGGCAGTGTTTTGAGAACCTCCAGGGCTTCGCCGGGCCGGGCGTAGCGGCAGAAGGCCGTGAATTCCTCGACCGAAGCGGGCTTGCGCCCCAGCAGCAAGCCCAGGCGGGGCGCAGCCTCCAGCAGGCTCATGGGTTTGTCCGAACGGGCCATGCGGATCAGGCCCATGAAGCTGTCCTCCAGCAGTTCCCGGAAGAGCATGAACAGACCCAGCGCCACGATGATCGCAAGCAGGATGCCCAACAGCCGCCGGGGAACGCCGTAGACGTTTTTCGCGTCCGCGTCCGGCATTTCGGACGGCGTCTCACATGTGGCGGGCGGCCGCGCGGAGCGGACCGGATCGTCCTTGCGCCGGGAATCGCGGCGCGCGTTTTTCGCTCGGGACATGCCTGCCTCCTCCTGGCCGGGCAAGATACGAAAAAACGGGCTCCGCGCCGCGCCCCTGAGACGCGGGAGCGGAGCCCGTGGATGCCGGATGCAAGCGGCGGCTTACGGTTTCAGGCCCATCTTGGCCACGGCCTGCATGCCGCCCGTGGAATTGACCACGTCGGTGATGCCGTTGCGGGCCAGGACCAGCAGGCTGTCATAGGCGCGCAGGCCCGTATTGCAGATGAGGGCCACGGGCCGGTCCCTGGGCACCTCATTGACCCTGGCCGCGATTTCCTCCAGCGGAATGGAGTGCCATTCCGGGTGCTCGGCCTGTATGGCCTGAGCGGCCTTGGCCGGGCGGGCGTCGATAAAGAAAATGTGGTTCTGGTTGCGTTTTTTCCACAACTCCATGAATTCGTCGCCGGTCACGGGTTTGAAGCGCCCGGCCAGCACGTTGTCCGCCACGTTGGCCACCACGTTGACCACGTCCATGGCCGAGGCGAAGGGCGGCGCGTAGGAAATTTCCAGGTTGGAGATGTCCTCCACCGTGGGCTTGGCGTATTGCAGCACGCCGGCCACGGCGTCCACGCGAGCCTTGAGGGCGTCGCCCGCCGAGCAGGCTCCCTGGATGCCCAGCACACGGCGGGTGGGCTTGTCCACCACCAGTTCCAGGCTCATCATGTTCTTTTCGGGATAGAAGTGGGCGCGGTCCAGTTGCTCCACGCTGACGCCGATGGCGTCGTAGCCTTCCTTGCGGGCGCGTTCCACGGTAAGGCCCGCGCCGCAGAAGGACAGCTCGAAAAGTTTCACCGCCCAAGTGCCCACATAGCCGGGGAAGGTGGCGTCGCCGCCCGCCAGATTGGTGCCGATGACCCGACCCTGGCGGTTGGCCATGCTGCCCAGGGGCAGATAGCCCGGCTTGCCGGTGATGATATTTTTGATGCACACGCAGTCGCCGCCCGCATAGATGGCCGGGTCGGACGTGCGCATGTGCTCGTCCACCACCACCGCGCCGAAGGGGGCCACTTCCAGACCCGCGTCCTTGGCCAATTGTCCGTTGGGGACGAAACCGGCGGCAAAAATCACGAGCTGGGCAGGCAGTTCGCGCTTGTCCGTGACCACCTTGCTCACCGCGCCGTCCTTGCCTTCCAGCTTGAGCACTTTTTCGGAAGTGTAGACGTTCACCTTGTGGCTTTCGCAGTCATGGGCGGCCATCTTCGCCAGGGAGTGGGAGAGCACGCCCGGCAGGATCTGGTCCATCATTTCCACCACGCTGACCTTGACGCCCCACATGTCGGCCAGGGCCACGGCGGCCTCCAGACCGATGAAGCCGCCGCCCACGATGACGGCCTCGCTGACCTTGCCTTCCTGGCAGGCCGAGCGGATGGCGTCGGCGGCCTCCAGGCGGGTGAGCGAAAGCACGTTGTTGAGGGCCTTGCCCTCCACCGGCGGCACGCGCGGACTCGCGCCCATGGCCAGCACCAGCTTGTCGTAAGGCAGTTTTTCCTCCTTGCCGCTGACCACGTCCTTGACCAGCAGGGTCTTGGCCGCGCGGTCAATGGCCATGGCGCGGGTCTGGTTGCGCACGGTAAAGCCCTTCATGGCGCGGAAAAATTCGGGGTCGCGCACGGTGTGGTAGGGCGTGGAGCGCAGATCGTCCAGATTCTGGATTTCGCCGGAAACATAGTAGGGGATGCCGCAACCGCCGTAGGAAATGTAGACGTTTTCGTCCACAAGGGTCACTTCGGCGTCGGGCATCAGCCGCATGCAGCGGGAGGCGGCTTTGGGACCCAGGGCCACGCCGCCCACAATGAGAATTTTTTCAGGCATATATTACTCCTTAATTGTTATAGACTGATACATACACCGTTCCACAGGCATGCCCTGTGTCCTTGAGGGGGAAACGCGCGGTTTTTCCGGCGATCAGGAGGCCGGAAAAATAAGCGGGGGATTTTCCAGAAATTGGCACGCGGCGCTTTAGGAGCGCGGCCCGCACGCGGGCAAGTTCCGTTTTACGCCGCGCGTGGGTATTGTAATGCCCGCCATGCGGGGAGCAGGGTTTGCAAAGGGCCTGGGGGGCTGCGCAAGCCCCCCGGCCCCTGCCCGCGTCGGAGGCGGTCCATCGCCGCTCAGGCAAAATTCTTTGTGCCCGAAGGGCAAAATTTTTGGCGCGGGGCAAAAAGTACAACCTCCAAGCTGCTATGGCCAAATGCCGTTCCCGCCGGGAAGTCAGCGTCCCCGGTAGCGGCGCTGATCGCCGACCCGTACGGTTATCCGTTCATTGTCCATGTATTCCAGCAGGGCGATGAGGTATTTGCGGGACAGGCCCAGAATTTCCTTCAAGCCGCCCACATCCAGATTTTCGTGATCGGCGAACCAGTGGCGCACCTGTTCCAGAATGCCGCCCAGCGCGGCGCCGTCGTAGTAGAGGCCGTCCTTCACCTTGACCAGAGCCCCCTCCTCGCAGAGCAGGCGCAGCACGGGCGCGGCCTCCCTGGCGCTGACGCCCAGCTCTTCCAGCACATCCTTGGCGTTGGGCGGGGTGAGCCCCGCGCGTTTATGGGCCTCCAGCAGCTTTTGCCGCAGGCCCGCCTGATCCGCCGCCAGGGTGACTTTATGCTCCGCCAGGCGCAAGCCTTCGCCTTCCACGGCCAGACGGCCCTGCTTGAGAGCCGCGTCCAGCACTTTCTGGATCAGGCGCGGCGGCAGGTTTTTGCTCCAGCCGGCCGACAGGGCGTTGCGCGAAAAGGCGGGTTTGAGCGGGTCCTTGCGGTGCAGGTCCGCCGCGCGCGCCAGGCAGGCCGCCAGCAGGTCCGCGAAAGCCGCCTGGCTGATCCAGAGGCGGCTCTCCTTGTCCCAGCAGAGGGCCTCGGCCTTGGAGGACAGCAGATTCAGACCGGATTCCAGGGCGGACGCGGGCAGGCCGGTGAGGACCTTGAGCCGGGCCTCGTCGGCCCCATCCCTGCCGCGCAGGAGCAGAACGGCGCGGGTCAGGGCCGCGCGTTCCTCGGCCTTGCCGTTGCAGGCGCGCTCGTGCAGGCCGGGCAGGTTTCGCAGCAGGTTCAGCTTGTCGGCCAGTTCCGGGTCCTTGCGGCGCAGCTCCGGCGGCAGGGGGCTGACCAGAACGCCTCCGGCCACGGTGCGCAGGGGCGAATAGGCCCGCAGCACGCAGTGATCCCCGAACACGCCCACCATATCCTCGGCAAAGCGCACTTCGGCCAGGGCGGTTTCGCCGGGGGCCAGCTTGTCGCGGTCGCGGAAAACCACACGGGCCGGGCATTCGCGCGTGCCGTGGTGAAAATGGATTTCCACCCGCTGGCGCAACGGCCGGGGAGCGGAGGAAAGGCAGGTCAGGCGGAGCAGCCAGCGCCGGGAGGGGAAAAGTTCGCCGGGCCGGGCCAGCACAAAGCCGCGCTCAATTTCCGTGACCTCCAGGCCCTGCACGTTGACGGCGCAACGCTGGCCCGCCGCCACCGTGTCCACGGGCTTGCCGTGGCGTTGCAGGCCGCGCGCGCGGGTGGGCAGGTCCGGCGGCATGAAGCGGGCTTCTTCCCCGGTATTGACCGCGCCGGAAATCACCGTGCCGGTGATGACCGTGCCGTGGCCCTTCATGCTGAACACGCGGTCCACGGGCAGGCGGAAGATGTCGCCGCGCCGCCGCGGGGGCAGTTCGGCGGCGCATTGCAGGATATGGGCGCGGAGCGCGTCCAGGCCTTCGCCCGTGGCCGAGGAGACGGGAAAGACCGGCGCGTTCTCCAGAAAAGTGCCTTGCAGAAAGCGCTGGATGTCCTCTTTGACCAGGGCGATCCAGTCCGCCTCGACCATGTCGGTCTTGGTCAGGGCCACAAAGCCGTTGCGGATGCCCAGCAGGGAGCAGATTTCCAGATGCTCGCGGGTCTGGGGCATGACGCCCTCGTCCGCGGCGATGACCAGCATGACGAAGTCCACGCCCGCCGCCCCGGCCACCATGTTTTTGACAAAACGCTCGTGACCGGGCACGTCCACAATGCCCAGACGTTCGCCGCCGGGCAGGTCCACCCAGGCGAAGCCCAGCTCAATGGTGATGCCCCGGCGCTTTTCCTCTTCCAGGCGGTCGCAGTCGATGCCGGTGAGGGCGCGCACCAGAGAGGTCTTGCCGTGATCAATATGCCCGGCCGTGCCCAGTACAACAGCCATGTTCCGCACCCTCCGTCGCCGAATATGTCAGAGCGAATATACACCGGAGAATGCGGCATTGCAAACGGGGCGGACGCAAAAAACGGGGAATGCGCGACGCATTCCCCGTAATAGCTACATTTTTGTAGGGATATGAAAAAAATCAGGCTGTTTCGGTCTGGGCGCGTTCCCGGTCCCTGATCAGGGCCATGGCCCGTTTGGCCAGCTGGGTCACTTCCGGCTTGGAGATCTGGTCGTCCGCGCCCACGCTTTCGCCCTTGTGGCGCAGCTTGTCCGTGATCAGGGAGGAGAATAGCACCACCGGCAGCTGTTTGAGCATGGGGTCGGTCTTGATGCGGTGGGTCAGGTTCAGGCCGTCCATGACCGGCATTTCAATGTCCGAAACCATGACATGCACAAAATCGGTAATGGGACGGTTGCCCTCTTCGGCGCGGCGCTTGAAGTCTTCCAGACGTTCCCAGGCTTCGCGGCCGTTTTCCACGACCTCCACGGTGAAGCCCGCCTTTTCCAGCAGGTCGCGCTGCATTTCGCGCACCAGGGCCGAGTCGTCGGCCACCAGAGCCCGGTAGCCGGTGTTGTCCCAGTCCTCGCCCAGGTCGTCCAGGCGCAGGCCCAGTTTGGGATTGAGGTTGGCCACCACTTTTTCCAGGTCCAGCAGGAAGACGATGCGTTCCTCCAGTTTGACCACGCCGATGACCGTATTGTTGGACACCGCGGCCACGTATTTGTTGGGCTGTTCCACCTTTTCCCAGCTGATGCGGTGGATGCGGTTGACTCCGGACACCATGAAGGCCGTGGTGACGTTATTGAACTCCGTCACGATGGTCTTGGGCTGCTCGTCGGTCTGGGTGTGGGTCTTGCCCAGCCACATGGCCAAGTCTACCAGCGGGATGATCCGGGAGCGCAGGTTGAAGGCCCCGAGCACGCTGGGGTGCTGCACTTCGGGCAGTTCCGTGACCTTGGGCATGCGGATGATTTCCAGCACCTTGGCCACGTTGACGCCGTAATACCCCCGGTAGAAGCCCGCGTCGGCGGGCGCCTGCGGATCGGCCTCCACATTCTCTAAACCCTCTCCAACTGAGGGCGCTGCGGCCTCATCCAGGTAGAATTCCACCACTTCCAGCTCATTGGTGCCGGCTTCCAGCAGAATATTGGTCTGAGCCATGCTGCCTCCGAAAAGACGCTCTTACATATGATGCGGCGGGGAAAGCCCCGATATTCCGGTTTGTTCCGCGCGCGGGGCGGCCCGGTGGATGGTCGTGCCGGGCCTACAATGACGCCAGCCAGTTTTCAGCGGCATCAATAAGGCTTTTCGGCGTAGATGCGCCGGCCGTTAGGCCTGCGCGCGTTTTTTGCGTAAATCTTTTGGCGTCAAGCTCATCCGCGCTCTCCACATGGAAGGTGTCGATGCCGCTCAACGCCGCCACATCCGCCAGACGGCGGGTGTTGCCGCTCTGTCTGCCTCCCACGATTACCATGACATCCACCGAGGAGGCAATGCTGCGGGCCTCCTCCTGGCGTTCGCGGGTGGCGTCGCAAATGGTGGAGAGTACTGTCAGGCCGGGGAATCGGGCGCGCAGAGCCGCTTCCAGACCGGAGAAGGTTTTACGGTCCTGGGTGGTCTGGGAGGCCAGCACATGGGCGCGGCCGGGGTCCAGACGCAGCCCGGCCAGTTCCTCCGGGCTGCCGAAAACATACGCCGGGCCGTGGGCGTAGGAGACCAGGCCGCGCACTTCCGGGTGATCGGCCTCGCCGAAGAGCAGCAGGGTCGCTCCCTGCCGCGTGGCCCGCGCGATGGCCAACTGCGCCTTTTTGACCTTGGGGCAGGTGGCGTCCACAACCAGCGCGCCGCCCGCGCGCACGCGCTCCTCCACCTGACGGGGGATGCCGTGGGCGCGGATGATGACCCGGTCGCCGGGCCGCAACTCGGCGGCGTCGCGCACGCAGAGCACGCCTTTGGCCTCGTAGTGCGCCAGCACCTGCGGATTGTGGATGATGGGCCCCAGGGTGCGGATGCGGCCCTGCGGCCCCTCAACGGCCGCTGCTTCGTCCAGGGCCGTGTCCAGCTTTTGCAGGGCCAGACTCACGCCCATGCAGAAACCCGCGGTTTTGGCGCGGATAACGTCCATAATACCAGCTCCTTGAGAGTCGGCGGTGGCGAAAAGGAGGAGATCAGCGAGAAGCGGCGGCCAGAAAATTTTCCAGCGCGTCCGTGAGCTCCGACCAATCTGTACAGCGGCAGAGCTGCTGACGCAAGGCCCGGGCGCCGGGCAGGGCCCGCACGTAGCGCGGCACCACCGAGCGCATCTTCCACAGCGCGGCCTTGCCCGGACAGAGGGCGCGCGCCAGATCCATGTGGCGCAGGATCATGGCCCGCAAGGCGGCGGGCGTGGCTTCCGCGGGCCGCTCTCCCCGGCGGAGGGTCAGATGGGCGGCGAAAATGGCCGGATCGTGCATGGCCCCGCGCGCGTACATCACGCCTGTGGCTCCGGTTTGTTTCAGGCAGCGCAGACCGTCGGCGGCGCTGAACAGGTCGCCGCTGGCCAGCAGCGGCAGGGAAAGGCGCGGCGACAGGCGGGTCAGGGCGTCCCAGTCCGCCGTGCCTCCGAAGCCCTGACGGGCGGTGCGCGGGTGCAGGGTCAGCCAGCCCGCGCCCAGGTCTTCCAGGCGCAGGGCCAGTTCCGGCAGCACCGGGCGCGCGTCGTCCAGGCCCAGGCGCAGTTTGAAGCCCACCCGGCCCGTTCCGGCTTCCTCCAGCATGGCTTTTGCCACGGCCAGACTGTTCTCCACGTCGCCCAGCATGGCCGCGCCCGCGCCCTGGCGCAAAACCTTGGGCACGGAGCAGCCCATGTTCAGATCGAACCAGCCGTAGCCCGTCTCGCGCAGCAGGACCACGGCCCGGCGCAGAAAATCCGCCTCCGCGCCGAACAACTGGACCACCAGAGGCTGATCTTCGGGCAGACTGGTCAGCAGATCGTTGGTGCCGGGGCTCTGGTAGACCAGTCCCTTGGCGCTGACCATTTCGGTCACGCAGACGGCGGCCCCGTATTCCCGGCAGAGCAGGCGGAAGGGCAGGTCGCTGTACCCGGCCAGCGGGGCCAGCCAGGGCTTGTCCGGGCCAAAGGGCAGGCTTTCGGGATTGGCCGGACAGCGCGGCAGCGAAGCGGTTTTGCTCATGAACATTCCGCTTCCTTCGGACCGGCATCCTCCGACGCGGCGTCGGCCACAGTGCGAGACTGATCGGCCGGGACGGTCGCGGCCGCCGCTCCGGCTTCTCCGGCCGGGGGAATGCTTCCGCCCGCCGCGACGGGAGCGGGCGGCGCGGGCGGCGGGCCGTCCGGCGCGGGGAATACGCACTGGCCATCCCGGCAGGAAACCCGGTTGAGCAGATTGGCGGCCAGGTGCAGCCCCTCGTTGATGGTTTCGGCCACAAAGCCGGAACTGAGATAGTCCAGAATGCCGGTGCGCTGGAGAATTTCACGCACATTGCGGCTCCCCACCACCAGGATCACGGGGATGGAGCGGGCGTAGCAGCGCTCCACAAACTGGGCCAGGGCGTGAGCGCCCGAGGCGTCCAGCCAGAACACGCGGGTCAGGTGCAGCAGCACCAGACGGGCGGGTTCGCGGTCTTCCGCATAGAGTTGGCGTTCCAGCTCGTGGATGGCCCCGAAAAAGAGCGTGCCCTCAATGACGTAGACGGCCACGCCGGGCGGCATGTCCGGCGGCGCGTTGCGCAGCAGGGGGTCGTCGGGCCGCAGCCGCCGCACGCGCGGGTGGGCGGTCTTGTAGATGAACAGCACCAGCGAGAGCAGCACGCCCACGAAAATGGCCCGTTCCAGATCCAGGATCAGGGTGGCGGCGAAGGTCAGCAGCAGCACGGCGCGGTCGATGCGCGTGGCCACCAGGCAGAGGCGGATGGCCTCCCGGTCGATCATCTGGAAAGAGATCAGCAGCAGCACGCCGCCCAGGGCGGGCAGGGGCAGCCAGCTCATCAGCGGGGCCAGGGCAAAGAGCATGGGCAGGGCCAGCAGGCCGGAAAACACGGTGCCCATGCGGGTGTTGCCGCCCGAGGTGACCACCAGCGCGCTGCGGGTGAAGGAGCCGCAACCCGGAATGCCCGAGGTCAGGCCCGCCGCGATGTTGCCCAGGCCCTGGCCGATGAGCTCCTGGCTGCCATCGAAGCTGTCGCCCTTGACGGCGGCCATCTGCTTGCCGATGGCCAGAGATTCCACCGTGCCCAGCAGGGCGATGGCCCGAGCGGGCATGAACAGATCGCCCAGAGCCGTAAGGTCGAAAGCCGGAGGCAGGGAAAAGGGCGGGATGACGTTGGGAATGGGGCCCACCAGGGCCACGCCGCGTTCCCTGACCTGCAAGAGCGCGCCCGCGGCCCCCACCAGGGCCAGCGCGCCCAGGGTGGCCGGAAAGCGCCGGGAAATGCGGCGCAGGGCCAGGATCAGGGCGATGGTCAGCAGGGCCAGACCCAGGCTCCAGTAATTGATCTGATTGATATTCTGAACTGCCATGCCGATCTGGGGAAAAAATCCGGCGGGTTTGGGACCGGTCAGGCCCAGCACGGTTTTGAGCTGTCCGGCGGCGATGAGCAGGGCCGCGCCCGTGGCAAAGGCCACCATGACCGAGTGGGAGATGAAATTGGCCAGATCGCCCAGCCGGGCCAGGCCCATGCCTACCTGGATCAGCCCGCAGAGCAGGGCCAGGCCGAAGACATAGGTCATGCGCGCTTCCTCGGGCAGGCTGGAGAGCAGCGTGCCGCCCACGCTCACCGTGGCCATGGTGGAAAAAAGCACCATGGAGATGGCGTTGGTGGGCCCGGCGGCCAGATAGCGGGCCGAACCCCAGAGCGCGGCTACGATCACCGGCAGCATGCAGGTGTAGATGCCGTATTGCGGATGCACCCCGGCGATCAGGGCGTAGGCCATGGCCTGGGGAATGGCCATGGGCGTCACTGTCAGCGCGGCCATGAAGTCCGCCCGGAAATCGCGGGTCGTGTAAGTCCTCAGGGTCTCCAGAAAGGGAAAGAATCTGGCGGCGCGCATAGTCACCTCAGGTTGGAGGAAGGCCCGGACGTTGCCTGGGGCTGTCCGGCGGGCGGCAGGTCGCAGACGTCGCCCCGGCAGGTGATCCGTTGCAGCAGGCCGGAGGCCAGTTGCAGGCCCTGATCCATGCTGTCCGCCACGAAACCTGAACTGAGATGGTCCAGAATGCCGGTGCGCCGGAGGATGTCGCGCACGTTGCGGCCGCCCACCACCAGGATCACCGGCAGGGAACGGGCGTAGCAGCGTTCCACGAATTGTTCCAGGGCGTGCGCGCCCGAGGCGTCCAGCCAGAACACGCGGGTCAGATGCAGCAGCACCAGGCGGGCGGGCTCGCGGTCCACTTCCTCCAGCTGGCGTTCCAGCTCGTGGATGGCCCCGAAAAAGAGCGTGCCCTCGATGACGTAGACGGCCACGCCGGGCGGCATGTCCGGCGGCGCGTTGCGCAGCAGGGGATCATTGGGCCGCAGACGGAGCACGCGCGGGTGCGAGGTCTTGTAAATGTAGAGGATCAGCGAGAGCAGCACGCCCACCAGAACGGCCTGCTCCAGATGCAGCACCAGAGTGGCGGCGAAGGTCAGCAGCAGCACGGCGCGGTCCACGCGCGTGGCCACCACGCAGAGGCGGATGGCGCGCGGGTCGATGCTCTGCGCGGCAATGAGCAGCAGCACTCCGGCCAGAGCGGGCATGGGCAGGCGGCTGATCATGGGAGCCAGCACAAAGAGCATGGGCAGGGCCAGCAGACCGGAAAACACGGAACCCATGCGGGTGTGCGCGCCCAGCGTCACCATGGGCGCGCTGCGGGTAAAGGAACCGCAACCCGGTATGCCCGAGGTCAGACCGGCCGTGATGTTGCCCAGTCCCTGGGCGATGAGTTCCTGGCTGCCGCTGAAACTGTCGCCCTTGATGGCGGCCATCTGCTTGCCGATGGCCAGGGATTGCACGGCCCCCAGCAGGGCGATGGCCAGGGCGGGCATGAACAGGTCCTTGAACAGGTCCAGGCTGAGGGCGGGCGGCAGCGAGAGGGGCGGCACGATGCTGGGAATGGCCCCCACCAGGACCACGCCCTTGCTCTGCGCGTCGAGGGTCATGGCTGTGAGGGTGGCGATGGCCAGGGCCGCCAGGGTGGAGGGAAAACGCCGGGAGATGCAGCGGCTGAAGACCAGGATCAGGATGATGGTCTGCAGGGCCAGAAGCAGGCTCCAGCAGTTGGTCTGGCCGAGCTGGCGCATTGCCAGCCAGATCTGCGGGAAAAAGCCCGCCGGTTGCGCGCCGGGCAGGCCCAGAGCCGCCTTGATCTGGCTGCCTGCGATCAGAAAGGCCATGCCCGTGGCAAAAGCCACCATGACGGAATGCGAAATGTAGTTGGCCAGATCGCCCAGGCGGGCCAGGCCCATGCCCACCTGAAGCAACCCGCAGAGCAGGGCCAGGCCGAAGATGTAGGGCATGCGCGCCTCTTCGGGCAGGCCGGACAGCAGCACGCCGCCCACGCTCACCGTGGCCATGGTGGAAAACAGGATCATGGAAATGGCGTTGGTGGGCCCGGCGGCCAGAAAGCGCGAGGACCCCCAGAGCGCGGCCACGATCACCGGCAACATGCAGGCGTAAATGCCGTATTGCGGATGCACCCCGGCCATCATGGCGTAGGCCATGGCCTGGGGGATGGCCATGGGCGTCACGGTGAAGGCCGCCGTGAAATCGGCCCGCAGATCCCCCAAGCTGTAGCCTTGCAGGGTGGACAGAAAGGGAAGGATTTTTCTGGCGTGCATTTCAGTCCTCGTGCCGGACGTCGTCTTCCAACTTGAGCACGTCGTGACCCAGGGCGTAGTGCATCAGGCGGGGACGTTCCACGGATTTTTTCAGGGAATTGATGATCCGGGTCATGCGCCGCGTGCCTTCCAGCACGCCGCCCAGATGCCCGGCCAGTTCCGTGAGGTCCGCGCGGGCCAGGATGCTTTCCAGCTCCAGAGCCAGGCGGCGGCCGCGCGAATCCGAGGGGAATTCAGCCATCAGTTCACGCGAAAGGCGCAGGGCGCGGGTCAGGTTTGCGTCAATGTCCTCCACCAACTCCCCGCAGTACTCGGCCTGGTTGCGCATGACGTTGAGGGCGTTGTTGCCGTAATGGGCCATGGCCCCGGCGGCCTTCTCCAGCGTGTCGCGGGCCACGGCCACGCGGCGGCCCACGGTCAGCGAGACGATGCGCGCGCACTTGGCGAGAAAACGCTCGTCATAGGCCTCGAAGCCGTATTCGCGCTTGGTGTAGAGCTGCACCAGCCCGAAGGCCGGACGGTTGTTGCGCTCGCGCAGCACAAAGGCCAGGCGCGAACGGTAGCCTTCCTTGTAGACCACGCAGTCGAAAGAGCCGCCGCCGCGCTCCAGCCCCTGGAGATTGTTGGAAACCACGTAACGCACATGTCCGTCCATGATGGCGCTCATGACCGGATGGCGGCGCAGATTCTCGTCCAGATAGGGGGCCACGATGGGGATGCTCTGGCCATGGATGTTGTTGGCCGCGCGGGTCACCCACTCGCCTCTGGAATTTCTGAGGCGGCAGACGTACATTTCGGCATGCAGGGCGTGGACCAGGATTTCCGCGCTCTGCCGCAGTACTTCGTCGGGCGGGGCCATGTGGTCGGCAATGCCCAGCAGATCGTTGGAAACCCGCAGCAGAGTTTCGGTGTCGCTCTGCATGGAGGCCACGGAGGAGAGCAGATGCAGCAGGCAGCGCCAGCTTTTGAGCGGCACGCCGCGTACTTCCGGGTGATAGCCGGAGTCGAGGGTGCGCTTGGCCGCGGGCAGAACGCCCAGCACGGCGGCGCGCATTTCGGGGGGGGCGTATTTCAGAAGACGCCCGATCTCCTCGCGAATGGCTTGTGGTGAATGTTGCGACACGATGGGCCCGGCCTTTTCCGCGGCATGGTGGTTTGCCCGCCGGATTTCAGCGCGACTGGCGTGGCGGGCGGGCACTTTTTCAGGAACACTGAGCATAGTGCGGAAAATGAATCCGGTCAATGGGGGTTCATTTTTTTGACCGACAGGTTGTGAATTTTTTTCTTTCCTTGACAATAGTATGAAATAATAGAATTTTTTTAGCGTGGCAAAAGAATTGCAAGAGAAAAGCGCAGCCTCTCCCCCGGACGGCCCGGACGGACCATGCCGGAACCCTGCCATAAGGATGTTCTCTATGCTACGCCGCAAAACCCTCGTGATTCTTTCGCTGAGCCTTGGAGGCACCCTGCTTCTTCTGGGCCTGCTGGCGGGTTTTGTGCCTCAGAGCGAAGGGCCGGAAGTACGCCGCCGGGCCAGCGCCCATGTGGTCAGCCTGCGGCCCGAGGACCTGCCTGAGCCTATTCTGCCGCTCGGCGACGGCACGCGCCTTTGGGCGGTGCGCCGGGCCGCCGCCTCTCCGGACGCGGCGCGCGGGACCGGGGAGGACGATCCCGCCCTGACCGCGCTGGCGGGACTGGCCGGCGCGGACAGATCATCAGCTTTGAGAAGAGCGGCGTCCGACTGGACATGGGCGGCGACGAACTGTTTTTCGGCGAGGCGGCCGCGCCGGCGGACCTCGCGCCCCTGCTGGCTCTGGACGGCGTGTCCATGCCGCTGCTGGTGACGGCCCAGCCCCGCCAGTACGGCGACGCCCTGGACGCGCGCGGCCGTCCCCTGCGCTGGCAGGCGGCGGAAACCCTGCTTTCCGGCTACACGCCGCTGAGCCCGCGCACGGCTGAGGACGCCAAAAAAGCGGCTGAGGAAATGCTGCCGGAAGGCGCGTATTTCGAGCGCGGCGACCTGTTTTCCCGCGCGCGACGCTATCAGCAACTGGTGGAGAATTTCGCCCGTCGCTACCACCTCAGCACCGAACTGGTCTACGCCATCATCCACAGCGAAAGCGATTTTTCGCCCACCCTGATCAGCGGCAAATCGGCCATGGGCCTCATGCAGTTGCTGCCCAGCACGGCCAGCGACGAGGTGCACCGTTTTCTCTACGGCCGCCCCGGCGACGTGAGCTTCGACGAACTGCGCGTGCCCGAGATCAACATCCGTTACGGCACGGCCTATCTGCATATTCTGCTGACCCGCTATTTCCAGGATGTGAGCGACCCGCTGGCGCGCGAGTATTGCGCCGTGGCCGCCTACAATATGGGGCCCAACCGCTTTCTGCGCCTTTACGGCAAGACCGGCGGGGAGGCTGTGGCGCGGATCAACGCCATGAGCGCCGAGGAATTGTACGAAGACCTGACCGCGCGGCTGCCGGTGCGCGAAACGCGTTTCTATGTGGCCAAGGTGCGGCGGATGAAGGGGCAGTATGCCGAACTGCGTTAGGGGGAATGTTTCAACAGCTTGTTTGCCCTCTCGCAAATAGTAGAGCTGGGGGCAAGCAAGCGGACCCGGGAGAAGATGAACAGTAATTCAGATTAAAAATATAGTTTCACTTCAACTCGTCACCAAGATTATGAAACGGAAAAGCCATAAAAACGGTTAGGGACAGTATTTTCTAAATAGTTTTCAGTTCAGCGGCATTGAAGTAGACATTTCTGTTCACAAAAAATTGAATGAGATATTTAAATAATGCAATAAGCCAGCTTATGATGGTGCGCGTCATAAGGATATGGAAATAAATTGCAGATGCTTATACCATGTAACTGTCATAAAAATATTTGATCAAAGTGAAAGCCGGAGCGCTAATGCAGGAATTGCATATGAGGTGGCATCCTGCTAGCTATCTTTATTCTCTTGATGTAATTCTCCTGAATATTAAAAGCCTGCATCATTTCTCAGAGCATGGCGCAATGCGGGCAAAAATCGCGCCGCCATTATGAACAGCGCCATTCCCACGCACGGAGCCGCCGCCAAGGCGAAAAACGCGTCGCTATAACCAGCATGGTGAGCGAAAAGACCGCCGTAGGCATTGCTGAAGGAGGCTCCCACTCCCTGAATAGTCAGCACGAAGCCAAGTCCCGTATTGATATGCCCGCCGCCTTGCAAAAGGCGGGCGACAATGCCCGGTGTCGCCACGCCAAGCAACCCGGCGCCCACGCCGTCAAGCACTTGTACCGGCATGATGCTCCAAGGGCTGTGCCACAGACCCGCAATGCAGCCGCGCAGGGGCAAGGCCAGCAAGGCTATGTGAAAAAGCGGGCCATAGCCTTTTTTCTGGGCGACCCGCGCGCCCCACAGGGCGGTCAGAATCATGGTCGTCTGTGCCAGCACTACAGTACCTGCCGTGTAAGCTGCCGCATTCACCTCGAAACGGGCGACAGCCGACTGCCCCAGCAACGGTAACAGGGCCGCATTGCCGAGGTGAAAGAAAAAAAGGGTCATCCCTACGACCAGCAGGGATTTGTCAGTGAATAGGCGGCGCAAATTTTCTGTTTTTAAAGCGGAATGTCCGGCACTGTCAGGGGCAAGGCCACGCGCGGCGGCATAGTCTATATGCCTTGGATCAATGCGCCATAAACAGAAAAGAGCCACGCCTCCCATGAGCGCCATGACAAAAAAGACGCCGGGAATGCCGAAAGTATATCCGACAAGACCGCCCATGATGGCGGTAGCCGCATTTCCGGCATGGCTCCATGCCTCATTGACGCCCAAGCGGGTGGGAAGCCCCTGTTGCCCCACCATCCCCAAAGTGATGCCCGTCAGGGCGGGCATTATGACCGCAGCGGCCACGCACGACAAGACTTTGGAAAACGTCGCGGCAGCAGCCCCGTTCCAGGAAAAAATCATACCGCACGCGATTACTATCAGTATTACACTGGCTGCAATGAGTCCGCGCTTATGTCTGGTGTGATCGGCCAGCGCCCCCAGGGGGGTCGTGCATACAAGCCCTGCCAGGCCGCCCGCCGTCATGACAAAGCCTATCTCATCCGGCATCCAGCCAAGCCCTTGCAGATAAACGCCCAAAAATGGGCCTAATCCGTCACGCACGTCCGCGAGAGAGAAGCAAAGCAGGGAGAGAAAAATTAATGATTTCTGCTTGGAAGAAGCATCCGGCATATGCTGTTTCCTAATGAATGTATTGCGAAAACGGTTTGATGGTCATCATAAGGGAAACGGCGTGTGTTGAGAAGAATGCACAAGCCTTGGCTGCCGCATTTTAGGCTTGGCTTTTGCACCGGAGAGGATGTGATGAAGGCGTTGGTTTCGGCGTCAATGGAGTGGCAGCCCGCGCCTCTTTCAGCCGGACGCCTTGGATACGGCGCAATTTGTGGGGCAACGGAAAACCCCATTGAGAAACAGTCCCCAGGGCCGCCGGACCCGCGCGGGGAAAAAACTGTTGAGCTGAGCGTGAAAAAAACGTATCCAGAGGCAACAACGCTTTGAGAGGAGTGCTCATTACCATGCGAATCCGTCTTTTTATGCCGCTGGTTTTTGTGTTGAGTTTCATGCTGCTGGCCTGCCAGCAGACGGAAACCAAGGATGCTCAACCCAAACTGGCGGTCGTGGATATGGCGCGCATCATGCGCGACAGCGAGCCGGGCAAGGCCGGCGTAAAATTCCTGGAAAGCCTTCAGAGCGGCATGCAGGAAAAACTCAACGCCATTCAGGCCCGTCTGGAAAAAGATCCCAAGGACGAGGCCGCGCAGAAAGAACTGCAGGGCGTGTACATGGCTTCGCAGCAACGCATGCAGGCCGAACAGCAGAATGTGGTCAATCTGCTTTATGACACCATTCAGCGCGTTCTCAACGCCTACCGCGAACAGCAGGGCTACGACATCATCCTCAGCGCCGAAGTGGCCGCCGCTTTCAATCCCAAGGCGGACGTGACCGCGGCTGTTATCGTTGAAGTGAACAAGCAGAAGATTGATTTCAAGCCGCTGCCCGAACCGGCCGCGCCTGAAGCGGCCCCGGCTCCCGCCGCTCAGCCGCAGGAAAAGGAGCAGCCGAAAGAGCAGCCCAAGGCCGACGCGCCCGAGAACGGCAAGAAGAAGTAGTTTTTAACGGTATTCTGATGTTAACGCCCCTTTTCCTCACGGAAAAGGGGCGTTTGTCGTTGGGGAGAATGGCTCCCGCTATGCGAGCCACCGCAGGGCCGCGCCCGCCACCACAAGATAACGGCCCAGCTTGGCCAGCCCCACAATCAGGATGAAGGAGCCGAACGGCTCGCGCAGCAGACCGGCGGCCAGAGTCAGGGGATCGCCGATGACCGGCGCCCAACTCAATAAAAGGGACCAGCGCCCGTATCTGCGGTACCAGGTTTCGGCCTTGCCCAGGCTTTTCTTTTTGACCGGAAACCAGCGCCTGTCCTGAAAGCGGACGCAACAGCGGCCCAGCAGCCAGTTGACGGCCGCGCCCAGCGTATTGCCCGCCGCGGCCACGGCAATGAGCAGCCACACAGGTTTATGCCCGGCGGCCAGCAGACCGGCCAGAGCCAGTTCGGACTGGGCGGGCAAAAGCGTGGCGGCCGCAAAGGCGGCAAGGAACAGGCCCCAGAGAGCCGCAAGGCTCATGGCCGCGTTTTCCCGCACCGTTGCGGCCGCCGCATCGTGATCGCCATCCTGCCGGGGCGGGCCCTCAATACCACATTTTTTTCAGTTCGGCATTGGTCACGCCCAGACGGTGCATGCACATCTCGAAGTACGAGGCCCAGAACGGATTGCTGGAGTTGTGCACGCCTTCGCTGTTCATGGCCGTGGCTTCCTCGCTGCACTGCGCCTTGGCCGCCTGGGCCTGCTGCTCCTCAAAGGTCGGCGGCGCATGGTCGCGTGGGGCGCAGCCCGCCAGGGCGAACAGGCCCAGCGCCAGAATCAGCGGCATAATGATCTCGAATTTTTTCATGATGAGCTCCGTGTGTAAAAAGCCGCGCCGGAATTCCGGCGCGGCTTGCTGAAGAACAGGGCACAGCCCGGCAATTAATACGCGTGGTCGTCCAGATCTTTGGCCGTCACCGGATGCGAGAAGAGGCGGTACATCCAGAACTGGTAAATGAGCACAATGGGCACCATGACCAGGGCCACGCCCAGCATGATCTTCAGGGTCAGCTGGCTGGAAGAGCCGTTGAAGGCCGTCACCGTGGCGGCGGGATCCAGCGAGGAGATGATCATGCCGGGGAACATGCCCATGACGCCGAAGAAGGTCACGCCGATGATGAACAGGGCGCTGCAGCCCCAGGCCAGCCAGAGTTTGCCCTTGCTGAGCATGCAGCGCGCGCCCAGCAGACCGGCCAGGGCCAGCAGGGGCAGGATGAAGAGGACCGGCATGGCCAGATAGTTGTCGTACAGCTTGGTGTAGAAGGCGGTCAGAATCAGGAAGGCCACCAGCAGCGCCAGCATGATGGGCCAGACGAAGGTGGCCGCGGCCAGGGCGCGGGTCTGCAGATCGCCCTCGCTCTTGATGGACAGCCAGATGGCCCCGTGCAGCACGAACATGCAGAGGAAGAACACGCCCCCGGCCAGGCCGTAGAGGTTCAGCAGCCCGAGCAGGCTGCCGTGGTAGACGCCCTGGGCGTCCACCGGAATGCCCATGAACAGGTTGGCGAAGGCCACGCCCAGCAGGATGCAGGGTGCCAGGTTGGCCACAAAGTGCACGCCGTCCCAGAGGGAACGCCAGGCATCGCTTTCCACCTTGTTGCGGAATTCAAAGGACACGGCGCGGAAGATCAGGGCGAAGAGCAGGATGAGCAGGGGCGCGTACAGCGCGCTGAACATCACCGCGTACGCCTTGGGAAAAGCCGCGAAGGTCACGCCGCCGGCCGAGATCAGCCAGACTTCGTTGCCGTCCCAGAAGGGCCCGGCAGCGTTGTACATGAAGCGGCGTTCCTGCTCGGTTTTGCCGAGGAAGGGCAGCAGGGTGCCCAGCCCCAGGTCAAAACCGTCCAACACAAAATATACGGCCCAGAGCAGGGTCCAGAGCACGAACCAGATGGTTTCCAACATGACTATGCCTCCTGGGCGTCGGGGCCCTTGAGCGCGTATTTGCGCAGCAGATAGATATCCAGAATCCCCAGCACCGAGTAGACCACGATGAAGGCCCCCAGCGAAATGGCCACGCTGCTCGTCGGCACCGGGGAAACAGCGTCGGTGGTGCGCATCAGACCGTGGACGATCCAGGGCTGGCGGCCGATTTCAGCCACGGCCCAGCCCAGCATCAGACCGATGTACGGCAGGGGGATGTTCCAGACCAGGGCCTTGAGCAGGCCGGAGCAGGGCATCTCGCGCTTGCGCTGGAGGGTGGCCCCCAGAGCCAGCAGGATGAAGAGCATGCCCAGCGCCACCATGCCCCGGAAGGACCAGAACACGGGCGAAACCGGCGGGCGGTCTTCCTTGGGGAAGTCCTTGAGGCCCTTGACTTCCGCGTCGGTGTGCTCGTAGGCGATCCAGCTCAGCAGGCCGGGGATGCCCAGCGCTTCCACGCTGTTGCGTTCGTTTTCCGGATCAGGCCAGACCAGCAGATAGAAGGGCACGTCCCGGGCGGTTTCCCAGTGGGATTCCATGGCCGCCAGCTTGGCGGGCTGATGCTCGGCCACGGCCTTGCCCTGCTGGTCGCCGCTCAGGGCCAGGATCAGAGTGAGGGCCAGGGTGTAGGGCGCGACCATCCGGAAGGAGCGGCGGAAGAACTCGGTATTGCTCTTGCGCAGCAGATGCCAGGCCGAGACGCCCAGCACAAAGAAGCCGCCCACGGCCCAGGAGGCCAGCACGGTGTGGGCGTACATGCCCCAGGCATAGCCGTTGAAGACCACGTCCCAGAAGTTGGAAAGCTCGGCCCGTCCGGCGGCCTCGTTGATCACATAGCCCACGGGATGCTGCATGAAGCCGTTGGCCAGGATAATCCAGAGCGCGGAGAGGTTGCCCGCGATGGCCACCAGCCAGATACAGGCGCAGTGGGCCTTTTTGCCCAGCTTGTTCCAGCCGAAATGCCAGACGGCCAGGAAGGTGGATTCCAGGAAGAAGGCCACCGTGGCTTCAATGGCCAGCAGCGAGCCGAAAATGTCGCCCACATACTCGGAGTAGCGGGACCAGTTGGTGCCGAACTGGAATTCCAGGGTGATGCCGGTCACCACGCCCAGAGTAAAGTTGATGAGAAAAAGTTTGCCCCAGAATTTGGCATGGCGTTTCCAGATCTCATCCCCGGTGCGCACATAGCGTGTCTCCATCCAGGCGAGAATCACGGAAAGCCCCAAAGTGAGCGGAACGAAAATAAAATGGAAAAAAACGGCTACAGCAAATTGCAGCCGTGAAAGCATCACGACGTCCATAAGCCCTCCTTACGACTTCTTTTAGCCAGATAGCGTGATACCGCTTAAAAGGCAAGGAGTTACCAATATCGGTTTGCCCTTGACGCGGGGCGGACCGGTCTTATTTTAAAAATAATTTTTTTCAGGAGGTTCGTCATGGCCGAAGCCGGCAAAAAGACCCGCCAATTCCGCGCCGAAGTGCGCAAGGTGCTGCATATTCTTACCAATTCCCTGTACACCAACCGGGAAATTTTTCTGCGTGAGCTTATTTCCAACGCCTCGGACGCCCTGGACAAGCTGCGCTTCCGCGTCAACCGGGGCGAAAGCCCGCGCGAGCCGGATCTGCCCCTGGAAATCAGGATCAGCATCGACAAGGACGCCAAAACCCTGACCATCGCCGACACCGGCCTGGGCATGACCGCCGGGGAGCTGGCCGAAAATCTGGGCACCATCGCCAAGTCCGGCTCCGAGGAGTTTCTGGCCGGTCTGGCCGCCGAATCCCGCTCCGGCAAGGAAAAGAGCGACGGCAAAGACGGCGAAGCTGCGGCGGCCGACGCGGCCAACATCATCGGGCGTTTCGGCGTGGGTTTTTACTCGGTCTTCATGGTGGCCGACAGGGTGGAAGTGACCTCGCGCCCGGCTTTTGAAAAGGACGCCCAGGCCCATGTCTGGATCAGCGACGGCCTGGGTTCGTACAGTGTGGAGCCCTTTGACGCCGAAGAACCCAAACGCGGCACCGTGGTCAAGGCCCATCTCAAGGACGACGCCGTGGAATTTCTGGAAAAATTCCGGGTGGAGTCGGCCATCCGCAAACATTCGGCCTTTGTGCCCTTCCCGGTGTTTGTGGACGGCGAGCGCGTCAACACCCAGCCCGCGCTCTGGCGTGAGCCCAAGTCCTCCGTGACCAAGGAGCAGTACGACGATTTCTACAAGGCCCTGAGCTATGACGCCAAGGCTCCCCTGGACGTGCAGCATATCGCCGTGGACGCGCCCGTGCAGTTCAACGCCCTGCTGTACATCCCGGATTCCGGCCAGGACTTTTTCGGCGCGGACCGCGACTTCTGGGGCCTGGATCTCTATGCCCGGCGCGTGCTTATCCAGCACCGCAACAAGGAGCTGATCCCCGAATACCTGGCCTTCCTCAAGGGCGTGGTGGACACCGAAGACCTGCCCCTGAACATCTCGCGCGAAACGCTTCAGGAAAACGTGCTCCTGCGCAAGATCAATCAGGTCATTGTCAAGCAGACTCTGAGCCATCTGGAAAAAATGGCCAAGGATGATGCGGAGAAGTACAAGCGCTTCTGGCAACTGCACGGCAAGATCTTCAAGTTGGGCTATCACGACTTCCCCAACCGGGAGCGGGTCAGCGCCCTGCTGCGCTTCAATTCCTCCACCCTGCCCGACGCCGAGGCCCTGACCAGCCTGGACGAATATATGGCCCGCGCGCCCGAAGGTCAGAAGACTTTCTGGTACGTGGCCGCGCCCAACCGCGAGGCCGCGCGGCTCAATCCGCACATGGAGCTTTTCCGCAAGAAGGGCATTGAGGTGCTTTACCTTTTTGAACCCGTGGACGAGTTCGTTATGGAAGGGCTGGGCAAATACAAGGAATGGGATTTCAAGGCCGCTGAAAACGCGGCCGACGACGCCCTGACCTCTTTCGCGGACAAGGAAAAGCCGGAAAAAGAGGCCGCCGCGCCGCTCTCCGAGGAGGACAATACTTCCTTTGACAAGCTGCTGGCCCGGATGAAGGAAATTCTGGGCGACAAGGTGACGGAAGTGCGCGTGTCGCACCGCCTGGCCGACAGCCCGGCGGTGCTGGTTTCGCCCGACGGCGGCATGAGCTCGTCCATGGAAAAACTGCTCAAGGTCATGCAGAAGGACGACTCCCTGCCGGTCAAGGTGCTGGAGGTCAACCGGGATCATCCCCTGCTGCGCAACATGCTGCGCATGTTCAAGGCTGACGGGCAGGACCGGATCCTGGCGGAAATGACCCGGAGCCTTTTTGACGCCAGCCTGCTGCTGGACGGCTACCTCAAGGACCCGCAGGCCCTGGCCGCGCGCACCAATGAACTGCTGGCCGAAGCGGCGGCCTGGTATACGGAAGTCAGGAAAATATAAGGCGTTTTGTTGAAAAAAACGCCGTCAGACAAGCGCCGCCGCCCCTGGAGGGCGGCGGCGCTGTGTCATCCGCAGTACGCCCGGATCGCCTCAGGGCGTGTTAACACTCCGCCTTTTTGCCCGCCTACGGCTAAAGCTCCTGCGTCGCAATGGCTGAAGCCAGACTTCGCGTGCCTTTTCGGTTGAGCGCCGGATCTTTGCTGCCCTTATCCAAGCAGCTTCGCGGCAACGGCTGAGGCAAGAGTACACTCCCTCAAAGCAGGCTTATCTTTCTTTGCCTGCCCTGGAACCCGGCGCCGCGCTCTAGACATGCAGCACGGTGAAAAACGGCACGCCTTCCAGCTCCTTGCGCCCGCCCAGGGCGTCAAGCTCCAGCAGCACGGCGCAGCCCGCGACGGAGGCTCCCAGCCGCCGGACAAGGCTGATGGTCGCCGCCGCCGTTCCTCCGGTGGCCAGAACGTCATCCACGATCAGCGCTCTGTCCTGCGGCGTCAGGGCGTCCGTATGCATATTCAGCGTGGCGGAGCCGTATTCCAGATCATAGGACGCGGAAATGGTCTTGTATGGGAGTTTGCCGGGTTTGCGCACGGGCACAAGCCCCACGCCCAGACGTTGCGCAAGCGGCGCGGCAAAAAGAAAGCCGCGCGCGTCCACCGTCACCACGACGGTCGGCTGCCACGGCAGCGCCGCCTCGTACATGAGGTCGGTCACATGGCGAAATGCCGCCCCGGACTTCAGCAGGGGCGTGATGTCGTAAAAAAGGATGCCCGGCTTGGGGGTATCGGGCACGGTGCGGATAAGCGATGCGATGTCCATAATGATGGAGCTCCGGCGGGCCGCACGGCGTCAGGCCGCATGGTGGCGGTTATCGTGCAGGGGATGAAAGGAAAGGGGCCGGTATACGGAAATCAGGCACATGGAAAGAATGATGGCCAATTGCAACGCGCCCTCCCACATGCTTTCCGGCAGAATGCAGGCGCGCACGAAACGCAGTGGCCCGTCCAGGCCCAGCGGAGCAAGCCTCGCAATGAGGTCGTCGCCCCATGGCCCCCAGAACATGGTTCCCCAGAAGCCCGCGCAGAGGCTGATCAGCCATTTGTAGCCGATCCAGGCGAATTTGAAGAAACCAATGGCCGTGCAGCTGGAGTAGAACAGGCCCGTCAGCAAACAGCCCGCCAGCCCCGGCATGACCACCCAGGTGTCCACAAAATGCAGGCATACGGCTACTTGCGCGGCAAATTCCGGGTCGGCCGACGAGAGCCGCAGAAAGCTGAGCGCCTGCATGGAAAGCGCGCCGCCGGCCCAGGCCGTGGCCGCGAGCAGATGCAGGGCCTTCATGCCCTTGATGACAATATTGTCGCGCGCGCTGAGTCCTTTGCCCAGTGTGCCGTAGTTCCTCACCATTTCGTTCAGCATAACTCTGCTCCACAGACGGGAAGCCCCAAAAAAGCGGGCTTTGCCGTTGCTTCTGAATACGTCCCTTGCGCGCTCGTCCATGCCGTTTGTCCGAAAGTTTCCATTATAAACTTTTTTTGTTCGTCGGCAAGTTTTGCTTGTTTGCCCAAACAATGCCGCAGGGTATGAGGAAAGACGGAAGAGCGCGGGACGAGGAAGGCGGCGTTGCAGCAAAATGACGCCGCCGCGCGGGGTTATGCTGAAGACCGGGTGGCTTCAAGGTGCGCTGACGCCACAGGCTCTGCAATGGGGAGGATCTTCTGCTGGGTATTGTTTGATTGTTCAAACAATACTTGCTGGACAAGCTTTTCCTCCAGGTCCATGATCACTCCCGTCGTCCGGCTGCTGCGTGTTGCGGCAGCGGCGGGAATGCGTCCGTCAGGCGACGTGGGGGAGGGGGGTCATGCTGGAAGCCTTGTTCGCGGTTGTTCCCATTTTTCTGATTATCGGCATGGGCGTGCTGTTGCGCGCGCGGGACGTGCTGCCCGAGAGCGCCGGCGCGGCCTTGGGCGTCTATGTGCTCAAACTGGCCCTGCCGCTGCTGATTCTGCATATTCTGGCCGGAGCGCATCCTCGCGATCTGACCCACGGCGGCTTCTGGCTCGGCCTGATCGGTTCGCAGCTGATCGTTTTCGCTCTGGGCTACTGGGGCGACCGCCTCGTCTGTCGTCGCGGCACAGGCCCGGCCGTGATCTCGGCGCTCAGTTGTAGCGCCTGCAATACGGCTTTTGTGGGCCTGCCCATTGTGACCAATCTGCTGCCCGGCAATCAGGAGGCCCTGCTCATCGCGGGTCTGGCCACCCTGACGCCCAATATCGTGATGATCATGGGCCAGGTCCGGCTGGACATGCTGGCGGGCGCGGCGGCCTGGGGCGACGGCTCCCGTTCCGGATTCATAGCTCTGCTGCGGCTTTTCGTGCTGGGCAATCCCATCCTGCTGGGCACCCTGGCGGGCGCGGCCCTGTCCCTGTCCGGCCTGGGACTCTGGGCGCCGCTCGACCGCACCATCAGTCTGGTGGGCTATACGGCGGCCCCCTGCATGTTGCTGGCCTTGGGCCTGGACCTGCGACAGAAACTGGCCCTGGCCCTGCGCCGGGCCGAGGGGCACGCGGCGTTGCGCCAGGTCTGGCTGATTTCCTGCAAGCTGTTGCTGCACCCCTTGCTCTGTTGGGGCATTATGTGGCTGCTGGGCATTTCCGGGGCTTGGCTGGCCATCGGCGTGATCATGAGCGGCACGGCCACGGCTCTGGTGGCCACAGTGCTGGCCGAAGTCTACAGCGCCGTGCCCGAGGAGGCCGCGCTCACGGCTGTGTTCTCTAACGGCCTGAGCATGTTCACCCTGACCGGTTTTGTCTGGCTGTTCATGCGGCTGGGGATGATCTGAAGCGCTGAAAAAAACTGTACCCCCCCCCCTTTTTTGAGGTAACTGTGGCCGACAATGCGCCGCGCTTCTGAAAAAGCGGCCTGTTTTTCCAGCTTCACACATCCATATTCTGCGGAATGCCGGGAGAACTGCATGAACCTATCTGGCCTGACTCTGCGTGAAATGGTGGACAATTCCCGGGCCGTACAGCGAACTGTTCCGGCTCTATGCGGACAGCTGTGTTTATCCCTCCGACCGGGCCGGATGGGATGCCGTGCTCTCCATGGAGGCGCTACGCGGCATGGCCGCCTCCGGCTGTCGGGAAAAAAAGTTTGAGATGCGTTTCCGCAACGGCCTGTTCGGCTTTGAATGGCATGAGGCCTGTCTTAGTCTGCTGACGGACGCGCGCGGTGAGCCGGACCGCGTCCTGCTGCTCAGCCGCAATGTCAACGAGCTCCGGCGCACAGAGATCGTGGAGGCCGCGGTGCGCCGAATACGATTATGTGGACGGCATTGAAACCGCCCGGTTGATTCGGGCCTGTGTGGGGCCGCAGGTGACGATCATCACTGATTTCGGCCTATGACTGGACGGAGTATGAAGAGGCGGCCCTGAGCGCGGGGGTGGACGGTTTTATCTGCAAGCCGCTGATGAAGCCCAATCTTTTGCATATCCTGAAAGAATGCATGGCCAAAACGCACCATCAGCAGGAAAGGGATCTTCCGGCCGTCGTGGCGGCATATGACTTCAGCGGCAGGCGTTTTCTGCTGGTGGATGACAACGCCTTGAATCGCGAGATAGCCGTGGCGCTTCTGACTGAGGTCGGCGGCGTTGTGGACGAGGCCGAGGACGGTCGCCAGGCCGTGGAAATTTTCGCGGCCGCGCCGGAAGGCCTTTACGACATGATTTTCATGGACATGCAGAATGCCGGTGATGGACGGGCTGGAAGCCACCCGGCGCATCCGCGCCCTGGGCCGCGCCGACGGGCGGGGCGTCCCCATTGTGGCCATGTCCGCCGCCGTCCTGAATGAAGACGTCCGTTCCTGTCATGAGGCGGGCATGTCGGCCCATCTCGCCAAACCCGTGGATCTGGCGCGGATGTACAGGCTGACCGACAGGCTCATGCGCCGGAAGCGGGACGCCTGATTCCGACGCCGGGGGCTTATGCGCCGGGCGCGTCCTGCGACAGATAGATGAGCTCTTCCGTCATGGCCAGCAGTTCCTCGATGAGGCCGCCGCCGTGCATGGGATGCCCGAACAGGGCCTCGCGCTGATTGTCCAGACCGCGTTTGTCCACGGCGTCGGGCAGGGTTGGGGAGAGCGTTTCGGCCAGGCGGCAGGCCAGCAGATAGCCCTCGGCCCCGGCCGCGAACAGCGCGGCCAGTTCCGCGAAGCGGGGGCGGATGCCGCGCCAGTAGTCCAGCGCCCGCCCGGAGGGCGCGCTGCTCACGGCGGTGCAGAGCGCCGCGTGCAGATTGTTGCAGGCCGCGCCGGGCAGGCCCGTGCGCCAGCCCCAGAGCCAGGGCGCGCGCCGGAAAAAAAGGTGGTGCTCCACAGCCAGATCCAGCAGGGCGCGGGTCCGGCGCAGGGCGTCCAGCAGGGGCGCGGCGGATTTGTAGTCCGGCCAGGCCGGGGCGGGTTCGCCCAGCTCCCAGCCCGGCACCAGCTCCCGCCCGGGTTCCAGGCCGGCCAGACGGCGCAGCAGATGGGCCAGCCAGGCGTTGGCGTCCGGGCTCTGCGGGGTTTCCAGATGCGAATAGCTCAGCACGTAGCGGCCCCGCCCGTACGCGCCGCTGACCACCAGGGGCTGGTTGGTCAGAAAATCCGCCGACAGATTGACTCCGTAGAGGGCCTGCCATGCCTCGAAGACGTGCGCCGGGATGCGTTGCAGGGGCAGGTCCGCCAGCCAGAAGTCCGCGTCCGGAGCGGTATAGGCCGCCAGCACGCGCACCCCTTCCGTATTTTCCGCCGCGAAGCGTCCCGGCCACCAGACCGGCAGGGAAAGGACCGCACCGTCTTTGTCGCGGGCGTTTCCGGGCGGGGCCAGTTCTTCACCGGAGCGGGCACACACCCGCACATGGCCGGAAATTAGATGGTGCAGGCGCTGGGGATAGGCGGCGCGGGACCAGGGGCAGAGTTGTAGTCCCTCGCGCGGGTTGCGGTGGCTGAGGGCCAGGCCCGCGCCGCCGCAGAAGCCCAGATAGCTGCCGCCCCGTTCCAGATAGGCGCGCACGGCGGCGCGCCCCGCCTCGCCCAGAGCCAGGGCCTTGAGG
>OJIY01000190.1_pt1 | contig 31643 bp, 27 predicted proteins | sample 1596061 | NCBI WGS metagenome assembly OJIY01 (sample SAMEA4350111, study PRJEB24818) | metagenome | biome: human; feature: gut; material: faeces | place: Denmark | collected 2013-09 | reverse complement strand
CCCCGGATCCTTGAGATAATCCTTGCCCGTGGCCGAGCTGATGGCGATGACGTCGCCGAAATGCGCAATGGCCTGTGCCAGGGTGATGGGAATGATAAAGAGGATGGGTTCCAGGGAAAACTCCGGAAACGTGAAGGCGGGCACGGCCAGCCAGGGCGCGGCCAGCACCTTTTCCCAGCCGCCCACGCCCAGGGCGAGGGAGGCGGCGAAGCCCACGGCGATGCCGCAGAGAATGGGCACCAGCCGCAGAAAGCCCCGCCCCAGCAGGGAAACCAGCACTGTGGCCGCCAGGGAGGCCATGGAAATGATCATGGCCGTATTTTCCGGCACGATCTGCTGCGCGCCGTCGCCGCTCTTGCCCAGAGCCATGTTCACGGCCACGGGCGCGAGCACCAGACCGATGACCACAATCACCGGCCCGGTGACGATGGGCGGCAGCAGGCGCAGAATGATTCCCATGCCCCGCCAGCGGATCAGCAGGCTTAGGAGAACATAGACCAGACCGGAGCAGAACAGCCCGCCCAGCGTCTGGGCCATGCCCCAGGTCTGCGCGCCGTAGATGATGGGCGCTATGAAGGCGAAGGAGGAGGCCAGAAAAATGGGCACCTTGCCGCGGGTGCAGATCTGGAAGATCAGGGTGCCCACACCGGCGGTGAACAGAGCCACATTGCTGTTCAGGCCGGTGAGCAACGGCACCAGCACCAGGGAGCCGAAGGCCACGAAAAGCATTTGCGCGCCCAGCAGACAGTCCCTGAAACGAAAGTTATAGCTGACGCCTGTGCCGCCGTGTTGCCCGCTGTCCGCATGCATGCGCCCGCCCCCGTGTACGTGGTTATGCTATTTTGTGCCGAAAATGCGGTCCCCGGCGTCGCCCAGGCCCGGAATGATGTAGCCGTTCTCGTTGAGATGGTCGTCAATGGCGGCGGTGTAGATGTCCACATCCGGGTGTTCGGCCTCGACCCTGGCGATGCCCTCGGGCGCGCAGACCAGATTGAGACTGCATATCCGGCGGCAGCCGTGCTTTTTCAGCAGTTCGATGGTTGCGATCAGCGAACCGCCGGTGGCCAGCATGGGGTCCAGGATGATGGCCAGCCGCTGCTCCAGATCCTTGGCCAGCTTCACGTAATATTCCACCGGCTCCAGCGTGGCCTCATTGCGGTACAGACCCACCACGCTGATTTTGGCGCCGGGAATCATGTCCAGCACGCCGTCCATGAGGCCGAGGCCCGCCCGCAGAATAGGCACCACGGTCACTTTTTTGCCTGAAATGGCCTCCACTTCCACCGGTCCGGCCCAGCCTTGCACGGTGTGCTTTTCGGTACGGAAGGTCTTGGTGGCTTCATAGATCAGGAGGCGGGCCACTTCATTGGCCACGGTGCGGAATTCGCGGGTGGAAGTGGACGCCATGCGCAGGATGCCCAATTTATGGCGCACAAGAGGATGATTTACCACATAGACGGCCATAACTCCCTCCCGGGAAAAGGATAAAGAGAATATAATAGACTGTTTTTACTGCAATTCTTAATTTATTAGCCTATGCCGCCAGAGCAGGCGTGTCAAGATGGGACGGCGCGTAATCGATCTCCCCGGCGACTGCGGGAGCCCGGCCCGGTTTACAGGCGGGGACTTTTGCGGTAGGCCGATTTCGCCGGAACGGTTGACGCAGCAGTCGCTCATGGACGGACTTCTATTGTCAGGCGAGAGCCTGACGCGGCGGCAACGCTGCCGTGACCGAGCAGAAGCCGCCTTTTACGGCGAAGTAATTTTCATGAATCGCCTGTGGGCAATTTTATGAAATGATCTGTGGAGAGCAAGAGGAACGCCCGTGCATATAGACCACCTGCCCACCCCCGCTCTGCTCCTGGATGAAGCGCGCCTGCGCCGTAACATCACCCGTCTGGACGAACGCCTGCGCGCCCTGGGCGTGAACCTGCGGCCGCACTGCAAAACTTGCAAAAGCATGGACGCGGCCCGGCTCTGCATGGCCTCGCCGCAGGGGCCCATCACCGTTTCCAGTCTGGCGGAAGCCGAATATTTCGCGGAACACGGCGTCACGGATATCTGCTACGCTGTGGGCGTCGCTCCGGCCAAGCTGGCGCGGGGCATGATTCTGCGCGAGCGGGGCGTGCGCCTTTCCCTGCTGCTGGACAGCACGGAGAACGCCCGCCTGCTGGCCGCCTTTGCCGGGAAACACGGGCACGTCTTTGATCTGCTGCTGGAAATCGACTGCGACGGGCACCGCTCCGGTCTGCGTCCCGACGATCCGGAACTGCTGGAGTGCGCGGCTGTCCTGACCGGGGCCGGCCAGAATTTGCTGGGCGTGCTGACCCACGCCGGTTCGGCCTATGATCTTGCCGCCCCGAGTCCGGAAGCCTTCGCCGCCCTGGCGAAACAGGAGCGCGACGCGGCCGTGAGCGCGGCGCAACGCTTGCGCGCCGCCGGGCATGGCTGTCCGGTGGTCAGTGTGGGTTCCACGCCCACGGCCTTTTTCGGCAGGGATTTCACGGGCGTCAGCGAAGTGCGGGCCGGGGTCTACATGTTTCAGGATCTGGTCATGGCCGGGCTGGGCGTCTGCCGTGTGGAAGACATTGCCCTGTCCGTGCTCTGTACTGTCATCGGCCGCCGGAAAAGCGACGGCAATCTGGTGGTGGACGCCGGCTGGACGGCTCTTTCGCGCGACGCGGGACTGCCGGGCCGCTTCGCCCGCGAGGGCTACGGTCTGGTCTGCGATGTTGACGGCAAGCTTCTGCCCGGTCTGCGCGTGGCGGAAACCAATCAGGAGCACGGCATCATCGCCGCGCGCGAGGGTATGTGCCCGCCCCTGCCCGTGGGCGCGCAACTGCGCATTCTGCCGACGCACGCCTGCGCCGCCGCCGCCGCCTTTGACGCCTATCACGTCTGTCGGGAGCGGGAAGTCACGGCCCTCTGGCCTCGCTGCCGGGGCTGGTGATTCGCGCCGGAACGCGGGCGCGGCTCTTCGTCCCGCTTGCCTGGAAAATACGATCGTGCCAGAATGAAAAAACACATTCACCGGAGGAGATAGTCTATGCCTGCCACCGTTTATTACGCGGATATGCACAGCCGTTCACACGAAGACAGTAAAATCGCCAAGGTGGCTCGCCTTTGCGACGCCGTGGGTCTGAAAAAAGTCATCAAGAAGAATGACCTCACGGCCATCAAGCTCCATTTCGGTGAATACGGCAATGACACCCACCTCAATCCCACTCTCGTGCGCCAGGTGGTGGACAAGGTTCTGGACGCCGGAGGCAAGCCCTTCCTGACGGATACCACCACCCTGTATTCCGGCAGCCGCCACAATGCCGTGGATCACCTCCAGACGGCCTATCTGCACGGCTTCGCGCCCTCCGTGGTGCGCGCGCCGGTTATTGTGGCCGACGGTCTGTACGGCGAAAACGACGTGCCCGTGCGCATCAAGGCCAAGCACTTCAAGGAAGTCCACATCGCCACGGAAATCCGCCGCGCGCCCGCCATGGTGGTGCTGTCGCACTTCAAGGGGCACGAGATGGCCGGTTTCGGCGGGGCCATCAAAAACCTGGCCATGGGCGGCGCCTCGGTGCGCGGCAAAAAGGACCAGCACGCCACCCACGTGCATGTGGATGAAAAAACCTGCGTGGGCTGCGGCAAATGCGTCAAGGCCTGTCCGCAAAAGGCCCTGAGCCTGCACAAGAAGAAAAGCCAGGTGGACGTGGAACGCTGCATCGGCTGTTTCGAGTGCATTACGGTCTGTCCGGTCAAGGCCATCAGTATCGACTGGGCCACGGAAATGACCCCCTTCATCGAGCGTCTTACCGAATACGCCTACGGCGTGGTCAAAGGCCGCCAGAAGCGGATCTGCTATATTAACTTCGTGCTTAACGTCACGCCGGACTGCGACTGCGTGGCCTGGAGCGACGCCCCACTGGTGCCTGATCTGGGCATCCTGGCTTCCACCGATCCTGTGGCCCTGGACCAGGCCTGTTTCGACCTCGTGAACAAGGCTCCCAGCCTGGCCGCCGGGTTGGACGGCGGCGCGCCCGACAAGTTCACGGCCCGCTGGCCCAATACCCGCGGCGACGTCCAGTTGAGCTACGGCGAGGAAATCGGCCTGGGCAGCCGCAAATACAAGCTGGAAAAAATATAGTCCCTCACCGGCGGCGGGCCTGATCAGGTTCGCCGCCAGTCCCTCTACGCATAGCGCCCGCGCGGGCACGCATCTGAAACGACTCCGCGCCGCCATCTGTTTCGCCCCAAGTTGGAGAGCCATTCATGTCCGGCCAGATCATTCTTCTTGTGCTCGGCGCGGCCCTGCTGCATGCCTCCTGGAACATCATCGTCAAAGGCGGGGACAACAAACTGTACGAGTCCGCCATGAATGCGCTGGGCGGCGGCTTCGGCGCGCTCTGTCTGCTGCCTTTTCTGCCCCTGCCGGACAAAAGCGCCTGGGGCTTTCTGGCTCTCTCCTGCTGTTGCCACCTTACCTATTATCTTTGCATCGCGGCGGCCTACAAGGTGGCGGACCTTTCCTTGGGCTACACCATCATGCGCGGCACCGCGCCCATGCTCACGGCCTTGGTGCTCTGCGTTCTGGGGGTGCCTCTGAGCCTCACCGGCTGGGGCGGCGTGCTGCTGCTCTGCTCGGGCATCCTGACCCTCGCTCTGGAACAGAAATTCAGCCGCAAGGCCGGTCTTAAAGGCATTTTGTACTCCCTGCGCACCTCCTTCGTCATCATGGGCTACACCCTTGCCGACGGCTACGGCGCGCGCGCCAGCGGCGACGGCGTGAGCTACACCTGCTGGATTTTCTTTCTGAACATCTTTCCTCTGCACCTTTACGTGCTGGGCCGCTACGGCAAAGACTATCTGCATTACCTGCGCAAGCGGGCCGTGGTGGGCATCAGCGGCGGCCTGGCAGGACTGGGCTCCTACGGCATCGCCATCTGGGCCATGACCGTGGCGCCCATCGCCCTGGTGGCGGCCCTGCGCGAAACCTCGGTGATTTTCGGCATGCTCATGGCCGTGGTATTTCTTGGCGAAAAACTCTCTCCGGTCCGCGTACTGGCCATTCTGCTGGTCATGGGCGGGGCCATGATTCTGCGCTTGGGCTGAGCCCGCCCGCTGGAAGCGCGCACGGCTTCAGAAGCGGCTTGCTTTTATGCCGGGGACGGATATGCTGATCTGGAATGATGAGAGAGGTTGTTCCGGCTAGCTTGGCTTTTTACCCCAAAGGAACTCCTGATATGATGGATTTATTCAGCATACCGCATTTACTCGTGGTGCTTCTGGTTGTCATGGTGCTGTTCGGCACGAACAAACTGCCTGAAATCGGCGCCGGGCTCGGCAAGGCCATCAAGAATTTCAAGATGGCGGCCACGGAGCCGGATGAAATCGATATTTCCTCCAGCAAAAACAAAAGCGCTCAGCACAAATCGGACAGTTGACCGCGTCCCCGGATTCGCTCGACGGAGAGCGTAAAGGCCTGATGAATCGCTTTGTCAGGCCTTTTTGCATGAGAAAGAAGCTCCGGGCTGCCGACAGTTGCGCGTTTGCGTGAGCATGTTGCTGTTGGGCATATTGAAATATTCCGGCGCTGCACTCGCAGCCGCCCGCCACAAAGGCGTAAGCGCAATGCATTTGCGCTGTTAAGCGCCGAAGTGGGCGTCCTCAAACTTTAAGAATATAAATTCGTAAAGGTAATTTGCTCTAAAGGCCCAAGCCGCCGGTCCCTCAGGTTTGGTTTTTGGCCGCCAGTTTTTTCTTGGTCAGGGCCGTGGCCGGAGCCGTAAGCGGATCTTCCGGCCAGGGATGCTTGGGGTAGCGGCCCCGCATTTCCGCACGTACGGCCTGATAGCCGTTACGCCAGAAATGGGCCAGATCGCGGGTGACCTGCAAGGGTCGCCCGGCCGGTGAGTTGAGCCGCAGGGTCAGGGGCACCCGACCCTGGGCGATGCGCGGGCTTTCCTCACAGCCGAAAAGTTCCTGCAGTTTTGCGGCCAGCCAGGGGCCGCCTTCCTCGCCGTAGACAATGGGCCGCAGCGCGCCCGAGGGCACCTGCCAGTGGCTGGGGGCTTCCCGCTCCAGCCGCCGGGCCAGGGGGTAGGGCAGTTGCGCGCGCTGAGCTTCCAGCAGGCGGCCGGGCGTCAACTGGTGGAGTGCGGTACACTCCGCAAGCCAGGGGGCCAGCCAGTTCTCAAGGTTTTTCAGCAGGGCGTGGTCGCTGAGATCCGGCCAGGGGTCGCCGTCCAGTTCCCGCAGCAGCGCCACTCGCGCCCGCCATTGGCGGGCCTCGTCACTCCAGGGCAGCCGGGCCAGGTTCCGGCCTCCGCCCTGGCGGAGATATTCGCACAAGGCCCGGGCGCAGGATTCGGCGTCCGGGCGGGGCAGCGGGGCGTCCCGCAGCGGCAGGCTGCCCAGCATTTGCCGTCGGCGGGCCAGCACCGCGCCGTCGTCTGAAACGCTGATGCAATCCTGACTGATGATTTGATGGCCGAAGAGTTCTTCCAACTGCGGGCGGTCGAGCGGCGCGGCCAGGCGGATGCGTCCGCGCGGGCCGCCGCCGGAAACGGCGGCCACAGCCAGAAAGTCGCGGCTGGCCAGGGGGTCGCTTTGGGGCAGTTGCGCGGCCTGGCCCGAGCGGAGCAGAAAATGGACCACAGCCTGTTCGTCGGCCTGTCCGCCCGTCCGTCCGGCCTTGGGGCGGTCGGCGTCGCCGGAAAGGCGCTGAGCCAGCCATTCCGGCCAGGCCAGGGCCAGCAGCGTTCCGGCGGCATCCTGGTCCGCCAGGGCGGCGTCAAAAACCTGTTGTCTGACGCCCAGCGAATCGGCCAGACGCCGGGCCCGGCGTCGCAAGCGCGTCTTTTCCGGCGTGTCCCGGCCACGGCAGAGCCAGTCCAGACGGCGGCCCAGATCACAACCCGCGCCGTCGGCATCCTGCCCGGAGCGCAGCAGGGGATCGCGGTCTTCCAGCAGGGCTGCCAGGCAGCAGGCCAGGGCCGCGTGCCCGCGTTCCCGGCCGTACAGCAAAAGACGCGCCAGACGGGGGCTGGAAGGCAGCGCGGCCATCTTCCGGCCCAGACTGGTGGCGCGGCCGCGTTCGTCCAGCGCGCCCAGATCGTACAGAGTCCGCCGCGCCACGGCCAGCGCGGCGGGGGGCGGTTGATCCAGCCAGGTCAAGGAAGCCACGCCGTCCGGTCCGGCCGCGCCCCAGACAGCCAGTTGCAGCAGCAGGCCGCTCAGATCGGCATCCAGAATTTCGGGGCGGATCTGCGGGCGCAGGCCGTTTTCTTCTTCTCTGGCCCAGAGACGGCAGCAGATACCCGGCTCCATGCGGCCCGCCCGGCCCGCGCGCTGGGCCGCGCCCGCCAGGGAGACGCGCCCGGTGACCAGGCGGCTGAGGCCGCAGGCCGGATCAAAACGCGCGCTGCGTTCCAGGCCCGCGTCCACCACCAGGCGCACGCCTTCAATGGTCAGGGAGGTTTCGGCAATGGAGGTCGCCAGGACCACCTTGCGCGTGCCGGCTTCCGCCGGGGCAATGGCCGCCTCCTGTTCCCGGGCGGAGAGATTGCCGTACAACGGGCAGAGCCGGGCATCCGGCGGCAGGCGTTCTTCCAGCAGCGCCGTTACTTGGCGGATTTCGCCCGCGCCGGGCAGAAAGGCCAGCAGGCTGCCGGTTTCCTCCCGCAGCAACTGAAGGATCACCGCCGCCGTGTGCCGCCAGAATTCCGCTCCCATGCGTCGTTGCGCGCCGCGCGGCGGCAGCCAGCGGGTTTCCACCGGAAAGCTGCGTCCGGCGCAGTTCAGGCCCGGGCAGTCTCCCAGCAGATGCGCCACGGCCTGGACGTCCAGTGTAGCGGACATGACCAGCAGGCGCAGGTCGGGCCGCAAGGCCGCCCGGCTTTCCAGGCAGAGGGCCAGACCCAGATCGGCCTGGAGCGAGCGCTCGTGGAATTCGTCAAAGATCACGCAGGCCGCCTGCGGCAGTTCCGGGTCGGCCTGCAACAGGCGGGTCAGCACGCCTTCGGTAATGACTTCAATGCGGGTGGCCGGGCCGATGACGCTTTCCTCCCGCATGCGCCAGCCCACGGTTTGTCCCGGCTCCTCGCCGAGCAGGCGGGCCATGTAGCGGCCCAGAGCGCGGGCGGCGACGCGGCGCGGCTCCAGCAGCAGAATCTTGCGGCCCGCCAGCCAGGGCGCGTCCAGCAGCCAGAGGGGCACGCGGCTGCTCTTGCCCGCGCCGGGCGGCGCGCCGAGCACAAGACTGTCGCCGTGCTCCAGCAAGCGGAGCAACTCGGGGCGCAGTTCGTCCATTGGACAGGGCGGGCAGGACAGCAAAACAGGCGGTTCGGCGCGTCGAAGGGAGTTGGAAGAGGGCTGGCTCATGGGCGGCAGGGGGAAAAATTGTGGCGGCGCAACAAAAACTGCTGACATCCTGTCTTTTTTACTGGCAATTCGGCACGCGTCAGTGTATTGACACCTGAAAAGCCCTGTAAGCGGGGAAGGTCCATGGAGCTAAATACAAGCGGCATTATCGGCCAAAGCACCACGCTGGCCGACGTTTTCAGAATTCTCGGCAAGGTGGCCCCCACTGACAGCACTGTGCTTGTAACCGGCGAATCCGGAACAGGCAAGGAGTTGCTGGTGCGCGCCCTGCACGCCAACAGCCGTCGCGCCGACAAACCTTTTGTACCCATCAACTGCGGGGCTATCCCCAAAGAACTGCTGGAAAGCGAACTTTTCGGTCACGAAAAGGGCGCCTTTACGCACGCCATCCGCTCCAGGCCGGGCCGTTTTGAACTGGCTGACGGCGGCACCATTTTTCTGGATGAAATCGGCGAAATGGAGTTGAGCCTCCAGGTCAAGATTTTGCGCGTGCTGCAGGAGAAGGAAATCGAACGGGTGGGCGGCAGCGGTTGCAAAAAGGTGGATGTGCGCATTGTGGCGGCCACCAACCGCGACCTGGAAGCCGAGGTGGAAGCCGGACACTTCCGCGAAGATCTGTATTACCGCCTGAACGTGATCCCCCTGCATTTGCCCCCTCTGCGCGAGCGCGGCGGCGACGTGCTTCTGCTGGCCCGGCATTTTCTGGACCACTTCTGCCGCAAGAAAGCCCGTCCGCCCCTGGGCCTGGCCCCGGACGCCCGTCGTGTTCTGGCCGCCTACACCTGGCCCGGCAATGTTCGCGAGCTGGAAAATTTCATGGAGCGCCTGAGCATTCTGGTGGACGGCGCTGTGGTCCAGCCATCGGACCTGCCGCGCAAAATTCTGGATCAGGTGGGCGACATTTCGGCCCTGCCCGAAGTGGAGGAGCAGGGCGCACCGGAGGCTGCCGCCCCGTCCGCGCAATCGGCGTCGGACGCGCCGACCCACACGGAAGCCCCGCGCGACGCGTCACAATCCGGCGGTTTTGTCTGGCCGGATCTGGCTGTGCTGGAGGGCCACGGCCTGAATCTCAAGGATTTTCTGGACGCCGTGGAAAGCCGTCTGATCGACGAAGCTTTGAACCGGGCCGGGGGCGTGAAAAACCAGGCCGCGGAATATCTGGGCATCAAGCGCACCACCCTCATTGAGAAGCTCAAAAAACGCAATCCCTGATGCGGAGCGCTTTCCGTCACCTTTTATGGGCATATTTTTTGCATAAAATGAGGCGGATGTCTGATCCGTCATGTGTTGTTGTCATACGTCAGTGAACAGAAGCCTGACTGCCGGCATGTTCCGGCCTCATAGCGCCGTTGTGAAGGGCGCGCCGCGCCGGTTGTTGCCATGGCTCTGTCTGCTGTTGGCCGTGCTCCTGTGTCGGCCGGAGCAGGCGCGGGCCATGCTCTGGCAGTGGACGCCCGGTACGAATGCCGGGCGGTTGATCCTGGTGCTGGACAGCCCCGGCCAGGCCCGTAGCGTGGCGCGCGTCAGCGCCACGGATCTGGAACTGATGCTGAACAGCCCGACCGCTTCCCTGCGTCAGGCCGGGGATGCGCCCGCGCCTGACGCTCTTTTGCGCGCTCTGGCTCTGGACGGCAGCGCAGACGGCGGGCGGCTGCGCATCCGTCTTTCCCCGCGCGTCGTCAATTATACGCTGACCCGTCCCGCGCCCGACAGGGTGGTCATGGAATTCTTTGCCGCCCCCGGCGGTGACGCGGCTGCGGCGCCCGTCGTCGCCGGGCCGTTGTCGGCCCCGGTCGTCGCGCGGGCGTCCCGGAGCAGGGCGGACGAAAGCGTGCCGCCTCTTGCGGCCGGGCAACTTCCGGCTGATCTTTTGCGCCGCCGGTTGAGCGGTCTGCGGGCCGTGCCGTATTCCCGTCTGGCGGAGCTGGCCGATCCTCGGCCTAGTGTCCCCATTCCCCATGAAGAGCGCGTGGTGCCCGACTTCGCGCCGCCCGCCGCCGAAGCCGGTTTCTGGTCTTCTTCGGCTTTTGCCGCCGCTGTTCCGGAAAACGGCGGTCCCAAAGAATTGGGCGACAGGGGGGTGATGCTTTCCCGTCAGGATTTGCGCGGCAAGATTAATGCCGGTGGCCCGGAAGACTGGCCTGAAGCCGGCGGGCTGTCCACGGCTACGCTGCCGGCGACCGGCGGGGAAAGCGCCGCGCCGGGAGAAAGTCCGGCTGAAGCCCGGCCCGGGAGCGTCGGCGGCAAAACGGAATCAGCCGGAGATGTCGACGCGGCAACGTCCCGGACCGCGTCGAGCGCCGCCCCGCAACAGGCTTCTCCTTCGGATGCGGCTCCCGCGTCCGAAGGAAAAACCACCGGTGAAGAGCCGGGCGCGTCCGCGCCGTCCGCCGCAGTGCAGAATGCCGCGTCGCAGGCGCGGGATACGGGGCCGAAGGCTTCCGGCACAGTGAACACAAAGCCGGTGGGCCTGCCTGTGGGCGAAAAGCAGGCCGAGAAAAAGGAAGCGCCCGCGGAAAAGCCTCGTGAAGTCATTTACGTGGACGAACAGGGCAATCCCGTATCCAAGCCGCCGGAGCCGGACAAGATGCTGGCCGAGGCAGAACGCCTGATCGGAGAAAACAAATTTGACGAAGCCCTGCCGCAACTGGAGAAAATCCGCGCTCTGACCGACATCACGCCGGAGATGCGGGAAAAGGTGCTCTATTACATCAGCGACTGCCTCTGGGTGCGCTATGCGGACAATCCTCTGGCGGGCTACGAGGCCATTGTTTCCTCCACCAACGAGGCCTTGAACGCCAATCTGCGTTCGCCCCGCGTGCCCGACGCCCTGTTGCGCCTGGGCCTTGCCAACGCCAATGTGGGCAATCTGGTGGACGCGGGCGGCTATATCGTGGCCCTGCTCCGGCGTTATCCCGATTATCCCGGCGTGGCGCAGGGCTTTACCGCGCTGGGCAAGGAACAGCTCAAGCGCGGGCTCAATGCCGAGGCGGAGCAGTCCTTTTCCATCGTGCTGGACAAATATCCCGAGTCTTCCCACCTCCAGACCGCGTCCGTGGGGCTGGCCCAAGCGCTTTTCAACCAGAAAAAGCACGACAAGGCCCAGATCATTCTGGACTTCATCAGCAAGCGCTGGCCGCGTTATTATATTGATGAGCCTTCCTTTCTGCTGTTGCAGGCGGGCAACGACGAAGCCCTGCAAAAGACGGACACGGCGCTGGATCTCTACTGGCTCTATGTCAACCTGGAGCCGGGCCGCCAGGGCAACGACGCGATTCTGCTCAAGATGGGCGATACCTATCTGCGCAGGGGCAAGAACGCCGCCGCTGATTTTATTTACCGTGAACTGGCGCGCCGTTTTGCGGATTCGCCCCTGGCGTCCACGGCCAGACTGCGCCTTGCGGAAAAGGGCATTTACGACTCGCCCATCACCTATGAGCAAATGAGTCAGGTCTTCGCCAGGGGCGGGGAGCCGCCGTTGTGGCAGACCTACAGCGAGCTGGCCGCGTCGTCCCAAACGTCTCCGGACGCTGTCCTGGCTCGTCTGAAGCAGGCCATGTGGCTGTTCTGGGACAAGCAGTACACCGAGGCCATGGGCAAGGCGGCGGATTTTATCGACGGCTACCCCGAACACCCCGACGCGCCGCAGGCCCGTGAAATTATCTGGCAGGCCTTTCAGAAAGAACTGGCCAACTCCCTGGCCGAGCAGAATTACGGCCGCATTCTGATCTTGTGGAACGGTTTCCCCTTGGTGCGTGAGCGCTACGGCGAACCGGACCCGCGCCTGCGCTATGCCTTGGCGCAGGGCTGGCTGGAGCGCGGCAACGAGAAGAAGGCTTTTGAACTGCTGGGAGAATTTTTGAAATCTCCCATGGACCCGCAGTATGGCGAAGCGGCTTTCACGGAATTTTTCAACCGCTATCTCCAGGCCGGGGCCTGGGACAAGATTCTGGATCTGGGCAAACTGGTTTCCACCTGGGACATGAAACCCCAGTTGCGCAAGCAGCTGGATTACGCTCTGGCGCTTTCCGCCCAGAATCTGAATCTGGCAGGCCCGGCGCTGGCCATGTGGCGGCAGTTGGCGGCGCGCGACGACATCCCGCTCTACCAGCAAGCCTATGCCACGTATTTTCTGGCCCGGGACGCGGAAAACCGCAAAGACATCAAAGACTCCTATGATCTGAACCGCAAGGTCATTGAGCTTTTCACCCGCCTGCAGGACGAGCGTTCCGACAAGGCCGACCCGCAACGCATCAAGGAGGCCATAGCCGCGCTGATGGATATCTGCGAAGTGGGCAACCGCATTCCCGAAGCCCTGCAATGGGTAAACCGCTACAATGCCTTTGTGCCGGATACTTCGCCGGAATATCCGGGTCTGCGTTTCCGGGAAGCGCGCCTCTATCGCAAACTGGGCGACGCCAACCGCGCTCAGGCCTTGCTGGAAGATATTGTCCGGCGGTTCCCCGACTCCAGCTTCGCCACGGCGGCGGCCGGTGAATTGCGCACCTTTGAGGTCTCGCGCGATCTGCAGACGTACATGCCGGGCGGCAATGCCTCGCCGCGCCGGCAACAGTCCCAGCAGCAACAACCGGCGCAACAGTAATTCCGTTTCGCCTCTCCTTTCTTCTTCTTCTTCTTCTTCTTCTTCTTCTTCTTCTTCTTTTCCGCCTTTTTTCCACTGTCATCTCTCTTAATAATAATGATTGCCAGGCACTGAACCTTGGCATATCTTTTCCATAGGGAATGAAAAACCGTTACCCGGCACCCGTCCGCTTCGGCGACGTGCCGGTTTCATGGAGGATTGCGCCATGACGACGAAACACATGCGTCTTTTCGGTATAGCGGCTCTGGTGCTGATGATGGTCGGCTGCAGTGCCGCGCAGCAACGCGGTATGGTCGGCTCCGCCTATGTTTCCACCGCTCGTCCGGCCATTGCCGTGGAAGCCAAAAACATGCCGCTGCTCACGGCGGGACGGGGTTCGGCCAATCTGACCAGGAGCAGCATGGCGGGCGGCCTGCCCATCCGCGTCTGGCTTGCGGTCTACGGCGCGGGCGACATCAGCCCCATGGCCGTGGTGGCTCAGGCCGAAGTGCCCCAGGGCTGGTACTGGGACGGCATTATGCGCCGCCCGTTCAGCGTGGATGACGGCGTGGAGGTTTTTGACGGCGTCGGCTATCAGGCCTGCACCTATATTGTGGACAGCAGCCGTGATCCCTTTGGCGCGCTGGTGGCCGGCAAAACGCCGGAAGGCCGTCCCGTGCGCTGGCTGGCCCGTGGTTTTGCGGCCCGCTACAACTTTAATGACGATAAGATCATCATGGAATATCGTGAGCCGCTTCCCGCCGGAATAGAATCTCTTTCGGCCTTGCCTCTGGGGGCTGCCGATACGCTTAAAGACTTTGAACAGCGGGCGCGGGAGACGTTCAGCGTGGGGCCGGTGCCCGCTGATCTTTCCCCGTTGCGTCAGGGGTACGCGCAGGGCGTGCAATGGCAGTACATGGATGAGAGTTTTCTGGGTACCGTATCCCAATATGACTTTTTCAACGATAACTGATTTCGTTATGAATGGATGAAAAATAGCTGCGGCACATTCGATAGAGCACAATACAATTGACGTGGCATGAGGCAGTGTGTATGGTAAGCGCACCCTGTAATAGGGGGAGGCTGAAGCTGTCCTGAGGCACGGGTGTTGTATCCCAAGACACCGTGCGTCGCGCTGGAAACAAAAGACATACCACAAGCAAGAGGTGGGCAATGGACGATTATTTAAAAGAGGCGTTGGAAATCACCCGCGCCCAGGCCGGTGTCCGGATTATGACTGAAGAGGAAATCGCGACCTTTATCCAGAAGGTGGCGGTGGGCATCCGTGCTGTGGCCGAAGGCGAAGCGCCGGTGGAACTCGACAGCGCTGAAATGGCTCTGGAAGCCCGCAAATCGGTGAAAGAAAAATCCGTTACCTGCCTTGAATGTGGAAAGAGCTTCAAAATCCTGACGAAGCGGCATCTGGCCAGTCACGGCATGGATACCGCCGAATACAGGGAAAAATGGGGCTTCAAGAAGGATGCGCCGCTGGTTTGCAAAGCCCTGCAACGTGAACGCCGCAAAAAGATGAAAGACATGAAGCTGTGGGAAAAGCGGCGCAAAGTAGTCAAATAGGACCAAGACGCCATGGAGCCCGCCGCACGGCGGGCTTTTTATATGCCGTAGTAATCTGCTGACGCGTCCGGTCCCATGCCTGTCCGTTCACCGGGGCTCCCCCACGGCGGCAAGAGACTGGAAAGTTCAAAGGTTGATTGTAATGGAGATGTTCCCGGCGGCAACGCCCGCCCAGGCTTTAGCACTTTTGTCCCTGCCCGACGCGCGGCTTTTTGAACAGGCCGCGCGTTTGCGCGAGGCGGCTTTCGGACGCGCGGTGGATCTTTGCGCCATCATTAACGCCCGCAGCGGCAACTGCGCCATGGATTGCCGCTTTTGTTCCCAGAGCCGTCATAATCACACGCCCATAGCTGTGTTTGATCTTTTGCCGGATGACGCATTGCGGGAGCGTATTCTGAAACTGGCCGCGCTGCCGGTGAACCATATCGGCATCGTCACTAGCGGCGCGGCGCTCAGCGAGGCGGAGCTGGCGCATCTGCGCGCTGTGCTGGCCACATTGCCGGACGCGGCGCGGCCCCGCGTCTGCGCCTCTCTGGGGCGGCTGAGTGCGGCCCAGCTTGAGCAACTGGCCGGGGCCGGTCTTACACGCTACCACCACAATCTGGAGACAGCGCAAAGCCATTACCCGCGTGTCTGTACCACCCAGACCTGGGAACAGCGCCGCGATACGGTGCTCCGGGCTCAGCGTGCCGGTCTGACGGTATGCACCGGCGGTTTGTTCGGTCTGGGCGAAAGCTGGGAGGAGCGCATCGCCTTTGCGTTCAGCCTCAAGGAACTGGGCGTTCGCCATGTGCCCATGAATTTTCTGCATCCTCACCCCCAAACGCCGCTGGCCGGGCAAGAAATTCTCTCCGCCCGGGAGGCGTTGCGGATCATCGCCCTGTTCCGGCACATTCTGCCCGAGGCTACGTTGCGGATCTGCGGCGGCCGTCCCACAACCCTTGGAACGCGACAGCACGAAATTTTCGCTGCCGGGGCCAATGCCCTGATGACCGGCGATTATCTTACCACGCACGGACAGGGCATTGAAGAAGACCTTGCCATGATCGCGGCTCAGGGCCTGGAGGCGGGCAGTCATGCGCGGCGCTGATTCCACAGGCGGCGCGATGCGGGAAGGGCGTCCTCTGTGCGCCGTCTTTGTGAGCGGCACCGGCACGGATGTGGGCAAGACCGTGTTCACGGCGGCCCTGTTGCGGGCGCTGCGTCTGGCGGGTGTGGCGGCTCAGGCCGTGAAGCCCGTGCAGACCGGCGTGCCCGCGGGAGAGGAATATGACGCGCTTCAGGCTGACGCGCCGGTGTATACGGCGGCTGTGGCCGATCTGCCGCCTGTGCCGGGTCTGGCCCCGGCGGCCGTGCTGCGCTGCTTTTCCCTGCCCGCTTCGCCTCATCTGGCCGCCGCGTACGATGGCAAGCGTCTGAAAGCGGCAGAGCTGGCCCGGGACATCCTGAAGCATTGGGACGGCCTGAATGGCGCGGCGGAACTTTTGCTGCTGGAAGGCGCGGGTGGACTGTGCGTGCCGCTCAACAAGCGGGAGGACATGCTGGACCTGATGGACGCTCTGGATTTGCCCGTGCTGCTGGTGAGCGGCAACGGTCTGGGCGCATTGAATCATACCCTGCTTTCTCTGGCCGCCCTGCGCGACAAGGGCTTGCGTCTGGCGGCTCTGGCCCTGATCCCCACGCAACCTGCCGCAGCGGGCGCTCCGGATGAGGATGAAGCCCGCATTCTGGCCGACAATCCCCGGATGCTGCGCGCGCGGCTGGCGCAAGCCGGCTGTGACGCGCCGGTGCTGGAGCTGCCTCGTCTGGCGCGTTTGGACGGCGCGGCATGGCAGCGTCTGGCCGCGGAATTGTCGCCTCTGGCAGAGGAACTGCGCCGCTCTGTGGAATGTCCGCGCGGCGAGGCCGCAGCGGATCTGGTATCGCGCGACCACGGCGCGGTCTGGCATCCCTATGCTTCGGCCGTGGAATTGCCGCCCTTATGCGCGGCCCGGCGCAGCCATGACAACCGTATCGTTCTGGCTGACGGGCGGGAACTGATCGACGGCATGTCCTCCTGGTGGGCGGCGGCGCATGGCTACAATCATCCCCGTCTGCTCGCGGCCCTGCGTTCCCAGGCCGGCCGCATGCCGCACGTGATGTTCGGCGGCCTGACGCACGCCCCGGCCGTGGAGCTGGCGGAGCGCCTGCTGGCGCATATGCCCCGGGGGCTGGAGCGCGTCTTTTTTGCCGATTCCGGTTCCGTGGCTGTGGAGGTGGCCCTGAAAATGGCCCTGCAATATCAGCAGGGCAGGGGAGAGACGCGGCGCACGCGTTTTTTGACGCCGCGCGGCGGCTATCACGGCGATACGCTGGGGGCCATGTCGGTCTGTGACCCGGTGACGGGCATGCACAGTCTGTTCGCGGGGCTGTTGCCGCGACAGATTTTTATGGAGCGGCCTTCCTGCCGTTTTGACGCGCCCTTTGATCCGGCCAGCCTGGACGACGCCCGCCGGGCGCTGGAGCAACACGGCAAAGAGATCGCGGCCGTGATTCTGGAACCTGTGGTACAGGGCGCGGGCGGCATGTGGTTTTACCATCCGGATTATCTGCGCGGTCTGGCGGAACTCTGTCGCGGGGCAGGCACGCTGCTGATTTTTGACGAGATCGCCACCGGCTTCGGCCGCACCGGAAAATTTTTTGCCGCGGAGTGGGCCGGCGTCACGCCGGACATTCTTTGCTGTGGCAAGGCCCTGACCGGCGGCATGCTCACCCTGGCGGCCACGGCCTGCACCGGCGACGTGGCGCGGGAGATCTGCCGGGAAGGCCGGGTCTTCATGCACGGGCCCACATTTATGGCCAATGCTTTGGCCTGCGCCGTGGCCGGGGCCGCTCTAGACATCCTGGACGAAAACCGCTGGCAGGGGCAGGTGGCCGGTCTGGAAACGGCCATGCGCCAGGGGCTGGAGCCCTGCCGCCAACTGCCCGGCGTGGCGGACGTGCGGGTGCTGGGCGGCATCGGCGTGGTGGAAATGGAGCAGGCCGTGAATACGGCGGCCTTGCAGACCTGTTTTGTGGAGCAGGGGGTCTGGATCAGACCCTTCAACCGTCTGATCTACCTTATGCCGCCCTACCCGAGTCCCGCCACGGACGTGGCCCGGCTTTGCGCGGCTGTGGAGGAAGCCCTGCGCCGGGGGGCGCACAGGGCGGACGCCTGACGCGCGTGCTCTGAGGCCGGGGCCTTATTCGGCGGGAGGCGGCGGTACGGGCAGGCCCCGGAAGATGAGCCGCGTGGCTGTGGCGTCGGCCAGTTCGGCCACGTCCATGAGCTTTTCCAACAGCTCCAGCAGGTAGAAGCGGTCATTTTCGCAGCCGTCCTTGAAGTCGGCTTCGAGTTCGCCGGAACGCATATAGGTTTCCAGTTCTTCCAGATCCTTGACTGTCAGCATGCTTCATCCTTTTGTTCCGCTGTCATGGCGGCCAGGCAGCGCTCTGTCAGCGTTTCGGCCAGGCGCTCCACGGCGGCGATTTCTTCTTTGCTGATGGCGTCGTAATGGATGCCCGCGCTTACGCAGACGGCGCAGTTCAGGGCGTCGGCCATGCGCCGGGCCATGCGCCGGACCAGTTGATCTTCCCGGTGTCCCGGCAGAACAAGCAGACCCGCTTCGTCCGCGCCGCCGGGCGCGGCCAGGGCCACGGCTCCCAGATGGGCCGCGCCGCCGTTCAGCACCACCTGAAGATCGCGCCCCAGCCGCAGGACGCGCAATTCCAGTTTCAGCCGTCCCTGGCAGAGACGAAAACGCATGGCCGCTCCTTGGGCGTTTTTTGGCAGCATGGAGTAGAACAACCGTTCTGGCAAGTGGAAACGGACTGTCCGGTGCGGCGGCTTTCTCTGGGGAGATAGCCATAATCGCTTCCGCGCTGTTGATGATATCAGAAGATTTTTACCGGAATGTTATCAAAATCCTGACCGCCGCAAAAAAATGCAGGTTCACAGGGATACCGTGGTTGCAGTCGGTCGCCATCAGTCATGGCATGATCATCCTGTCCACGTTCTTTGATAACCCGCCGCCGAGCCTGGCGGATGCTTTTGCGCCCTAACGGCGGACGGAGACAAGCATTCTTTTTCTTCATTCAAGCGTGTTGCGGATGAAGGCCCCTTGTCTTTACTTTCAAGATGGTTCAGTCTATAAAAATCAGCTACGCTTACTAAATGAACCTGCCGGAAATGGCGCACGACGCATTGCCGGAAGGGAAGGAGTCACTATATGGTCGCGGGATTGCATTTCACCAAAATGCAGGGCATCGGCAATGATTACGTCTACGTGAATGGCTTTGAGGAGCGCGTGGACAACCCCGGCGAACTGGCCAAAAGGATCAGCGACCGGCATTTCGGCGTGGGTTCCGACGGTCTGGTGCTGATTTTGCCCTCCGGTGTGGCCGATTTGCGCATGCGCATGTTCAACGCCGACGGCTCGGAAGCCGAAATGTGCGGCAACGCCACCCGTTGCGTGGGCAAATACGCGCGCGATCACGGCATCGTCAACAAGGATGTCATCCGTCTGGAAACGGCGGCGGGCATCAAAATTATCCGCCTGCTCTTTGAGGCCGGAGAGGTTTGCGGGGCCACCGTGGACATGGGCGAACCCGTGCTCGCGCCTGACCGCATTCCCGTGCTGGTCGCGCCCGCCCTGACCGAGGGCGAAGATCCGCAGCGCTTCATCGCCCGCCCGGTGGAGGTGGGAGGCCGCACGTACGCGATAACCGCCGTGTCCATGGGCAATCCGCACGCGGTGGTTTTCATGGACGGCATCGACGACCTGGATCTGCCCAAGCTGGGACCGAAGTTCGAGCATCATCCCATTTTTCCCAAGCGCACCAATACTGAATTTGTGGAGGTCGCTTCCTCCGACAAAATCAGAATGCGCGTCTGGGAGCGCGGCGCCGGGGAAACCCTGGCCTGCGGCACCGGCGCGTGCGCCGCGGCGGTGGCCAGCGTGCTCAACGGGCATACGGGCCGCTCGCTGGATGTGGAACTCAAGGGCGGCGTGCTGCATATCGACTGGGATAAGAGCGACGGCCACGTCTACATGACGGGCGGCGCTGTGACCGTTTTTGACGGCGTATATTTTATCTGACAAAACCGAGGACAGCATGGCTACGATCAATACCAATTTTCTCAAGCTCCAGAGCAATTACCTTTTTGCCGACATTGCCCGCAAGGTCGCTAATTTCAAGGATTCCAATCCCGACAGCCGGGTCATCAGCCTGGGTATCGGCGATGTGACGCGCCCCCTGGTCCCGGCGGTGGTGGAAGCCCTGCACAAGGCCGTGGACGAAATGGGCGACGCCGCACATTTTCACGGCTACGGCCCGGAACAGGGCTATGCTTTTCTGCGCGACCTGATCATGGAGAACGACTACAAGGCGCGCGGCGTGAACCTCAGTCCAGATGAAATTTTCGTCAGTGACGGGGCCAAGTCCGATGTGGGCAACTTTCAGGAGCTCTTTGCCCCGGACAGCATTGTGGCCGTCACGGACCCGGTCTACCCGGTCTATGTGGACTCCAACGCCATGGCCGGGCGCGCCGGGGACATGGCGGGCAAGCAGTGGAACCGGCTTGTCTATCTGCCCTGCGTCAGGGCCAACGATTTCGTACCGGATTTTCCCAAGACCCGGCCGGACATGATTTACCTCTGCTATCCCAACAATCCCACGGGCACCGTGCTTTCCCGCGCGGCCCTGCAGGGCTGGGTGGACTACGCCCGGCGCGAGGGCTGCGTGATCCTCTATGATTCGGCCTATGAGGCCTTCATCCGTGATCCGGACGTGCCGCACAGCATCTATGAGCTGGAAGGCGCGCAGGAAGTGGCTGTGGAGTTCCGCAGTTTTTCCAAAACCGCCGGTTTCACTGGCCTGCGCTGCGCCTACACCGTGGTGCCCAAGGCCCTGCAGATCAGCGACGGCAAAGGCGGCAAGACGGGGCTCAACGCTCTTTGGAATCGCCGCCAGTGCACCAAGTACAACGGTTGCGCCTACATCGTGCAGCGCGCCGCCGCCGCCGTGTACAGTCAGGAAGGCCGCAGCCAGATTGAGGGCGTGATCAGGGGCTATCAGAGCAATGCCGCCCTGCTCAGCGCGGCGGTGAAGGAAATGGGCCTGGAGGTCTTCGGCGGGGTCAACGCCCCCTACATCTGGGTGAGCGTGCCCAAGGGCATGGATTCCTGGGGTTTCTTCGACCATCTGCTGCAGTCGGCGGCCCTGGTCTGCACGCCGGGCGCGGGCTTCGGAGCCAGCGGCGAAGGCTATGTGCGCCTGACGGCCTTCGGTTCGCCCGAGGATACAGAAGAAGCCATCCGCCGCATGCGTCAGTTGCGCTGATCGCGGGAGCGGACGAAAATATGAAAAGGGGAGGGCGACCTCCCCTTTTTGTATGAACACCTAGTCGAAGTCGGCCAGCAATGCGCCCAGATGCAGGCATTCCAGCGGGCTTTCGCAGAGCTTGGCTTTGAGCCGGGCCTGAGCCTCCTGCAGATGCGGCGAGGAAATTCCGTTGCGGATGGAGCTGTGCGCTTCCAGAAAAGCGGCCAGCCAGTCGCAGATCTTGAGCATCTGGCCGTCCTTGGGGTCCAGGGCGTCGCGGTTGCAACCGCGCTGGAGCGCTTCAAAGCCGTCCACCTTGATGATTTTGCCGCCCTCCCGCCGGCATTCCTGAAATTCCGAACCAACGCTCAGGCCCAGATAGTAGGAAATGCGCTCCACCAGGGGGCCGAAACCCTGTTCGCGCAGGGGCCGGAAAATGCGCCGTTCCAGTTCCGCTTCCTCATATTCTTTAATGATCAGGGGCAGGCTGGCCACGGACTGCTTGACCGGGGAAATGATATCGCGGGTCAGCAGTTCCGGCAGGTCGTGGAACAGGCCGCAGAAAAAATTGTTGTTGGCCCTGGCTGTGCAGGCGTCCACCGCAAGGCTGAAGAAGTAGGCGAAGGCGGCCACAATGAACATATGCCCCAGCACCGAGGTGGCCGGAATGCGCGGAGCCTGGGTCCAGCGGATCTGGAAACGCAGCTGACCGCAGAGGTTGGCCAGCTTGGCCAGGGCCGTATTGGGCGTGAGAATGGCCTCCATGCCCCTGAGGTCGCGGAAAGTATCCAGCCGCTCCACAAAGGAAAGGTCAATGTCGTCCATTTCATCGTCAAAACCGTTGAGCGGCTTGATGAGATGAAATTCCCACTGCGAGGCGTACAAATGGGCCGCCGTGAGAATGCGCCGGTCCAGCCCGTTCTCGTCGCCGCTCAGATGCCAGGCCCGCATGCGCTCCCAGAAATCTCCCAGCGGGGCGAGCACCGGCTCCAGCCGGGCCAGGACATGCTCTGTGAGCTGGCGGTAGTGGACGGGATTTTCCTTGATTTTGTAAAAGACCGGCGGCTTGATGTCCGTGATGATCAGGCGGTAGAAATAATCGAACAGACCACCCTCGATGATGTCGCGGGCCAGGGCCAGGTGCCGGTCTTCCGGCAGGTCGCGCGAATTTTCGTGCCAGAGCACGCAGGCCAGCAGCATTTTGTGGGCCTGTTTGTCAATTTCCAGCAGTTCCACAGGGCGCAGCTTGTCGTTCCAGCGCAGCATATACGCGCCGGAAAAGATCAGTTGCAGCAGGCTCTTGCGAATAACCGGCATAGTCTGTCCTTGAAAAAAGCGAGGGAGCGGGCGGGCGTTTCGGCGCAGGCCCGCGCTGTGAAATTGTCAGTAGCAAAAGTATACGGTCATGGGCTATAAAGCTCAAGCGCCGCGGCCCGGCCGGAAAATCCTTGCCCGACGCGGATGGCGCTTGACACGTTTCAGAGTTTGGCGTATCAAATCGACCTTTGCAGTGATCCTGCCGCCACCCCGTTAGACGGCGCGACGCTGGACGAATTTTTCTCAGCCTGACGGCTGCCGTATATTTTTTGCTGCTTATCCCAGCAGATGTGAGGAGTTCTTTCTGATGAAGACGTTCAGCCCTACCCCCAAAGACATCAACCGCCAGTGGTTTGTGGTTGACGCCCAGGATCAGGTTCTCGGCCGTCTGGCCAGCCAGATTGCCCATCGCCTGCGCGGCAAGCACAAGCCTGAGTTCGCCCCGCATATGGATAACGGGGATTTCATCGTGGTCGTCAACTGCGAAAAGGTCAAAGTGACCGGCGCGAAAATGACCGACAAAAAATATTACCGGCACTCCGGCTGGGTAGGTGGCCTCAAGACCACGACCCTCGGCGATGTGCTGGCCGACAAGCCTTCGCGCGTTCTGATGTCCGCCGTGCGCGGCATGCTGCCCAAGAACCGTCTGGGCCGCGCCATGTTGAAGAAACTCAAGATTTATGCCGGGCCCGAGCATCCGCACACGGCCCAGAATCCTCAGCCGCTGACCCTGCCTTACTAAGGAGTGCACGCCATGAGCGAAAAATTTGAATACGGCACCGGCCGCCGCAAGACCGCCACGGCCCGTACCCGCGTTTACGCCGGTTCGGGCGGCATCACGGTTAACGGGCGCTCCTTTGAGGAGTATTTCCCCCGCAAGACCCTCCAGATGATCATTCGTCAGCCTCTGGTGCTGGCCAAGCTGGCCGAAAAGCTGGACGTGCGCGTCAATGTGGCCGGCGGCGGCGTGACCGGTCAGGCCGAAGCCGTGCGTCACGGTATTTCCCGCGCCCTGCTGCTGGTGGACCCGGCTCTGCGTCCGGTGTTGAAAAAAGCGGGTTTCCTGACCCGCGACGCCCGCAAGAAGGAACGCAAAAAATACGGTCTGCGCGCGGCCCGCGCCCGGTACCAGTATTCCAAGCGTTAATCAGTCTTGTATCCGGGGAATCCCTCAGGGGTTCCCCGGTTTATTCTGCGCGATGTGCGGGCCTCACGGCCCGCTTTTTGTTTACAGCTTTTGCCAGCGCGAGGAACCATGTCGTCCGGCCATTTCCGATCCTCAGATTTTTCCGGGGCAGCGCCCGCCGCTCCTCATATCGATTACGCCTATACCCACGCTGAAACTCTGGCCACCACCGGCTATTTTTCCTGCGAACCGCCGCCGTCCCTCAGTCTGGACGATGCGCTGACGCAACTGGAAGCCGCGCCTCTGGACGATTTTCTGCACCAGCATCTGTTGCGGGCGCTGAGTAAAAAGAAGCCGGAGGAACTGCGCGATCTGGCCGCGACCTGCTACGATGCCGCTGCCGATGTCTTTCTGCGACCGGCCCTGGCCGGTCTGCTGTTGGAATGCGCGCTGCTGCTGCCCGCATGGCGGGAGCTGTATGAGGCCTTTTCCCCCTTTCCGGCTGACGCCGTGACGCGGTTGGCCCCGGCCAGCCCGGCGGTCTATCTGCGGGCCGCTCTCCAGCCGGAACGCGAGGCCGCCGCGGCCTGGAGTACGGCGTTTCGCGGCAATATCTGCGGGCACCACGCCCTGCCTCGGCCTGACGAGGCGGATATCCCCCCGCTGTTCAGCCCGGAAGCGCTGGAAAAAACAGCGGAGGAACTGGCGGCGCGCGCCGGTATTCTGGCCCGCGAGCACGCCCGCATGGCGGCTGAAAACTGGGAGCCGCGCGAGCGTCCCCCGGCCAAGGATACATTTCTGCGCGCCCTGGACGCCCTGATGGAAGCGGGCTTCATCGCCGGGCCGGAAATGCGCCACGAGGCTTCGCTCTCGCCCATCGCCCTGCTGCGTTCCTGGCAGGTAGATCTGCATGTGCGCAACGGCCGCCTGTCCCACAGCCTGCGAGGCCAGGCCACGGCTTATGGGCGGGGGCTGTCGCTGGCCCAGGCCCGGGCCTCTTACGCCATGGAAATTGTGGAGCGGGCCAGCGCCTATGTCAGCGTGGGGCCGGGCGAACAGGAGAGCGGCGGGCAGGTGCTGGACCGCAAGGAGCCCTTGCCGCTGCTCAAGGACCGCCATGCGGAGTTGAGGGAGCAGGGCAGGGCTACGCTGAATCCCGATCTGCTGCCGCTGGAAGCGCCCTGTCCGGACGCGCCTTTACACTGGCTGGCGTCCCGCGCCGTGGACGGCGCGGAAGTGCTGGTTCCGGCCCAGGCCGTCTTTTTGTTCTGCAATCTGGACGAACCGGACCTTTTTCTGGCCGGAGGCTCCACGGGCCTGGCGTCGGGCAACAGCCTGGACGAGGCCAAGGTGGCGGCGATTACGGAAATTCTGGAGCGCGACGCCGAGGCCACCACGCCCTTCAGCCGGGCGCGCTGCTTCACCCTCAGAAGCCGCGACCCGCGCATCCAGAGTCTGCTGGAGGATTACGCGGCGCGCGGCATCCGCGTTCAGTTTCAGGATATTACCACGGAGTTGGGCCTGCCCGTGTACCAGTGCTTCGTCACAGCCCACGACGGCAGTGTGGCGCGGGCCACCGGGGCCAATCTGAACGGCGCGCGCGCCGCCCTGGCCGCGCTGACCGAAACGCCTTGGCCCTATGTCTGGGCGCAACCGGCCCCCTTCGGCAAGGCTTCCGGGCCCGGTCTGGCCGGACTGCCCGAGCGCGTGCTGGAAGACCTGCCGGACTACAGCCTCCCGTCGGCCGAGGCCAACCGCCGCCTTCTGGAATGCGTCCTGGCCGGGCACGGCAGAAGCCCGCTTTATGTGGAGCTGACCCGCGCGGACCTGGATCTGCCCGTGGTCCGCGCCCTGATTCCGGGCCTGGAACTCAATGCCGAATGGGACCGTTTTTCGCGGCCGAGCCTTCGGCTTTTCGCGCGCTACGCGGCCATGTACAGATAGACCGGCCGGGATGAATGTTGTTTTTGTGAATTGCGGCAAAAGGCTAAGTGGTCTATACTGAACGACACATACCTGTCACAGCGGCGGGAGGACCGCCGCCGCGGGCCGCTTTGGCGACCGGCGCGGGTCTGTCGTGTCGAGAACCGCACAACCTGGAGGGTTAGATGAAACTGGGCAAACATCTCGCGGTGCTGGCCGCGCTGACGCTTTCGCTGGGTTTTGGAGCGCAGACCGCGCCTGCCGCGGACAAGGATCCCATCAAAATCGGCGTGTACCTGCCGCTGACCGGCCAGAACGCCTTCGGCGGCCAATTGGAGCTGGAAGGCGTGCGCCTGGCCCAGAAGGAAATGCCCACGGTGCTGGACCGTCCCGTGGATCTTGTGGTGGTGGACAACAAGTCCGACAAGGTGGAAGCGGCCAATGCCGTGAAACGCCTTGTGGAACGCGACAAGGTCGTGGCTCTTATCGGCACCTACGGTTCCTCACTGGCCATGGCCGGCGCTGAAGTGGCCGAAAAAGCCAAAGTGCCCGGCGTGGGCACCTCCTGCACCAACCCGCTGGTGACCCAGGGCAAGAAATACTATTTCCGCGCCTGCTTCATCGATCCCTACCAGGGCGCGGCCGCGGCCACCTATGCCTTTGAAAATCTCGGCTTCAAAAAAGCCGCCGTGCTCATGGATATGACCAACGACTATGCCGTGGGCCTGTCCAGTTTCTTCGCGCGCTCCTTCAAGAAATTGGGTGGCGAAGTGGTGGCCAACCTCAAGTACAGCTCCGGCGATCAGGACTTCACGGCCCAGCTCACCGAGTTGATCTCCAAAAAGCCCGACATCGTCTTCATGCCCGCCTACTTCGCCGAAGGCGCCATCATCATGAAGCAGGCCCGCGAACTGGGCGCGACCTTCCGCCTGATGGGCGCGGACGCCATGGATAACCCGGACACCGTCAAACTGGGCGGCAAGGCGGCGGAAGGCTTTTTGCACACCACCTTCCCCTATGATCCCCAAATGACCAACATGAGCCCCGAGGCCAAACGCTTCACCGAGGCCTGGAAAGCAGCCTATCCCGACAAGGAAACCAACGTGAACGGCGCTTTGGGCTATAACTGCTACTTCCTGATCGTGGACGCCATCAAGCGAGCCAATTCGGCCGATCCCCAGGCCATCGCCAAGGCCCTGGCCGAAACCAAGGGTCTGCCCACCGCTCTGGGCAAACTCTCCATCAACAAGAACCACGACGCTGAAATGCCCGTGGGCATCATCGAATACAAGAACGGCCAGCGCGTCTATGTGGGCGAAGTAACGCCCAAGTAAACCGGTTGCACGTCATGGCCCCGCGGCGGAATCCGCCGCGGGGCGTTGTCCGTTTATTGTTCAGCGCGATCGTCGCTGTCCGAAGGCCGGGTCGCCAGAGCCGGTTTTCGAGGAGCGGGCGCGCCCAGAGGTGGCCCATGAGCCTTGACATGTTTCTGCAGCACTGTTTCAACGCCCTGACCCTAGGGTCGCTCTACGCGCTGATCGCCATCGGCTATACCATGGTCTACGGCATCCTGCGCCTGATCAACTTCGCTCACGGCGACATCCTGATGGTGGGCGCGTATTTCGTCTTTTTCGGCACCTTCGCCTTCGGCTGGCCTTGGGGCATTGCCGCCATCATGGCCATCGCCGGGGCCAGCCTGCTGGGTGTGATCATCGAGCGGGTGGCCTACCGGCCCCTGCGCGACGCCCCGCGCATTTCGGCCCTGATCAGCGCCATCGCGGTGTCCTTTTTCATTGAAAGTCTCGCTGTGGTGGTGTTTACCGGTCAGCCCCGGCCCGTGCTTCAGCCGGAATGGCTGGTTTCGGAATGGCAGGTGGGGGGCTTGCGCATTCTGCGCCTGACGGCCTTCGTCCCGGCCATGACCGCCGTGCTGGTGGGCATTCTGCTCTACATCGTCTACCGCACCAAGCCGGGCCTGGCCATGCGGGCCATCTCCAAGGATATTGAGACTACGCGCCTCCTCGGCGTGCGGGTGGACAACATCATCGCCTTCACCTTTTGCATGGGCTCGGCCCTGGCCGCGGCCTCGGGCATTATGTGGGCCTTGCGTTATCCGCAAGTACACCCTTACATGGGCATCATGCCCGGCCTGAAAGCCTTTATCGCGGCGGTGTTCGGCGGCATCGGCTCCATTCAGGGCGCGGTGATCGGCGGCGTGGCCCTGGGTTTTGTGGAAATCATGACCGTGGCTTTCATGCCCGAGCTTTCCGGCTACCGCGACGCCTTCGCCTTTGTGTTGCTGGTGCTGGTTCTGCTGTTCAAGCCCACGGGCCTGTTGGGCGAACGCATGGAGGAAAAAATCTGATGCGTCTGAACCGCAGCACCCTCCTGAACATTGCGGCTATGTTTCTGCTGGGCTGCGCGCTCTGGCAGGCGGAAAGCTTTCTGGGCGACTACCAGATCTACATCGCCAAGCTGATCTTCATCAACATCATCCTGGCCCTCTCCCTGAACCTGATTTACGGCTTCACGGGCCTGTTTTCCCTGGGCCACGCGGGCTTCATCGCCGTGGGGGCCTATGTCTCGGCCCTGTGCATCCTTTCGCCGGAGCAGAAGGAGATGATGTGGATTCTGGAACCCATCATCTGGCCTTTCTCCGAGCTGTTCACTCCCTTCTGGGCGTCCGTGCTGGCCGGGGGCGTGGTGGCCACGATCTTTGCCTTTTTCATCGCCGTGCCTGTGCTGCGTCTGGGCGACGACTATCTGGGCATCGCCACTCTGGGTTTCGCCGAGATCATCCGCGTGCTCATCGTCAACGCCACGGTCGTGACCAACGGTTCGCTGGGCATCAAGGGCATACCGTCCCATGCCACGTTGCTGGCCTGTTACGGCTGGGCGCTGTTCACCCTCATTGTTCTGGCGCGTCTGGTGTTCAGCAATTTCGGCAACGTGCTGCGCTGCATCCGCGACAATGAAATCGCGGCCAGCGTCATGGGCATCAACGTCTTTCGCTACAAGGTGCTTTCCTTCTGCATCGGCGCTTTTTTCGCGGGGGTGGGCGGCGCGCTGCTGGGCAGCCACCTTTCCACCATCGACCCCAAGATGTTTAACTTTCTGCTGACCTTCAACGTGCTCATGTTCGTGGTGGCCGGCGGTCTGGGGTCGCTGACCGGCAGCATTCTCGGCGCCACGGTGATCACCATCCTGCTGGAATGGCTGCGGGCCATCGAGGAGCCCATGAATCTGGGTTTCATCGAACTGCCCGGCATTCCGGGCATGCGCATGGTGGTTTTTTCACTGGTGCTGCTGGCGATCATCCTTTACCGGCGCGAGGGCATCATGGGCACGCGCGAACTGACCTGGACGAGGATTTTCGCCTTCCTGAGGAGGCATAAGGCATGAGCGGCTTTGTATTGCCCACGCCGCCCGACTATGCGGGCGCGCTGCTGCTGGCCAGGGACGTGACCATGCGCTTCGGCGGAGTGACGGCCGTGAGCGAGCTGACCCTGGCCGTTCCGCAGGGGACCATCGTGGGGATTATCGGCCCTAACGGCGCCGGCAAAACCACGGTGTTCAACGTGCTGAGCGGTTTTTACACCCCCCAGGAAGGAGATGTGGTTTTCGCGGGCAAGAGCATCAAGGGCCGCAAACCCTATGACATCTGCCGTCTGGGCATGGCCCGTACCTTTCAGAATATCCGGCTTTCGCAGCAGATGACCGTGCTGGAGAATATCATGGTGGGCTGCCATGTGCGCCGCCACTGCCCTTGGTGGATGGCTCCGTTGGGCCTGCCGCGTTATTACCGGGAAGAGGCGGACATTGCCCGCAAGGGGCGGCAACTGGCCGAGCGCGTGAACCTGGGCGATCAGTTGTATGAAAAGGCGGGCAGCCTGCCGTATGGCGCTCAGCGCCGCCTGGAAATAGCCCGCGCCCTGGCCACAGAACCGCGCCTGCTTCTGCTGGACGAACCGGCGGCGGGCATGAATCCTCAGGAAAGCCTGGAGCTGATGCATTTCATCCAGCATATCCGGGACGAGTTCGATCTGACCATTCTGCTTATCGAGCACGACATGAAAGTGGTCATGGGCGTATGCCAGTATATCTGGGTCATGGAGTACGGCGCGCTGATCGCGGAGGGCGATCCCGAGGCCGTGCGCAACAATCCTGTGGTCATCCGCGCCTATCTGGGTGAGGACGTGGCGGTGCAGCATGCTTGAAATACGCGATCTTCATGTGCGCTACGGCGGCATCCAGGCCGTGCAGGGCGTCAGCCTTTCCATTGCGCGCGGCAGCATAGTGACCCTGATCGGGGCCAACGGCGCGGGCAAGAGCAGCATCATCCGCTCCATCGCCGGGCTGAACAAAACGATCAGCGGGGAGATTTTCTTTACCCGGCATGACGGCGAGGAGCCGGTATCCCTCAGGGGCCTGAAACCTGAAGACATGGTGCGCAAGGGCATTTCCCTGTCGCCCGAGGGTCGCCGCATCCTGCCGCACCTGAGCGTGGAGGAAAATCTTTATCTGGGCGCGTATTCGCGCAAGGACAAGGATGAGATCGCGGCGGACCTGGAGTGGGTGTACAGCCTTTTCCCGCGCCTCAAGGAGCGGAGCTGGCAGAAGGGCGGCACGCTGTCCGGCGGCGAGCAGCAGATGCTGGCCGTGGGCCGGGCGCTGATGAGCCGCCCGGACCTGCTCATGCTTGACGAGCCTTCGCTGGGTCTGGCCCCGTTGCTGGTGCGTGAGATTTTCGAGATCATCAAGCGGATCAACGCTGAGGGCAAAACCGTGCTTCTGGTGGAACAGAACGCCTTTGCCGCGCTTTCCGTGGCCCATTACGCCTACATTCTGGAGGTGGGCCGGGTGGTGTTGGAAGGGCCGGGCCGGGAGCTGCTGGAAAATCCCAAGGTCAAGGAAGCCTATCTGGGCGGTTGATCCTCTTTCTCCACCTCAGGGATCAGGAAAGATTTTTGCCCTGTGCGAGCACGGCCTGCCCATTGCATCCTTGCGGGCATTGGAGGCTGTTCCCCCTGATTGAAAAATCCGCGCCTGAAGGAAATTCTCAATCGTTTCGTGAAGCCGGTTAAAGAAAATGTGAATCTTGCCGCGTCTTATACGCTTGAAAAATTCGCGGATGAAGTCATAAGACATGAAGAACACGTCTGAGGTGGTGTCCGGATGGATATCTTTCCTTCCGGAGAGGCGTATCTCGGAAAATACACTTACAGGAGCTGATTGGCATGGCTGAGAAAAAATACCGGCTTGTGACCCGAAGCGACTTTGATGGTCTGGTCTGTGCCGTGCTGTTGAAAGAAATGGATATGCTGGACGGCATCAAGTTCGTCCATCCCAAGGATATGCAGGACGGCAAGGTGGAAATCACCGGCGGCGACATCACCACCAACCTGCCGTACAATCCCAACGCGCATCTGGTCTTCGACCATCACCTTTCCGAAACCCTGCGTCTGGGCGGCGCGCGGCCCGAGAACTACGTCATTGATCCCGACGCGCCCTCGGCGGCCCGCGTCGTTTATGAGTATTTCGGCGGGCGGGAGCGTTTTGTGGGCATCCCGCAGGAAATGATGCGCGCCGTGGATCAGGCCGATTCCGCCCGGTACTCCAGAGAGGATATCCTCGCGCCCGAAGGCTGGACCCTGCTCAATTACATCATGGATCCGCGTACCGGCCTGGGGCGCTTCCGCCAGTTCCGGATCAGCAACTACGACCTGATGATGGAACTTATCGGGTACTGCCGCACCAATCTCATTGAGGACATTCTGCAATTGCCCGATGTGAAGGAACGGACGGACCTCTATTTCGAGCAGCAGCCCAAGGCCGTGGAGCAGATCAAGCGCTGTTCTTCGGTGCACGGCAAGCTGGTGGTGCTGGACCTGCGCGATGAGGAGGTCATCTGGTGTACCAACCGCTTCATGATTTACGCGCTCTTTCCGCAGTGCAACATTTCCATGCACGTGCTCTGGGGCCTGAAAAAGCAAAATACGGTTTTTGCCGTGGGCAAGTCCATTCTGGACCGCTCCAGCACCGTGAACATTGGTCAGGTCATGCTGGCCCACGGCGGGGGTGGGCATCTGGCCGCCGGCACCTGTCAGGTGCCCAATGAAAAGGCCCAGGACGCGCTGCGCGAATTGATCGCCACGCTCAGCGCCTGAGCCCCGCGGGCGGGACTTTTCCCCGCTTGCCTTGAATGGCGGCAGTAACTACTATTGCCGGATGGAATGCGCAAAACGCCTTCCATCCGGCTTTGTTGTACCTGCACCGAACGGCTGTTTCCGGCGGACGCCCGCGCCATGCGGCCGGCTGGCGGAAGGCTTGCAACCTGTTTCTCAGGAGTTTTCATGCGACATATCGTTTCTCTGTTCATTCTGACGCCTGTCTCTTATACAC